>Ga0181525_10004119_pt1 | contig 11248 bp, 8 predicted proteins | sample PEATcosm2014_Bin_48_FD_121100 | JGI IMG/M metagenome (GOLD analysis project Ga0181525, IMG submission 121100) | Peatland microbial communities from MTU Mesocosm Facility, Houghton, MI, USA - PEATcosm2014_Bin06_10_metaG | ecosystem: Environmental > Terrestrial > Soil > Wetlands > Peat | place... | reverse complement strand
GAGCCGGGCGTGGCGGGTCCCACCGGCAACAGGCGCGCCGCGGCGACGCCGTGCGCCCGCAACGCGGCGCACACGGCGGGATCGCAGGCAATGATCTCGTCGCTGCTCACCTGGCCCGCGATCCAGCCCGCAGCCTGAGCCCGGGCGGCCTGAGCCCGGGCGGCCTGAGCCCGAGCCGCCTGAGCCCGGGCGGCCTGAGCCCGGGCCTGAACCGCCGCGTCCTGGCCGGCCCTGGCCGGATGGGTGCGGCCCGGGGAGGCCGAACGAGCGGTCGCGGTCGAGGTTCCGCTGAACCGGAGCACGGTCACCGCGATCGCGGCCAGGGCCAGGACGAGGGTGATCAGCCACAAGCCGCGGGCAGCGCGGTGAGAAAGGTGCCAGCAGGGCCGGCGGAGACCGCCCCGCCGCCTGCGGTCGGCCCGGGGCCCAGGCATCCGCCGCGACAGCCACAGGCTGACGGTCGTCGCCACGACCTGGCCCCAGGATGGCTCCGCGCGAGCCGCCGGCAGCGTCTTCGGGTTGCCGGCGGTCGGCGCGGGTTCCGCTGCCCCGGTTGACCTCATCGCATCCCAAGCCTGCCCCTCGACCGTCTGGGACAGCAGAGCACAAGATCTCGGCGGGTATCAACCGATATGGACGATTGCATCCGATCCACTACGCAACGCAGTGGCCGGCCAGCATCAACCGGTCAGCCGGGCAAATACCACGACGTTGCTGAGGTAATGGCCGGTCGACCAGTCGAAGGTGCCGCCGCAGGTGATCAGGCGCAGCTCCGCGTCCGGCACGGGACCGTACACCGCGGCCGTCGGGAACTGGTCCTTCGCGTACGTCCGGACGCTGGTAACCGTGAACACGGCCAGCGTTCCGTCGGCGCGCTTCACGTATACGCGATCGCCGGGGCGCAGGGTCCGCAGCCAGTAGAAGACGCCAACCGCGGTACGGGAGTCGACGTGCCCGGCGATGACCGCGGCGCCGGTCGCACCGGGTCGCGCGCTGCCGGTGTACCAGCCGGCCACCGCGGTGCTGGAGGGCACCTGCAGCGTGCCGTTGGAGGTGAGGCCGAGGTGCACCAGCTTGGTCCGCACCCCGATGGCCGGGATGGTCAGCGACACCGGTTCGGCGGTCCGCTGCACGGTCGTCAGCCAGAGCGGCCGCACCGTCCGGCCGGTCGGAGGGGGGACCGGCGTCGGCCTCGCGGGCAGGCGGACCTCGGGCCCGGCCGAACGGCTGGCCATGACCACCGCTCCCGCCGTCCCGGCTCCCACCGCCAGCAGCCCGAGGCCGAGCATCGAGGCCGCCAGCAGCCGCCGGTACGAACCCCGTGGCGCCGGAGCCCGGGCCGATCGCTGAACGCCGCGGTCAGCCGGGGGCAGAAGCGCCCGGGCAGGCCGGCGGACCTGGCTTCCGGCCTGCCGGTCGTGGTGCTGCCATTCGATGCTGACCCGTGGCATCCGCCGGGCCAGCCACAGCCGGATGGTCGTCGCTACGACCCGGCCCCACGATGGATTCGCCGCCGCGCTGCCCGCCGCCCGATCAGCCGCCGCCCGATCGGCCGCCGCCAGGCCGGCCGCCATGTCCGGCCGCTCGATGCTGACCCGTGGCATCCGCCGGGCCAGCCACAGCCGGACGGTGGTGGCCAGGACCTGGCCCCACGATGGATTCCCCGCACCCATAGTGCTCCTGTCGCCGCGGGCTTCGCGACTGCCTCAGACAGCAGAGTACATGAGCCCGATGGCTGTCAACCGGTTAGCCACCGCATCGTAAAATCCTTATTAAGCCGAACGAGCCGTGGTAACAGTCCAGCGACCGCAGCGCCTTTCCGCCTCCTCCGCGTAGCGAGAGGGTGTAGGGTCCTCTCCCAGGGCCATGACATACCCTTGATGTTTTATGTCGGCTTGTCCCAATTTTCAGTTCCTCTTCCTCTCTCCCTCCCTTACGGGTGCCCACAGTGAGCGATGATCCGGCTCGGACGGTCGTGCTCGACCGTATCTGGGCATCTTTGGCTGGTCAGGGCTACGTGCTGACCGACGACCAGGAGATCGGCCTTCCTGCGGAGTTCCGCGAGAACTTCGGGCAGGCGTACTTCAACGGGAAGGTGCTTCGCCACGATCCCGGCGATTTTCCCGTCGACCGGCTCAGGGCACGAGACGTCGTCCGGTACTACTGGCGCGACGATGGGCTCCATCTGCAGGAACACGAGAGGATCACGATCACCGATCGCGCCGGGATCGAGGGCGACCGCGAACATTCTCGGGTCAGGCTGCTCCGCGACCCACAGGGGGAAGAACTCATCCGTGCGTTCCTCCGGCTCGTTCCAGCGGCTCGGCGGCAAGTCGACGGCACATTCGGCGTGAATCTGTTCAGGACCTTTACCGACGTCGTGACGACGCCACATCATGATGATGAGGAATTCATCATTCTTTACGTTCTGAACCGGGTGGGCGGCGGCGCGGAGAGCTACCTTTATGATCCCGATGACGATCCGGACAGTCGGCAGCCCGTGCTCAGGCATCAGCTTAATCCCGGTCAGATTCTGATCTTCGAGGATAAACGCTTTAAGCACGGCGCCACCCCGTTGCAGAGCGCTCCGGATGGGACTGCCATGCGGGATGTGCTGGTCTGCACCGTCGACTACCGGTCGAGCTACCTTGGAGCGAGCCCGCCCAGCCTCGTGGCGTGATACTCCGGTAGCCACCAGCTGAGACTAATAGAGATCGCGGCACCGCATCTTCCCGCTTTTCTCGGCGAATATGGCAGCCTGCTGCGGGCGGACGCCATCGTGCTGGCTGACTGCTCGAATTGGACCATCGGCAGGCCAGCGTTGACGACATCCTTGCGCGGCATCATCGACTGCGTCGTGGAGGTACGGACGCTTGATCATGCGGTGCATAGCGGGAAGTACGGCGGCCCGGTGCCAGACGCGCTGACGGCGTTGTGCAGGCTTATCGCCACATTGCATAACCGCCGGGGCAGCGTTGCGGTCAGGGGCCTGCGTACTGGTACCGCGCATGTCCTGCGAGTGGAGGAATCCGACCTGCGCCGGTTCTCGGGCCTGTGTCCGGCTCGCGCCGGGCGACAACACGCAGCGGGCTTTCCAGGCCATCGAGAAGCACCTGAAGCGCCGTGCGCCATGGGGCGCGGAAGTGACCGTGACGCTATCCAAGGAAGGCCACCGGAGTCGAGGATCCGGAGAGCAGAGCGCACTCTGAAAACGAGAGCGTTCATCTCGGCGAACTCCAGAACTGCTGTATCAGCGAGGCGATGCCGATCGGCCATCTCGCCGCCAAGGCATGACGCCGCGGCCGCCGATTCAGGCCTGGCCGCGGTCCAGATAAGTCGTCCGGTGGTCCACCGTACAGACGAGCGCATCGCGCATGGCTCGGCCGGCCGCCGGGGTTACGAGTGGAGTGGCCCCGTGCAGGAAGGCCTTGTCCTCGAAGATAATGAGATCGCCCGGGTCCAGCTGATGTTTGAGGACGGGGCTCAGGTATTCTTGCTCGCCGGCGCCCGGATCGTCTTGGTACAGATAGGTCTCTGCGCCGTCACCGTCGCGGTGCAGGACGTAGACGATAATGAACTCCTCTTCGTCCCGGTGCGGCTTGGTGACCACATCACTGTAGGTGCGGAAGAAATTCACCCCGAATGTGCCTGCTGGCTGCCTGCGGTCCGGCGGCACCAGGCTCAGCAGCCGTTCGACCAGATCCCTGGCTGCGCGTTCCGCGAGCATCTCAATCCGGCTGTGCAGCCGGGGGCCCTTGATGCCCGATCTGTCAGTGATCACTATGGTTTCATATTCTTCCACGCGCAAACCGTCGTCCGCCCATTCGTAGCGGATGACGTCCCGCGCGCGCTCGCGGTCGCTCGGCCAGTCGCCTTCGTCGTGCCGCAGGTAGCGCTCGTTGAAGTACGCCTTACGGAAGTTCGGCGTGAATTCCGGCGGAAGCCCGAGCGCCTGGTCTGTCGTGAGCGCATATCCGTCACGGTTCAGGTCATCCCACACAATCGCGAGGCCGGCGGCGGAAGCGCGGCCCGATTCATCGCTCATGAGCTTCTCATTCATGTAGTCGGATAGCTGACCGGAAGGCTACAAGGACGGCCCGGATGCTTCCGCCAAGATTACTACGGCGAGGTGTCGGCGGGCCTGCCCTAAATTGTCGGGTATTTGACTACATGTGCCTACGCGGCCAGGTACATCCAGGCGGCCAGGTTTGATTCCTTCACCCGGAACCTGAGCTGGCGGTACTGATTCGGATCTACGCTGCCCGGCGAATGCTTGATGACAGATTCATAAACAAATGGGGACACGATCACGCCTAGCTGGGCGCCGGTCCTGGCGAGCTCTTTCTTGAGCTTCGCGGCCTCGATAATCCTGGACGCCAGGATTATCGCCTCACCGGAGACGCCTTGCGGCTCGGACACAACCGGTCCGACATGCAGTGCGACCCGCAGCCGGATTCGGGTCGCCGACGTCGCCTGGCAGTTGTACTGTTCCAGCGCGGCGGCGAGGCAGGCCAGCAGCGGATCAACGACCGACCTGGTCGGGGTGCTCGGCGGAACGATAATCAGCGCACCGTCGCCGCGGTCCTCCCGGTGGCAGTCCGGCCAGGGTACTTCCGAGTTCGCGCAGGCTTCCTGCAGGAAGGCATACACCGTGTTGCGGATCTTCCTGCGGTCGTCGTCATTGCGGTCGCGGCGGCCGAAACCCGAGATGTCGGCCAGGAAGATCGAGCAGTTGTGCCCGTTCCATCGCCCGGATTCGATGAACTCCTCGCCGAGCATGCTCCGCCGATCCTCGGTGAGCCGGTCGTAGATCCCTCGTTCCAGTACTTCCACGACACCTGGATGGTGCTCAAGAAAGACGGCGAAATCGGCGGTCGGTATCACCAGCGCCTGAACGTCCTCGATGGCGACGACGGTGGCCGACCGCGAGCGCACCTCGAAGGCGGCGCGTTCGCCGATGATGTCGCCTGGTTTCCTGATCGCGATAAGGCGTCGCTCGCCCGGCCGTCCCACGTATATGCCGGTCCGGCCCGACGTAATGACGAAGACCGACTCGGCGGGCTCGGCCTCACGGCACAGGGCAGTTCCGCGTGGGTAGGTTCTCCGTTGAGCGCACGCTTCGAGCGCCTCGTGCTCCGCGGTCGTCAGGGACTGCCAGAAGGTAGGCGCGTCAGCCCCGCTGGGACGCGACTGCCCGCTCATCTCGGCCCGGGGCAGGTCGTCAGCCCGGGTGCCGGCGGGTGCTGGCGGGTCCAGCTGAAGCTCTCTGCCAGGCTCGGCAGAGGTGGGTGTGGTGCGGGCGAAGAGCATCCGCCCGGGCGGCGCCCCGCGCAGGACGGTGAATGGCAGCACGAAGGCAAGGGCACCGGCCTCCATGAGCGATCGCACGTCGGCCACCGTGGTGGCTAGCTCCCGGCCCTTGTTTGACAGCGCTATCAGGACGAAGGTGAAGCCGGCGACCGGCGTCGCGATCACGATCAGTATGCAGGCGACGACCAGGCCAGCCGTTCCGGCGAACGCGCCCCCGGCCACCAGAACGGCTATCGCCGCCCCAAGGTAAGCCGCGCTCCGCAGCGACCGCCTCAGCAAATGGCCGCGCGCGCGGACTGGTTCTCCAGGGCGAGCATCTGCTCGTACAGTCCCGACCTCTGGCTCAGGGGCTTGCGGCGTGTCTGTCATCATCGGGCCTCACTACCGAGATTCCCGTTCTGCAACTCCCAAAAACCACGACTCGAAGCACCACGTGCAACTTCGCCGCCGACGTCTCATATGGGTACCTAGGGCAACTGTAACATTGATACTATAATGCATCATAGACCACTAGTGCATCAGAAGAGTTGTCCCCCTGCGTCCGTAGCAGGTCGGCTAGAGAACGCGGACTTGCCCCCTTTGATGGATAGAACGTGCTGGTAGAGCACCATTTGTGCGGCTTCGGCGGGTTGGGCCTCCCATCATGCGAGCTGAGTCCGGAATGATGCGTCGCCGTTACGGCAGTAGGCTGCGGAATGGAAGATCTTCGGGTAAAGTCTCCCACTGTGGGAAACCCAGGAGGGAACTTGCAGCCAAGGGCGGCGTCTGTACGGTGACCACTCCGGGCCCGCCCAGCTCCCCGGTGCCTGGCGGAGGAAAGGCGTCGGTGACCGGACCGCTGGTGCCACGACAAAGGCTCGCGCAGGAGCTAAGGCGGCTACGCGAGGCGGCTAACCTAACCCTGGACCAAGTCGCGACCGCCTTGGAGGACATCTCCACGTCCAAGCTGTCGCGGCTGGAGAACGCTCAGGGCAGCCCGCGGGCTCGGGACGTCACGGATCTGACTCAGCTCTACGGCGTCGCGGGCACCGAACTGGCCGAAAAGCTCCTCCGGTGGGTCCGAGCGGCCCGGCGTCAGGGCTGGTGGAATGACTACTCTCAGGAACTCTGGCCCGGGCTCGATGCGCACCTGGCCTACGAGTCGGACGCGACCATCGCCCGGGTCTACACGATTCCGATCCTCCCGGTGCTGTTGCAGACTCCTGATTACTCGCGTGCGTACTACACGTCGCGAGAACCCTGGCATTCCGAACAGACGCTCGGCCAGCTGATCGAGATCAGGACCCGCCGCCAGGAAGCACTAAGTTCTCGCGAGGGCCAGCCGCCACTCGAACTGGTCGCGGTAACGCACGAGTCGAGTCTGCGGCAGCGGGTCGGATCGGTCCAGGTCATGCGCGCTCAGCTGGACACGCTGATGGAATTCTCGACCGCACGGAACATCCAGCTCTATGTCCTGCCATTTACCGCACAGCCGGTATTCACATGTACCTGCAGTTATGCGTATTTCGAATATGGCAAAGAGATAGACCAGGACATTGTCCATATCGAGACGCATGCCGGGTTCAGGCATCTGGAGAAGCCTGATGAGGTAGAGCGTTATCGCCGCTATTATGACGATCTCGTGGCCGCCTCGCTGACAATGGACAAATCGCGATCCCTAATCCGGGACATACGCGACGAGCTCTAAGATACCCAGTTGCACATGCCGAACAACACTCCAGCACCATGTTTCACGGTCGTGCGCTGCCACGTTTGTTCCTTCGCGCCGTTCGTTACCGGCGCCGGAGGGACATTATTGCCCCGATTCCGGCGGCGACACAGCCCAGGATCGCGACGAATATTCCGATGTGCGGCGAGAAAGTGACGTGAACGGTGTCGCCGAAAGCATCGGTCTGGTCGGAGCCCACGGTCCCGGCCAGAAGAAAACCGCCGACATCGAGCACGGCGAGTATCGCCACGACAAGCGTCGCGATCCCCCAGCCGCGCTTCCGGCCACCCGATCTGGCCAGCAGGACGCCGCCGAGCGCGGCAAGTATGACACCGAAGAATGCCGCCGATTCCTTGGGCGTCGAGTTCACCGCGTAGAGTTCCGGCTGCGGAGAAGTCAGGAACGGGAGCAGCGAGCCGACGATGGCGGCGGCGCCGCCCGCTATTATCCACCGGGCGGCACGGACCCGGCCGTCCCTGGCGGCCGCGTCCTCGACCCACAGATTCCAGCCCGGCGGGGGAGCAGGCCATGAAGGATCTGGCTGCCATCCCGGCGGCGGTGTCCAGCCTTGCGGTGCCGAAGGCCAGCCTGGAGGTGGGTTAAGTCGCGTTGCCATCATGACCTTCCTTTCGGGCGGGTCGCCCCCTCGGTTTGGTTGTTCCATTGCCCAGCGGTCAGTGCCGCTGCCAGGTACGGAGGTCTGTGCTGCCCGGTGAACCCCTCACTCAAGAACCGCCGAGTGCATCGCAGCCTCCCTGCCTGCCGGCCACCGGACGAGAGCCTCGCCCTGCCTGACACATATTCGGAGCCGGGGCACCCTGCGCTTGGCTCGAAGGCCAGGAACTTCCCGCTCGCCACCGCCCACAGCCCGGGCCCTCGGGACCTCGAGATCAATTAAGGCCGAGGAGAAGCGGGATCTGGGGACCCGGGCGCCATAATCCTGAGCGCATTTGGAATTACACGAATACGTAGCGGGAAAGGAATATGAATCGACTCTCCGTCGACCCCGACCGGCATCGATCGATTGCAGGTCACCTCAAGGTCCGTGGCGCGGCCGGTACTGATCTGGGGAAGTTTTACATGCGTGCCATTCCTGATCATCCCGAGCACCCGGAGGAAAATCAGCTTCGGAGCGTGGCGCATGAGCACAACTTCAAGCATGCCGTCGCCTGGCGAGGCGTTCGGCGCGACTTTCATCCCGGCGCCGAAGTAAGGAATACTGGCAATTACAACGCCGTAGCCTGGGAATTCGTCTGGCGTCCTGATAGCGCCCGTAACCGGAGTGGAGCCCACGCTATCGATGGTGAACACTGCCGGTTTCCAGCCGACCAGCGCGCGCAGCGCGGCCGCTGGATAGGCGACTGGCCCGCGGATAAGCCGGAAGTCATTGGCAATCTGTCCGGCCACCGAGGCGATGCCGACATACAGGCTCCCAGCCGCGGTCGTCTGTGTTCCATCGGCACCAGTTACCTCAATCAAGTCCATTGCGCACAGCTGCCCGTCAAGCAAAAGCTTGGCGGCATCATTCGAGCTGAACGGGATGCCGTAGGTACGAGCCAGGTCGTTACCCCTGCCAGCCGGGATAATAGCGAACCGGCCGTCACCGGTGGGCTTCGCCCGAGCCACCGCACTTGCGATCGCGCCCGCCATCCCGTCCCCGCCGACCGCGACCACCTGATCGCCTCGCAGCGCCGCTTCGGCTGCCAGCCTGCCCGCATCTATCAGGCTTTTACTGTGCTGAGCTAGATACCGGACGCCAGCCGCATCCAGCACGGTCTGGGTCGCCTGCAGGCACTGATAAGCCTTGCCGCCACCGGCGGCAGGATTGACGATCATGCTGAAGGTCCTGTCCATCATGCGGAACCTAGCATCGCCGCGCCGCCGCCGCGTACCAGCACGGCAAGACGCGCTGCGAGCAGGTGCGGTCCGGGTAGCCGAGACTTAGGGGATGCAGGAGTTCGTAACCGATATCGAGGATCCGCGGCTGGCGGACTACGCGCGGCTGACGGATAGGGAGCTGCGGACCAGCCTGGAGCCCGCGAACGGCCTGTTCATCGCGGAGGGCGCCAAGGTGATCAGCCGGGCCGTGGCGGCCGGCTACCCGGTCCGCTCGGTCCTGCTCGCCGAGCGGAGGCTAGGTGACCTCCCGTCGCTGCCCGCCACCGGCGCCCCGGTCTACGTCGTCCCGGACCAGACCGTCGAGCGGCTCACCGGGTACCGGGTCCACCGGGGGGCGCTGGCCTCGCTGCACCGCAAGCCTCTCCCGACGACCACGGCGCTGGCCGCGGCCGCCCGCCGGGTAATAGTGCTCGAGGATCTGGTGGACCACGCCAACGTCGGGGCCATCTTCCGGTGCGCCGCCGCGCTCGGCGTGGACGCCGTGTTCTTGTCGCCGCGGTGCGCCGACCCGCTCTACCGGCGCGCGGTGAAGGTCGCCATGGGCGCGGTGTTCGCCATCCCTTACGCTCGCATGACTGGCTGGTGGGACGGCCTGGCCGAGCTGCGGACCGCCGGGTTCCGGCTGCTCGCGCTGACGCCAGACCAGGCGGCCGCGCCGATCGGCGCGGCCGTGGCCGGCCCGCGGACCGCGCTGCTGCTCGGCACCGAGGGCGACGGCCTGTCGTCCCGCTGGCTGCACGTGGCCGATCAGGCCGTCGCCATCCCGATGCATCCGGGCGCCCTGGCCGCCGGGGTCGACTCGCTCAACGTGGTCGCCGCCGCCGCGATCGCGTGCCACGTGCTCGCGACCGCGGACCAGCCTGGTTAACCGGCCTACAGCGAGTTCAGCCAGGCGAACAAGATCATGTTGGCAGACGGGTTCTCGGCCGGATCGGGGACCACGAACGGAACCGCGAGGGTGTGATTGTTGGCCGGATCCACCATGTTCAGGTACTGCAGGTTGCCATCGAACGGCTGAGACCCGTTGTCCGGCAGGAGGAAGAACATCTGCCAGTCGCCATAGAGCGCGTCGCCGTAGCTGCACGCCCGCATGATGGTCGGCCCGAAGAACGCCAGCGGCGTGGAAGCGCCGTTGATGAGCGGCCGCTCGATGATGAACTCGGCCATCCGGCCGGTGAAGCCAGTGCTCTGAAGTCCGCCCAGCGACTCCGGCGCGGTCGGATAGGTGCCCATGAACGAGGCGCCATTCGAGCTGGTCAGGTAGAACCAGACGCTGTTGTCCGCCCGGGTGAGGCCGTCGTTGCCCTCGCTCGGGTCCTTGAACTCGGTCGTCCCGTACTGGTCGGCGACCCAGATGTCGACGGTGACGGTATCGCCCGGTGACACCGGGAAGTTCGGGACCACCCACCAGCTCCACGGCAGTGACTCCATCCACATGAAGTACGAGGTGAACTGCCAGAAGCCGAAGAACTCGATGCACAACGCGCCGGTCCCGGCCTGGTACAGATCTCCGGCGAAGTTATCCAGCCCGATCCACTCGACCACCGCGGCGAGCTGCTGGCCGGCCGAGGCGGACGCCGGCACCGTCCAACTGGCGGACATGTTGTAGAACTGGCCGGTGGGCTTGGTGACATAGGCGCCGCACCAGGTGAAGAAGTTAGCATTTGCCTCCGATCCGGGCTGCCCGGTTCCGGTCAGGGCCTCAGCCACGTCCGTGCCGATTGAGTCGGGCGAATGTGACAGCTCCGGATGCGCGACCGTACGCGGGCTCACCACGGTGCTCGGCCTGGTGACGGTGCGAAGCCACCGGGCGTACCTGGCCGGGGCCTTCGCCGCGTCGGGTCGAGGCGGGTAGCCGCGGGCTACCAGTTCCGCGGTGGACAGCGTCGCCAGGTCACCCTCGAGCGGCGGGCGCACGGACCCGGCTACCAGCGGGACGTCCACGAGCTCAGGCGTGCTCATCTCGGGCGTGTAGTGGACCTCAGCGCTGACGGTGACAGCTTGGCGCCAGCCCTGTCCGTTGTCGTCCCGGTATTCGAGCAGCAGCTCGATGGGCGGTGCACCTACCTTCGCCGTTGCGTGAATCCGGACGATGCCGCGGTCATCCGCGTCTAGCTGCAGTCGCTGGTCCGGCTTGTCCGGGTGGTACAGCTGGCAGACAGCGCGCGGCGGGACGTGCATGGTGATCGGCGTCTCCGCCTCGAGCGGCACCCGCCGTTCGATCCGCTCGCCGGTATTAATTTCCCGAGGTGGCGGAAGGGGCAACGTCGGCGACGCAAGCGCGTTCGGCCGCGACTCCGCCAGGACGCGCAGAGTGTCCAGCAGCGGTTG
>Ga0181525_10004118_pt1 | contig 11249 bp, 9 predicted proteins | sample PEATcosm2014_Bin_48_FD_121100 | JGI IMG/M metagenome (GOLD analysis project Ga0181525, IMG submission 121100) | Peatland microbial communities from MTU Mesocosm Facility, Houghton, MI, USA - PEATcosm2014_Bin06_10_metaG | ecosystem: Environmental > Terrestrial > Soil > Wetlands > Peat | place... | reverse complement strand
GCGGCGGTCTGTTCTCTGTGGCACTTTCCCTAGGCTCGCGCCCGCCGGACGTTATCCGGCACCGCTTGTCCATGGAGCCCGGACTTTCCTCCCCGGCAACCTTTCGGTTTCGCCGGAGCGGCCATCCGACCGACTGACGGAAAGAGGGATGAAGCCGGCGGCCTTCGGCGTCAAGAGGCGAGCCGGCCGAAGTCGCGGGCGCGGGCGGCGATGCTTCTGACGCGGCCGCGCCGCTCAAGGAGTTCCTGCAAAGTAGCGCGGGTGGATTCATCGCAAATGCCGTCGGTCCGCTCCGGGCGGAAATGGCGCTGGAAGGCCGTGACGACATCATGGGTGACGGAGTCGTAAGTGCCTGTCGTGGCGAGGCCGTAGCCGTATTGGCTGAGTGATTCCTGTATCGCCGTTACGTCGTCGCCGCGGTCGCCGAGTGCCAGCACGGCGCCGTCCTTGCCGATCGGCATCGGCCTGACCCAATGGCCGACGCCCGAATCGTACAGCGTGCGCCAGGGGAATTTCTCACCCGGATCCTGCTTGCGCGAGGGCGCGACGTCGGAATGCGCCAGCACGCGCACCGGCGTGATGGCGTAGCGGGTTTGAATGCCGCGGCAGAGCGCAGTCACCGCGGCGATCTGGCGCTTAGGGAAATCGGGATAGCCGTAATCGTGGCCGGGATTGGCGATTTCGATGCCGATCGAGCAGGAATTGATGTCGGTTTCGCCCGTCCAGGACGCCGCGCCGGCGTGCCAGGCGCGGCGACTCTCTTGGACCATCTGAACGATCCGGCCGTCCTCGTGGACAAAGTAGTGTGCCGACACTTCGCCCGCCGGCGAACACAAACGCTCTAGCGCCTCGGCGGCATTCGGCATGCCAGTGTAATGGAGGAGGATCATGTCGGGGCGCCGGCCGTCCTTGCGCTCGCCGTGATTCGGCGAGGGCGTGACTTCGGCAACGACGACGGATTCGGGCTGGAACGCAAGACGGGACATCGCGCTACTTTAGGGCCGGGCGCGTCACCGACAAGCCGAATTGGCGCACAAGCAACACTAACGGCCCGACCTCAACCCTTCCTTAAGCTTACGCCTCGCTAATTGAAATCGAGCGGTGCGGCCCCGTTGCAAAGGCCGATCCGTTGACGCCCATATTGTCCCATGGTAGCCCATTTATTCCCAGAAACCCTAGCGATCCCTGGGCTGCCGCCGGGTCAAACCTCGGGTTGGCTGCGGCGTCAGTCGCGTGAGTCGGGCCAGCCGCTCGATGGGGAGCGAGATGGATCGGTTCGTGTCCCACTACCTGCTCCGTCTGGATGCCAAGGGGAGGGTATCGGTGCCGGCTGCATTTCGCGCGGTACGCGCGCGCGACGGTTTCGATGGTCTCTATTGCTATCCCGCGCTCGACCGGCCGGCACTCGACGCCGGCGGCAACGCGTTGCTTGCCGAGATCGAGGCGCTGGTCGGCGGCTTCCCGCCTTATTCGGAACAGCGCGAGCAATTTTCGCTCGCTTTCTACGGCACCAGCGAAACACTGAAGATCGACGGCGAGGGCCGCGTGGTGCTGACCGAGACGTTGAAGGCGCACGCCGGGATCAACGACGCGGTGATGTTTGTTGGTCTCGGCCACAAGTTTCGAATCTGGGAGCCCGGCCGCTTTCGCGCGGAGCTTACGGAGGCCGCCGGCAACGTCCGCGCCTTCAAGCGAAGGCCGGGGACCCGGACCACGGCGGCAAAACCGCTCGGAGCACGGGAATGATGACGGGCAGCGACAGCTCTGCTGTCGCTGGCGGACTGGCCCGTCACACTCCCGTGCTCGCCCGCCGCGTTGCCGATTGGCTGTCGGTACGCGAAGGCGGCATCTATATCGACGCTACCTTCGGCGCCGGCGGCTATTCACGCTTTATCCTCGCAACGCCCGGCGCCCGCGTCATCGGCATCGATCGCGACGATCGCGCGATCGCGGCGGGCGCGGCGCTGGCCGAACTGGCACCGGGCCGCATGCTGCTCGCCGAGGGACGCTTCTCGGATCTGGAAGCAATCGCGACGCGCAACCAGGTCGCCGCGGTTCACGGCATCGTCTTCGATCTCGGCGTTTCGTCCATGCAGCTCGATGAGGCGGATCGCGGATTTTCCTTCCGGCTGGACGGACCGCTCGACATGCGGATGGGGCGCGGCGGGCCGAGCGCGGCCGATGTGGTTGCGCGCGCAGGCGAGCGCGACCTTGCCACGGTCATCTCTATGCTCGGGGAAGAGCGTCACGCGCGGGCCATTGCCCGCGCCATCGTCAAAGCGCGTGATCAGCGGCCGATCGTGACGACCTCGGCGCTCGCCGGGATCGTCGCCGGAATCGTGCGGCCGCGCGAAGGCGCGATCCATCCGGCGACGCGAACCTTCCAGGCGCTTCGGATTTTCGTCAACGAGGAGTTGAACGAATTGGCGCGTGGACTTGCCGCCGCCGAGCGCGTCCTTAAGCCAGGCGGCCGTCTGGTCGTCGTCGCTTTCCATTCGCTCGAGGATCGCATCGTCAAGACGTTTCTGGCCGAGCGAAGCCGCGCGCCGGCGTCGTCGCGGCATCGGCCGGAGATCGTGGCGCCGCCGGCGACATTCCAGGTGCTCACGCGTCGGCCGGAGGTCCCGGAAGAAGCCGAGGTTGCCGCCAATCCGCGCGCCCGTTCGGCCAAGCTCCGCGCCGCCGAGCGGACCGAAGCCGCCGCGCGTTCGACAGCGGTCGAGACGTTATTGCCACGGCTTCCGTCGCTGACGACCATCATGCGGGGACGCGCATGATCCTGCGAGTCGTTAATTTCGTCGTGATCGGCGTTCTCGTGCTCGCGGCGGCCTACGTCTACCGGATCAAATTCGATTCGACGGTGCAGGCCGAGCGGCTCACCAAAATTCGCAGCGAACTGCGGCACGAACGCGACACCATCGCGTCTTTGCGCGCGGAGTGGGGCGAGCTCGACAGCCCCGCGCGCATCGAGATGCTCACAAAGCGGTATCTGCCGCTCAAGCCGATCGCACCAACCCAGTTTGACACATTTAATCAGCTGCCCGACCGGCCGCCGCAATTGGTCAAGCCGGGCAGTTCAGATCCGATCGGCAGCATAATCGAAAACCTGGAAGAGCCTGCGGCCCCGACAGGAAGCATTGCCGATTCCGCCGAACCGGTTGCGGCGCCTTCTCCGCCGCCGGCGGAAGAGGCCGGCGTTGCGGAGACGGAACGGCCCGCGGTGAAATCCGGACGGCTTGATCGATGAGCGCGATTGCGCAAATCCCTTCGCTGCGGCTTCCGGAATCCTGGCGGCGGCGGTTCATGCGCAGCCTTCTTTACGGCGGCGATATCGACCGTGCCGCCAAGGCGCGGGCGCGGGTGGGTTTGGCGATTGTTGTCTTTGCCGCGGTATATTTCGTTATCGCCGTCCGGCTTGTGACGTTCGCGATGGTTTCCGATGGCCGCACCGCTCATCGGGTCGTTGGCGGCGATGCGATCGCGACCGCGCGCCCGGACATCCTCGACCGCAACGGCGAAGTGCTGGCCACCGACGTGCGGGTGCCGTCGCTCTACGCGGAGCCGCGCCGGCTGATCGACGTCGATGAAGCGGTCGAGCTTCTGACCGCCGACTTGCCCGACATTGATGCCACCGAATTACGCGATCGGCTGTCGTCCAAGCGTGGCTTCGTGTGGCTCAAGCGCGACGTCACGCCCGAGCAGCAGCGCGAAATCTACCATCAGGGCCTGCCGGGCATCGGCTTCCTGCCCGAGAACAAACGCGACTATCCGAACGGCGCCGAAGTTTCGCACCTGATCGGCCACGTCAACATCGACAACCAGGGTATCGCCGGCATGGAGAAGTGGCTCGACGGCCATGGGCTCGCGGCGCTGCACATGGCGGGGCTGGCCACCGACCGGTTGCAGAATCCGGTACAGCTTGCCGTCGACCTGCGCGTACAGCATGCGCTGCGCGACGAATTGGTCGCGGCGCGCGCCAAATTCAAGGCATTGGCCGCCGCCGGCATCGTGCTCGACGTGCGCACCGGCGAAGTCGTCGCGATGGTGTCGGAGCCGGACTACGACCCTAACAATCCGCGCGAGGCGCTCGATCCAACGCGCATCAACCGGCTCACCACCGGTGTGTACGAAATGGGATCGACGTTCAAGGCCTTTACCGTCGCGATGGCGCTCGATTCCGGCAGGTTTACGCTCAAGTCCTCGTTCGACGCTCACGGACCGATGCATGTCGGCAGATTCCAGATTCATGATTTCGAGCCCGAGAACCGGATGCTGACCATCCCGGAAATCTTCACTTATTCGTCGAACATCGGGGCCGCCCGCACCGCGCTGGCAATCGGCGTCGATGCGCACAAGGCGTTTTTGAAGAAGTTGGGGCAACTCGACCGGTTGCGCACGGAATTGCCGGAGAGCGCCGAGCCGATCATCCCGAAACATTGGGGCGACCTCAACACAATCACCATCGCCTTCGGCCACGGTCTCTCGGTCGCGCCGCTGCAGGCTCTGATGGGCGTTGCCGCGCTGGTGAACGGTGGCCTTCTGATTCCGCCGACCTTCCTCAAGCGTACACAGGAAGAAGCGCGCGCACTCGCCAAGCGGGTCATCAAGCCGGAGACCAGCGAGATGATGCGCTACCTGATGCGGCTCAATGTCGAAAAAGGCACTGCGCGCAAGGCGGACATACCGGGATATTACATCGGCGGTAAGACCGGCACCGCGGACAAAGTCATCAACGGCCATTATTCCAAAGCCAGCGTGCTGACCGACTTCATGGCGGTACTGCCGGCCGACCAGCCGCGCTATCTGCTGCTGATCATGCTCGACGATCCGAAGGTGTTACCGGAGACGCACGGCTTCAAGACGTCCGGCTGGAACGCCGTCCCAGTCGGCGGTGCGGTGGTTGCGCGTATCGCGCCGCTGCTTGGCATCCAGCCGCGCATGGATCTGCCTGATGCCGATCACCTGATACTGGCCTCGCTTAAGGAAAGCAGGTAAGGCGGAGGCCGCCCGAGCGCGCCGCCATGAAGCTTCGCGAGATTCTGCCTGCCGATGCGGAATTTGACGCCCGCCATGCCGATCTCGTTGTCGGCGGCGTAACGGCCGACTCGCGCACAATCCGGCCTGGCGATCTGTTCATTGCGATCGCAGGCGGAAAGGCCGACGGCAACAAATTTATCGGCTCTGCCGTCGCCGCCGGTGCGGTTGCCGTCTTGGCCGAAAGGTTTCCCGATGCGCCGCTGCCCTCCGGCGCGGCTTTCGTCCGCGTTGGCAACGCCCGACGCGCGCTGGCACAGATCGCCGCCAAAATTTTCCGGCGGCAGCCAATGACCATAGCCGCGATCACGGGCACCAGCGGCAAGACCTCGGTCGCGGCTTTTGCGCGGCAAATCTGGACCGCGCTCGGCCATCGCGCCGCCAGCATCGGCACGATCGGCATCGTGTCGCCGCGCGGCGAACTCTACGGCTCGCTGACTACGCCGGATCCAGTCGCGCTGCATCGCTCGCTCGATACGCTGGCCGGCGAAGGCGTTACGCATGTTGCGATCGAAGCCTCGTCGCATGGCCTCGATCAATTCCGGCTCGACGGCTTGCGCATCGCGGTGGCGGCCTTCACCAACATCACGCGCGATCATCTCGACTATCATCCGAATTTCGAGGCGTATTTCGCGGCCAAACTGCGATTGTTCGAATCGCTGGTCGAAAGGGGCGGCGCCGCCGTCATCGATGTGGATCATCCGCACGCGGACGCCGTGATGGCCACCGCCAAAGCGCGCGGGCTCAAGATTATCGACATCGGCCGCCGCGGAACCGGTATCCGGCTGATTGAATCGGCGATCGACGGCTTTGCGCAGATCGTGCGGCTCGAGCATGGCGGCAAGAATTTTCGCGTGCGTTTGCCGCTGGTCGGCGAGTTTCAGCTCGAGAACGCGCTGGTAGCCGCCGGCATCGCCATTGCGACCGGCGGCGATCCGGCGGCGGCATTCCCGGCACTTGAAAACCTCACCGGCGCGAAGGGCCGGCTCGAACTGGTGGGAACGAGCCGCGGCGCGCCGGTCTTCATCGACTATGCGCACAAGCCCGACGCGCTCGCCAAGGCGCTCGACGCGCTGCGGCCGGCAGTGAGCGGCAGGCTCGTCGTGGTGTTTGGCGCCGGCGGCAACCGTGACCGCGGCAAGCGGCCCTTGATGGGCGAGGTCGCGGCGGAAAAAGCCGACCGTGTGATCGTCACCGACGACAATCCCCGCAGTGAAAACGCCGCCGCCATCCGCGCCGCCATCCTGGCTGCGGCGCGCGGCGCCGTCGAGATCGGCGACCGGCGTGAGGCCATTCGCTCGGCCATCGCGGACTTGCGTTCCGGCGATGTTCTGCTGATTGCCGGCAAGGGTCATGAAACCGGCCAAATCATCGGCGATCGGGTGGTGCCGTTCAGCGATCACGAGGCGGTCGCCGCGGCGCTGAAGGAGCTTGCCGCATGAGCGCGGCTGCGCTGTGGACGCTCGACGCGATGGCGGCGGCGATGGGCGCCGACCGCCAGGGCGCGTTGCCGCAGGCGGTGTCGGGCATTTCGATCGACAGCCGGACGATCGGCCGCGGCGAGGCATTCTTCGCCATATCCGATCGCCGGGACGGCCACGACTTCGTCTTGGCGGCGCTCGAGGCGGGAGCATCCTTTGCGGTGATCGCGGCGGACCGGCGAGCGCAATTCCCCAAGGATATCCCCCTGCTGGTGGTTTCGGACGTGTTCACGGGCCTGCGCGCGCTCGCCGCCGCTGCGCGGGCGCGCACCGGCGCCAAGGTGATCGGCGTCACTGGTTCGGTCGGCAAGACCGGAACCAAAGAAGCGTTGCGGCTTGCGCTCTCCAAAGACGGCGGGACGCATGCCTCGGTCTCTTCCTACAACAATCATTGGGGGGCACCGCTGTCGCTCGCGCGCTGTCCGGCGGACGCGCATTATGCGGTTCTTGAAATAGGCATGAATCACGCCGGTGAAATCGAGCCGCTGTCGCGGCTCGCGCGTCTGCATGTAGCGGTGATCACATCGGTCGCTCCGGTGCATCTGGAATTCTTCGGCACGCTCGCCAAGATCGCCGACGCCAAGGCCGAGATCTTTCTCGGCCTTGAGTCCGGCGGCGCCGCCGTCCTCAACCGTGATAATTCGCAATTCGCGCATCTCAAGCGGCGCGCCCGGGAAGCGGGCGTGGCGCGAATCGCTTCGTTCGGCGAGCATGCCAAGGCCGATGGGCGGCTGATTAAATGCGTGTTGCGCGCCGACTGCTCGACTGTCCAGGCAGACATCTTCGGTACCGAGCTGACCTACAAGATCGGCTCACCGGGTCGGCACTTGGTCGACAATTCACTGGCGGTGCTGGCGACCACCGTCCTGGTCGGCGCCGATCTGGCGTTGGCGGCTTTGGCGCTGGCCGAGTTCAAGCCCACCTCCGGGCGCGGCAGCGTGATCGAAGTCGATCTGCCGGGCGGAACGGCGCGCGTCATCGACGAGAGCTACAATGCCAACCCGGCGTCGGTCGCCGCCGCGCTCGCTCTGCTCGGCCAGGCGGCTGTCGGTGCGCACGGACGGCGTATCGCCGTGCTTGGTGACATGCTGGAACTTGGGCCGCGCGGACGCGCGCTGCATCGCGGCATGCTTGAGCCTTTGCTCGCCAATGGCGTCGATCTGGTGTTTTGCTGCGGGCCGCTGATGCGGGCGTTATGGCTGGCTCTTCCCGCCGGCCGCCGCGGCGGCTATGCAGAGGATTCCGCCGCGCTCGAAGCGCAGGTGCTGTCCGCGATCCGTGCCGGCGATGTCGTCATGGTCAAGGGCTCGCTTGGTTCGCGCATGGCGCCGATCGTCAAGGCGCTGCAGAGTCTGTCCGTGCGCCGCCACGACAAGCTGGAAACCGCGGCCACGCAAGGTTGATGCAATGCTGTATTGGCTGGTCGATCTGTCGGACAAGCTTACCGTCCTCAACGTTTTCCGTTACATCACCTTCCGCACCGGCGGCGCGGTCATCACCGCGCTCCTGTTCGTTTTCCTGTTCGGCCCTGCCATCATCGATCGGCTGCGCCTGCTGCAGGGAAAAGGCCAGCCGATCCGCAGCGACGGCCCGAAATCGCATATCATCAGCAAGGCCGGCACGCCGACCATGGGCGGACTGATGATCCTTTCCGGCATGCTGGTCTCGACTCTGCTGTGGGCCAATCCGACCAATCCCTATGTCTGGGTGGTGCTGTGGGTCACGCTCGGCTTCGGGCTGGTTGGCTTCTACGACGACTATCTCAAGGTCACCCGGCAGGCGCACAACGCATTTCCGGGCCTCCTGCGCGTACTCGTCGAAGCGGCGATCGCGGCGGTCGCCTGCGTGGTCCTGATCGAGCTTGGGCGCGTACCATTCTCGACATCGCTGGTGTTTCCGTTTTTCAAGGAACTGGTGGTCAATTTCGGTTGGTTTTACGTCCTGTTCGGGATTTTCATCGTGATCGGCGCGGGCAACGCCGTGAACCTGACCGACGGCCTTGACGGGCTTGCCATCGTACCGGTGATGATCGCCGCCGCGAGCTTCGGCATGATCGCGTATCTCTGCGGCAACGCGGTGTTCGCCGATTATCTGCAAATCCATTATGTGGCCGGCACCGGCGAGCTTGCGGTCCTGTGCGGCGCCGTGCTCGGCGCGAGTCTCGGCTTTCTCTGGTTCAATGCGCCGCCGGCTTCGATTTTCATGGGCGATACCGGCTCGCTCGCGCTTGGCGGCATGATCGGCGCGATCGCGGTCGCCACCAAGCACGAAATCGTGCTGGCGGTGATCGGCGGATTGTTCGTGCTCGAAGCCGTGTCGGTGATCGTGCAGGTGGTTTCGTTCAAGCTCACCGGCAAGCGCGTCTTCCGCATGGCGCCGATCCACCATCATTTCGAGCAACTCGGCTGGAGCGAGCCGCAGATCGTCATTCGTTTCTGGATCGTCTCGGTCGTGCTCGCACTGGCGGGTTTGTCGACCTTGAAGCTGCGGTAGCACTCGTGATTCCGATCACGACCTTTGCCGGCAAGAAGGTCGCGGTGTTCGGGCTGGGCGGCTCGGGGCTCGCGAGCGCGAGCGCGCTGCTTGCCGGCGGTGCCGATGTCGTCGCCTATGATGACGATGCGCAAAGCGTCACCAAGGCGAACGCCGCTGGCATTTCGACCGCCGATCTGCGCGGGATCGATTGGTCAACGCTCGCGGCTCTGGTTCTGGCGCCCGGCGTTCCGCTCACGCACCCGGCGCCGCATTGGAGCGTACAGCTGGCGCAAAAAGCGGCCGTCGGCGTGATCGGCGACATCGAGCTGTTCTGCCGCGAACGCCGCACCATCGCGCCCGGCGCGCCTTTCGTCGCCGTCACCGGCACCAACGGCAAATCGACGACCACGGCCTTGGTTGCGCATCTCGCCGCGTCGGCCGGCATGGACGCGCAAATGGGCGGCAATATTGGCACCGCGATCCTTTCGCTTGCCCCGCCGCGCGCAGGGCGGGTTCATGTCGTCGAGTGCTCGTCCTACCAGATCGATCTCGCGCCGACGCTCGATCCTTCCATCGGCATCCTGATCAACCTCAGTGAGGATCATCTCGATCGGCACGGGACCATGGAATACTACGCGGCGGTCAAGGAGCGCTTGATCGCCGGCGTGCCGGACGACGGCGCGGCTATTGTCGGCGTTGACGACGACTGGTGCCGTGCGGTCGCCGATCGGCGCGAGCAAGCGGGCAAGCGCGTCATACGCGTTTCTGTCCGCGAGCCGCTGAGCGGAGGAATCTATGTCGAGAATGCGCGCATCACGCAGGCCACCGCCGGCAAGGCTACGCCCGTCGCTACGATCGGAGGCATAGGTTCGCTGCGCGGGCTGCACAATGCGCAAAACGCTGCCTGTGCCGCGGCGGCAGCGCTCGCGCTCGGGCTGACGCCCGCGGCGATTCAGGCAGGGTTGCGATCGTTTCCGGGACTTGCGCACCGCATGGAAGAGGTTGGCCGCAGAGCGAAGGTATTGTTCGTTAACGACTCCAAGGCGACCAATGCCGATTCCGCGGCGCAGGCGCTGGCCTGCTTCGAGGACATTTTCTGGATCGCCGGCGGCAAGCCGAAGACCGGCGGTATCAGCTCGCTGCGGAGGTTTTTCCCGCGTATCCGCAAGGCTTATCTGATCGGCGAGACGGCGGAGGAGTTTGCCGCCACGCTCGGTGCCGCGGTGCCGCATGAGATCGACGGCACGCTTGACCACGCAGTGGCCGCCGCCGCGTGCGATGCCGAGGCATCGGCCGCGGAGGAGCCGGTTGTACTCCTGTCCCCCGCTTGCGCCTCGTTCGATCAGTACCGCAATTTCGAGATTCGCGGCGATGCGTTTCGGGCCCTGGTGCGCGCGCTGCCGGGCATAAAGTAACGGATGGCGCGCTTCTTAATCCCGTAGAAACCATCCCGGTGCCACCAATAATCCGGGACCTCTTTCGGGGACGCCTGTACAGGCGAGCAACCTTTGGCCTCGCGCGCACAGCCGACGCCTTTGAGCGAATGGTGGCGGACGATCGATCGGCTGACGCTGGCCGCACTGGGCGCGCTGATGCTCGGCGGCATCGTGCTGTGCCTGGCGGCGAGCCCGCCGGTCGCGGCGCGCATCGGCCTCGACCCGTTCCATTTCGTCAACCGCCAGGTACTGTTTCTTGTGCCCGCCGCCGCGGTGATGATCGCGACCTCGTTCCTGTCGCCGCGTGAGATCCGCAAGCTCGCGCTTATCGTCTTTATCGCCAGTCTCGTTCTGGTGGCGGCGACGCCGTATTTCGGGCCCGAGATCAAGGGCGCCCGGCGCTGGCTCGTCATCCTCGGCCTGAACATCCAGCCGTCGGAATTCCTCAAGCCGGCCTTCGTCGTCCTGATTGCGTGGCTGTTTGGCGAATCCGGCAAACGCCCCGACATGCCCGCCAACACGGTGGCGCTGGCGCTGCTCGTGATCGTGGTCGGCTTGCTGGTGCTGCAGCCCGACTTCGGCCAGACCATGCTGGTCACGCTGGTATGGGGGGCGCTGTTCTACACGGCCGGCATGCGCTTTATCTGGGTATTGGGCTTGGGCGTGACCGCGGGCGTGGGTCTGCTCACCGCCTTCCACACCGTTCCGCATGTGGCGCAGCGCATCAACCGGTTTCTCGACCCGTCTTCCGGTGATACTTTCAATATCGATATCGCGACCGGCTCGTTCGTGCGCGGGGGCTGGTTCGGCCGTGGCCCTGGCG
>Ga0181525_10004117_pt1 | contig 11254 bp, 12 predicted proteins | sample PEATcosm2014_Bin_48_FD_121100 | JGI IMG/M metagenome (GOLD analysis project Ga0181525, IMG submission 121100) | Peatland microbial communities from MTU Mesocosm Facility, Houghton, MI, USA - PEATcosm2014_Bin06_10_metaG | ecosystem: Environmental > Terrestrial > Soil > Wetlands > Peat | place... | reverse complement strand
TCGTCGGTCAGCGCGACGTTGGTGAAGATGCTGTTGGCCGCCATCGCCGCGACCGCGTTGGCGTTGGTCTTGATGCCGGTGCCGGGGGCGACGCCGAAGAAGCCCGCCTCGGGGTTGATCGCGTGCAGCCTGCCGTCCTGGCCGAACCGCATCCAGGCGATGTCGTCGCCGACCGTCTCGACCTTCCAGCCGGGGATCGTCGGCTGCAGCATCGCCAGGTTGGTCTTGCCGCACGCCGACGGGAACGCCGCCGCCACGTAGCTGGCCTCGCCAGAAGGCGGCGTGATCTTGACGATGAGCATGTGCTCGGCCAGCCAGCCCTCGTCGCGCGCCATCACCGAGGCGATCCGCAGCGCGTAGCACTTCTTGCCGAGCAGCGCGTTCCCGCCGTACCCGGAGCCGTACGACCAGATCTCCCTGGTCTCGGGGAAGTGCGAGATGTACTTGACCGAGTTGCACGGCCACGGCACGTCCGCCTCGCCGTGCTCGAGCGGGGCGCCGACCGAGTGCACGCACTGGACGAACGTCCCGGCTTCCTCGATCGCGCGCAGCGCCGGCGTGCCCATCCTGGTCATGGTCCGCATCGACACGACCACGTACGGCGAGTCGGTGACCTCCACCCCGAGTTCGGAGATCTCGCTGCCGATCGGCCCCATGCAGAACGGGATCACGTACATCGTGCGGCCGCGCATGCAGCCGTCGAAGATCTCCGCGAACGTCTCGCGCATCGTGCCGGGCGCAACCCAGTTGTTGGTCGGGCCCGCGTCTTCCTCCCGCTGGGAGCAGATGAACGTGCGGTCCTCGACCCGGGCGACGTCGCTGGGGTCCGACGCGCAGTAGAAGCTGTTCGGCCGGAGGTCGGGGTTCAGCCGGGTGAAGGTGCCGTTCTCCACCAGCAGGCTGGTCAGCTGATCCCACTCCTCCTGCGAGCCGTCGCACCACACCACGTGGTCAGGCTTGGTAAGCAACGCGATATCGCGGACCCACTTGGTGAGCTCCTCCAGGCTTGTATGCGACTGATCCGCAAATAGATCCGGGTCGAACATTGCTGTCACTCTCTCCCGCCTAGGACTATCCGGGGCAAGTCCTGGCCAACGGTTGCGCTATAAATGGTCTAGTCCATTATCGCCAAGCGACAATGGACCAGATCGGTCCGCGAGACCCACCGGGATGGGTCGCGGTGTCCTCCGGTAATGCGTTCGTCACCAGCGACGATGCGGGTCTGGCCATTCACGTTCCAGGAGATCGTCGTGCATTCGTCCATGGCAAGCGTGTGACCACCCTCTGACGGCGTTCGCTTTTAACCGCGTCAGTCGCGATGAAGTCTTAACTTATATTACCGAAGCTACCGCGGTGCGGTCCCGGCAAACAGACTGTGATGCTGGACACCCCACGCGGCGAGATTACTCAGCGGTATAGCTCGCGCGCGATGATCGTGCGCTGGACCTCCGATGCGCCCTCGTAGATGCGCGGCGCGCGCACCTCGCGGTACAGGTGCTCGAGCAGGTGCCCGCGGCGCAGCGCGCGTGCCCCGTGGATCTGCACCGCCGCGTCAACAACGAACTGGGCCGTCTCGGTGGCGAACAGCTTGGCCATCGCCGCCTTCGCCGCGATGCCCTTTTCACCCGCGTCGTACGCCGTCGCGGCCGCGTAGACGAGCAGCCGGGCGGCCTCGGTCCTGGTCACCATCTCGGCCAGCAGGTGCGAGACGGCCTGCTGGTCCTTCAGCGGGCCGCCGAACGCGGTCCTGCTGCCAGCGTGGGCGACGGCCGCGTCGATCGCGGCCGTGGCCATGCCCACCGCAAACGCCCCGACGCTGGGCCGGAGCAGGTTCAGCGTGCGCATCGCGACCGAGAAGCCGCGGTCCTGCTCGCCGAGGAGTTCGGAAGCTTCGACCCGGACCCCGTCGAAGGTCAGCCGGCCGATCGCGTGCGGGCTGACCATGTCGAGGTGCTCGCCGCCGAGCCCGGCCCGGTCGCCGGGCACCGCGAACGCGCTGACGCCGCGCGCGCCCGCTCCCGGCGTGGTCCGCGCGAACACGGCGTAGATGTCGGCCTCGGGCGCGTTGGAGATCCAGAGCTTCTCCCCGGTCAGCCGCCAGCCGTCGCCGTCGGGCTCGGCCAGCAGCGACAACGCTGCGGCGTCGGAGCCCGCCTCCGGCTCGGTGAGTGCGAACGCCGCCACGGCGTCGCCCGCGGCCACCGCGGGCAGCCAGCGGCGAACCGTCTCCTCGGTCCCAGACTGCAGGATGGGATAGCCGCCCAGCCCCTGCAGCGCCAGCGCGGTCTCCGCCTCGGTGCTCTGCGTCGCCAGCCCCTCCCGCAGCAGGCACAGGTCCATAGCCGAAGCCTCCCGCGACAGCGAACCGTCCGTCAGGCCGGGAAACAGCCGCGCCAGCAGCCCGTGCCGCCCCAGCGCCTTGACCAACTCCCTGTTCACCCGGCCGTCCGCCCCCGCCGATGCGAGAGGCCGCAGCTCCTCCGCCGCGAGCGCCGTGACCTCCCGTACCAGGTCCTGCTGCTCGGCCGTCAGCGAGAAAGCCGTCACCGCGCACCTCCCGACACGTCAGCGGGCCGCCAGCGGGCGTGCGCCGTCCGCGGCACGCCCGACCGGATCAGCTCGAGCCGCGGCTTCGGCCCGTCCGTCCGCCCCGCCTGCGGCCGCCGGCTGCCCGCCGCGAACGGCAGCGGCCAGTCGGCGCCGGGCCCGACGTACCCCTGCTCGGCGGCGGCGTGCAGCGTCCACTGCGGGTCATACAGGTGGGTCCGGCCGAGCGCGCACAGGTCGGCCCGGCCCGCCAGGATGATCGAGTTCACGTCGTCGTAGGACGAGATCGCGCCCACGGCGATCACCGCGACGCCGTACTTGCGGCCGATCTCGTTGCGGATCCGGTCCGCGTACGGCGTCTGGTAGCTGCGCCCGAAGGCCGGCCTCTCGTCGCTGACCACCTGCCCGGTCGACACGTCGATGCCGGCCGCCCCGTGCTCGGCGAACGCCCTCGCGATCTCGATCGCGTCTTCGATGTCCAGCCCGCCCTCGTGCCAGTCGGTCGCCGAGACCCGAACGGTCATCGGCCTGTCCTGCGGCCACACCGCCCGGACCGCGTCGAAGACCGACAGCGGGTAGCGCAGCCGCCCGGCCAGCGAGCCACCGTAGCCGTCGATGCGCCGGTTGGCCAGCGGCGACAGGAAAGACGACAGCAGGTAGCCGTGCGCGCAGTGCAGCTCGAGCACGTCGAAGCCCGCTCGCGCCGCCGCCCGTGCCGCCGCCACGAACTGATCCCTGATCTCGTCGAGCGATGCAGCATCCAGCTCCCGCGGCACCTGGCTCTGCGCCCCGTACGGGATGGCCGACGGCCCGCACACCTCCCAGTTACCGTCCGGAAGCGGATCGTCCATGCCCTCCCACATGAGCCTGGTCGAGCCCTTGCGGCCGGAGTGCCCGAGCTGGATGCCGATCTTCGCCGTACTCCGCTCGTGCACGAACGAGACGACCCGCCGCCAGGACTCCTCCTGCTCGGCCGTGTAGATCCCGGTGCACCCCGGCGTGATCCTGCCCTCGGGGGACACGCAGACCATCTCGGTCATCACCAGCCCGGCGCCGCCGAGCGCCTTGCTGCCCAGGTGCACGAGGTGGAAGTCGCCGGGCACGCCGTCGCTGGCGCGGTACATGTCCATCGGCGACACGATCACCCGGTTGGCCAGCTCAAGCGGCCCCAGGCGGAACGGCTGGAACATCGGCGGCCGCGGCTGCGTGCCCAGCCCGGCGGCGAACCAGCGGTCCAGGTCGGCCACGAACTCGGGGTCGCGCAGCCGCAGGTTGTCGTACGTGACCCGGCGGCTGCGCGTCACGATGTTGAACGCGAACTGGTGCGGGTCCTGGTCGGCGTACTGGCCGATGTTCTCGAACCATTCCAGGCTGGCCTGCGCGGCCCGCTGCGTCGAGGCGACCACCGGCCGGCGTTCCGCTTCGTAGGCGGCCAGCCCGTCGGCCACGCCGGCCTGCTCGTGCAGGCAGGCGGCCAGCGCCAGGGCGTCCTCCATGGCGAGCTTAGTGCCCGAGCCGATCGAGAAGTGCGCGGTGTGCGCCGCGTCGCCGATCAGCACCACGTTCTCGTGCCGCCAGGTCTGGCACCTGACCGTGCCGAACGAGGTCCACCGCGAGTTGTTGGCGACAAGCTCGTGCCCGCCGAGCACCCCGGCGCACAGCTCGCGGATGAGCTCGATCGAGGCCTCGTCGCTGCGGCCCGGCGCCAGTCCCTCGGCCGCGACGTCGCCGAACCCGGCGCGCCGCCACACGTCCTCGTGCATCTCCAGGATGAAGGTGCTGGCGCCCTCGCTGTACGGGTAGCCGTGCACCTGCATGATGCCCGCCGGGGTGTCCAGGATGTCGAACCTGAACGCGTCGAAGACCAGGTCGGTACCGAGCCAGATATACCGGCAGCGCCGTCGCTCGATGGACGGCAAGAAACTGTCGGCGAACCGGGCCCTGATCGCCGAGTTCGCCCCGTCCGAGGCCACCACCAGGTCGTACCCGGCGGACAGTTCCGCCGCGTCCGGTGCCTGCGCGCTGAACAGGATACGCACCCCAAGCTCGGCGCAGCGCGCCTGCAGGATGGCCAGCAGCCGCTTGCGGCTCATCGCCGCGAGGCCGTGCCCGCCCGAGGTGAACGTGCTGCCGCGGAAGTGCACGTCGATGTCGTCCCAGCGGGCGAACTCGCGGCTCATCGCGGCGAAGAGCCCGGCGTCGGCGTGCTCGATCCCGCCGAGCGTCTCGTCGGAGAATACCACGCCGAAGCCGAACGTGTCATCGGCCGCGTTGCGCTCCCAGATCGTGATGTCGTGCCTGCGATCGAGCTGCTTGGCCAAGGCCGCGAAATACAGCCCGCCAGGCCCGCCGCCGACCACCGCTATGCGCATGGACCGATCGTATGCTGGATCTTCTACGACCGTCAACAGAACGCGATACCGCTAGGGTAAGGCCATGGAACGGATCAACCCAGCGGGACTCGCCCGCCCCTCCGGCTTCTCGCACGCGGTGTCCGTGACGGCGACCCGCATGGTGTACCTGGCCGGCCAGACCGGAGCTGGCCCAGACGGCACGATCGTCGCCGGCGGCATCGTCCGCCAGTTCGAACAGGCCCTCAGCAACCTGCTCACCGCCCTGGGCGCCGCCGGCGGCCAGCCCGCCGACCTTGTCAGCCTCACCGTCTACCTGGTCGACGTCGACCTCTACCGCGCGCACGCCAAGGAGATCGGCGCGGCCTGGCGCCGCCTGGCCGGCCCCGACTACCCGGCCATGGCCGCCGTCGGCGTGACCCGCCTGTGGGACCCGCAGGCCCTGATAGAACTCCAGGCCACCGCCGCCCTCAGCTAGCGCGGAAAGGTGAAACCACCGTTCGTTCGGTAAAAATCAAAATCTTTTTTATGCCGAACGAGCCGTGGTTTATCGCGGTCCTCAGCCGGCCCGGTCCCCGCTGATGACCTGCTGGACGTAGTCGCGGGCCGGTTCCTCGAGCAGCGCGCGCAGGGTGAAGAAGTCCTCGGCGGCACGGATGCCGATCCACCCGTCCGGCAGCAGTTCCGCGGGCAGCCCGGGGTCCAGGTAGGGCAGCCGCCGCCAGTCGGTGAGCGCCCGGACGTAGCCGGTGAACGCCTCATGGGCGTGAGGCGCGCCGCGCTGCCAGCGGCGCAGCGCGGGCTCGTGCGCCTCGATGAACGCCTCGTACCTGCGCTCGAGCTCGTCCAGGTCCCACCACAGCCGGATCTTGCCGGCCAGGTCACCGAACGCCCGGTGATCCGCGCGGAACAGGTCCGCGTAGGAGTCAAGCTCGAGCCGCCGCAGCGTCCCGGCCGTCGCGTCCTGCAGGTGGGCGGGCACGATCCAGACCCCGGGCGCGACCATGCCGAAGCCGAGCCTGGTCAGCTCCGACCGCAGCACGTGCCGCCGGTGGCGCTGCGACTCGGGCACCGAGAAGACCGCCAGCAGCCAGCCGTCGGCCAGCGTGCCGCGCTGCTGCCGGAAGATCCTGGCGTCGCCCTCGCGCAGGATGGCCAGCGCCTCGGGGGAGAGCTGGTACCCCGCCGCGCCGTCATGCCGCCGCGCCTGCAGGATGCCACGCCGCTTCAGCCGCGAGATTGCCGAACGCACCGCGGGCTCGTCCACCCCGAGGTCGCCGAGCAGCCGGATCAGCGCCGCCACCGACAGCCAGCCGCCGTCGGCCCTGCCGTACAGGCCGTACACGGTGACGATCAGGTGCCGCAGCCGCGCCGAGCGGGCGCCGACATCCCCGCCCAGTTCGTTCGTTTCCGCTACGACCGTCACCAGGTGACGATATCAGTCCTTGACCTCGCGCAGCCGGCCGGTTTCGACTTCGTAGACGAAGCCGCGGATGGAATCCTTATGCGGAACGTAAGGGCTGGCCTTGATCCGGGCAATCGACTGCCTGACGTCCCCGTCGAGGTCGCCGAACGCCTCGAGCGCGAACGGCGGCCGCAGCCCGGTGTCCGCCTCGATCTGGGCCTTGACGTCGTCGTCGTGGAAGGTGAGCATCCCGCAGCCGGTGTGGTGGATGAGGATGATCTCCGTCGTGCCGAGCAGCCGCTGCGAGATCGTCAGCGACCGGATCACGTCGTCGGTAACGACGCCCCCCGCGTTCCTGATGACGTGCGCGTCGCCCTCGCTAAGCCCCAGCACCCCGTAGGGGTTGAGCCGAGCGTCCATGCACGCCACCACCGCGACGTGCGACGCCGGCGGCAGCGGCAGATCCCCCTTGTCGAAACTGGCGGCATACCGCTCGGAGTTGGCCACAAACCCATCGGTACTGCTCACGCTTCCTCCTAGCCGTCGGTACTGTTCAGCCTTGCTTCTCGCATGACGATCCTGGCTGCCGCCGGGAACATATCCCGCAAATAGTAGCCTAATCCCAACTAATCAGACCAGAAATACCGAATTAATTAGCCACGTGAGGTCCAAGGTGACCTGCCCTCACTATAACGGCAGCCAGTGCAGCCAGGTGCCGCGGCTGTCGGCCCGCGCGACCGGATGACCATCGCGGGCCAGGACGCACTGCAATTCGTCCCGGACCGGAGTACCCGTTCCTGGCAGGATGCCGGGTGCCTCGCTGGATAGCCAGACGACGCCAAGCCCGCGGACCGTGCGGACGAACTCCTCTCGCTGGTCCGCGGCGACGTAATACAGCACGGATGCGTGGTAGACGACGAGGGTGGCGCCTTCGGGCGCCCGCGCCACCAGGGCAGGCAGGTCGGTGACCAGATCACCGCGGTACACCGCGGGCGGGTCGCGGCGGGCGGAGGCGATCGCGGCCGCGAGCCGCTGCGCGCGGTCGCTCTCCCCGGGCCAGACCAGGCAGGACAGCCAGCGCACGTCGTCGTCGTCGGTGACGTCAAGCGGGTTCAGGTCGAGCCCCGCCCGCCAGGCGATGTCGGGGAGCCGCGACGGCAGCGGCACCGGCCCGCGTGGCTGGCAGCGCAGGGTGGGGGCATCCGGGTCGCGGCCAGCCAGCAGGTACCCGCCGTAATCGTAGGAGTAGCGGTCGAACAGCAAGGTGAGCCCGGCGCTCGCGCCGACATCGATCAGCGCAACCGGCTGCGGCAGCCGGGCCAGGGCCGGCAGCAGGACGGCGCAGCGCGCGGGCTCGTTGGTCTGCGTGCGCCGGGCCATGATCACCTGGGTGAGTTCGGCCTCGGATTGGCCGATGAAGTCCACTACGGCCGCGTCGTCCGCGACCGCTTCGGCCAGCGCCTCGTACGCCGCCGACCTGCCCCGCACCTCCCGCCGGGCGAACACCCGGTAGGCCTGCGCCACCGCCGTCAGGGCATCGTTCCCGGCCTGCGTCACGCCAGTACGCTACGGGTTCTGCTCGTAGGTACTGCAGGTCGACGTACTCGGCGATGGTCGGCGGTACCCACCCCGCCTCCCTGGCGGCGGCGTCGGCGATGGCCCACTGGCTGTTCTGCGGCACGCCGTGTTCGCGCCGCAGCCATCCCCGCACCGCGTTCTGGTCCAGCGGATCCAGCCCCGAGGCCTGGACCAGGGCCACCCACTCCTGCAGCGACCGGCCCGTCCGCGCCGCGAGCGACCCGCTCACCGCGCTCATCATGTCGTCTGGCGTACGCGGCATGGCAGGAAGCCTAGCCTGGTATCCCATGCAGAGCAGGGAGGAAATCGTGGCGGACGCCGAGGTGGGCGAGCCGCTGATCGGGGACGGCGTTACCGCGGGCATCGTTCGGATCGGGGATACAGTCCGCCGGCCGGTCCGGCCGTTCACCGCGACCGTGCACGCCTATCTAGCCCACCTGCACGAGGCCGGCTTTACCGGCGCGCCGGTGCCGCTCGGCATCGACGAGCAGGGCAGGGAGGTCCTGTCCTACGTCCCGGGAGATGTGCCGCGTATCCCGCTGCCGCCGGAAACCGCCGGGGGCGACGTCCTGGTCGCCCTGGGCGGGCTGATCCGGAGGCTGCACCAGGCCTCGGCCGGATGGGTGCCGCCGCCGGACGCGGTGTGGGGCGGGCTGCCGGGCGCCACGCCGCCGCCTCCCGGCCCTGACGGCGAGCCCGAGCTGGTCAGCCACCGCGACTACTGCCCGGGCAATGTGGTCTTCCGCGACGGGCGGCCGGCCGCGCTGATCGACTTCGACCTGGCCAAGCCGACGACCAGGATCTACGACATCGTCAACGCGATGTGGTGGTGGGCGCCGTTGCGTGACCCGAGGGACCGGGCGCCGGCCTTCGCCGATCTCGACGTTCCCCGGCGGGTCGCGCTGTTCGCCGATGCCTACGGCATGGACGAGCGGCTGCGGCATCTGTTCGTGCCCACGGCCATCTTCGTGGCCAACCGCTACCACCAGAGCGCCCGTGCCGCCGCCGAGGCGGACCCGGTGTTCCGCCGCCTGTGGGAGGAGGGGGCCAGGGACGAGCTGCCCAGGGCGGAGGCGTGGCTAGAGCAGGCCGGCCCCATGATCGCTAGCAGGCTCGAGGGAGGCCCGGCATGACCGACCGGGCGGCAGTAAGCCGGTGGCTGGCGGGCTATGAGGCCGCCTGGCGGGCGCCGGGCACCGAGCGCCTGGCCGGGATCTTCACCGATGACGCCAGCTACCGGCAGTCCCCGTACATGGAGCCGGTCGTCGGCCTGGACGCGATCAGGCGGATGTGGGAGGAGGAAAGGGAAGGCCCCGACGAGGTCTTCGCCCTCGCCACGCAGATCGTGGCCGTCGACGGTCCCATGGCCGTGGTGCGGGCCGAGGTCGGCTACTCCGATCCGGTCAGCCAGGAGTACCGCGACCTGTGGCTGATCCGGCTCGGCGAGGACGGTCGCTGCAGCTGGTTCGAGGAGTGGCCCTTCTGGCCCGAGCAACCCTTCGCCGTCTCGCCGTGACGTCCCTGCCGCAGCCCGCGGTGGTGCTCGTCACCGGCATCCAGGCCGCTGGCGCGTGGGCCATCGCGCAGCTCGACGAGGTGCTCCGCAGCCACACGCCCAGGCTTGGCCTCTGGCTCGACACCTCGGCACAGACCGCCGCGCAGACCGTCGAGGAGATCCTCGCCCGCGCCTGGCCCGAAGCGGCCGTCACGGACGGCTGATCAGCTCCTCTAGTTCTGCCCCTCTGGATACTGTCGATTGTGCTCGGCGGCGCGACGGTGCAGGAGGCAAACGTGACGGGAGCGGGCGCGTGGTCGGCAGGCGCGGCCTGGATCGACGGGCAGTACTGTCCGATCGGCGAAGCCAAGATCTCGGTCCTGGACCTCGGCGTGACCCGCTCCGACGGCAGCTACGACGTGGTGCACGTCTGGGACGGCCGGTTCTACCGGCTGGACGCGCACCTGGACCGGTTCGGTGCCAGCATGGCCCGGCTCCGGCTCGACCCGGGGCACAGCAGGGCCGAGATCGAGGCCATCCTGCACGGCTGCGTCAGCCGGGCCGGGCTGCGGGAGGCGTACGTGTCGATGACGTGCACCCGCGGCCGGCTCGCGCCGGGCAGCCGTGACCTCCGTACCGCGCGGAACACCTTCTACTGCTACGCAGTACCGTTCGTGTGGATCAGCCGGCGGGCTGAGGGTGCGAGCATGTGGCTCAGCGAGGTGGTGCGGATCCCGCCGCAGAGCGTTGATCCGCTGGTCAAGAACTATCACTGGCTGGACCTCGACCTGGCCATGCTGGACGCTTACGACCACGACGCCGACCTGGTGGTGCTGCGCGACCTGTCCGGCGCGATCACCGAGGGACCGGGCTACAACGTGTTCGCGTTCACCGGCGGCCGGTGGCCGACGCCCGCCGACGGGACGCTGGCCGGCGTCACCCGGCGGACGGTGATCGAGCTTGCCCGCGAGGCCGGCCAGCAGGTTGAGCAGGGCACGCTGACCGCCGATGGCCTGTTCTCGGCGGCCGAGGTACTGGTCACCTCCACCGCAGGCGGGATCATGCCGGTAACCGTGATCGACGGCAACCCAGTAGGAACGGGTACCCCGGGGCCGTTCACGCGGCGGTTGCGGGACCTGTACTGGGCCAGTCACTCCGACCCGCGCTACTCCACTCCGGTCCGCTACGACCCGTCAGGCTGAGCGGCCCCGCCGCGCCTCCTCCCGCTACCGGCTACCGCCACTCCGGCAGCTGCTGCAGCGACCAGGTATTGCCGTCAGGGTCAGCGAATCTCACGAACGATCCCCACGGCCGGACGTCCACCTCGCTGGCCTCCACCCCGTGTGCCAGGAGTTCCTGGCGGGCGGCCGCCGCGTCCGCGACCACGCACTGCACGCCCTTCTGCGAGCCCGGTGCCATCTCGGTGATCCCGGTGCCGAGCACGATGGAGCACGCCGACCCCGGCGGGGTGAGCTGCACGAACCGCAGCGTCTCGCTGACCTGGTAGTCATGGTCGGCGTTGAACCCGACCTGCTCCACGTAGAAGTCCTTGGCCCGGTCAACGTCGGTCACCGGGATAGCGACTAGCTCGATCTTCCAGTCCATAGCCGGAACGCTATACGTCGGCCCGCCGCGCCGAGGGCCTGACATCGTCGGGCGCCGTATTACGGTGCTGCAACGGGTGAAACCAAATCCGGGCACGCCCCGTCACATCGGCATGAAAAAACGGGGAGTAGCCGCCGGACTGGCGGTGACGGCGGCGGCCTTGATGGTCGCCGGATGCGGATCGACGCGGTCGGCGGGGCCGGAGGAGGCGCCCGTCATCGTCCATGGCGTGGCCTTCAGGGAGCCCATCGTGAGCCCGCGCCCTTACGGCGC
>Ga0181525_10004116_pt1 | contig 11254 bp, 12 predicted proteins | sample PEATcosm2014_Bin_48_FD_121100 | JGI IMG/M metagenome (GOLD analysis project Ga0181525, IMG submission 121100) | Peatland microbial communities from MTU Mesocosm Facility, Houghton, MI, USA - PEATcosm2014_Bin06_10_metaG | ecosystem: Environmental > Terrestrial > Soil > Wetlands > Peat | place... | reverse complement strand
TTGGCGTCGATCAACAGCGCGACCAGATCGGCGTCCTGGGTGCTCGCCCAGGCGCTGCCGACCATGGCGCGATCGAGCCTTCGCCGCGGCGCGAAGATACCGGGCGTATCGACGAAGATGAGCTGCGCGTTGCCTTCGACGGCAATGCCGCGAATGAGGGTGCGCGTGGTCTGCACCTTGGGCGTGACGATCGACACCTTGGCGCCGACCAACGCATTGAGCAGCGTCGATTTTCCGGCATTCGGCGCGCCGATCAGCGCGACGAAGCCGCAATGGCGCTCGCTCTCCGCCGGCTCAGCCATCGTGCCGCGCCGGTTGCACGCCTTCGCGGACGAGCATGGCGGCGGCGGCGGCCTGTTCTGCCGCGCGCTTGGAGCGGCCCTGACCTTCAGCGGGCGCAAAGGTGGGAAGCGCCACCGCGACGCGAAACTCCGGGTTATGATCGGGCCCGGAGCGCGCCACCTCGCGATAGACCGGCGTCGGCAGGCCGCGCGCCTGCGCCCATTCCTGCAACACCGTCTTGGGATCGCGCAGCGGCTGCGCCTTGGCGCTCATGCGCACTTGCCACAGCCGTTCGACCAGCGCTTCGGCGGCCTTGTAGCCGCCGTCGAGATAGACCGCGCCGATCACCGCTTCGCACACGTCGGCAAGAATGGCGAGACGGGTGCGGGCCCCGGCATTGGCTTCCGACGAACCCAGCCGGATCGCGGCGCCAAGATCGACGCTGCGCGCGATTTCGGCGCAGGTTTCCTTGCGCACCAGATCGGCGAGCCGGCGCGACAGTTCGCCTTCGTCGGCCTTCGGAAAAGCGCGGAACAGCATGTCGGAAATAACCAGGCCCAGGACGTGATCGCCGAGGAATTCGAGCCGCTGATAGCTGCCGGCGCGGTTGCGCGCGCCCTTGAGCGCGGAAATATGCGTCAGCGCGATTTCAAGCATCGCCGCATCGGCGAAACGGTAGCCGATGCGGTTTTCCAATGCGGTCTCGCCGCGCTTGCGGCGGCGGGGCTCTTTCGGACCGGCTGTTTGGGCTGGCGCCGCGGCGGGCTCTACGGCTGGCGGGTCGCGGCGCGGGACGATGGCTGGCTTTGTCTTCTTGCGGCCACTCATCGTACCAGCGTGAACAGGCGGTCCCAGCGTACCGCCCAAGGCCAGCGCCACACCTCCCAGGCATGGGTATCGTCGCGGATCGAGAAGAAGATGATTTGCGCCCGCCCGATCAGGTTCTCGAACGGCACGTAGCCGACCTGGCTGAGCACGCGGCTGTCGGTCGAGTTGTCGCGGTTGTCGCCCATCATGAAATAGTGGTCGGGCGGCACTTCGTAGACCGGCGTATTGTCGTAAAAACCGTTGTCGGTGAGATCGAGCGTGTTGTAGCTCACCCCGTTCGGCAGCGTTTCGCGGAATTGCTTGACGCGTTGGACGACGCCGTCATCGTCGGTGATGAAATCGTCGATGCGCTGGCGCGGCACCGGCGTGCCGTTGATATTCAATACGCCGTCGATCATCTGAATCTTGTCGCCGGGCAGCCCGATGACACGCTTGATGTAATCGATGGAATCGTCCTTCGGTAGCCGAAACACCACGACGTCGCCGCGCTGCGGCTTCCAGCTCGAAGGAACCCTTCCCGAGAAAACATCCGGCGAGAACGGCAACGAGTAATGCGTGTAACCGTAGGAATATTTGGACACGAACAGATAATCGCCGACCAGCAATGTCGGGATCATCGAGCCGGAGGGGATGTTGAAAGGCTGAAAGAGAAAGGTCCGGATGACCAGCGCGATGATCAGGGCATGGAACACCACGCGGACCGTCTCGGCGAAGCCACCCTCTTTGCGCTTGGTTCCTGTCTGCACGCTCATCGGCCTGTCGTCTCGCATCTGCGCCCGCCGCGATCTTGTAGCCTCTGGGGCACCCACAAGCAATTGCACGGGGAATTCGCCGCGCCCGTCGGCGGCAGAATTTTAGCTAGTAATCCCAGGTGTTTACCGCCAGTCGCCCGACATGACGAATTTTTCATGGGACGACGGGGCGGCGCGCCCCTAGCTGACGATGGCTTCGGCCGAGATGACGACGAAGGCATGCGCCATCGGTCCCTCATCGGTGATCGTCACGTCGATGCGTGGCGCATAACCTGCCGGCGTCATGGCCCGGAGGCGGCGCATGGCGCCGCCGGTCAATTCCATGGTCGGCCGTCCACCTGGCAGATTGACGACGCCCATGTCGCGCCACCACACGCCGGCGCGCAGCCCCGTCCCCAGCGCCTTGGCGCAAGCCTCCTTGGCGGCAAATCGCTTGGCATAAGTTTCCACGCGATTGCGCCGCTTGTCGGCTTTAGCCCGCTCCGTCGTGGTGAAGACGCGATCGAGGAAGCGGTCGCCGTGGCGCTCGATCACCTTGGCGATCCGCCGCGCATCGGTAATGTCGGAGCCGATGCCGAGGATCATGGCGTGCCTCGCGCCCTGCCCCGGTCCATCGCCGCGCGCATCGCGCGCACCGCCGCTTCGAGGCCGTCAAAAATTGCCTCGCCGATCAGGAAATGGCCGATATTGAGTTCGGCGATTTCAGCAAGGCCTGCGATTTTTGCAGCGGTGATGTAATCGAGCCCGTGGCCGGCATGGACTTCAAGGCCGGCGTTTTTGGCCTGGGCAACGCCGCGCACGATACGGTCGAACTCGGCGGCAGCCGCAGCGGCGTTGCCCGCCGCCAGCGCATCGCACCACGCGCCGGTGTGAAGTTCGACCACCGGCGCGCCGACCGCGACCGCGGCCTCGATCTGGGCCGGCTCGGCGGCGATGAACAGCGAGACCCGAATGCCGGCACCGGCCAAGGCGCTGACCGCCGGGCGCAAAGCCTCGCGCTGGCCGGCGGCGTCAAGACCGCCTTCGGTGGTGCGCTCGGCGCGCCGTTCGGGAACGATACAGGCCGCATGCGGGCGCAGCTTGCAGGCAATGCCGATCATTTCGGCCGTGGCCGCCATTTCAAGATTCAGCGGCTTTTTGAGGTGCGCCTTGAGCCGCGCGATGTCGTCATCGACGATATGGCGGCGGTCCTCGCGCAAATGCGCGGTGATGCCGTCGGCGCCGGCCGCGACGGCGATCTCGGCGGCCTTGACCGGATCGGGATGCCGTCCGCCGCGCGCATTGCGCACGGTGGCGACGTGATCGACGTTGACGCCGAGGCGGATGGGAGGGTGAACCGGCATATCGATTGCCTTGGCGCCGCGCTTAGCCGGTCACGCGCTCGGCATTGGCGACGACTTTCTTCGCCCGCAATTGCGAGATGATCGAAGTCAGGTGCTTGAGGTTGTAGACTTCAAGATCGATGGTCAGTTCGGTGAAATCGGGCGACTGCCGCGTCATTCTTATATTGTCGATATTGCCGTCGTGTTCGGCGATCACCTGGGTGATCTGCGCCAGCGTGCCGGGCTCGTTGACCGAATTCACCGCCAGCCGGGCCGGAAAGCGCTGCGGCGTTGTGTCGTCGATGTCCCAGCGCACGTCGAGCCAGCGATCCGGCATTTCCTCGAATTGCTTGAGCGCCTCCGACTGGATCGGGTAAATGGTGATGCCCTCGCCCGGCGTCATGATGCCGACGATGCGGTCGCCGGGAACGGCGCCGCCATCGGGAGCGAAGCGCACCGGCAGATCGGTGTTGATGCCGCGGATCGGAATGGCCGGACCGCTCTCGGCTTCGTCCGGCACCTTGAACTTCACCGCCTTGGCCCAGCGCAGGCCGAACCAGCCGCTCTCCGCCTTCGGCGCCGTCGCCGTTACGCGCTCGTCCTTGTAATCGGGATACATGGCGCGCGCGACGTTGGAGGCCTTCATCTCGCCGCGGCCGACCGCGGACATCACGTCCTCGATCGAGACGCGCGCCAGCCGCGGCAAGGCGCCTTGCAGCTTGTCGTCCGAATATTCGATCTTGGCGCGCGAAAACAGCCGCTCGACGATGCTGCGTCCGAGCCCGGCATATTGATTGCGCACCGCGTCGCGCGTCGCGCGGCGAATGGCGTCGCGCGCCTTGCCGGTGACCACGATCGACTCCCAGGCGGCCGGCGGCGCCGTCTGCGCCTTCGAGGTCAGGATCTGCACTTCGTCGCCATTCTGCAACGGCGCGCTGAGCGGGCCGATCTTGCCGTTGATCTTGGCGCCGATCGCCATGTTGCCGACGTCGGTATGAACCGCATAAGCGAAATCGATCGGCGTCGCGCCGCGCGGCAGCGCGATCAGCTTGCCCTTCGGGGTAAAGCAGAACACCTGATCGTGGAACAGTTCGAGCTTGGTGTGCTCCAAGAACTCTTCCGGGTTGGAGCCTTCGGCGAGCAACTCGATGGTGCGGCGCAGCCACGCATAGGCGCTCGACTCGCGCGACAGCATCTCCGTCGGCGAGCCGACATTGTCCTTGTAGAGCGCATGCGCGGCGATGCCGTATTCGGCGATCTGCTGCATCTCGCGGGTGCGGATTTGCAGCTCGACGCGCTGCTTGCCCGGCCCGATCACCGTCGAGTGGATCGAACGGTAATCGTTCTGCTTCGGCGTCGAGATGTAATCCTTAAAGCGCCCCGGAACCACCGGCCAAGTGGTGTGCACGATGCCGAGCGCCTGATAGCACTCGGCGGCGTTGCCGACGACGACGCGGAAGCCGAAAATATCCGACAGCTGCTCGAAGCCGACGGCCTTGCGCTCCATTTTGCGCCAGATCGAATACGGCCGCTTGCGCCGGCCCGAGACCTCGGCGGCGATGCCGCGGTCGGCGAGCTTTTTGGCGAGCTGCTGCTCGATTTCGGTGATCCAGCCGCTCGACCGCGCCGCCAGCGTTTCGAGCCGCTCGCTGAGCACCTTATAGGCTTCCGGATTGAGTTCGCGGAACGCCAGATCCTCGAGCTCATCGCGCATTTCCTGCATGCCCATGCGGCCGGCAAGCGGGGCGTAGATTTCGAGCGTCTCGTCGGCGGTGCGGCGTCGCGCTTCGGGCGGCTGGTGCGACAGTGTGCGCATATTATGCAAGCGGTCGGCGAGCTTGATCAGCAGAACCCGGACGTCGTCGGCGATGGCCAAGAGCAGCTTGCGCAGGTTTTCGGCCTGCTTGGCTTCCTTGGACACGAGCTCAAGCCGCTTCAGCTTGGTCAGGCCCTCGACCAGAAGCCCAATCTCGTGACCGAACACGCGGTCGATCTCGGCGCGGGTGGCGTCGGTGTCCTCGATGGTGTCGTGCAAGAGCGCAGCCGCGATGGTGGCGTCATCGAGCTTGAGATCGCTCAAGATCGCGGCGACTTCGAGAGGGTGCGAAATGTACGGATCGCCGGACGCCCGCTTCTGTCCGCCATGCGCGCGCATGGCGTAGACATAAGCGCGGTTGAGAAGCTCCTCGTTGGCCTTCGGATTGTAGTGCTTGACCTGGTCGATCAGCTCATACTGCCGCGTTTTGCGCGGCTTGCGCGGCTTCGGCGGCGGCGCTTCGCCGTCCAGCGGCACCAGATTGGGTCCGCGCGCCGCCGGCACCCGAGGGCGGGGCTGGTTCTGCATCCGCGGCAGATCGATTGGCTGGCGCGCCATCATGATCCTTTGGCGACCCCCGGACCCGGTCCACACAGGGATTCGGCCAGGGTGGCCATAACGATATCATGGAGCCGCGCCGGCGCCACAAGGCGCGCGATCCGGCGCGGCAAGCGGGGCCGGCGAAAATCACCGCCGGCGAATGGCCGCGGGCGTTAAATGTCGGTCTTGGTTAACGAGAACCCGGAGGGGCGATACGCGACGGCGCCTTTACTCCTCCTCGTCCCCGACATCGGGTTCGGGGGTATTTTCCGGAGGTGTCAGCCCTTCGAGGCCCTTGAGCAGCTCTTCCTCGGACATGCGGTCGGTGGTGACGTCGGTATCGTCGGCGTCAACGCCGGTTCCGGGCGCGCCGATCAGTGGCACCGCCTCGGGCTCGGGCTCGTCGACCTCGACGTATTTCTGCAGCGAATGGACGAGTTCCTCCTTAAGGTCCTCCGGCGAAACCGCCTGCTCGGCGATCTCCCGCAGCGCCACGACCGGATTCTTGTCGTTGTCGCGCTCGACGGCGATCTGGGTGCCGGACGAGATCATGCGCGCGCGATGGCTGGCCAGCAGAACCAGATCGAACCGGTTCTCGACCTTGTCGATGCAATCTTCAACGGTGACACGGGCCATTCAAGGAGGCTCCTGCGGCTGGAATTGGGCGGGATTCCCGCAACCGGACATTGTCCGTAATATGGCGCTTAGGTATCGTTCCGTGCGGCCCGGCGCAAGTCCGAATTTTGCTTGTGATTTCCGCTTTTCGATAATTAACTTGGCTCAGCCCCGCCGCTCTGTTACCCAAAATTTTGGCAACCGGTTCGCGGAGTTCCGCATCATACTGTCGGAAATGCCGCGACGGCGTGCCGCAAGGACCTTCTCCGCACTAAAGCTTGCCACGGCTCAAAGTGGCTATAGTACTTCGCGGCGTCTCAAGTTTCCGATGGCGACAAACCTGAATTTAAAGACGCCGGAATCGTCTAATTCATTGCAGCCGATCCGGTTTCATCACGACACGCACACTGACGAGAGACATCATGTCGGCACAGATCGAAAAAATCGCATTGTTCATTGACGGCGCCAATCTTTACGCCACGGCGAAATCGCTTGGCTTCGATATCGACTACAAGCGGCTGCTGCGCGAGTTCCAATCGCGGGGTTATCTGGTGCGCGCGTTCTATTACACCGCGGTGATCGAGGATCAGGAATATTCCTCGATCCGGCCGTTGATCGACTGGCTCGACTACAACGGCTATTCCGTCGTTACCAAGGCGACCAAGGAATTCGTCGATCAGACCGGCCGGCGCAAGATCAAAGGCAATATGGACATCGAGCTCGCGGTCGACGCCATGGAGATCGCGCCGCATATCGACCAGATGGTGCTGTTCTCCGGCGACGGCGATTTTCGCTCGCTGGTGGAAGCGGTGCAGCGGCGCGGCGTGCGCGTGATCGTGGTTTCGACGATCTCGACGCAGCCGCCGATGATCGCCGACGAGTTGCGCCGCCAGGCCGACCAGTTCGTCGATATTGTGGAGCTGCGGTCCAAAATCGGCCGCGATCCGTCGGAACGGCCGGCGCGCGAACCGAGGGAACCGCGTGACGGCCGCGAGCCGCGCGAGCCGCACACACCGCAATTCCTGCAGCGCAGCCCGACGTCGCAGCGCGTCGAGGTCGAGGACGAGTTCGAAGACGAATAGTCGGCAAGGAAACAGGCGGCTGGGGAACCGCGCATGACGCGCCCGAGCGGAATGCCCGGCCGCGATTGTCCGCGCTGTCCGCGCCTTGTCGCCTTTCGCGAAACCTGGCGCGCGCAGGAGCCGGGCTGGTTCAATGCACCGGTGGATTCGTTCGGGCCGGCCGACGCCCCCGTCCTGATCGTCGGCCTCGCCCCCGGATTGCGCGGCGCCAACCGCACCGGCCGGCCGTTCACCGGCGATTACGCCGGCGATCTCCTCTACGCCACGCTTTCAGAGTTCGGATTCGCCCGCGGCCGCTACCAAGCCAGCGCCGACGACGGCCTCGAACTCGTCGACTGCCGCATCAGCAACGCCGTGCGCTGCGTGCCGCCGGAGAATAAGCCGTTGCCGCTGGAAATCGCGACCTGCCGCGACTTTCTCACCGCGACCGTCAAGGAAATGACCAAACTCCGCGCCGTTCTGGCGCTCGGGCGCATCGCGCATGAGTCATTCGTGGTGGCGAGCGGCGAGCGGCGATCCGCGTTTCCGTTCGGCCATGGCAAAGTGCGCCCGATCGGCGCGCTCACTCTCTTCGACAGCTATCATTGCTCGCGCTACAACACGAATACCGGCGTGCTCACACCGCAGATGTTTCGCGACGTCGTCCAGGCGGTGCGTCAGCACCTCGACGCCTGATGCTTCACGCGTAGATCGAGCTTTCGTAGTTGCCGCTGCCCATCTCGGTGCGCGGGAAGATACCATGCTGCTCGATCCACTCGAAAGACTCCTCAAAGGTCTCCTTCGAATACGGCTCGAACACCAGCCGCTCGCCGGGACCCCAACGGCGCGTATCCATCAGATCGTGGAAGCGCTCCGGGAACTCCTTTTTGTAATAGTGCGTGTAAAGCTCCGGACGCAGATCGATGTCGCGCTGCGCACGGCGCAGCGCCCGGAAGTATTTGCGCACGTCCTCCGGATCCGGCGTGCCGGTGACCATCGACGCCATCATGAAGGTGGTGTCGATGATTTTCCGGAAGCCGAGCTGCTCGACGAAATAATACGGCCCGCTGAACAGCGACGCCGCCGGGACTTCGCGATCGATCAGGCGCTCCATGCGGCTGAACAACAGGCCGTCATTGAAGGACAGTTTGATCTGCTCGGACTTGATGTACTGTTCGAGGCCCTGGATGGTGGCGTAGTGGCTGCCGGATTGATAGCCGACCGAGACCGGCACGCCGGCAAGATCGGCCGGCGTCTTCACCGGCGATTCCGGCGGCACGAATACGGCGCAAGGCGAGACCGAATAGCAATCGGCATAGAGCTTGCCGTGACCGTTGGACGCCGCAACATTCACCGTCCAATGGCAGGCGCCACTGACATTGCAGGTGCGGCCGGATTCAAAGGTTTGAAAGGCGCCCACCTTGTTGCCGATGTGGTGGCTATTGGCCGAGCTCGAATCCATGGTCTCGCGGAATTCGTAATCGAGACCTTCGGCGGCGAAATATCCTTTCTCCTCGGCAACCCACTCTTGCAGCCGGAAGTGCGGCGCGACGACGAATTTCGACATAGGCTCTCTCCTTCGGCTGAATTTGGGACAACTGTACGCGCGTCATTTGCTTGATAAACGCCGATCATCGAAATAGATTGTCAACAGTGCGTTGACAATCGGACCTCCATGGACCGCTTTGAGAATGCAAGGGTTTTTGTCGCTGTCGTCGAGTCCGGCGGCTTTACGGCGGCGGCCGAGCGGCTCGGCCTGTCGCGCGCAGCCGCCAGCAAGCATGTCCAGCAACTGGAAGAGCGCCTCGGCGCCCGGCTATTGGAGCGCACCACGCGGCGCGTCAGCGTTACGGAAGCCGGCCGCGCCTTCTATCAGCAGAGCCGGCGCATCCTGACCGACCTTGACGATGCCGAACGCGCCGCCGGCGAACTGCACAACGAGCCGCGTGGGGAATTGCGCGTCATCGCGCCGACGAATTTCGGTCTCGCCGAAATCGGCACCGCGATCACCGACCTGCTCGTCACCTACCCTCGCCTGCACATCAACCTCACCTTCAACGACCGTGTCACCGATCCGATCGAGGGCGGCTACGACGTCGCGATCAGCGTCGGCCGCCCGCGCGGCACGTCATCGAGCCTGATCGTGCGCAAGCTCAATACGTCCCGCCGCGTTCTCTGCGCCGCACCGGATTACCTGTCGCGCCGCGGTGTCCCGACGCAGCCTGAAGATCTCACCAGCCACGACTGCCTGAGCTACAGCTATCTGGAAGAGCCTGACGAATGGCACCTGATCGGCCGCGACGGCGAGCGCGTTGTCAAAGTGAGCGGCCCGATCGTGACTAGCCACCGGCAAGTGTTGCGCACCGCGGCGGTGCGCGGCCTCGGCATAGCTTATGGCCCGATCGTCTTCTTCCACGACGACATGGCGGCCGGGCGCGTCGTGCGTGTCTTGCCGCAATTCGAGTTGCCCGAAGCCACGATCTATGCGGTCTATCCGGCCGGCCGCCAGCTTTCCGCCAAAGTGAAAGTCTTCAACGACTTCATGGCGCGCTATTTCGCCGCAAATGCGCTGGCGCCGTAGCACGCAACCTCTCAAAAAATCAGATGTCACAAGTTGCCGGGGCCGCTAACCGGAAAATCGGGATACGATCTCGTTGAGTGGCGGCCTCGGCCGATCCTCGGGCCGACCCGGCGGCCTGCCGATATGGACAAAGCCGGCGATGCGCTCCTGCGGCGCAAGGCCGAGGGCATCAAGCACGTTCCGGTCGTAGGCGTACCATTCGGTGATCCAGCTTGCGCCATAGCCGAGCGTATGCGCGGCGAGGACAAGACTCATGGCGGCGGCGCCGGCGGAGAGCACTTGCTCCCATTCCGGAATTTTCGCGTGCGGGCCGGCGCGGCTCACCACGGCGATCACGAGCGGCGCGCGCGTGAGCCGCGTGCGTTCGGCGTCGACATGTTCAGGACTTGCGTCCGGATATTTTGCGCGAAATGCGTCGGCGATAGCCGTGCCGGCCAGCGCCCGCGCCTCGCCCTCGAACACGATGAAACGCCAGGGCGCCAGCTTGCCATGATCGGGGACCCGCGAGGCGATGGTCAGAAGCGTGTCGATCTCAGTTGCCGATGGCGCCGGCCCGGCGAGCTCGACCGGCTTGAAGGAACGCCGCGTGGTGAGGAGTTTAAGTGCGTCGGGCATGGTTCAAGCTCCAAAACGTGCCGCGGGCGGCGCTCGGCGGCTGCGCAGCCAGGCAATGACGTCTTCGGCATTCTTGTCCGGCGGAAACACCGGATAGAACGCCTTCACGATCACCCCGTCGCCGATGACGAGCGCCATGCGCTTGAGCAGCGTCATGCCGGACGCCATGAACATCGGCAGGTGCAATTTCAGCGCAAAATTCAAATCCGCATCGGACAGAATAGCGAACGGCAAATGCAGGCGCTCCGCCGCCTCGCGCTGATAGCCGGTGTCTTGCGTCGACAGACCATAGAGATGAGTGACGCCGAGCGCCTTGAGCTCGGCAAAGTGATCGCGAAACCCGCACGATTGCGGCGTGCAGCCGCGCGCGCCGGGTATCTGGTCCCAACCGGGCGGCGCATCGACGCCCGGCACGCCGGTACGCGGATAGATGTAAAGGACGGTTCGTCCCTTGAGCTTCGACAGGTTCACCGCGGGCCCGCTGGTCGCCGGCAGCGCCAGATCGGGCAGCTTTGCACCGGCGAGATGCCGCGCCGCGCCGTCATCCTGCGGCACCGGGATGTCCGGCGGCAGAAAGTGCGGGTTGTGGGTGCCAGGAGCCTCGGCCATTTCGTTTTCCTCGGCTTGTGCGCCAGATTTCCAGGCACAAGATTTCTAGGCACAAGATTTCCAGGCGCAAGATTCTTGCGCGCAAGTTTCTTACGCGTAGGACATAAATTCCATCAGCGAGCCGTCGGGATCGCGGAAATAGACACTGGTGCCCGGTCCCTTCGCGCCGAACCGCTGCATCGGACCGCTCTCGATGGCAATGCCGCAGCGGCCAAGATGGGCGACCGCGTCGG
>Ga0181525_10004114_pt1 | contig 11255 bp, 9 predicted proteins | sample PEATcosm2014_Bin_48_FD_121100 | JGI IMG/M metagenome (GOLD analysis project Ga0181525, IMG submission 121100) | Peatland microbial communities from MTU Mesocosm Facility, Houghton, MI, USA - PEATcosm2014_Bin06_10_metaG | ecosystem: Environmental > Terrestrial > Soil > Wetlands > Peat | place... | reverse complement strand
CGATGCGCCCCGCGATGAAGCTCGCGAGAAACGCGCCCACCACCTGCGCAAAGAGCGAAAGCGACGCCGCGGTGTTGTAGACATAGGCCGGATGATGAGCCTCGGCCGAGATCGGTTCGAAATAGCTCCAGAAGCCTACGATGAACGCCATGAAGAGAAAGACCGAGGCGAGTGCGGCCATCGTGCGGAGCGACATGCCGCCCGCGGGTGCTGCGTCGTCACCCGTTTGCTGCAAAGCGTCGAAGGACTTCGGCATGAGGAACGCAACCCCGGCCGAGACGAGCGAGGTGGCGGCGAGCGCGTAGAATCCGCCCGACGCGCCCTGTTTGACCATCACGGTTGCGGGCAGGATCTCCGAATAGAAGAATTGCGCCAGCGTCTGCACGGCGAGGAAAATTCCCGACCAGCGCCCGGGCGTCGTCGAGCGTGCAATCATGCCGACCGGAATCCAGATCATGATGCCTTCGGCGAAACCGGCAGCCCCACGGTTGGCGATCGCGAGCATATGGGATTCGCTGCCCACCAGAATGTCGATCAGCATCAGCGCGAGCGAAGCGCCCGCGCCCCACCAGCGAAGTCCCACCGGTTTCAGGAATGCGCCCGCGAGCCCCGCACCCAATCCGATCGTCAGCAATTCGGCCGTCGCAGCCGGGCCCAGTTCCGCATCGGTGAGCCGTCCTTCCCGCACCAACGCACCCAGAAGCTGCGGCTGCAGGCCCGCGATCATGATGCCAACGGAGCCCACAAAGAGGATCGCGGTGATCTCGAGCGGCGTGAGATCGCGGCCGATCCATTTTCCGCCCTCGGCAGCGGGCAGGCTCGGCGCTTCGACGATGGCGGTCATTTCTTTTGCCCGTAATTGCGGAATTGCCGGAATATATCGTTCATTTGCGCAGGCGACAGCGTGGTCGGTCCGCCGATCGCAAGCGTGCCCCAATAGACGGCCGCCTGCTCCTCGACTTCTTCGGCGATGAAAAGCGCGCGTTCGAGGCTCGGCGCGGCCACGATCAATCCATGATTGGCCATCAGGCACGCGTAACCGCCGGCCAGCGCATCGGCGACGTGATCGGCGAGCTCCGTGCTGCCGAACGTCGCGTAAGGCGCCAGCGGAATTTCAGGCTTGCCGGAAACGCCCACCATGTAATGCAGCGAAGGAATGGATTTCCCCGCGCAGGCCAGGATCGTCGCATAGCGCGAATGACAATGGACGATGCCGTTCACGTCGCTGCGCCGCGCGAGAATGCGCGCATGCATCTGCCATTCGCTGGAAGGCTTCAGCGCACCGGCGCGCGTTTGGCCTTCCGCATCCAGATAGACGATCGATTCCGCTGTCAGCTTTTCTGGGACAACACCCGTCGGCGTCACCAGCATGCCTTCGCCGCATCGCGCCGATACGTTTCCCGTCGTGCCGCGATTGAGACCATGCGTGATCATCGCCCGCATCGCTTCGACGATGCGTGCGCGCAGACTTTCTTCGCTGTGGCGGCTCATGCGTCCTGTCTCAGCGGCGTATCGTTCATGACGCGCAGGGCGCCGTCGAAATCCTCGAGCTTGCCGAGCGTGCCCATGCCTTGCGCGACAAGCGCCGCGACCGCGCCGGCGAAGCGGCACGCCGTCATCGGATCGAACCCGCGATCGAGACCGGCGATGAATCCGGCGCAATAGGAATCGCCGCAACTTGTGGTGTCGACGACATCGATGCGATGTGCGGGCAGCACCGTCTCGTTATCCTTTGTTGCCACATAGGCGCCCTTACCACCCCATTTGAAGATGCAGCTTTTCGCCCCCAAACGGAAGAAGTGTTCCGCGGCCGTGCGCGGGTCGCTGGTGCCCGTGAGGAACAGCGCCTCGTCCATGTTCGGCATGAAATGGTCGACATGGGGCAGGATGCGTTCGAGCTCGGCCATCGTGCGCGCGCCCGGGCCGATGAGATCGCAGGTGACGACGGCGCCCGCGAGCTTCGCGTCGGCCAGCAGCGCCGCGCCGGGACCGCCATCCAGGCGAACGCCGCCGATGCCGGCGTAGTGCACGAATTTCGCGCTCTGCGCCGCTTTTTTCATGGCCGCATCGATCACGGCAAACGCGCTTGCGCCGAGCGCGTGGAAATTCGGCCGCTCGCCGTCGGCGCGGATGGTGAGGATCGTGGTCGAGGTGGGCCTGGTGGGATGGACAGCGAGAAGGCTCGTGTCGACGCCATGGCGTTCGAATTCCTGGCGGACGAAACGCCCTGCCCCGTCATGGCCGACCGCCGAGGCGATCGCGGTCGCAACGCCGAGCTTCGCTGCGACCAGCGCCGTGCCGCCCGCGGTTCCTGCGGGCACCACGACGATGGATTCGATCAGCTGCGTGCCGCCGCGTTCGGGGATGCGATCGATCGGACGGCCGATGACGTCGAGTGTCGTGAGGCCGACCGAAAGAAGGCGCATCATAATTTCACGGAGCCCGCGATTTCCCGGGTCTTGTTAGCGTGTTTTTTGTATAGTAGTCAAAGCTATCGTTTTATCGGAGGTCGCATGTCCGGCTCGAAAATCAACTCCCAGGATCGCGCGCTTCGCGAGCGCGCTCTGGCCGTCATCCCGAACGGGATGTATGGCCATCAATCGGCGCGCCTCCTGCCCGAGAATTTTCCGCAGTTCTTTGCCCGCGCGAAGGGCGCGCGGCTGTGGGACACGGACGGCAACGAATATCTCGATTTCATGTGCGGCTACGGCCCCAACCTGTTCGGCTATGGCAATGCCGGGATCGACGCGGCCGCGGCGAAGCAGCAGGCCTTGGGCGACGCGATGACGGGACCCGGTCCCGCCATCGTGGAACTGGCCGAGAAATTCGTGAGCCTCGTTGCCCACGCCGACTGGGCCATGTTCTGCAAGAACGGCACGGACGCGACCACCATGGCCATGATGACGGCGCGCGCCCACACGAAGAAGCGCAAAGTCCTGGTCGCCAAGGGCGCCTATCACGGCGCCGCACCCTGGTGCACGCCGGTGCCCGCGGGCACGGTGCCGGAAGACCGCGCCCATATGCTGAGCTACGTCTACAACGATGTCGAAAGCCTCGAAGCGGCGGTGATCGCGGCCGGCAACGATCTCGCCGGCATCATTGCGTCGCCCTTCAAGCATGACGCCTTCGTCGACCAGGAGGCGCCAGACCCCGTCTATGCACGGCGCGCGCGCGCGATCTGCGACGAACGGGGCGCGCTTCTGATCGTCGACGACGTGCGCGCCGGGTTCCGCCTGGCCCGCGATTGCAGCTGGTCGCTCGTAGGCGTCGAGCCGGACCTCTCCTGCTGGGGCAAGGCGATCGCCAATGGCTATCCGATTTCGGCGCTGCTCGGTTCCGACAAGGCGCGGGAGGCCGCAGGCTCGCTTTACGTGACGGGCTCGTTCTGGTTTGCGGCGACGGCGATGGCGGCCGGCGTGGCCACGCTCGATCTCATCCGGGATTCGAACTATCTCGAGCACACGACATCCATGGGCGAGAAGCTCCGCGAAGGCCTCGGCAAGATTGCGCGCGACAACGGCTTTGCCTTGCGCCAGACCGGCCCCGCCGCCATGCCGCTCGTTCTTTTCGAGGACGATCCCGATTTCCGCGTCGGCTATGCGTGGACGTCGGAGATGGTGAAGCGCGGCGTCTACGTCCATCCCTGGCACAACATGTTCATGTGCACGGCCATGACCGACGCCGACATCGCGCAAGCCCATCAGGCCGCCGACGAAGCTTTCAAGGCGGTCACGCGCGCGCGCACAACGATCGAGCCGCACAAGCAATTGCTGGCGATGTTCGAAGCGCGGCGCTGAACGGCAGGGCGATCGCTCGCGGTCGCCGCCGGTCTTACGCGTATTCGACGGCGAAGCTGTAGCGCGGATCGGCGTGCAACGCCCAATATTCGTCCCAGATCGCGCGCGTAACGGGGCCGACTTCGCCATTGCCGACGCGTTCGCCATCCAGCCGCGTGATCGGCATGATGCCGCCGGCTGTCGAGCTCAAGAAGATCTCATCGGCGGTGTAAAGCGACTCGACGGTCGTATCGGCGAGCTCCACCGGCCAGCCTTTTCTCTCAGCGATCTCCGCGGCCGTGCGGCGCGTGACCCCTTCGAGAACACCGCGTCCCGGAGTGCGCAGCGCGCCCTTGTGCACGGTGAAGACGTTGTAGCAACCTTCCGTGATGTTGCCGTCGCCGTCCGGCAGCAGCGGCAATTGCGCGTCGCGATCCCACGCCTCGAAGAAGCCGCGCGAGAGATCGCCCCATTGCAGGTTCTTGATCGTGGGGTCCATCGCACCCGGCGGCGTGCGGCGCACCGTGCGCGTGACGACGGCGCTGCCGCCTTTTTCCTGCACGGCGAGCGGCATGATCCAGACATAGGGGATCACGAAGGCGTAGATCGCGGCTTCGGCCTTGCGCACGTCGCGCTCGCCCAATTTCGGCACACCGCGCGTGACGATGATGTCGACATAAGCGTCGCGCAATCCGGTCTTCGCCACGAGCGCGATCAGCATCGCGCGCATCGCGGCCTTGCTCATCGGCGGCTCAAGACGAAGTTTGGCGCAGCTTCTTTCGAGGCGATCGAGATGGTCGTCGAGGCGAAAGAAACGGCCGTCCCACACGGCGGGCACGTCGTAGGTCAGATCCGAACGCAGGAAGCCATAATCGAACAGCGGTACCATGGCTTCGTGTGGTTCCACGATCTCGCCACGGACGAAGGCCGCACCCGACACAAACGACCCGCTCTTGCGCTTATGCGCTTCGAGCCGCTCTTCGTAGCCCCGCCGTAAGGCCGAGAGATTCATCCCTGATCCGACCTCAATATTTGAAATCGATCTCGCCGCCGATGACACGCGGCGTGCCGACGATGCCCTGGATGAAGCCGAACGGGTTCTGCAGATTGAATTCGTCGAGATAGTACTGCTTGCCCGCGAGATTGCGGCCGAACAGCGCGACTTCCCACTCGCTGTCCTTGATCGCGTAGCTGATGCGCGCGTTCAAGAGCCAATAGCCGTTCTGCTGCGTGTAAGGATCCTGCAGGAACGGACCGCTCGTTCCGTTCTGGAACTTGGCCAGATCGAAGAATTGATGGCCCTTGTAGTTGGCGTTGAACTGGACGTCGAGAAGGCCGCCGGGAATTTCGCGGGCATAGTCCAACGTCGTCGACAGCGACAGATGCGGCGACAGCGTGAGCTGCTCATCCACAGGCGACGGCTGACCCGGCGCAAGCGAGCCCACCGAATTGGTGATCTTCGTCGTCAGGATGCCGATGTCCGCCTTGGCGGTGAAGCCGTCGAACGGATTGCCGATGATTGAGATGTCCGAGCCTGCCGTGAACGCATCGGCATCCGACAGGATGTTGTTGGGCAGGCAGCCCGGCCCGGGGCACGCCGCCGCGGGCGGCGGCGCCAGGAGGAAGAGCTGCATGTCGCGATAATCGTTGTAGAAGGCCGCCCCGTCGAGCACGAGCTTGTCGTCGAACCAGGACGACTTCACGCCGGCCTCGTAAGCCGTCACATATTCCGGCTTCACCGGCTGCAATTGCTGCTCGGTGATAACGGGCACGTTGCTCAGGAAGCTGCCGTTGAAGTCGGCGCTCTTGTAGCCGGTCGAGATGCTCAGATAGGCGTGCACATTGTCCGTGAACGAATAATCCAGCACGCCTTTGTAGTTGAACGCGCTGCTATAGAAGGAGTGATAGGAACTGTCGATGAGTTGCAGCGGGCCGAAATTGCCCTGGCCGCCCTGCTGATATTCGACTGTGCCCAGGTAACGGAATGTCTTGGATTCGTAGGTGCCGCGCGCGCCGAGCGTCAGTTTCAGCTTGTCGGTGATCTTGTAGTCGCCCTGCGCATAGACGGCCACGGCATTCGTCGTCTGGAAACTCTGGTCGAAGGCCTGGAACGCCGTGCCGTCGCCGGCGCCGGGCGTGGCCGTGACCGTATCGAGATCGAGGAGGGCGAACAGCGGCTGGTTCTGGTGCAAATCCTCCCAGAGATAGTAGAGGCCCGCCTGCCAGTCGAAATTGTCCGCGGTCTGCGACGCACGCAATTCTTCCGTCATGGTGTTGTTGCGCACGCCGAAATCGATGTCGAGCAACTCATCCGCCGAGGCATCCGTATCTTCGGGATGGATCTTGTCGCTGTGGTCGAACGCCGTGATCGACGTGAAGGTGATCGAGCCCCACTGATACTGGGAGTGCAGATTGGTGCCGAAATTGTTCACGTCGAGATGTTCGCGCCGGTTCCATTCGCCGTCGTAGAATTTCGTCGGCGTGCCGTAGCCATAGAGGTCGACACACTGCCCGGCTGTCGTCTGCTCGGAGGTACAAAAATTCGCGGCGCCGCCGAACGGCGTGTTGAGCGCGCCAAGGTGGCGGTACTCATTCGGCCGGTTGGCCACCTGGCCGCCGTGAACGTTCCACAGGAACGTCCATTGCGAATTGGGCTTCCACTGCAGCATGGCGCGGCTGGCCCAGTTGTTCTCGCCGTTCTCGGTCCCGCCGGTAAACAGGTTGTGCATGTAGCCGGCGGAATTGTTGTACTGAAACGCGAACCGGTAATCGAGATCGTCGGTGATCGGACCGCCGACGCCGCCCTGGAAATTGACCGTGTTGTAGGAGCTGTAAGCGGCCTGGAAATCCGCCGTGAAATCGTCGGTCGGCTTGTTGCTCGAGAACAGCACCGCACCGCCGCTGGAGTTCCGCCCGAACAGCGTGCCTTGCGGACCTTTCAGAACTTCGATGTCCTGAAGGTCGAACGCCTGAAACGTCTGCGATGCGGGCGAACTCAGATAGACTTCGTCGAGATAGACGCCGTTGGGGCCGGGATTGTTGGTGTCGTAATCGTTGAGGCCGATGCCGCGGATGGTGATGATCGGCTGGTTTCCCTGGCCGGCGGGCAAGGCGATGTCGAGGTTGGGAACGTGCTCGGCGATATCCGTCGACGCGGTGATCCCCATATCGGTGATCTGCTTCGCGTTGAACGCGTTCACCGACATCGGCACGGCCTGGATGTTTTCGCTGCGGCGTTCGGCGGTGACCGTGACGGTCTCGACGGCCGATCCACCGGTATCCGTCTGCGCATAAGCCTGTCCGGCCACAGTGATCGTGGCGAGACACGTCGCCAGCATCAATTTCTGCGAAACTTTCATAGCCGCCCCCTTCATACGCGTATCGCCAAACTGTAATGATAGTGATAACTACTTATTTGGCAAGGGCGTTTTCCGGCGTCGCCGCGCGAAGGAATCCATATAGAGCGCGGTCATGTAGGAAATTTCCTCGGTGATGATGTCGGCGTCCAGCTCCGGCTGATTTATGACAAGCTCGGTCGCCGTGTACATGACTTCGACGGCCAGCGTTGCCGCAATTCTGAGCACTTTTTTGTCCGCATCCGGAAAGCGTTTCGCCAGAACTTCGAAATCCCGCTCAGCCACCTCCTCGCGCGATTTGATCCGCACGGTGCTGAGCGTCGGCACGGCGCGGAGCGCGCGCATTACCCAGCCGCCGCCGGGAAACCGCTGCGTGATGGCGTTCACCTCGCGCTCGATGACGCGGAGCCTCTCGGCTTCCTCTTCGACGCTGCCGGCCTTTTCGCTGCGGCGTTCCTGCCACGCAAAGACGGCTTCGTCCTGCACCGCCATGAGCCGGGCGCCGAGCTCTTTCAGAAGCGCATATTTGTTCGGGAAATACCGGTAGAGCGCGGGCGGCGTGAGGCCCGCGCGCTTGCACACGAGATTGGTCGAAAGCCGTTCGACACCCACTTCTGCGAGAAGCTCGCCCGCGGCTTCGAGAATGGCGTCGTAGGTGGAACGCGCGCGGCGCTGCTGCGGCTTGAGTTTGGCTTCCAGCGACACGCGGGTGCGCTTCCGGCGTGCGCGCTCGCCCGATGCGGCGGTGCGGGACGCAACTGCAGGTTTTCGCATGAACAAAACTCCGCCGGATCCTTGTGAAGCGAATGCGCCGCCCGTTGCTCCGCAGCGCAAATCCGACGCCGCGAACGGAACGAAATCGAGCGCGTGTTTATCTCTTTGTCCGCGGACGACGCAAGAACCCCGGCCGCTCCCACCGTAGGCACAAAAAGGGTCGTCCGGCGTGACCGCGCCGCGAACACGCTTGGCGGCATCGCGCGCGAATGATAGCGTCTGCCATAGGGCTTGGGGGGCATCAGCATGAAATTCCGGATTGCGCGCGAACGGCGCGATGTCATTGCGCGCGCGCTGTTGATTGCGTGCGCGGCGGTCGTACTCGGCGTGGGTTCCGCATCGGCCCGACAGTGGAATCCGACGCCGCAGGCGCTGGCCCAGGACTATTCCATGATCCAGGACAATCGTACCGGCGACGAACTCGTCATGGTGTTTTGGCTGTCGCCGCTCATGGTCAAAGAAAAAGAGATGCAGGATGTGCTGAGCACCAACGTCATCGTCGGCGTTCTCGATGCCCACATCGGAGCGGACGGGAAGATGAGCGCCGCGTCAGACGATACGTTTTCCGCCAAGGACTCCGCGGGAAAGACGTTGCGAATTCTCAAAGGCGACGACATCCCGCCCGCGATATCGGGCGGCGTCCAGATGATCGAGTCGATGTTTCGCCAGTCGCTCGGTCCGATGGGCGCGGCTTTTCAATGGTATGTGCTGGACGGTTCCAGCGTTCATGCCTGCCAGCCGGGGAACGGCTTCAGCGTGCGGTTCGCCGGCGAGACCTATGTCTACGACACGCCGATTCCCGGTTGCCCCAAGAGCTGAACGGCTTCAAACCGCGTACGGATCAAGCGCCAGAAGCGCGAAGCTCGCGAGCCAGTGTTCGCCCATATAGTCGCCCGCGACATGCGGCAACGCGCTGTCGAGAAGACCTTCGATCGCGGCTTCCGCGCGCGGCCTTAAGACGTGGCTCGCAGGCAATGCGTCGAGGATCAGCCGCCAGCACCAGGCGCGCGAGAGATTGAGGCCGTCGAGATGGGCGATCTTGCCGTCCGTGCGGTCGCTGACGGTCGCCGGCGCGAAGAGCGTCGCGGGTTCGCCGTGCGGGAGATCCGGCAGGAAGCGCGCAAGCCACGGCGCGAACGCGTCGCCATCAAGAACATCGCGCATGCAGGCGGCTTCGACGAGCGACGGCGAGAGGAATTCGTCCTGCGAGGGTTCGAACGAACGATAGTTTTCGTCGCGCCCGTACCACGCCCTCACCTTCCCGGCACACAAATCGAGAAGCCGCGCATCGCCGACAGCGCGCGCATAATTCCGCGCCAGGAGCAGTGCAAACGCGGTGTTCGAATGGACGCCGGCACGCACGGGATAGGTCGCGACCGGAAGAAAGCGCATGAAGCGTTCGGCGAAGGCATGGGCCAGCGGAAGCAACGTCTCGTTCCAGTGCCTGCCTTCTGCGGTCGTGTGACGCGCAAGCTCGCCTGCCAGCATCAGCAGCCACGCCCAGCCATAGGGCCGCTCGAAACCGCCCGAATAGGGCCGCGCGAGATAGGCGACTTCAGCCGCTACATTTTCGGTCGTGAACTGCGCATCGAGCAGGGCGCGGATTGACTTCGCCTCGGGCAAATCGGGAAAGCGCCGGCAAAGCCGCGCGAGCAGCCAATGGCCGTGCACGGCCGAGTGCCAGTCGAAGCTTCCGAAGAAGATCGGATGAAGCGCGCGCGGCCCCAAAATATCGGCCGGTCCCGACAGCGCATGATCGAGCTTGTTCGGATATTCGCGCGTCACATGGCCGAGCGCGATGCGGGCGAATTGCGAAGCAAGATCGGCGGAGAGTGCGCGCATGCGAAACCTCAAAAGCGGAAGACGAGTAAATACATGAGAACCATGTTCGCCAGCAAAAGCGGAATGGCCGTCGGGATCTGCGCCTTGATCACGGCGTTGCGATCGGGCAGCTCGAGGAGCGCCGCCGGCACGATATTGAAGTTTGCCGCCATTGGCGTCATCAGCGTACCGCAGAAGCCGGCCAGCATACCGATCGCGCCCATGATGGCGGGATTGCCGCCGAATTTGTGCACGACGAGCGGCAATCCGATGGCCGCCGTCATCACCGGAAATGCCGCGAAGGCGTTCCCCATCACAAAGGTGAAGAGCGCCATGCCGAGGCAATAGGCGATGACGGCCTCGAAAGGTTGGCCGAGCGGCAGATAGCGCGTCGCGAGATCGCTGACGGCATGACCGACGCCCGCGAGCGTGAAGATCGCGCCGAGTGCTGCGAGCAATTGCGGCAGGATCGCGGCCCAGCCGATGGAATCGACGAGCCGGCGGCCTTCCTGGAACGGTGCGAGCACGGGCGGTCTGAGCCAGATCATCGCCGCGGCCAGCGCCGCGAATACGCCGAGCGCCAGCGAGATCAGCGTCACCTGCGCGCCGTCGAGAAGCTTCACGCCTGCGATCGCGGCGCCTTTGAGCGTGAATGTCCCGAGAAGCGCGATCGCCGGAATGAGAAGCGCCGGAATCAGAAGCGCATTGCCGCGCCGCACAGCACTCGCGCGACGTTCCTCCGGCGATGTCGTTTCGGGCGCACCGTGGCCGAGCGCGCCGAAGCCGCCGAGCGCAATCAGCATCACCACCAGAATCCCGTTGGCGAAATCGCCCAGATGCGAGCCGAACAGAAAACTCGCCGCGAACAATCCCCAGAATGCGGCATTGCCGAAACGCCTGCGGTTCGTGCCGTCGAAGAGGCTCAGGATCGCGAAGATCGCAAAGAAAATCCCGACCGCGATATAGACGTGCTCGAGCGTGATCATTTGCGCGCGAGCTTCCGGTCGAGCAGCAGAAGGCGCGTCGCATGAATGAGGAAAGCGAGGATTGCCGTCGGGATGGCCCACAGCGAGAGCTGGAGCGGCTGGACGATGACGCCCGATTGATCGAGCATGCCCTTGATCAGGAGGATCGAGCCCACCGCAACGAAGATGTCCTCGCCGAAGAACGCGGCCACATTGTCGGTCGCCGCGGCATAGGCGCGGATCAGAAGTCGCTTCGGTTCGTCCGCTGCGCCGTTCCCGGCCGCGGCTTCGGCCATCGGCGCCACGAGCGGACGCACCATCGCGACCTGTCCGTTGAACTGAAGCCCGAACGCGATCGAGATCTGGCGGAGGAACAGATAGACGATCAGGAGACGCCCCGCCGTCGCCGCATGGACGCTCGCGATCACGATCCGGGCGCGTTCCTGGAGCCCTGCGCGCTCCAGCAATCCGATCACCGGCAGAACCAGAAACGCGACGCTCACCAACCGGCTCTGGTTGAACGCTCTTCCCAAAGCCGAAACCGTCTCGACGGGCGAGAGGTG
>Ga0181525_10004112_pt1 | contig 11258 bp, 10 predicted proteins | sample PEATcosm2014_Bin_48_FD_121100 | JGI IMG/M metagenome (GOLD analysis project Ga0181525, IMG submission 121100) | Peatland microbial communities from MTU Mesocosm Facility, Houghton, MI, USA - PEATcosm2014_Bin06_10_metaG | ecosystem: Environmental > Terrestrial > Soil > Wetlands > Peat | place... | reverse complement strand
GACGGCGCCGTCCTGATCAGGGACGGAAGAATCGCCTTGGCGTCATGCCACCTGCCGCTGTCCCTGAACTCGGATCTTCCCCAGTTTTATGGCACCCGGCATCGCGCCGCCCTTGGCCTCTCGGAGCGTACCGACGCCGTCGTGGCGGTTGTTTCGGAAGAGCGGGGCGAGGTGTCGCTGGCGGTGGGGCGAGAGTTGCGCCGCCTATCGTCCGCCGGCGAGTTGATAACGATCCTTGAGAACCTGATCTCCCCGGAAAAGGAACAGCCCCATGTGACCTTGAAGCAGTGGCTTTTTTCCGACCTGCTGGCAAAAACGGCAGTTTTGCTGATTGTTATGGTGTTCTGGTTGCTGATTACCTCCCGTCAGGGAGCGATTGCCACGGTTACTGCACCTGTCAGGCTTCATAGCTTGCCGCAGGATCTGGTGCTGCTGCGGAGTTCCCCTGAAGAGGTTGAAGTTCAGGTGAAATCCTTTTCCACCCTGACGCCCACGCCCGCGAAACTCGATATCGCGGCTGATGTCGATCTGTCGGAGTTGCGTGAGGGGTTGGCAATGGTCAGGATCAGGAATTCGGACTTCAGGCTTCCTTCCGGCATGGTGGTCGGCAGTGTGAACCCATCGTCGATACGCATCGTAACCGAGAAAAAGGTTCGCAAAACCGTGCCGGTCAGGGTCGTGGTGCGGGGGAGGATGCCGCGTGGGCTAGGGGGGTATCAACTGGTTGCCTCTCCTGCGTCGCTTGAGGTGGAGGGGCCGGCCGGCCAGATCTCAAGGCTTGAGTCGGTGGCGACGGAAGAGGTTGATGCCGACAAGCTTCTCAAGGAAAAAGAATATCATAGAAATCTGCAGCCACTGCCAAAAAACGTCACCGTTTTGCGGGACGAACCGTTGACGTTGAAGCTGGTTTCCCGCCGTTCAGCTCAATAGGGATTCTATTTGTGGAACATTAATTGCATACCAAGGATGGCAGTGATGACCACGAAAAAATTGACTTGCCGGGTGAATTGTTATATAAAGTCAAAACCGTCGCACAAAAACTAGAACAGAATAGGAGGGGCAATGATACCTATCCGTATTCTTATCGTGATCTGTTTCATCCTGCTTTCTTTCCCGCAACTGGTTCTGGCCTCCAAAACCCACGTGGCGCGCAGAAGCGAAACGCTTCATTCCATTGCGCACAAATATCATGTCTCCGTCGAAGAACTCAAATCTGTCAACAACCTGAGCAGCACCCGCATTGAGCAAGGGACTCGCATCATCATTCCCTCCCATGCCGAACAAAAATCGGCAAAGGAAGCGAAGCCACAATCGTACAAGGTCGCCAAGGGCGATACTTTGCCCAGGATCGCCAGGAAAACCGGTATCAGGATGTCCGAACTGCGCCGTTTGAACTGCCTGAAAGGCAACAGGATCAAGGTCGGGCAAGTGTTGGCCCTGAATGAGCCCGAACCGGCAGTTGAGAAAGAGGCACCCACCGTTGCTGCTTCCAACAGATTGCAATTGGTCAGCAAAGAGCTCTTAAACGAGCAGGAACTTTCTTCAACCCTGGCCGAATTGAGCGACATAGACGCGGACCGGCCGGTTGACCTTGCTAAAAACATCGAAGAAAACAGCCAGGACATCAGCGGCTTGAAAAAGGCCGCTTACGGCTTTTTGGGGGCTCGCTACCGTTTCGGCGGCAATAGCCGCGGCTCACTCGACTGTTCCAGTTTTGTGCAGCAGGTCTTCCGTGAACAGAATGTCAATCTTCCCCGAACCGCCCGCGAACAGTTCAACGTCGGCAGAGAGGTCATACGGGGCGACCTGCGGAAGGGTGATCTGGTCTTTTTTCAAACCTATGCACGCTTCCCGTCGCATGTCGGCATTTATCTCGGCAATCGCAGGATGATCCACGCCTCTTCCCGCGATCACAGGGTGGTGATCTCTTCCATGGACACCCCCTATTACCTTTCGCGTTATCTGGGGGCGCGGCGGATCGGCTCGACGGCCTCCAGCAACTCGATCAACTTCAACGAATTGCTGCAAGGGGTTGAAGAAGAGCAGGATGGCGATGTTCAGAGCAACGACACAATGGGGCTCTCCCTTAACATGAATTGAGTTCAACCGAATATCTATGGTAATAAAAAAAAATCCGGGCACTCTGCGTCCGGATTTTTTTGTCCGACTATGAAGATTCTTTTGACGTACATATCTGGAGAAACAGATCGCAGCGCCCCTTATATCAGCCTGCTTCCCAGTGGTCTCTGCTATCTGCATGCCGTGTTGCGCGAAGCCGGATACGATTCCATTCTGGCCAATTTCTCCGGCTGTACCCTCCCGGAAATTCAAAAGCAGCTCACCTCCCTGAATGCGGACATCATCGGTATTTCCCAATGGACCCACAACCGCCAAGCTTCTCTTGAGACGGCGCGCTTGGCGCGTCAACTGAATCCCGACAGCATCATCATCATGGGAGGCGGACACGCTACCTTCCGCTACCATGAGATGCTTGCCGACTCTTCTCCTGTCGATATCGTTGTTCTGAGAGAAGGCGAAGTGACGATGCTGGAACTGGCCGAGAGGGTTGCGCACGGGGTGGACTGGCGGGATGTTGAGGGGATCGCGTTTCGCGATAACGGTCGCGTCATTCTTACGGGACAGCGTGCCCCGCGGATGACGCTCGACGAACTCCCGTTTCCCGCCCGCTATCTAGAACATTCAATCGGCGTTGACCTGGAGTTGCAATCAGAATTCGTCCTGACCGCACGGGGATGTCCTTCTGCATGCAGTTTCTGTAGTTCCCCGGGCTTCTGGGGGCGCCGGGTGCGGTTCCGTTCCCCTGAAGCAATTGTCGCTGAGATCCTGTACATTCGGGACCGGTTCGGGCTGATCTACTTTTCGTTGCGGGACGATACCTTTACCGCAGATCGTAACCGGGCCATTGAATTTTGTCGTCTCATGATTGCGCGCCGGGTCTCGGTTCTCTGGAACTGTCAATCCCGGGTCACCACCCTCGACGAGGAGGTCCTGACGTGGATGAAGCGTGCCGGCTGCGAGTGCGTCCAGCTAGGTGTCGAATCGGGATCGCCACGCATCCTGGCCCAACTCGACAAATCGATCCATCCTTCGCAGGTAGAACAGACGGCGGCGCTTGTCAGAAAGGTCGGCATTAATCTTTCCGTGTACCTGATCTCAGATGTGCCCGGAGAGAATGAAGATGATATCCGCATGACCATCGAGCTTATCCGACGCATCAGGCCGGATGACGGATATGTTTCCCCGCTGGTGTACTATCCCGGCACCCGGCTGTTTGAAAAAGCTGTTGCAGACGGCCTGGTGCGTCCCGGAATCTTTGAGGAAGAGCCTGATACGGCCCTCTACGCTACGGGACAGCCGGGGCGCGCATCCGACAGAATCCTGAGGGCGTTTGCGGTCGGCGCCGCTAAAGGGCGTGAACAGCGCTTTCGGCAACAGAAGGCGCTGTTGGGATATTGCGCCACCACCAATGTACTGGCAGGAGAGTGGTACCGGCAGATCGGCAACAATGAGGCAGCCGAGCGGGAGTTCCGGGAGATAACCGAGCAGGAGCCGTATAATCCCTGGGGATGGCTGCTTCTGGGGGAGTTGTATGTCGAACGCGGCGAAGGGCGAAAGGCAAGGGAATGTCATCGCAGGGTCCTTGCCGTGGTGCCGAACCATGGAGCGGCGCGCCGGGCGCCGGATACAAAAAAAACGGGGCCGTAAAGGCCCCGCTGAATCTTTCGATGATCGGTGAAAGATCTATTTTATGATTCTGATGCCGGGAATGAACATGATCTTGTCAAAGGTCTTGTTCAGGGTTTTGCTCTGGAAGTTCATCATAGGAGGAGCAACGGGATACTCGATGGTATCGCCGACTTTGACCTTGAACTCGGGCAGCGCCATCCAAAGCTTTTCGCCCTTGTCATTGGCCGCTTCCACATAAGTATAGCCGCCGGAATTCATGGTCTGGGTAACCTTCCCCTTCTGGCCAGCGCCAGCAGGGATTTCCTGTGCCTTCATGCCGGCGTGGGGGTCAACGCCCGGCTGTCCAGGAGGCATTTGGCCCTGTGCAGGCATTCCAGCGGGTTGTTGAGGAGCTTCGGTTTTTGGTTTCTCTTTGCAGCCGGCAAAGGCGAGTGCAGCGATGACAAGAAGGAATAATGCTGTTTTTTTCACCTGCAACCTCCTGATTTTTAGTAACAACTGTTTCTACCACATTTTAATCGCATGTTCCAATAAAAAAGTTGCAAAAGATACGGGCGCACCGCTGTTAATTTTCTGTGCTATAGTTTGCTTGTATAATCCTTTTTGGCAACTATGCGCTCGATAACAAAGAAGGGACCGGATTATGACGATTCCACGCATCCTTCGGAGCGTAACATGCATCATGTGTGCGATTGCGCTGCTCGCTCTGGGTGGTTGCAGGGACAGAAAGGGGCCGGTCGCGAAAGATACCCTGATCGTGGGGATGGAGTTGGCCTACCCTCCCTTCGAAATGACCGATGAAAAGGGGGCGCCCAAGGGCGTAAGCGTTGACCTGGCCAATGAACTGGGCAAGGCGCTCGGCAAGAAGATCGTCATTCAGAACACCTCCTTTGATGGCCTGATCCCGGCGCTCAAAACCGGTAAGATCGATCTGATCATCTCATCCATGACCATCAGCGACGAGCGCCGGCAGTCGGTCGATTTTTCCGATCCTTATCTTTCCACCGGGCTCTGCCTGCTGGTAGGGAGAACTGCACCCATTAAAACAATCGATGACCTGGACAAGCCCGGTATCACCGTGGCGGTCAAAAAAGGCACTACCGGCCACACCTATGAAAGCAGGAATATCAAGAATGCCAAGGTCCTGGTATTGGACACGGAGGCCGCCGCAGTGCTGGAGGTCGTCCAGGGAAAGGCGGATGCCTTTATCTACGACCAGATGTCCACCTATGTCAACTGGAAGAAAAACCAGGAAACTACCCGCGCCCTCCTGACTCCCTTCCAGAGGGAGTACTGGGGCATTGCCTTGCGGAAGGGCGATGCCCGGCTCAAGGAGCAGATCAATCGGTTCCTGGCGACGTTCCGTGAACAGGGCGGTTTCGAACGCCTGGGGGATACTTGGCTGAAAGAGCAAAAGGCCACCTTCAAGGAGCTGAAATATCCTTTCTATTTCTAACAGGTTGTTGATAGGGGCATGGTGCGACGATACTTCTTCATTACCCCCGACTGCCGGGGGGGCAGGGTTCCGGCTGTTGCCGCCGCAGCCAGTTGGCTGGTGGTGCTTCTGTTCCTCTCCCTGCTGTTCTGGTTCGCATTCAGCCAGGTAAAATTTGCCTGGGGCTGGGGTGCGGTCTATACCTACCGCTATATGTTTCTGAAGGGATGGCTGGTGACAGTGGCCGTCTCCTCGGCCGCCATGCTGCTCAGCCTGCTGGTCGGCCTGGTAACGGCCCTGGCCCAGCGGGCTCCTTTCCTGCCGCTACGCTATCTGGCGCGGGTCTATATGGAGGTCCTCCGCGGCACCCCCCTACTGGTGCAGATCCTGATCTTTTTTTACGTGGTGGCCGATGCCTTCGGGATCGGCAATCGTTATCTGGTGGGTGTCGTCATCCTGGCCATGTTCGCCGGGGCCTATATCTCCGAGATCATCCGGGCCGGAATCGAAAGCGTCAGCGAGACGCAACTGGAGTCGGCCCGGGCTATTGGTTTCACCCGCGCCCAGATCTACCGCTATGTCATCTTCCCCCAGGTGGCCCGCCAGGTCCTGCCCCCAATGGCCGGACAATTTGCATCGCTCATCAAGGATTCCTCGCTGCTCTCAATCATCTCGGTCAATGAATTCACCCTCAACGCCCAGGAGGTGAACGCCTTCACCTTCAGTACTCTTGAGAGTTACCTGCCGCTGGCGGTCGGCTATCTGATCCTGACCCTGCCGATCTCCCTCTGGACCAAGCGCCTGGAAAAGAGATTCCGCTATGCGACTTGAGGCCAACGCCATCGTCAAAACCTATGGCAACCATCGTGCCCTGGACGGGGTGACTCTCGCCATGCCCGATATGCGGACAGTGGCCGTCCTGGGACCGTCCGGCGGCGGGAAATCTACCATGCTGCGCATACTGGCGGGTCTGGAGGCCCCGGATTCGGGTGATATAGTCCTGGACGGCGATCCGATACAGTTCAACGAGGAATACCTGCTGAGGCACCGGCGGGGTATCGGGACGGTGTTCCAATCATTCAACCTTTTTCCGCACCTGACCGCCCTGGACAATATCTCGCTCCCATTGGAAAAGGTGCACGGCTACGCCGCAGACGAGGCGGCAACCTATGCCTTGCAGTTGCTGTCGCGGTTCCATCTGGCCGGGCATGCCCACAAAACACCGGCCCAGCTTTCGGGAGGCCAGAAGCAGCGGGTTGCCATCGCGCGTGCCGTGGCCATAAAACCGCGCCTGCTGCTGTTCGACGAGCCGACCTCGGCCCTTGACCCGGAGATGACCGTAGAGGTGCTGGACCTGATCGCCGAGTTGCGCCAGGAGGGAAGGCCGCTCGTGCTGGTGACCCACGAGATCGGCTTTGCCCGCAAGGTGGCCGACCAGGTGGTCTTCCTCCACGAGGGGCGGGTGTTGGAGTGGGGAGAGGCGCCGCAACTGTTTGAACAGCCATCCACCCCTGAGATGCGGGGGTTTCTGGACAAGGTGTTGAGATACTGAAGGGGAGCAGCCTTGTTCGAAACCGCAGAATTAGGACACAAGATCAGTAATGTCGTCTGAAAAAGGTGATCCGAAACAAATGATGACAGTGACGTTTGAATGTTTTTGGGGTGGATTTATTTTGGCAGACGTTATGCAATAAAATATATAACGATAGGAGTGCCCCCAAGGAGCCAGGGCTTTTATTGGTACTACGGCGGCAATTCCCTTTAGCGCTCCAGGGGTCAAAGAGAGAAAACGAAGCATGTGAGTCTAATAATTAGGCAATTAATCAGCTCGACACGTGCCGAGCGAGAACAGTGCAGGCCGTAGAAAGAAAAAGGGCGAACACCATGGCAGCAACACAGGAAATGGATTCCACAACCGGGAAGGCAGATCTGAAGGTCGTTTTCAGCAGTGACAACGACAAGGCCAACGCCATGCGCCTTAATCTGGCAACGGTCGGCAAGTGCCGTAACCGCGAGTGCCGGGCCAAGGTGTTTCCATTGCTCTTTCAGATGAGCCGGGTCATCGCCGAAAGTTCCGACCTCTCCCATACACTTGTCATCCTTCAGCAGATCATGGAAAAGGAGATGAGTATCGTCTGTGGCATGATCAGCCTCTACCACCAAAAATCCGGCAGAATTCTGGTCCATGAGAGTTTCGGCCTGACCGAGGAGGAAGCTTCGCGCGGTGTGTATGCCTTGGGTGAAGGGATAACCGGTAAAGTGGTTGAAACCGGCAAGGCCATTATGTTGCCGAGCATCACGAATGAGCCGGCATTTCTCAACCGCACCCGCGGTCTAAGGTTTGGTCTCGATCAGGAGTTTTCCTTTGTCTGCGTGCCGATCAAACGCGGACGAAAGGTGCTCGGCACGATCAGCGCCGAGAGGATCTATGACAGCGTGAATCTTCTGGAGCAGGACGTGGAACTGCTATCCACCTTTGCTTCCATGATTGCCCCGGCTGTCGAGTTATACCTGATGGAGAATTTTGACAAGGTTCATCTGGAAAAAGAGAATCGACGGCTGAACGATGCCTTGAAGCAGAAGTTCAAGCCGGCGAACATCATCGGCAGTTCCAAGACCATGCTGGAGGTGTACGAACTTATCCGCAAGATTACGAATACCAAAACAACAGTCCTGATTTTGGGAGAAAGCGGGGTCGGCAAGGAATTGGTGGCAGGCGCCATTCACTACAACAGCGTGATGGCAGACGGCCCATTTGTGAGGTTCAACTGTGCGGCGCTTCCGGAAAGTATCATCGAGAGCGAACTTTTTGGCCATGAGAAAGGCGCCTTTACCGGGGCGGTCGGCCAGCGCATGGGTCGCTTCGAGGAGGCTGACGGTGGAACCATCTTCCTCGACGAAGTGGGCGAGCTTTCCCTTGCCATGCAGGCCAAACTATTGCGGGTGCTCCAGGAAAAAACCTTCGAACGGGTTGGAAGTAATCAGACGGTCAAAGTTGATTGCCGCATCATTGCGGCTACCAACCGGGACCTAGCCGGCATGGCGGCAAAAGGAATGTTTCGTGAAGATCTGTTTTACCGGTTAAATGTCTTTCCGATTACTATTCCACCATTGCGCGACCGGGGCAGCGACATCATAACGCTGGCCGACCACTTCGTAACCCGATTTGCCAAGGAAGCCGGCAAAGAGATCAAACGAATATCCACACCTGCCTTGAATATGCTGATGAGCTACAATTGGCCGGGAAACGTGCGGGAGTTGGAGAATGTGATTGAGCGGGCCGTTATCCTTACCGAGGATGAAGTCATCCACGGCTGCAATCTGCCTCCGTCGTTGCAGACGTCCCTCTTGACCGATTTGGTTTATAAGGGAAGCCTGGAGGCAAAGTTGGCCTCGGTCGAATACGAGATGCTCGTTGAGGCGCTCAAGACGCATAACGGGAACATGACCGAGGCGGCCCGTGAGTTGGGGTTGACCCGGCGGATCATGGGGCTGAGGCTGGGTAAATTCAATCTTGACTATAAAACGTTCAGGTGAGGTCTGTTTTTTTCCTATCAAGCCAAAATCATTTGTACAAGAGGTAGACGCTGAAATACACCTCATTCAATTATTGCAATCTGCCCCCTTGGGTCATCGCCTCATATCACTTCAACGACAACCCGCAGCCGTTGGAGATCCAGGGGGTCAAGGAGAGTAATCGCTTCCTGTTCGAGAAACTGGCGGCTCTCCCGTCCCACCAGGAACGGGCGCTGTTCTTCAATGACTTCATGTCCGTCAAATTCCATCTGCATCATTGGCAGGAACAGGCCACCGAATCGGCCCGCATGAGCATCCGTAACAGTTACCTTGGCTTTTTGAAAGGGTGGATGATCGACTCGAATTCGGTTGCCGGCGCGGTGCTCAAACATTGGGTCGAAAGCCGCATGGGCATCCCCCCTGCGTTCCACAAGGCACGTATCAGCGATATCAACAGCGAGGCATATTACGACTATTCCGTCGATGTCATGATGGGGAGTGCCTGTACCAGCGCCATCCAGTCCCAGTTGGATCTTTTATACGAATACAGCCAGTTTGAACTGCTCAGGAAGTATCCCGGGATGAATGCCATAACCCTTTTTCGCGGCACACATGATGCCGAGGAGTACGATATCATGGAAAACCTGGGTAAGCGGGAACAGATCGTACGTCTCAATAATCTGGTTTCTTTTACCAACGAGCAGGAGCGGGCCTGGGAGTTCGGACGCACGGTCTGGAAGACGTCCGTGCCGCTCGCCAAGGTGTTTTTCTACAATGACCTGCTTCCCGGCAGTATCCTGAAAGGGGAGGACGAATACATGATCATCGGAGGAGAGTACCACGTGCAGCGGATCTGGTGAGGACCTGTACAATTGTTTGTGTAAATTCTGAAATTCGGTAAACAACCCCAAGGAGGGATATGCAGATGGATACCACAGACGAACTGCTTGACGTTTTGATGAAGGACTACAAGAAGCACGAAGATCTAATTGGCGAGAACGGGCTTCTGAAACAACTGACCAAGAGACTTTTAGAATGGGCAATGCAAGCTGAGTTGACTGAGCATCTTGGTTACTAGAAGCATGCCCCCAAAGGCAAGAACAGCGGCAATTCTCTTAACGGGGGCATCCCGCTATTCTCACATCCAACAGATATTCGCAAGGCAATTTATACCACCAATCCGATTGAATCGCTGAATATGTCGCTCCACAAGGTTACAAAGAACCGAGGGTATTTCCCAAATGACGAAGCCATGTTCAAGCCAATTTACCTGGCACTAAAGAACATCTCAAAAAATGGACCATGCCGATCAGGGACTGGAAATAGGCATTAAATCAATTCAGCATCATATTTGAAAGCAGAATGTCAATCTGCTGAAATATGTAGTTAATTAAATTATTTGTCTTTGGATTATATCAACGCAAATCGCAACGTATTAATTCCTCCCGCATAACAAACGACAAAATGATTGCAGCATATAAATCTTTCATGTATATGAATGTTTCATTCAAATCTAACAAATGTTAAATGTAAGGTGATTTCATAAATGCCTAAATTACCAACTAAAGATAAGTTGCTAAAGGTGGCAACGCGGCTTTTTGCTCAGAAGGGATATAAGGGCGTTACCATCCGCGAAATATCCAAAGCTGCAAATGCAAGCATCCCAATGGTTTCATATTATTTTGGCGGGAAAGAAGCATTATATTCTGCCATATTACAACAGCAGTTTTCTTGCTACAGCGATCTTGATGAACAAATGAAAGTAAAAACAGACCCTTTGGTTAAAATTCGGGATTATATTATCTGGTCACTAACCAAGCACAGAAATAATGAATATTTTTCAAAGTTATATATCAGAGAGATTATAAGTCCAACGAAACATCATGAAACATTTATCAAGCCACTATTGGCAAAATCATTTGGATATCTACACTGTCTTATAGATGATTGCAAAAACATAGGCATCATAAATACTGATATTGATACAAATGCTGTAACAACAATGATGGCTACTACATTAAACTATGTGGGCTTTTATGATGACATTGATACAAGAATATCTGATTTTGTTGATAGAGATGTAAATGAAATTGCAGAAATATATATGAAAATATTTTTTGAAGGTATTAGTGTTGTTAATCAAAAGCAATACTTCGCTGAGGAGGAATAAATATTTATGAAGTGGGCTGACCTGAAAATGAAAACAAAGCTGATGGTTCTGTCAACGATCGGAATTGTCGGGTTACTGTTGGTGGGCGTTATGGGCACGTTTGATTTGCAGCATGCCAATAACAATCTGGGGTTGCTCAATTCCAGAATCCAGGCAGTTGCAAGATTCTCCGACATGAAAAACAGGTTGCTGATGGCACGGCTTGATGTCGTCTATATGATGTCACTGCAAGACATGGCAAAACTCAACGAAAAAAATGATGATTATCACAAGCAATTTACAACCATTAGAAGTCTCATTATAGAGGCGGAACAAGCCGAACATAAGCAAGAAGCAAAAGACCTTGTTGCCACATTTAAAGACGGTGTCGAAGCCTATGCATCGCAGGGAGACAAGCTCGCAGCAATGTTGCTTGATGCTCGTAAAACT
>Ga0181525_10004111_pt1 | contig 11258 bp, 7 predicted proteins | sample PEATcosm2014_Bin_48_FD_121100 | JGI IMG/M metagenome (GOLD analysis project Ga0181525, IMG submission 121100) | Peatland microbial communities from MTU Mesocosm Facility, Houghton, MI, USA - PEATcosm2014_Bin06_10_metaG | ecosystem: Environmental > Terrestrial > Soil > Wetlands > Peat | place... | reverse complement strand
TGGCGAACATCTGGTTCACGATCTGCGAGCCGATGTCGCCGTCCTCCTTGCCCACGCGCGAGACGATCAGGCCGGCGGCGATCGAGATCACCAGCGCCGGGATCTGCGCCACCAGGCCGTCGCCGATGGTGAGCAGCACGTAGTTGTCGATCGCCGTCGAGAAATCCATGTCGTGCTGCAGCACGCCGATGGCGAAGCCGCCGATCACGTTGACGAACAGCACCAGGATGCCGGCCACGGCATCGCCGCGCACGAACTTGCTCGCGCCGTCCATGGCCCCGTAGAAGTCGGCCTCGAGGCCGATGTCGGTGCGGCGCCGGCGCGCTTCCTTGTCGTCGATCAGGCCGGCGTTCATGTCGGCGTCGATGGCCATCTGCTTGCCGGGCATCGCGTCCAGGGTGAAGCGCGCCGCGACCTCGGCGATGCGCCCGGCGCCCTTGGTGACGACCATGAAGTTGATCACCACCAGGATGGCGAACACGATCAGGCCCACCGCGAAATTGCCGCCGATGACGAAGTGGCCGAAGGACTCGATGACCTTGCCGGCCGCGGCCGCACCGGTGTGCCCCGAGGTCAGCACGACGCGGGTCGAGGCGACGTTGAGCGACAGGCGCATCAGCGTCGTCAGCAGCAGCACGGTGGGAAAGGCCGCGAAATCGAGCGGGCGCTTGGTATAGGCCGAGACCATCAGGACGATCAGGGCCAGCGCGATGTTGAAGGTGAACAGCAGGTCGAGCGCGAACGCCGGCAGCGGCAGGATCATCATCGCCAGGATCAGGAAGACGATGAACGGCACCGCGAGCGAGCGCCACGGGATGGCGCGCATGAGCGGATGGGCGAGTAAGGCGTTCATCGTTGTCCTGGGTGCTGGGCTGCGGGGGTGGCGTCGCTAGGTGGTCGGGGCCGGGGCGGCGTCACACCCGCGCCAGCGGCGCGAGCGGATCCATGCCCTCGGGCACTTCGATGTCGGTCGGTTCCACCGGCCGCGGTCCCTGTCCCTGGGCATAGCGGCGCAGCTGGAAGATGTAGGCGAGCACCTGCGCGACCGCGGTATACAGCGCGGCCGGGATCTCGGAGCCGAGCTCCACGTGCTGGTACAGGGCCCGCGCCAGCGGCGGGGCCTCGATCTGCGGCACGCCGGCCTCGCGCGCCAGCTCGCGGATGCGCGCGGCGACGCTGTCCATGCCCTTGGCGACAACCACCGGCGCCCGGTGGCGGTCCTCCATGTACTTGATGGCGATGGCGAAGTGGCTCGGATTGGTCACGATCACGTCGGCCTTGGGAACCGCCGCCATCATGCGCCGGCGCGCCATCTCGCGCTGCACCTTGCGCACCTGGGCCTTGAGGCGCGGATCGCCCTGCAGTTCGCGGTCCTCCTGGCGGACTTCCTGCACCGTCATCTTCAGCCGGTTGCGAAACGAGATGATCTGGTAGGGCACGTCGATCGCGGCCATGGCCGCCAGCGTGACGGTGAGCAGCGCGAAGGCGGTCAGCACCAGCGAGAACAGCTGCGACAGCGCCGCGGGCAGCGAATCGGAGGCCAGGCTGGCGAACTGCTCCATGTGCCCGACGATGAAGAGGCCGCCCACCACGGCCAGCAGCAGGGCGAGCAGCACGGTCTTGCCCAGCCCGACGAGCGAGTGCAGCGACAGCAGCCGCTGGAAGCCGGCCATCGGATCGAGGCGCGACAGGTTGGGCATCATGGCGGCGGGCTCGAACAGCCAGCCGCCGATCAGCAGCGGCGAGGCGATCGACGCGGCCAGCATCACGGCGAAGACCGGCGCCGTGGCCAGCAGCGCGGTACCCACGAGTTCACCCAGGCGCGCCGGCATCCGGCCCGGATCGGTGGCGCTGATGGCGTCGAATTGCAGTCCGTGGACGAGCAGGCCGCGACTCGCGTTGGCGATCGACTGGCCGGCGATGGCCAGGACCCCGACCGAAGCCCCGAGCACGCAGAAGTGCGCCAGGTCCCGGGAACGGGGAACCTGGCCCTCCTTGCGTGCGTCTTCCAACCGCTTCGCGGTTGGGTCTAGGGTGCGGTCTTGCCCGCTTTCGGATTCGGCCATCGAAGCTCAATGCGTGCGACGCGGTGCGCGCACGTATTAGTGGGATCACTTCGATTATTCGGCCGCTGCGTTTGCGGAAAGGGACGAATATCGGCAGGACTACCGGGTACTTTAGGGTTGATCAACAAAAAAAGTGTGGGTGCTTGTGATGACCTGAATCAACTATTTTTTACCCCCCAGCCTTCAGTTGCCGCTACCGCCGCCGAAACCATGGGACGGAGAGCTCGTACTTCGCGGGCGCAAAGCAACGGAAGCTGCAATGACCAGAATGGCACTGTTTCGGCAACTGGCGGAAGACGCCACCCGGCCCCTGGACGCCCTGGCCGGTCCCGTACCGCTCGAGCCCGTACCCACCGCCCTGCCGCTGGGCGGAGCGCCCACCGGCACGCCGGGCGAGCTGTCCGGCACCGACGACGGCCGGGACCTGTTCGTCTGGTTCGAGGACACCTCGGAACGCCGCGAGGACGGCGAGCAGGGGATCGCCGGCCTGCCCGAATGCCTGCTGCCGGTCGCTTTCGGCATGAAAGTCATCGAACGTCGCTATGCCTCCGGCCACATGCACCTGCTGACGGCCATACGGGTGCGCTGCCGCGAACGCGCCGACGAGCGCGTCGCCGCCATATATACCGCCGCACTGGCCGTCGGGACCGTGGCCTGGATGGGCACGGGCAGCCAGTACGAACTGGCGTGGAACGCGCTGTACTCGGCGGAAACCGAAGGCCTGGACCCCGTCTGAAGCGGTCGGCGCCATCGGCGCCGGCCCGTTCGAACCGCGCGGCGTCCCGCCGCGCGGGCCCCCTGCCCGACTACTTGCTGGTCCCCAGTGCCTTGCGCTGCTCGGCCTCGACCCGGTTCACGTAGCGCTGGACCATCGTGCGCGCCTGCGGCGTGAGATCGACGAACTCGCAGCCGCAGCGGCGCGCGTCGGGCTCGCCGTCCCCTGTATAGACGTTGACCACGCGGAACGACACGTTGACCGGCCCGACCCCGGGCAGGTCGAGGAAGCAGTTGCGGATGGTTTCGCCCATCGGCAGCTCGAAATTCTGCGGATAGCTCATCACGGCCAGGCCGCCGACGCTGATATTGACCAGCTGGAGCGACTCGTACTTGGCGTTGCCGCGCGACGCGGGCACCAGGCAGGTCGCCTGGCCGGTGACCGGCGCCCGGACGCGGAAATACTCGCGGCGCTGCAGCCGCAGCATCTCCTGTGGCAAGCGCACGCGGAAGGCCGCCCGGCCCTCGAAGTCGGTCGCCTTGGCCATGGGCGCGCGGAACTGCACCTTGACGTTCTCGTAGAAGATGACGAAGACCAGGTCGCGCGACGCCAGCAGGCGCGCCTGCGCATCGGCGCTTACCGGCATGTCGAGGATCACCTCGTCGAATTCGGCATCGACCGACAGGATCATCGACACCGAGAATTCGCCCTCCCCGCCGGTGTAGACGGTGACCAAAGTGCGCTCGCGGCTGATGCGGCCGAGGATGGCCGCGATCTCGCCGCGCGAATAGAGCATGTAGTGCTCCAGTTCCGGCGCGTCCGGCTCGGGGAAGGGATGTAGTTGCATTGGCGTCGCGGCTTCGCTGTGGGTTCGGCGGCCCCTGTCCGGTTTTCCGGCCACCGTAGAGCAGCAAGTTCACCACAGCCGGGTGCACGCGCACACGCCGATTTCCGGCGCAAACCCCGCGCAATTCCGGCCACCGGGCGGCGCGCCGGCCGGCCGCTGCGCCGCGGGCGGGTCGAAACTGGCGCGCGAACGGCGCCTTATTCGACCAAACGGGCCCCGGACCGGCCCTCTACATTGATCGCTCGTGTGGCCTGTGGCGCGGCGCCGCGTGCCCGTGCACGCGCCGTCGCTCCCGACCCCAGCCAACGCCCGAGGGCACCGTACCGCCATGTCGATCGCACAAGCAAGCCGCACCGAGAAACGCAAGCCCGCGGTGATGCCGGCGGCCCGGCGCAAGCCCCAGGCGGAAGCCGACTACCTGCGCGGCCTGGCCCTGACGAAGCAGGACCGCTGGAGCGAGGCGGCGCTGGCCTTCGCCAGCGCCACCCGGGGCAATCCGGACGACGCGGTCTTCTGGCTCAACCTGGCCCACGCCAAGGTCAAGACTGGCGAGCTCGACGAGGCGGCCGACGCGGCGCGCCGGGCCGCCGAGATCGATCCGCACTCCGAGATCGCCGTGTCCATCGCCTCGCAGTGCCTGGCGGCCGGCAACCGCCACGAGGAGACGATCGACCTGCTGCAGCGCCTGGACCTGGCCCAGGTGAAGAATCCGCATCCGCACATGGCGCTGGGCGATGCGCTGGCCGCACTGCACCGCTACCGCGAGGCCATCGACGCCTACCTGGCGGCGATCGGCCGCAAGCCCGATTTCCTGCCGGCACACGTCCACCTGGCCAACGTCTTCGAGCGGATCGCCCTGCACGTCGAGGCGCGCGAATGCCTGCAGACCGCCATCGCGCTGGGCGACACGCGTGCCGGCCTGTATTCGGCGATGGCCTATCACGCGCAGCACGCCTGCCGCTGGGACCTGTTCCGCCAGGACCATGCCAACCTGCAGCAGCAGCTGGCCGCCGGCAACGGCCAGCCGGTGCCCTTTCACCTGCTCACGATGCCGTCGACCCGGGCCCAGCAGCGCGCCGCCGGCTACGCCTACTGGGCCGAGCGCTGCAAGGGCGTGGTGCCGATGCCGGCGCCGCCGCCGCGCGATTCGGCCGCGCGCATCCGCGTCGGCTACGTGACCAACGACATCTTCCGCCATGCCACCGCCTACCTGATCGGCGACCTGATCGAGAGCCATGACCGCGCGCGCTTCGACGTGTTCCTCTATTCGTACGGCCACGACGACGGTTCGGCCATCCGCCAGCGGATCATTGGCGCGGCCGGGACGGGCTATGTCGAGGCGAGCAAGCTGTCCGACGCGCAGCTCGCCCGCCGGGTGCGCGAGGACGACATCGACATCCTGGTCGACCTGAAGGGCTACACGCTGGGCACGCGCATCGGGGTATTCGCGCTGCATCCGGCGCGCGTGCAGGTGAACTACCTCGGCTATCCGGGAACCATGGGCGCACCCTGCTACGAATACCTGGTCGGCGACCCCATCATCACGCCGCTCGAGCACGCCGCCGACTACAGCGAGAAGATCGCCCAGATGCCGCACTGTTACCAGCCCAACGACCGGCGCCGCCCGATCGGCCGGCGCCCGTCGCGGGCCGAATGCGGCCTGCCCGAGCAGGGTTTCGTCTTCTGCTCGTTCAACAACTGCTACAAGATCACCGAACCGGTGTTCGACCGCTGGTGCCGCTTGCTGCAGCAGGTAGAGGGCAGCGTGCTCTGGCTCTACCAGGCCAACGCCCAGGCCCGGCCCAATATCCTCGCCGCGGCGCAGGCGCGCGGCATCGATCCGGCCCGCATCGTCTGGGCGCCGCACGCCGACCTGGCCGACCACCTGGGCCGGCTGCAGTTGGCCGACCTGGTGCTCGATACCCTCCCCGTCAACGCCCACACCACGGCGAGCGATGCGCTCTGGGCGGGCGTGCCGATGATCACCACCATGGGCGAGAGCCTGGTGTCCCGGGTCGCCAGCAGCGTGCTGCATGCCGCCGGACTGGGCGAACTGGTCGTGGCCGACGGCGATTCCTACGAGCAGGCCGCGCTCGCGCTGGCCCGCGACCCGCAACGCCTCGCACGGATCCGCGCGCAGCTGATCGCCAGCCGGGACCATTGCCCGCTGTTCGACAGCCAGGCCCACACCCGCGACCTGGAGGAGCTGTACGCGCGCATGGTCGGGGCCTGGTCGCGCGGCGAGCCGCCGCAGCACCTGCCCGCCGCCTTGCCGTGAATCGCGCCGCAGCCGCGCGGCCGCGTCCCGGCGGCGACCGCCGCCCCGCCCCTCCCGTATCGCCGGAAGCACGTTTCGCGCAGGGCCGGGCCCACGCGGCTGAACGGCGCTGGCAGGCAGCCGCCGAGGCGTTCGACGATGTCGCCGCTGCGCGCCCCGCAGATCCGGTCGCCTGGTTGAACCTGGCGCACGCGCGGTTGATGCTCGGCCAGGCCGAGCAGGGCGCGGCCGCGGCCTGCCGCGCCGTGGCGCTCGATCCGCGCTCGCCGCTGGCATTGACGATCGCGGCGCAGTGCTACGAGCACAGCGGCCGGTTGCAGGAACTGGCCGATCTCTTCGCTTCGATCGACATGGCGGCGATCGCCGAACCGGACCTGCACCTGCGGCTGGGCATCGCGCTGACGCGCCTCGGCCGCTTCGAGGGAGCCGTCAAGGCGCTGCTCGATGCATTGCGCCGCGACATCCGCTCGACCGCGGCCTACGCGCAGCTGGGCAACGTCTTCCAGCTGATGAAGATGCCGGAGGAGGCGCGCGAAAGCTTCCGCAACGCACTGGCCCTGGGCCGCTCGCCGGTGGAGATGACCACCGCGATCCTCTTCACCTCGCTGGAAGCCTGCAGCTGGGCGCAACTGCCGGCGGACCTGGCCGCGCTGCACGAGCGCGTCGCCGGCGGTGAAGGCCAGCCCAATCCCTTCTACAGCCTGAACTTCACGACGACGCGCGGCGAGCAGCTGGCCGCGGCGCGCGCGCATGCGGCCCGCCTGTTCGAGGGCATCGCCGCCCTGCCCGCCCGCGGACCGCGCCGGGCCGATGCGCCGATTCGCGTGGGCTTCGTCTCGAGCGACTTCCACGAGCATGCCACCGCCTACCTGATCGCCGAACTGTTCGAGTCGCTCGACCCGGCCCGCCTGGCCCTGCACGCCTATTCCTACGGCACCGACGACGGCTCGCCGATGCGCCGGCGCATCGAGGCGGCCTTCGGCAGCCGCTTCGTCGAGGCCCGCCAGATGAGCGCGGCGGCACTGGCCGGGCGCATCCGCGCCGACGCCATCGATGTCCTGGTCGACCTGAAGGGCTACACCCTGTTCGCGCGCAACGAGGTGTTCGCCTACCGCGCTGCGCCCTTGCAGGTCAACTTCCTGGGCTTTCCGGGAACGCTGGGGTCGGCCCACTACGACTACGTGATCGGCGATCCCGTCGTGTCGCCGCTGGCGCATGCCGACGGCTACGCCGAGCAGATCGCCCAGCTGCCCCATTGCTACCAGCCGAACGACCGCTGGCGTCCCGTCGCCGCCGGCGGCAGCCGCGCCGACTGCGGATTGCCGACGGACGCGTTCGTGTTCTGCTGCTTCAATGCGAACTACAAGATCACCCCGGCGGTCTTCGACCGCTGGTGCGCGCTGCTGCACCGGATCGACGGCGCGGTGCTGTGGCTGTTCGTCGCCAATGCGCAGGCGCGCGCCAACCTGCTCGCCGAGGCCCGCCGGCGCGGCATCGACGGCGCGCGGCTGGTCTGGGCCACGCCGCTGCCGCTGGCCGAGCATCTGGGCCGCATGCGCCACGCCGACCTGTTCCTCGATACCCTGCCGGTCAACGCCCACACCACCGCCAGCGACGCGCTCTGGGCCGGCCTGCCCGTGCTCACGACGGCCGGCGAGACCTTCGTCTCGCGGGTTGCCGCCAGCCTGCTGCAAGCCGCCGGGCTGCCGGAACTGGTGGCCACCGACCTGGACGGCTACGAACGCATCGCCCTCGAACTGGCGCGCGACCGTCCGCGCCTGGCGGCGCTGCGCGCGCGCCTGGCCGCGCAGCGCGACACCTGCCCGCTGTTCGACAGCGCCGCCTATGCCAGCGATTTCGCGGCGCTCATCGTCCGCATGGTGGAGCGCCATGACCAGGGGCTGGCCCCTGCGCACCTGGCCGCGCTGCCGGCCCCGCCCGCCTGAACGCGACGCGCGCCAGCGGCAGCCGGCCGCGCGCCGGCAAGGCATGAACTGAGCGGCTAGCCCTCGGCTTATCGCACGAACCGGCACCGGGTTCGGCCCTACAGTTTCGGCAATTGCATCCGAAAGGCGATACCCATGCACGCCGCCAGGCCATCGATCCACCTCTCCATCGTCCAGCCCTCCGGCTATGTCCATTCGATGGCCCTGCTCGATGCCGCGCTGTATTTCCGCCATCAGTTCGAGCAGCTCGGCGCCTCGGTGACGATCGCCAAGAACCGCCTGCGCGCCGACGCGCCGAACCTCATCTTCGGCGGCCACCTGGGTTTCGACGCCAGCCTGACGCGCAGCTTCTGCTGCCTGTTCGTCAACTTGGAACAGCTCGGCCAGGGCGGCAGCCGCATGCCGCCGGCCTATCTCGAGCTGCTGCGCAGCGCGCACGTGATCGACTACGACCAGGCCAACCTGGCCAGCTACGCGCGCCAGGAGGCCGATGTGCCGCTGGTGTCGTTCGGCTACGCCCCCTACCTGGCCGGCGCCGGCGCGCCGCTGCCGCTGGACCAGCGGCCGTTCGACCTGCTGTTCTTCGGCTCGATGAATCCGCGCCGCAAGCAGATCATCGATCGCATCGAGCAGACCGGGCGCACGGCCGTCATCTTCGACGCCCCGGTCTACGGCCCCGAGCGCGACGTCTTCATCCGCCAGTCGCGCGCGGTGCTCAACTGCCACCACTACGACAGCGCCGTGTTCGAGCAGGTCCGCGCCTTCCAGGTGCTGTCGCTGGGCACGCCGCTGGTATCGGAGCGCACCGGGCGCACGCGCCCGGGCGGCGCGTTCGAGCACAGCGTCAACTGGTTCGACGACGCCTCGCTGGAGAGCTTCTTCCGCGACGTCTACCCGTCGGCCGGATTCGCGCAGCAGGCCGCGGCCCAGCTGCAGGCTTTCCGCCACGTCGATCCGCGCGAGCAGTACGCAAGGGTCCTGGATTTCGCGCTGGCCGCCCAGGCCGCAGCGCACAGCATCCAGCCGTCCCCGCCCAACCCGCAACGCCTGCTGCATATCGGTTCGGGCAAGGACTATCGGCCCGGCTGGTTGAACGTCGACATCCAGGCCGGCGCCCAGCCCGACATACTGGTCGACCTGAGCGGCCGCCACAGCTGGCCGGCCAGCTTCGCCTCGCCGTTCTGGGGAACGGTCGAGCTGCGCGCCGAAGGCACCGACCTGATCTACGCCAACAACGTGCTCGAGCATGTCGGCGACCTGCCGGCGCTGATGCGCAACTGCCTGGACCTGCTGCGCGTCGGCGGCCTGATGGTGATCGAGGTCCCCTACGAGAAGAGCAGGGGCGCCTGGCAGGATCCGACCCACGTGCGCGCGATGAACGAGCACTCCTGGCTCTATTACACCGACTGGTTCTGGTACCTGGGCTGGTTCGAGCACCGCTTCCGGATCAAGGAATCGAAGTGGCTCGACGAGCGCCTGCAGGCCTGCGGCCAGGCCACGGCGGCCTTCATGGCGGTGACCCTCGAGAAGGTGCCCACGACGGTGGCCGAGCGGATGACCGCCCGCACCGTGCGGCCCGATTTCGCCGGGCTCATCGAGCCGATGGCCTACGCGCCGGCCGCTACGCCGGCAGCCGCGCCGGCAGTCGAATCGCCCGGGCGTGCCGCGTCGCCGATGCAACCGCGGGAAACCGCGCTGCGCCTGGCGCAACCGCAGGACGCGGCCCCGCTGGCCACGACGCCGGGCATCGGCTAGCCGGGCACCGCCCCGCGCACCCGCCGGCCGGCCGGCGACCGACAGACTGGAACAAAGGCACACGATGAAGCTCTACCCCAAGGCGGTCGTACTCACCAACAGCCATCCGTACGGCGGCACCGAGATGATGGCGCGCAGCCTGCGTGCCGGCCTGGCGGCCAACGGCTACGACGCCTACGTCGTGAACGTCAACGACGCCGACCTGGCACAGCACCTGCCGCTGATCCGCGACCCCGACGTCGAGTTCATGATCACGACGGGAACCATACCGTTGACGCTGCAGATGGACAACGCGCCGCTGTGGCGCCAGGTGCCGGCGCACGTCGATTTCGTCACCTACATCATCGATGCCTGGCCGTACGACTACGTGCGCGTGCCGAGCCTGCGCGATTTCCTGCGCGACTGGGAGACGATGCCGAACCTGCACGTGGCCGGCCTCGAATACAACGACGCACGCCTGATCGGGCCGCGCGCGCATTATTTTCCGACGGGCGCCTACTCGGCGCCGGCGCGGCGCGAACCCAAGAACCGCGGCGACCGGTTGATGATCTGGGCGTCGGCCAACAAGGAGCTGTCGGTCACCGGCATCCACGACGAATTCGAGCAGACGATAGCCGGCAACAACCACTGGGGCCTGACACCGGCCCGGATCGCGACGATATCGGAAGCGCTGCGCCATACCACCACCGTCCACGGCCTGAGCGCGGTCGCCGCCGCGTTCGGCGAACCGATCGACACGCTGGTGCAGCCCGATGCGATGACGGCGCTGTGCGCGATCGATTCCTGCCTCAAGCGCTACCGCCGCGTCAAGGTCGCGCGCGCCATCCGTGGCCTGCCGGTGGATTTCTTCGGCGAGAACTGGCCCCAGCACGTGGGCGACTGCAGCTCGTTCCGGTTCTTCAAGCCCATCCCCGACCACAACCACGTCTTCAGCCACCTGTGCCAGCACTACTCGGGGCTGGTCAATTTCGATCCCAACTTCGGCCACGGTACCAACGAGCGCGCGGTCAGCGCGCTCGCCATGGGCATACCGATCGCCAACAACTTCAACCTGCGCACCGACGGCCTCAGCGGCTGCTACTCCTACCACTTCACCGACGAATCGATCCGCTTCGCGGTCGAACGGCTGTACGCCCACGAGGGGCCGGTGGAAATCCAGGCGACCCACACCTGGGAATACCTGCTGCGCGTGCTGCTGACGGAGATCGCTGGTCAGCGCTGATTCGCCTCGGGTACTCGCTGGAGGTCGACGAAGTCGGTGCAGGGATATTCGCGCAAGCGTCCCGGCGGCCCTGCGTCTGCACTGGCCCCGGGTGTCGCGGTCGGCCCTGCGGGCCGACTCCACTGCGCTGCTCGGAACCGGGGCGCACGGCCGAACTCGCTCCGCGGCCGGCGGCCGCTGCGCTCGGACAGCGGCCGTGAGTCAGAAAACGAGCGCGCTGCGCGCGCCGCCCCGGTTCCTGCGCTGCTCGTCGCGACTCCATGGGGCCAGTGCAGACGCAGGGCCACCGGGACTTGCGGCGGACAACTTGGCCGAGCGACGAAAGACACCCAACGTGCATCCTGCGTCATAGAGGGAATGCTTCCCGCCGATTGCGCGCCCCCCCCCCCCCCCCCCGGGGGGGGGCAGGGGGGGCCGGGGGGGGGGGGG
>Ga0181525_10004110_pt1 | contig 11259 bp, 5 predicted proteins | sample PEATcosm2014_Bin_48_FD_121100 | JGI IMG/M metagenome (GOLD analysis project Ga0181525, IMG submission 121100) | Peatland microbial communities from MTU Mesocosm Facility, Houghton, MI, USA - PEATcosm2014_Bin06_10_metaG | ecosystem: Environmental > Terrestrial > Soil > Wetlands > Peat | place... | reverse complement strand
GTGAAAGATTGACGGTAAATTGCCGCATTTTTGACTGCCCCCGCGCGAAATCTCGAATACAATTCCAAAGCAGGGGTGCATGCAGGCTGGTCTGATATTACAGCCTGCCTTTTCGATACTTAGGATTAGTCAGCATGCATGAGCGGCTCAAGCCTCGCGCAAGAGGTTTGCTTTGCGTCACACCCGTTAGTGTGTTCTCGGGTTTTTTGGGAGAGATTATGGAAATCAGGACTTCGCATCGTTCGCAAGTCGTCGCCGTGTTGGCACTGACTCTGCTACTTGGTATCTTCGCGCCCGCGGTATGGGCTCAATCCGCCGGGACGTCCAGTTTGACCGGAACCGTTACGGATCCTTCGGGCGCCGCCATCCCCAACGTGATGGTCACGCTCACCAGCAACGACACCGGCCAAATCCGAACCGAGACCACCGGGAACGACGGCGTCTATAAATTCTCGCTGCTCCCGCCCGGCAGCTATAAAGTCCGCTTCGCGGCGATGGGCTTTAAGACCGCCGAAATCGGCGCGGTAACGCTCAATGTCACCGAGACCCCGACGCTGGACCGCTCCCTGGAAGTGGGCGCGCAGTCCGAGCAGGTGACCGTGGAAGCCACTGCTGAAACATTGCAGACCGCCACCTCGTCGCTCGGCACCACGGTGGAATCCAGAACCGTTACCGCGCTGCCGCTGGCCAACCGCAATTACACCCAGATTCTCGGGCTTTCAGCCGGCGCCAACGTGAGCGTGAGCAACGCCACCACTTTCGGCAAGGCCACTCAGGACATGAGCGTCAACGGCAACGATCCGGCGCAGAACAATTTTCAGATGGACGGCGTAGCTATCAATAATATTGCCAATAGCGGCAGCTCGAACGATTCGGGGATTTACGCCGGAATCGGAATTCCGAACCCCGATTCGATCGCTGAATTCAAGATCCAAACCTCCACTTACGACGCCAGTTACGGCCGCAACCCTGGCGCCAATGTGAACGTGGTAACCAAATCCGGCACCAATGCCTGGCACGGCACGGCTTTCGAATTCTTCCGCAACGCGGACATGAACGCCAACGATTTCTTTTACAATCGCGACACCTGTCCCACCTTCATGGGAAGCTGTCCTAAGCAGGTGCTCAATCAAAACCAGTTTGGCGGCGTGGTGGGAGGGCCCATCAAAAAGGACAAGCTCTTCATTTTCGGCAGCTATCAAGGAACCCGTTCCCGCAACGCCGTGGCGGCGCAAGGCGAAACCTCCGGTGTGAACCTGCCGCCGATTCCGCTCGGCGATCGCAGCGCTCCCGGCTTCCAGGCCGCCCTGGGCGCGGCCATGTGTCCCGCCAACCATCCTGGCAACCCGTTCTTTAAGACGCTGGTTGGGATCAACGAAATCGCCTGCGACGGATCCAATATCAGCCAGGTGGGCCTCAATATTCTAAACTTGAAAAATACCAACGGAAGCTACTACATCCCGAGCTCCGGCACCGACAACTTTGTGCTTACCAATTTCAGCAGTCCCGCCATCTATCGGGAAGACCAGACCATCGTCAACGGCGACTATCTGCTTAGCAGCAAGAACACGCTCGCCATGCGTTATTTCTACACGCGCAATCCGCAGACCATCACGCTGAACGGATTCCTGCCGGGTACTCCGAACTTCAGTTACTACGCCAATACGGCTGCCGTGATCAAGCTCACAACGCTGGTGAGCAACACCTTCGTCAATGAACTGCGCGGCTCCATGCAGCGCAACGTGGCCGCCACCACCGATGCGCAGCCCCCCGGCGCGACGGATCAGAATTTGGGAATCACGCCAATGATTCCGGCGCTGGTCAAAGGCGGCATCAACACCGGACCCAACGCCTCCGAGCCGCCGTTCCTTCTCCTCGGTCCTTTTGGGTTCGCCAATTTGTTTGGCGGTTTGAATCCGTCTTTCAGCCCCACCACGCAGATGCAGGTGGCGGATCAGATCTCATGGAGCCACGGCCGGCACACCATTCGCGCCGGTTTTGAGTACGAAGAGACGCAGTGGAATATCGTGTTCGCCGGATTGGAGCGCGGATTTCTCATCATGGGCGGAGTGCCGGATCTGCTGCTCGGATCGTACGGCAACATTCTGCAGTGCCTGTACTGCACGCGCAGCGGACCGGACGGCATCGTGCACGCCTATCGGCTGCCGAACATGAACTCGTTCGTGCAGGACGATTGGAAGGTCAGTAATAAACTAACCTTGAACCTGGGTATCCGCTGGGAATACGACGGAACTTTAAGCGATAAGTATGGCAATCTGACCAATCCGCAACTGCAGTACTTCGTCCCCAACTCGCAGGTGCCCAGCGCTCCTCTGGGTACGGCTGCGAATTATGGCGGCTGGGTGGTGCCGAATAACTATCAGACGTCCACCTGGGGTCCGCTACCCCCCGGTGTCGAGAAAAGCAACAGCAGCCTGCCGATTCCGAACCACCCGCCCTATAGCAACTTTGGACCGCGCGTGGGATTCGCGTATCAAGTGAACAGCAAGCTGGTGGTACGCGGTGGTGCGGGCGTCTTCTACGATCGCGTGGGAGCCGACCGCTTTGTGCATTCGGTGGAGCAGGGGAACCCGTACGCTGTAACGCTGGACTATTCGGCCCCGGCCTCCTTCGGCTACACTCTGGCCAATCCGTTCCCCGCCGTCCCGGTGGTGGGACAGTTCGCACAACGCTGGGCGAACTTTGCCACCGGCGCTACTTCCTCGCTCAATGCTCCGTTCCTGGATGCAGCCACTCATACGCCCACCGTCCGGCAGTACAACTTGACGTTCCAGTATGAATTCGCTCCCAGGTGGGTGCTGGAAGGCGGTTTCGTCGGCTCCAACGGCATCAATTTAACCGACTACAATCACGATGCGTATAACACCGCGTACCTGGCCAGCCCCAGCGCTCCCATCAACGGCATTACCACAAATACGGTAGCCAATGCCGCGCTGCGAGTGCCCTACCTGGGCTGGCAGCCAACCGGTCTGCAGGGAACGGCCTACGATTTGAAGGAATCCTACAACAGCCTTCAGACCACCGTGCGCAAGCAGTTCTCGCACGGATTCACTCTGCAAGGGTCCTACACCTACAGTAAGTCGCTCACTAATTCCTTGCAGAATACAGCCAACAGCGGGGATCCGAGAAATCTGGATCAACAGTACGGTCCCTCGTACTTCAATCGGCCGCAGCGATTCATTTTCAACTATGGCTGGGATCTGCCTTTCGGCCAGCACCAGGGCGTTACCGCGAAGCTGCTGAACGGATGGAACATTTCCGGCGTGATCACGCTGCAGGGGGGCGCGCCGATGACGCTCATCGACACCCGCGGCGGCTCGGCCTTCGGCATCGGCAGCGGCGGAACCGTACAAAGCGGATTCAGCCGGGCGCAGTTATGCCCTGGCATGACTTACGCCAACATCCAGAGTTCGGGAGGGACAGAGGCGCGGCTCAATGACTATTTCAATCCCTCCGCGTTCTGCGATCCTCCCGCCATCTCCTCGAGCGGGGCAATCTTCTACGCCCTCAACAACACTGCAGCCGGCTCCGCGCAGGGGCAGTGCACAGCGGCCAACGGAGGCAATGCGTGTGCGACACTGTACGGGAACACCGGCCCTGGAATTGTGCTGGGTCCGGGGCAGTTCAACTTCGACGTCACGCTGCAGAAACTGACCGCCATCACCGAGCGTACGTCGCTGCAGTTTCGCGCCGAATTCTTCAACTTGTTTAATCATCCCCAGTTCAACCAGCCCAATTACATTGCCGGCAACGTAACGCTGCCCACTGTCAATTCGGCGAACTTCGGCCAGATCACCAGCACCAGCGTGAATCCGCGCGTGCTGCAACTCGGCCTAAAGTTCATCTTTTAGCAGGTGTTGTAAAGGTTGGCCGTGGTTTTTGCGACACGGCCAACTTTCCTTAAGCCTCAGTCCACGCACGCACCCAATTTTGTTGCAAAATAGAACGTGATCCATTCCGTCACGCTGCTGCGCCGGGTCCGGAGCTTAGTTCTGCTGTCGATAGTGGCCGGTTGGCAACTCACCTGTTGGCAACTCACCTCTTTGCAACTCAGTGCCCAGACCAACGCACCGGCAGGCGTGGGCGCTATTCACGGCACTCTTTTCGATTCCAACGGCGATCCTATCGACCACGATACCGTGCTCGCTGAGAACGCGGAAACCCATGCCATCTTCAAGGCCACCACTTCCGCCGCGGGCCAATACACGCTCGCGGACCTCCCGCCCGGCACGTATTACGTCGCGGCGTCGGCGCCTGGACAGGGTCAGTTCAGGATGAAAGGCGTCCTCGTAAAGGCTTCGCTGGCGCTCAAGCTCGACATCCACCTCCGCGACACCACGCAGCTCAACACGCTCGGCGAGGATCGCTTGCGGATTACCGTGGATAACAAGCGGCATCATCCGCCTTCGGGTCCCACGCCACGCACTTACGATAACCATCCCGATCTTTCCGGCGTCTGGTGGATGCCCGAGACCGTAGATCCCGGCAAGCCCGAGTTTCTCCCCGCCGCGGTTGCGATTCAAAAGCAGCGTCTGGAGAACAATTCCAAGGACAGCCCACAGGCGCATTGCCTGCCCTCCGCCCCGTTGCGCAACGGTCCGTTGTGGGAGTTCGTACAGAGCAAGGATTTTCTGGTTTATATTTCCGACGATGAAAGTCCCGGTTTCCGTCAGATCTATCTGGATGGCCGCAGCCATCCGGCCGACCCAAACCCTGCCTGGTACGGACATTCCATCGGAACTTGGGATGGCGACACTCTGGTGGTGGATCGCGTGGCCTTCGACCCTCGAGTCTGGCTGGACATCGAAGCCCATCCGCACTCCGATAAACTGCACATTGTCGAACGCTACCGGCGCCCCGAGCTCGGTCATCTTCAGATCGAAATCACCGTAGAGGACCCGGGAGTCCTCGCCAAGCCTTGGACTCAGAAGCGCATCGCCGACCTAGCACAGGAAGAGATTTTCGAATTCATCTGTCAGGAAAATAACCGTGACGTCCAGCACATGGTTGGTAAGTAGGCCTAATTTTTACCAACCTTTACGAAGTCAAGCAACGCTCCTAAGACGGTCTAGATCAAAAGAAATTTGCCGCTGTTTTGACGCCCACGGGATTCAAACTGGCATACAATCCCACTAATGGTTGGTGGAGTTGCATGCAGGTTCTTGCCTTGGATTGCTTCCTAAGCGCAGCTCCATCTCCCTTTTTAGTCCATTGTTTCCCTCGGAAAGATCCGGGTGGTAACTGGCTGGAACAAATAAACCATGTTGACTAAACCAAGTTGGTTAGGAGAAGGTATGAGATCCAAATCGCTGCTCTGTTGGCGGCTCGCCTTTGTCGCGCTTTTGGCGTTGTTGTCCAGCATATCCGTTCCATATCTAACGGCGCAATCGGCCGGTACTTCCGCGCTGAGTGGAACCATCACCGATCCTTCGGGCGCCGCTATTCCGAACGTCACGGTTACCATCACCAATAACGACAACGGGCAGACCCGTACCACCGCCACTGGCTCGGACGGCGTTTACAAATTCAACCTGCTCCCGCCGGGAAACTATAGAGCCCGCTTTTCGGCCATGGGATTCAAGACTTCTGAGGTGGGGTCGGTCACCCTTGCCGTGACCGAGACCCCGACGCTGGATCGTACCTTGGAGGTGGGCGCGCAGTCCGAGCAAGTTACGGTGGAAGCCACAGCCGAGACGCTGCAGACCGAGAGTTCCACGCTGGGAACCACGGTGGGAGGCAAAACCGTCACCGCATTGCCCTTGAGCAATCGCAACTACACCCAGGTTCTGGGCTTGTCGGCCGGGGTGAACGCCGGCGTAACCAACGCCACTACCTTTGGAAAGGCCACTCAGGATTACAGCACCAATGGCGCGGATCCGGGACAGAACAACTACCAGATGGACGGCGTGGCCATCAACAACATCGCCAATGGCGGAAGTTCCAATGACTCTGGTATCTACGCTGGAATCCCGATTCCCAATCCGGATGCCATCCAGGAATTCAAGGTTCAGACTTCCACTTATGACGCCAGCTACGGACGCAACCCCGGCGCCAATGTCAACGTGATCACCAAGTCGGGTTCCAACGCCTTCCATGGCGCGCTTTGGTATTTCTTCCGCAACGAAGACCTGAACGCCAACGACTTTTTCGAAAATGCCGAGGGAGGCGGGAAACAGCAGATCCTCCGGCAGAACCAGGTGGGCGGATCGATCGGCGGGCCTATCAAAAAGGACAAGCTCTTCTTCTATGCTAACTACCAAGAAACCCGCCAATACAACGGAGCCGTGGCTGGCATTGGTTACCTGCCCGTGAGCCTTCCTCCGATTCCCTCCGGCGACCGTAGCGCGCCTGGTTTTCAGGCTGCTCTGGGCGCCGCGTTGTGCCCTGCCAACCACCCCAGCAATGCTGCCGCCTATGACACTTTCTTTAGTGGGTTCGGTGTCCCGAATGTGGCTTGCGACGGCTCCAACATAAACCCCATTGCGCTGAGCATCCTCAACATCAAGCTTCCGAACGGTCAGTACTACATTCCCGGCTCAGGAACGGGGTCTTATGCGAACACCATCGTCACCGATCCGGCCACTTACGAAGAACACCAGTTGATTCTGAACGGCGACTACTTGATCAACAGCAAGAACACCCTCGCCATGCGGTATTTGTATTCCAATAATCCGCAGACTCTGCCGCTGGGCGGCGGCCTGCCCGGAGCTCCCGGTCACGACTTATACACCAATTCGGATGCCGTGATCAAGCTCACCACGCTGCTGACACCCACCCTGGTGAATGAACTCCGCGGATCGTTCCAGCGCAACCTCGCCTTTGATACCGACACCACGCCGTCCAGCCCGCAGGCGCTGGGAATAACACCCATGGTTCCGGGAGAAACTGAAATGACGCCGTTCTTCATTTTGAATATGGATGCGGCGGGGGCAGTCATCGGCGGCAACTTGAATCCAGCTTATAGCCCGACCAATCAAATGCAGGTGGCCGACCAGATCTCCTGGTCGAAGGGACGGCATACCTTCCGCGCCGGCTATGAATATGAGGAGACCCAGTACAACATCACATTCAAGGGCTTGCTGCGCGGCTTGGAATTTTATGGGACCTTTGCCGATCTCCTGATCGGTTTAGGAGGATGCGTTCCAGGTAATACTTCATGCAGTCCAAGCAACCCACAAGGCACCACAGGCGTTCCGTTCGGAGACGTCCTGCAGTGCCTCTTTTGCACCCGCAGCGCAGATGGTGGTCTAATTCACGGATACCGGTTGCCGAATCAGACTGCCTTTTTCCAGGACGATTGGAAAGTCGGCAATAAGCTCACGGTCAACCTGGGCGTTCGCTGGGAGTATGACGGAATTTTCAGCGACAAATACGGCAACCTGACCAACATCTGGGCCAGTCAACTGCAGACCCTGCCGGTACCAGGTGCGCCGCCCACCGATATCTATAATCCTGGCGCTGGCTATCTGGCCGGCAATGTGGTGCCCAGCAACTACGCTTCGCATTACGGGCAACCGCCGGCCGGAGTACTGATCAATAACCGCAATGTGCCGATCCACAACGGTCCTCCGCTGGACGACTTTGCCCCACGTATTGGTTTCGCCTGGCAGGCTTTTCCGAAGTTCGTGCTGCGCGGCGGATTTGGATTTTTCTATGACCGTCCGGCTGAAGATCGATTTGTACACTCCGTGGAACAAGGCAACCCGTACGGTGAGACCTTGGACTTTGCCGGACCGAATCCGCAAAGCCTGGCCAATCCCTATCCGGCCACGCCTCCCGCCGGCGTATTCGCCGCGCGCTGGGCGAATCTCACCACGGGCGCTTATTCCGCCTTGAATACTCCATCTCTCGATGAGACTCTTCACACGCCACTGGTCCGGCAGTTTAACCTGACAATGCAGTATCAGTTCCTTCCGACCTGGGTGTTGGAGGTCGGGTATGTCGGCGCCAGCGGAATCAACCTGATCGATACTTACCATGACGCCAACGCACCGGGGCTGGCGAGCCCGAGCAATCCGATCAATGGGATTACCGACAACACGGCGGCCAACGCCCCTTTACGCGTTCCGTATCTCGGCTACCAGCCGGCGGGCTATCAGATCACATCCTTTGATGGCGTTTACAACTACAACAGCCTGCAAGTTACTGTGCGGAAGCAACTCTCCCATGGGTTCACCATGCAAGCCTCCTACACTTGGAGCAAGGATCTGACCACCCTGACGTCTACCAATTTCAACAACATTTCCGCGGACAGCAATGACCCATCCAACTTGGGGCAACAATATGGCCCGGCCTATTTCAGCCATCCCAATCGGTTCATCGTGAACTATAGCTACGATCTGCCGTTCGGACAGCATACCGGCGCTCTGGGGTTGCTGACCAATGGATGGAACGTGTCCGGTGTTACGACGGTCCAGGATGGGGTTCCTTTGACCATTAGCGATTCAGCCGCCGGCTCGGCTTATGGATTAGGCACTTTCGGGGAGGCGCGGGCGCAAATGTGTCCGGGGGCGACTTATGGCTCCATCGCCACCTCGGGCGGAATCGATCAACGTTTGGGCGGGGGACTGGGCGGCCCGGGTTACCTGAACATCAACGCCTTCTGCTCCCCGTTGATTGCTCCTAATTCCCCCGACGGGTCCACGCTCTTCGGGAATGCCGGGCAGGGCATCATTCTCGGGCCAGGCCAATTCAACTTCGATATTTCGTTGCTGAAGAACTTCCGCGTTACTGAACGTCAATCGGTGCAGTTGCGCACGGAGTTTTTCAACGCATTCAACCACCCGCAGTTCGACCCTCCGGGGAACATCTCGCCGACTCCGCCCGCGGCGTTGAACGTTAATTCCGGTGCTTTTGGTCAGATCACCGAACTTTCAGTGAACCCCCGCATCATCCAATTTGCATTGAAGTACATTTTCTGACCTGTTGATTCAGGTTGGCCGTGGACTATCCGCGGCCAACCTGCTTGGCCGATGTGAGGTTTTTTGGTTAGCTTGCGCAAAACGGAGCGCGGGCGGGCGTGTTCCCGATACATTTTGAGGAGCGCGCCGCATCCTTTGCGCTTTTTGATTAGCTCGCGCAAAACGGAGCGCGGCGCGGGCCAGTTTCCCGATACATTTTGAGGAGCGCGCCGCACCCTTTGCGTATTTTGACGCGCAGCCGGCCGCGATCCCGAGGTTGCGGCTTGCTTTCGTCCCCCTAAGCCCGAACAAATCGGCCTGACCCCCACGCGGGCGTCCGTTCGCGTTCCGCCGCGTAGACCGCTCCCTCACGGTCACGGCTCATAAGCTTGATTATTTCTCGGACGGACCACTAGTACTATTCCCCGTTGCTTCTATCGCACAATGACGCGATTCCGAAGGGGACTTAGCCGAAAATGCTTGCTACAGGCTTATAATCCCCCTACCATGGATGCCATAAGGTATAGATGCCATAAAGTCCAAACCCCAAACCGTGCCCGCCCGCCGGTCGAAGACGACCCAAAGTGCGTCACGGGATCAACATCGACTTGGAAATTCCCACGTCGCCGTGCCCTGGAGAACATCGACTCGAAGAATACTGGAAGCGCGGCCAGCGGTTTTCGGCCTTCTCCAGCCGGTTCCGCTTACTGCCAGTAGCGCAGGCGCGCGCTGGTCTCCGTTTTCCATTGCTCGTAGTCGGTGCCCATGCGAGCGCGGGCGGCTTCCGGCAGATTGCGAATGCTTTCCTCGATGGAGGGAGCCTCTCCGTCGGCCAGCACGCCGAATCCCAGGGCGTCGGCCAGCCGGTCCGCAGTTTGAACGAGGTGCAGCATGCGGAACGAGTCCGAATCCAGCGGGTCGTGGTGATGCACGATGATTTCGGCCAGTTCGGGCGGGAACGGCAGTTGCTGCATCATCCAGGCCCCAGCCTCGCAATGGTCGATATCGAATAGCTCTCGTTCCATCATCATCAGGTCGAATTTTTGCTCGCCCGAAACGGCCAGCAGGTTCGAGTAGGGCTCCGGGTACTTGACCAGCAAAGCCAGGCGGCCGATATCGCGCAGCAGGCCCGCCACGTAGGCGAAATCGCTGTCCATACGCGCGGCGCGCGCCAGTTTTTCCGACAACAGCGCCACCGCCAAACAGTTCTGCCAGCACATCCGGAGCGCCTTGATGCTGAGCGCGGGCGTGACGAAGTCCTCCAGCGCGCGAGTGAAAGTGATGGCCTTCACGCGATCCAATCCCAGCAGGATGATGGCGTGTGAGATAGTCCGCACCTGCCGCTCCAGCGCGAACAGTGGTGAATTTGCAAGCTGCAATACGCGCGTCGCAAACACCGGCTCGGCGGCAATCAGTTTGCCTACTTCATGAATGTCGACGTCCTCTTTAGACACTGTCGCCATCAGTCGTTTTGCCACCCAGGGAAACGGGGGCAGTTCATCCAACGCCCAGGGCGTGCGCGGGGCTTCGGTTTCCTGAGTGAGCTCAGATTTTGGCTCAGTTTCAAGTTGGGTCATGCTTCTCCTTGCTGGCGGGCGGCCGATGCGCCAGACCCTCCAGACTTACTTATCGGCGGAGCAGCATTGCGCTTGAGAGACTTTGCCGGCGCCGGCCGATAAGGGCCGTAGAGAGGACGCTAAATGGAAAATTGGACCGATTCTCCCGCCGAAGCGGAGGTGCGATTTCTGGGCTACCGGCTGGAGGTGATCAGCCAATGGGCGCCCTCGCGGCGCAGGGTTGCGGCCGCCGGAGCGATCTCTCAACGGCTTACTTCGATTGCCCGCTCCGCCCTGGTGCGCCCCGATATCGCGGACCTGCTCCAGCTCAGCTGCAATTTACTGGACGATTTCTTTGCGTCCGAGCAAGGCGAGCGGCTCGAGAATCGCCCGCTGGCTGAAGAAACGCCCGTGTAGCGCGGACTTTTGTCTACGCACCGCTTTTTCACGCCCGGTTAGCTGAGCAGCCAATGTGGAAGGTGCGCGGCTCAGTGTTTGACGCGTTACCGAGCAGCGATCGTGAGGGTGCCGGTTTTGACACTCGCGCTTATGATTCAGCGACTCCCGCCGACGCCAGGGACTGTTCCGGCGCCATCGCCATCTGAGGCTTCAGCACCACTTTAATGCAGTGGTCCGCCTTCTCCTGGAACGTCTTGTACGCGTCCGCGGCGCCGTGCGCTTCCAGCCCACGGCATCGATGTAACGATCCCGCCCCCTGGCCTTTCGTCATGTCGCGTAGTTTTTCCTGAACGTCTTTATCCTCGTCGCTCAACGTTTCCGCG
>Ga0181525_10004107_pt1 | contig 11270 bp, 11 predicted proteins | sample PEATcosm2014_Bin_48_FD_121100 | JGI IMG/M metagenome (GOLD analysis project Ga0181525, IMG submission 121100) | Peatland microbial communities from MTU Mesocosm Facility, Houghton, MI, USA - PEATcosm2014_Bin06_10_metaG | ecosystem: Environmental > Terrestrial > Soil > Wetlands > Peat | place... | reverse complement strand
AGAGCGCGCATGATGATGCCGCTGTAAAAATCGACATTCGGATAGAGTTTGCGTTCTACAAAGTAAGAATCCTTCAGCGCGGCTTCCTCCAAATGCTTGGCAATGTCCAGTAACGGGTCACTTATGTGTAATTTGGACAGAACTTCGTCGCAGGCTTTTTTAATAATCTTTGCACGCGGATCGTGGTTTTTATAAACGCGGTGGCCGAAGCCCATGAGTTTCTTGCCGCTGTTCTTGTCCTTGGCCGCCGCGATGAATTTTGAACCGTCGTCTCCTGTCTTGTGAATTTCGTCGAGCATTTCCAGAACGGCCTGGTTCGCACCGCCGTGCAGCGGACCCCATAGCGCGCAAACACCAGCGGACGTTGATGCAAAAAGATTTGCCTGGCTGGACGCCACCATGCGGACGGTCGAGGTGGAACAATTCTGCTCGTGATCCGCGTGCAAAAGGAAAATCAAGTCCAACGCCTTCACAATCTCCGGCTTCAATTCATAATCTTCATACGGCGACGAAAAAAGCATGTGCAGAAAATTCGCCGTGTATTTGTAGTGCTTCTTGGGATAGATCAGCGGCAGCCCGCGTGACTTGCGGTAGGAATAAGCCGCTATCGTCCTAACCTGCGAAATCAACTTGGCGACAATAACGTCGAACTCCTTCATCTTGCCCCACTGCCAGCGCATGATTTTTTCGTCGAAACAGCTCGCCGCATTGATCATCGCCGAGAGGATTGCCATCGGATGCGCACCCATCGGAAATCCCTGGAAATGAAACTTCATGTCCTCATGCAGATATTGATGCTCCGTCAGCATGTCGGAAAACTGCCGCAAATGCGTGTGATTCGGCAGCGATCCGTAAATGATCAGGTAAGCGGTTTCAATGAACGTGGATTTCTCGGCCATTTCCTCGATCGGAATACCACGATATCGCAAAATCCCTTTGTCGCCGTCAATGAAAGTAATCTTGCTCGTGCAAGAACCCGTGTTGCCGTAGCCGTCGTCGAGTGTGATATAGCCCGTGTTTGCGCGCAGCGATGAAATGTCGATCGCCTTTTCGCCTTCGCTGCCCTCAACGGTCGGCAACGTGAAACTTTTTCCATCCAGCTCCAGCTTCGCCTCTTTGCTCATGTTTTAATTATTGTTTGAGACAGTCTGCGTTGAAAGAAAAAAATTGGCAAGCCGCGAAAATATAATTTCGCAAAAATCTGCACACGTATAACAATCGCAACGCATAACCGCCGCGGCTTCCAACAAAGAAAGGTTGACTTCGATTCGGTTCAGCCGAAGGTGATTATTCGTTGTTTCGGAATTGACTGGAACGAACTTTCCGGGGGTATTTCCGCCTCATGGATTCTGGTGAATGATCTAAATTTTCTGCTTTGAAATACTTACCAGTACGCTAAAATGCCCTGCACTAAAACTTCTGCAATTCCATGAGTATTAACACCGAAAGTTCAAATTCCTGCTTATGATTCAGTTGATCAGCTAATGTTTTTTGCTCGCGTTTCGGCTGGGAAACTTTAATTTCCATTTCATGATTGCTGTTGCAGCAAATTCTGCGTCTGCGCTCGCGAGCAGGATGTCGGTCAATTGGTTTGACCTGGTCTTTGTGGCGGTTCTGATTTTCGGCCTGATTCGGGGCCGGCGAAATGGCCTGTCGCGTGAGCTGCTGCCGATGTTGCAATGGATCGCGCTGGTGATTGTCTGCGGAATGGGTTATCCGTCTATCGCCGATATATTAACACAACAACTTGCATGGGGCAGGACGGTTTCAGATGTCACGGGATATCTGGCTTTAGGCCTGATTGTGGTGCTTATCTTCGGAGTTCTAAAACGGCTGTTCACCGAGCGTCTGGTTAAAAACGACACTTTTAAAGGTGCCGAATACTATCTCGGAATGCCGGCGGGAATGATTCGTTTTGCGTGCATGTTGCTGGCCGCGCTCGCCCTGTTAAACGCTCCCGTTTATACACAGGCGGACATCACGAAACAATTAGCCACGGATCGGGCCAATTTCGGAGGCGGCACAATGAGCGGCAGTTTTTTTCCCAGCTTCAACGATGTGCAGGCAGCGATTTTTGTGCAATCAGTGACCGGCCATTACATCAAAAACAATCTTCGCCTGCTGTTGATTGACAAGCTGCGGCTGGACGTCAAACACATCAAACCCCCGCCGAGAACCGGCAACTGACCGGCGCTCGCGCCACCAACGCGCATGGCCGGCATCTCCCCAGCTACCATCGAACGCATCCGCGCCGCCAGCGATATCGTGGACGTTATCGGCATGTATTTGCCCTTGAAAAAGGCGGGCGCAAATTTCACCGCTCTTTGCCCGTTTCACAAAGAAAAAACGCCGAGCTTCAACGTCAATGCACATAAGCAGATTTTTCATTGCTTTGGCTGTCACAAAGGCGGCGACGTGTTCACCTTCGTCAAGGAATACGAAAACATCGGCTTCGTTGACGCAGTGCGCAGGCTCGCCGAGCGCGCGAAAATTCCGCTGAAGTTCGACAACAATCCCACCGAACAGCAATCCCGCCATCTCAAAGATCAACTGCTCGAAATTCACGAGCAGATCACGCAACGCTGGCAGAACTGCCTCGCCAACGAAGCCGCCGGACAAATGGCGCGAGATTATCTCGCCAAACGGGGCGTTTCTGCCGAGGCGATAAAATTGTTCCGCCTCGGTGCCGCGCCGGAATCGTGGGACGACACGGTAAACTGGGCTAAGAGCAAAAACCACGAATTGCCGCTCATCGAAAAAGCCGGACTGATTATCCACAAGGAGGAAACAGGAAATTACTACGACCGTTTTCGTGGGCGACTGATGTTTCCGATTTGCGACGAGCAAGGCAGAGTAATCGGTTTCAGTGGGCGCATTTTATCCGGGGACGAAAAGACGGCAAAGTATGTCAACTCGCCGGAGACGCCAATTTTCACCAAGGGAAAAGTGTTTTTCGGCCTTGATAAGGCAAAAAGAGCAATCCTTGATGTTGAAGAGGCTATTATTTGCGAGGGACAAATTGATTTAATTGCTTGCCACATGGCTGGTGTAAAAAATGTCGTTGCACCACAAGGAACGGCACTGACTGTTGACCATGCCCGTATTCTTCAACGCTATACTGATTTAATAGTTTTGTGCTTTGACGCTGATCAAGCAGGGTGGAAAGCTGCCATAAAAGCCTTTGACCCGCGAATCGCGGCAAAACTTTCCGTTCTGGTTGCAATTGTTCCAGCGCCTCATGATCCCGATAGTTTTATTAAAACATTCGGAACAGATGCCTTTCGAAAGCTGATAAGCGATGCCCAAAGTTTCTTTGATTTCTATCTGAATTATCTAAGTGCAAACAATAATGTCACAACAGACCAAGGAAGGATTACAATCGCAAGTTTGATGATTGAGGCTTTGCAAAAAACTGATAATGCCGTACAGATAGACAAATACATTCAGAAAACCGCGCTACGTCTGGGTGTTTCGCCGGAGGCGGTGCGAAAGGAATTTTCCAAGTTCAAGTTTCAGAGTCTGAAGTCCGGAGTTCAGGAGTCGGATGAAACCTTGGATGCCGAACCGCAAACCCTGAACCAGTCGTCCTCGCATGAATTTCATCTGCTCAAACTTCTTTTGCTGCACGACGATCTGGTGGCGTGGGCGGCGTTGCATCTTGATGTGAACTGGATTTTGCATCCGCACGTTCGGCAGATTGTCTCGCAACGGCTCGCGGCGCAGACGAATGAAACGTGGCAGAGTCTCGGCGCATTTCTGGATGCGCTTGATTCCGCCGAAATGCGAAATCTTGTCACCGAGGCCGTCGCGGAAGAAAGGAAGATTCCGAATCCTGAAACGCAGCTCGCCGACGTAACATTGAAATTGCGGAGCCAATTTTTGGACCGGCATATCACCGCGCTGACGCAAAGGGTGAGCCAGCCGGAAATTTCAGAATCGGACAAAATCGAACTTTTACACGAGCAGCAAAAGTTGCGGGATCAAAAACGCGCGCCTCTTTCACCTTTGCCAAATTAAAAAAAGACAATCCATTTCAAATTGCGCCTTTCAATTTGATTCTTGGACAATTACTTCGCGCCTTGGTCAATCCATGCACGGATCAAAGCAATTTGATCCGGCGTAAGTTGTTTGGCATTTCTGCCCTTGGGCATGAAAGACTGCGGATCGCCCGTATGCGCAATGCTTGCAATCAAATCACCCTTGGTGCTGTCGCCGACGACAATGATTGGGCCGTCTTTTCCGCCTTTTAGGGTGCTTTCAAGACTGGTAAGCACAATTCCGTGTCCCGGTTTTTTTTCGCCATGACATTTTACACAAGCCGCGACAAAAATGGGTTTGATATCGGTTGCAAAGGTCACGCCAGTTTTTGTCGAGACAGGTGGCAAAGTCGCTGTAGCGGGTGGTGCATCTTGGGCTGAAACGGCTGTTGCAAACCCAAAAACGGCGGCAATCAGGGCGAAGCTGGATTTTGTCATGGTTACTTTTGGTTAACTTTATGCTTATTTCGCCGGCAATTTGAACATAAGACGCCGGGTTCGTCAAAAAGTTTCAATTTTATTTTTGCCCATTTCTTGCTGACCCTGCTATTCATTGGGAGTGGAAGCCAATTCCCTTTCAGAAGCCGTACTGGTCGTCCTCGGCCACGGCACGACGCTGAACACAGAATCCGCCGCGCCGGTCTTGCAGCACGCTGCGGAACTGCGTCGACGCAGAATTTTCGCCGAAGTTCGCGAAGGTTTTTGGAAACAGGAGCCTAATATCAAAAAAGTTCTGGCAGAAATTTTCACGCCGCGAGTTTTCATTGTGCCATTTTTCATCAGTGAAGGATATTTCAGCACCGAAATCATCCCGAAGGAATTGGGTTTCAGTCTTCCCGAAATTCGGAAACTCAGAATTCAGAATTCAGAATTATATTATTGTTCGCCGGTTGGTTCGCATGATTTGATGACGAAAGTGATTCTGGCACGGGCAAAAGAAGTCACGGAAAAATTTCCGTTCCCGCGCTTGCCTAAGAATTCCGACACGACGCTGCTCATCGCAGGCCATGGCACTGGGCGAAATGCCAATTCCCGCAAGGCTGTCGAGCGGCAGGTCGAATTGATCCGCGCACAAAAAATTTACGCGAACGTCGAAGCCGTGTTCATGGAAGAGCCGCCGTTCATCAAGGGCTGCCACGAAAATGTGAAAACAAAAAATATCGTCGTCGTGCCATTTTTCATTAGCGACGGTCTGCACACAGTCGAAGACATTCCGGTGTTGCTCGGCGAACCCGACCGGGTCGTGAAAGAACGGCTTGCAGCCGGCCAGCCAACATGGCGTAATCCGACGGAACGCGCCGGAAAACTTGTCTGGTATTCGGTGTCTGTAGGCACTGAACCGCAGCTGGCTGACGTGATTTTGGAACGCGTACACGAGGCGGCGAAATAATTTATGAGAAAATTACGTTTTGGAATAATTGGCCCGGCGCGCATCGCGCGTAAAAACTGGAAGGCAATCTTTAACAGCGGCAACTGCGAGGTAGTCGCTGTTGCCAGCCGCGACCTTGCGCGCAGCAGAACATTTATCGCCGACTGTCAGGCCCAAGTTCCTTTTGAAAAGAAGCCGACGGCGTTTGGCAGTTACGAAGAACTGCTCGCGTCAAAAGAAGTGGACGCCGTTTATATTCCGTTGCCAACCGCCCTTCGCAAGGAATGGATCGTGCGCGCGGCGGACGCGGGTAAGCACGTCATCTGTGAAAAACCCTGCGCAGTCAGCACGGACGAGCTCAAAGAAATTATTTTCGCCTGCAAAAATAACAACGTCCAGTTCATGGACGGCGTGATGTTCATGCACAACCGCCGCCTCGGACAAATCCGTGAAACGCTCAATGACGAAAATTCCATCGGCCAGATTAAACGGATTGCGTCGCACTTCAGCTTTCTCGGTTCGGAAGATTTTTTGCATGCAAACATCCGTGCCAACCGCAAGCTCGAACCTGCCGGCTGCCTCGGCGATCTCGGCTGGTATTGCCTTCGCTTTGCCCTATGGACGATGAACTGGCAGATGCCAAGCAGCATTGAAGGAAAAATTATTTCGCGCGCGGCAAATGATCCTGCCGGTGTGCCTGTGGAATTTTCCGGTGAGTTGTTTTTCGATGGTGGCGTTTCAGCCGGGTTTTATTGCTCGTTCGTGGCGGTCAACCAGCAGACTGTCACCATTACTGGCACCAAAGGTCTCCTGAATGTCCATGATTTCGTGAATCCTTTTCGCGGCGAACCGGCCTTCGACACCGTCAAAACTGAATTTCACAGCGACGGCTGCAATTCTTTTGCCCGGCCTGTTTTAAATCAAATTCCGCACATTGAATCCGGCGACAACCCGGCAACTTCACAGGAGGCAAACATGTTCCGTAATTTCGCGGATCAAATTTCTTCAGGCAAACTCAACACCGACTGGCCGATGTGGGCGTTGGAGACACAAAAAGTTATGGACGCCTGCCTGCAGCCGCACAAGGAACAAGCTTGAAACTTGACACCTGAAACTTGAAACTCACCTCGTGCAGTTTCAAAAAATCACCATTATCGGCGTTGGCTTGCTCGGCGGATCCATAGGGCTGGCAGTGAAACAGCGCGGACTTGCGCGCGAAGTCGCTGGGTTCGTCCGCCGCACGGCGAGCTTGAAGGATTGCGAAAAAACCGGCGCGGTGGATCTTGCCACGACCGATTTGCTTGCCGCCGTTTCCAATGCGGACTTGATTATTCTTTGCACGCCGCTCGCGCAAATGTTGCTGCTGACAAAACAATTTATGCCAGCGCTAAAACAGGGCGCGATTGTCACCGATGTCGGCAGCGTGAAAGCCGGTGTTGTGCGAGAACTGGAACCCCCTGTTGCCAGTGTTGGCGCGCATTTTGTCGGGAGTCATCCGATGGCTGGAGGGGAAAAAATGGGGGTGCTGGCCGCGCGAGCTGATTTGTATGTTAATGCAGTTTGTGTCGTCACCCCGACGAAAAAGACCAATGCCGGCACCGTCCGAAAACTGGAGCAATTTTGGAAATCGCTCGGCGCACGAACGCTGCGGCTGGATCCAGCAGAGCATGATTTGCTCGTCAGCCGTTCGAGTCATCTGCCGCACGTCGTCGCAGCGGCACTGGCAGGATTGATTTTGAATCCGGTGCTTTCCAAAACGCAGGCTTCCTTGTGTGCGACCGGATTTCGCGACACGACGCGTATCGCGTCCGGCTCGCCGGAGATGTGGCGCGACATCTCCCTGGCCAATCGCAAAAATATATCCCGATCTGTGGATGCCTTTGTCACCGAACTTAAAAATTTTCAAAACAAGCTCAAAAGAGACAATGCCGAGGCGGTTGAAAAGTTTTTTACGACTGCCAAATCACGGCGCGACCGTTGGTGTGCGGATTCCACTACGACTTCATCCGAATAATTTCTCGATGCCGCTTCCCGACCTCATCGAAATTGTGCCAATCGACAAACCCGTGCGCGCGGAAATCACCGTGCCCGGCTCGAAAAGCATCACCAACCGCGCGTTGATCCTCGCCGTGCTAGCGGATGGAGAGGTGACGCTCAAGGGCGCGCTTTGGAGCGAGGACACGCAGATTATGGTCGAGTGTCTGCAGAAACTCGGCTTTGAGGTTCGAGTCGAAAATGACCCGGAAGAATTTTGTAATCGTACCATCACGGTCAAAGGACTTGGTGGAAAAATTCCGAACGCAGGCACGGTAGAAAAACCGCTGGAACTGTTTGTCGGTAACGCGGGAACGGCGACGCGATTTTTGTCGGCGCTCGCCTGCCTCGGAAATGGCGTTTATCGTTTGAGCGGCGTGCCGCGGATGCACGAACGTCCACAGGCGGCGCTGTTTCAAGCGTTGCGCGAACTCGGCTATCGCGTCGAAGCAGAAAAAGACAACGACAAATTGCCGGTGAAAATTTTTGGCGAAGGCACAAAGAAAGGCAAATGCCGCGTCAGCATTGAGGAAAGTTCACAGTTCGCGTCGGCACTACTGCTTTGCGCGAAGTTTGGAAATTGGGATATTGAAGTCGTTGGCGAGAACCAGGAGGAATCGCCGTATGTTGAAATGACTCGTCAAATGTGTAGCTACGGGCTTGCTTTGAGGCCTCAATTTGAAGGAGTCCAACTTGATGCTTCCAGTGCGAGCTATTTTTGGGCTGCAAAATGGATTTCAGATAGTTTGTCAAATAGCGTAACGCAATCAATCGGAGTCAAAAATTGGATTGTCTTCAGAATTCGACAGATTGATTCTGACTTTCCGAGAATTTTTTCGCAGATTTTCAATCCACAAGAGAAGAAAATTGCCATATCGCGAAAATCTGAATTAGGTGACAGCATTATGACGGCAATTGTCATGGTGCCCTTAGCGGATCATTTAATGCAATTTACTCATCTTAGCCCTTTGCGTTTGCAGGAATGTGAGCGCGTCGTCGCATTGCGGACGGAGTTGACCAAGTGCGGCGCGAAAGTAGTTGAGGAGGGAGACACGCTGACGGTTTATCCGTCGAAGCCAGAACAATTGCACGGCGCGGAGATCGAAACCTACAACGACCATCGCATGGCGATGTGCTTTGCTATTCTGGGATTGAAAGTGTCCGGCATAAAAATTAAAAACCCCGCCTGCGTGAAGAAAACGTTCCCAAATTTTTTCCAAAAGCTGGCCACGCAGCCGCCTCACGGCCTGGGTACGGAGATTTGGGAAATTAAGAATGGCCAGCGCACGCGGAAATTAAGCGGCGACGATTTGTTTGCGGATTAAGATTACGAATAGGATCAGGAATTGAAAAAATATCCCATTGTCATTGCCATTGACGGCACAAGTGCCAGCGGCAAAAGCACCAACGCCAAGCTCGTGGCCAAGGCGCTCGGCTATGTTTATGTGGACACCGGTGCGATGTATCGCACGCTGGCGTGGCATTGCCTGAAGAAAAATGTGGATGTGCATGATGCCAAGCTTGTCGCCAACGCCTGCCGCCGCTGGAAAACTGATTTGTGCTGCGTCGAGAAAGACGGGCTGCGCGTGGTGCAACTGCTCGTGGACGGCTATTTTCCTGAAAAGGAAATTCGCACGCCGGAGACCGCCGCCGCCGTGGCGCACGTCGCCGCTGTGCCGAAAGTACGCGAGTGGATGAAAAAAACGCAGCGCGATTGCATCCAGTTCGGCGACCTCGTGATGGAAGGCCGCGACATCGGCACGAATGTTTTTCCCGAAACCGACTACAAATTTTACCTCGATGCAACGCTGGCCGAACGTTCCGCCCGCCGCGCCGCCGATGGTGTGAACGAGAATCTTGCCGCCCGCGACCAGCGCGACAGCCAGCGCGCTGTCGCGCCGCTAATGATCGCGCTTGGGGCCAAGGTCATCAACAATTCCACCATGACATCGGAGCAGACAAGCAAACTGCTGCTGGAGGAAATTCACAAGCGTTTGCCGGCAAAATGAATCTGTCCTACCGCATCGGCTGGACGGCCTTTCGCGCCATGTTCGCGACGTATTTCCGTTGGAGCGTGTTCGGCGCGGAGAACGTGCCGCTTCAAGGCAGCGTCATTCTGGCCTCGAACCACGCGAGCTTTCTCGATCCGCCGCTAGTCGGATCAGCTTTAAAACGTGACATCAACTATCTCGCGCGCGAATCACTTTTCCGTTTCCCCGGCATCGGCGCGCTACTGCGTTCGTGGAACGCCGTGCCGGTGGATCGCGACGGCGGCGGTGCGAAGGGATTAAAAACAATTTTGGACCGGTTGCTCGCGGGCAATGGAATCATTTTGTTCCCCGAAGGCACAAGGACGAAGGACGGCAAACTCCAACCGGCACGTTCGGGTATCGGCCTGACTGTCATCAAATCCAACGCAGTTGTGATTCCCGTGAGGACGTTTGGAACTTTTGAGGCATATGGACGGAATCATAAGTTTCCACGTCCGAAAAAAGTCGCCGTAAAATATGGCAAGCCGATACATTTTGAAACGTTGCGCGCCGAGGCCAAGGATTGCTCCAAGCCGAGATTGAAAGAAATTTACCAGCAAATCGCCGATGAAATCATGGCGGCGATTGCGCAACTCGAACCGAACGAGGATTAAATCCCCAGGCTCGACAGCATGTTGCTGATGCTGTTGACGATCTGGACGAGTTTGGGATGCGATTGCTCGAAGCCTTCAACAGATGAACGCAGACCTGTGACGGAAATTTCCCGCAGTTGCGGACTCTGTTTTTCGCGTGTGGCCTCGTGCGTGGAAAGTTTTGCGAACTCGGCGATGCTTTGTGCGCGTTCGTCGTCGGTTTTGGACAGCGCGCCGACTTCGGACTTGAGTGTGCCAAGCAGTTGGAGCAGCTCGCGTTTCCGCTCATCGCTGATGGAATTTGCGCCGTGAATCTTCGCTTCAATGTCGCCTATCGTGTTTTCAATCATGCTGTAAAGTAATTGCTGCTGGAAATTCGGCAAGCGCGTTCACCATCGCCCGACTTTCGGCAAAGCCGGCTCGACGACTTCCCAGATTTTAGTGCAAACATTTTCCGTCGAGCCTGAACCGTCCAAAACGCGAACGCGTCTTTTTTCCGACGCCGCGATGGCCTCGTAGCCTTTGATGACGCGCTCAAAGAATTTTTTGTCCGCTTCCTCAATCCGGTCACGCATGAAAGGCAGAGTGGACTGGCGCATGGCGCGGCGCATTTCGCTGATTTCCGGCGAGACCGTCAAGAACAGTGTCAGGTCCGGCCGCGTTTCGCCGACGGCAACGTCAATCACGGTTTTGATCATCTGCAAATCCAGTTCACGTCCGTAGCCTTGATATGCCGTGGTCGAATCATAAAAGCGGTCGCTCAAGACGATTTCCCCAGCGTCGAGCGCAGGACGGATGACTTCGCGGACGAGCTGTGCGCGGCTGGCGTTCATCAAAAGCAGTTCCGCCTCGGCGGTCATGGCGTGGTTTTGATGGCTATGTTTGAGCGTGTGGCGGATTTCCTCGCCGATGGGCGTGCCTCCCGGTTCACGCAACGTGCGGACGCGGTGGCCGAGCGAGCGCAATCGCCGCGCGAGGAGTTCGACCTGCGTGGATTTGCCGCAGCCTTCAGAGCCTTCAAAGGTGATGAACAAACCTTTTGTCATAATTTTTTCAATTTATATCCCTTCGGCGAATCTTCAATCACCCATCCTTTGTCTTTCAATTCGTCGCGGATGGCGTCCGAGCGTTTGAAATCCTTCGACTTCTTGGCGGCGATGCGGTCTTCGGCCAGTGCGGTAATATCCGCTGGAATTTCAATTTCGTT
>Ga0181525_10004106_pt1 | contig 11275 bp, 8 predicted proteins | sample PEATcosm2014_Bin_48_FD_121100 | JGI IMG/M metagenome (GOLD analysis project Ga0181525, IMG submission 121100) | Peatland microbial communities from MTU Mesocosm Facility, Houghton, MI, USA - PEATcosm2014_Bin06_10_metaG | ecosystem: Environmental > Terrestrial > Soil > Wetlands > Peat | place... | reverse complement strand
TGAAAACCGTGCAGGTGCTTGCTTCTTCGGTGAGATCTTCGACGGTGGAAAGATCCGCGCCGCAGATATTGGCGTTTGCCAGGTCCACACCCGGCGCCCGGAATGCTGGCAGCGTCAGCGGGGAGCAGGCGAGGGTAGCAGGCGAGGGTGCCTTTTTGGGGAGTGGGCAGGTTGGTTGCTGGCGCGGTCGAGGGGCCGAGGCGCCGGGTGATCCGCTGGCCAACCAAACCCAATTTCACCTAGGACCTTCTTAACCTTAGCATTTGCTTATGGTTGCCGTGATTTGGTTTGGGCCTCGGTTATTTTGGTGGCTTGAAATTGGGTTCGTTCGCAGGACGCGATGGCGCCGGCTGTTACATACCTCGTTTTTCGGTGGAGTGGTGCATTATGTTGCATTTGTTGCGCCGGCTGCGGTTGAAATTGTCAAAGAGCGAGGGTGCTTCCGGCAGAACGCCTTTGCGGCGAGTGCGGGGAGCTTGCCCGACATCAGGGTAGCATGGGACTTTGTGCCGGGGCGGAGGTTGGGCGTGCTTCGCTTTTGTTTTCAGGCGATTATGGGTGAGTGAGTGGCGTGACTCCGGATCGTCTAGATTCCTTGGGCTTGGTGCTGAGCAGCGCACCCCCGAGCAGCGCCGCGTGCTGGGTTTTCGACTGTGCGCGGATCCTCAAGGACCCGCTGCCGCGCAACCGAACAGGCCGACGTGGACGTCGGCCCGCAGGACTGGAGTCCTGCCCACTGTGTGGCATTTGGCTATGCTGGATGACCGCGTCAGAACTGATAATCGACCGGTTGGATGCCCTTCATCCTCAAGTAGACGATGCATTGCCCGCGATGATGCGCCGTATGATCGACTGCCAGCAGATATAATTCCATCCCGCTTATCTTCCCGGCTCCTGCCGGCGAATCGAAAGTCTGGTGCATGCGCTCGTGATCCAGCTTCTCCAGCCCCGCGATGACGAAATCATAAGAGGTATTCAGCAGCTTCAGCACGTTGGCCTTATCGAACTCCGCCGGCTTTGGGATGGGGTCTTTCTGACTAGTGAGCGTGGCGAAGAAGTACGTATTGGCGCCGGCAATGTGGGCCATCTGCTGGCCGAAGCTCATCTCGTCCGGATTTGGCTTGAATGCGTAATCCTCGGCGGGCATTTGCTCCGCCAGCGCAATCACATATTTCTTGGAAGTCTTCCAGTGATCCGTGAATTGAGATGGAAGTCCTCCTTCCTGCGCCAGGGCCGGAAGCACGAGCGCCGTGCCCGCGAAGAGAACCGTTGCGAAGCGAAGCATCTTAGAGCTGACCATTCTACCCGCCCTACTGTCTACAATACGTGCTTGAGGCCCGCTCGTTAGCAGGATACGCCCTGGAGGGTGTGCGACACAAAAATCGAGCGCCGTGGAAAAACTCAAAGAAAACCGCTAGATGCTAGCGTACGTGTACTTCAGGCCGCCGACTGTCCAATTCCCGCTGTGTTATCTGCGTTCATCTGGTGCGCCAATTCGGGTTTTGATGGTTCCCGCTGGGCCGGAGGACAGGATATCTGGCCGCAGATGAACGCGGATGAACGCAGATGAACGCATATAAAAGCAGGTGAGCATGGACAAGACCAAGGGCAGTACGATCCGTCGGCTCAAGTCGCGTTGTTGAAGTCCACTTTTTGTGTCGCGCACCCCGCACTGGAGGCCGGCGGCCGACTCTCGAATACGTCGAGCACCAGGCGGTTTCCGACGATGCGCTGGTGAATCTGGTCCGCCGCAGCCTGAAAACCGAGGATAAGCGTCGCATCCGCGAACGGACCGTCGTCGGATAAGCGTCGGACACGCAAGCGGACCTGCGCCGGCATTTCGCGCCGCGTCCCGGCGCGCAGGGGTGCGTGCGCTACGCGGTGTCGGCCAACCCGCGACAGGGGCGGGCAGCGGCAAATTTAGCGTTTCGTTGTGCAGGATCTGCACTCTGTGCGGACCCAAAAAACGGGCGCATGCCATAGCTTGAGCACCTTGGGGGCCACATGGCGCTACATCTGGCTCGGCGCTTTGGCCCAAAATCTGCCTACCATGACGGCGATTCCGGAATTTCAGGAGAACGTATGGCAAGCAGTCAGACGGTACTTGCAAATCCGATCGCGTTGGAGGATCCGTTAGCCCATCTGCCGTGTTCCAGCATTGTGGAATATAAGAAGGGGCGCCGGATCTATCATCAGGACCAGCCGTCCACCAGCCTCTACCTGGTGATCGACGGCCGGGTGAAGGTCGCCCGCTCGGCAAACAATGGCCGCGAGATCATCGTCGACATTTATCAGACCGACGATTTCTTCGGCGAATACGCCTTGCTTGGGCTGCCGCGCATGCCGGAACAGGCGACCGCCATGGAGGATACCAGGCTGATGGCTTGGAGCGCCGCGGATATCAACAAAATCGCCGAGACGCGGCCGCGGCTGGCCATTGCGTTGTTGCAGATCGTAGTGACGCGTTCGCTCGAATACGGACACCGCATCGAAAGCCTTGCCATGGACAGCGTCGAGCGCCGGTTGGCCCACACGCTGGTGCGCCTCTCGCGGAAAATGGGCGCGGCTGAATCCGACGGTGCTTACCGGCTGCCGCCCCTTACACAGGAACTGCTGGCGCAATACGTGGGCACATCGCGCGAACTCGTTACCCATTATATGAATGGGTTCCGCAGACAAGGCTATGTGCGGTATTCGCGAGAGGGGATTGTCCTTTCCCGCGACGCGTTCGACGAGTGGTTGGGGGGGAACGGCGCGCACATCGTCAAGCCCAGACCGGCGCTTGCCGCTTTGAAACGCGCCTGACGACCTCCGCAGGCTGGCTCTCAGGAGTACCCATGTTAGTAGTGCGATCTCTGGCGCCAGAAACCAGCGCCAGGCGACCGAAGGGTGCGCCGGCGCGGCAGACTAAGAGTCAGCGCCACGACGCCCGAGAATTTGGTTCCCTTTACCGCGTGCGGCTGCCGTGCCCTGGGGCCGGCTGGGGCCGCCGCCATGCTGACTTCTGTCTCCTGACTCCTGACTTCCATATCCTGAAGGGATATCAAGGCGTAGCCTTGCATAGTTAGCGTTAGTGACGCCCGCCGCCTCCGCCACGAGACTGGCCGCCGCCCGACGACTGCCGTTGCTGCATCTGCTGGGACTGCTGCGTGTGTCTCTGCTGCAATTGTTGGGTCTGTTGCTGGTGGCGCTGCTCCATTTGCTGCGTTCTCGCCTGGCTGGCCTGCTGCCTCCCCTGCTGTTGATGTTCCTTGTCCTGCTGCTGTTGGAGTTTCTGCCGTTCCTGGTTTTGCTTTGCGCCTAACTGGTCCTGCTGCTTCTGGTATTTCTGGTCCAGCTTCGAGTTTCCCGTGTTAGGAGGAGCGGAGTGTGCGACGGCTGGCAGGTCCTTGGGATGGACCGCGCCGCCGGAGCGAGCGCCATTTTCCGAACGCTCACCGGCCGCCGCGTGGCCGTTCCCCGAGGCCCGTTGTTGGGATTCGGAGCGGGCGGCTTGCGCGTGTTGCGTCTGAGCCGCTACTGGCGCGGCGTGCCTGCCCTTCGCGACCGATTCTTCCTGCGGCGTGGCGCGCGCTTCGATCCCGCCCCTGCCGCCGTTGTAGCTGACGCGGCCGCCCGCGGCTTCGTTCACCCTCGCATTGTAAACGTTGTGCATGGCGTCGCCGTTCACGCGATTATACGCCGTGTTGTAGAAGAAATGGCCGTTGTCCCAGCGTCCGCCGTCATAACCGCGGCCGAAATAACCGAAGCCATAGTTGATCCCGCCATAGAACCCTACTCCCAAGCCCCAGTAGCCCGCATTGAAGAAGTATCCGCCGCCGCGCCAACCCCAATAGCCGGGAGTCCAGAGAAACCCGGTTTCCGGAGCCATCACCCAATCGCCCGACACCCAGTAGTAGGCGCCGTCCCCCCAAGCCCAATACCCGGGCGTCCAGATATAACCGTCGCCGGGGCACATCGGCTGCTCGTAAACGGGCAGTTCCGGCGGCGCGATGTCAACCGACACGTCAATTTGCGCTAAAGATGCCGTGGACAGGCATAGCGTTCCTGCCGCCAGCAGCAGTGCACGGCCGAAGCGCGTGCGAGCAACGTCGATGATTCTCATGGTTTCCTTTTCTTCTCCGGCGATAGCCGGCCGAGAGCAGTCCTCCGCGTGATTTCCACGCGGCTGGCCCGCCGTCAGGCACCCTTCGCCGGGATACGCTTGTGCAATGCTGAGGCCGAACCGTAATCCGGCGTTTTCATGCCGGGCGCCGGATGGGAGATGCACAAACTGCATTTGGGAAATGCCAAAGTTACCGTTCTGGCTGGCCGGGAAGACCGCATCTAAAGCCTCCGGCCGATCCGCCGATATAACACTTGGAGGTCAGTTTCCGTTGCAGGCCAAAGGACCGGAGCGAAATCAATGCGGCGGCTGGGTATCACCCGGCTAAGAGCGGCGATTCCAGGGTTTGGCGCGAAGCGACTTTCTTCATGCGCATCTTGATCGCCGACGACGATCTTACGTCGCGAACCGCACTGGCGGGTGTATTGAAAAAGGCGGGCTACGAGGTGGAGGCCGCGGTGGACGGAGCAGAGGCATGGCAACTCCTGCAGCGGCCCGAGGCGCCCGAGCTGGCTATTCTGGACTGGATGATGCCGGAGCTGGACGGGCCCGATGTCGTGCGCCGCGTCCGCGCCCTCGCAACCGAGAAACCGCCCTATTTATTAATGCTGACCTCACGGAATGAGAAGGTCGATATCATCGCCGGGCTCGAGGCGGGGGCTAACGACTATCTGTCCAAACCCTTCGATCGCGGCGAACTGCGCGCCCGCGTCGAGGTCGGCCGCCGGTATATCGAAATGCAAGCGGCGCTCCACGCCAGCCGGGAAGCCATGGCTCACCAGGCCACCCACGATGCCTTGACGGGCTTGCTGAACCGGCGCGCGATTCTCAATATTCTGAAGCGCGAGGTTTCGCGGTCCAGCCGCAAAGGCGACGCCTGCGCCGTCGGAATATGCGACATCGATCATTTCAAGCGGGTCAACGACACCTACGGCCACCAGACCGGGGACGATCTTCTCTGCGGATTTGCGCGAATTCTGAGTGACGGTCTCCGGCAGTACGATTCCGCGGGGCGCATGGGCGGAGAGGAGTTTCTACTAATCGTTCCCGTACAGGCGACGGCCGATACCGTGTATCCATTCAATAGGTTGTGCGAGAGGATCGCCGAAAGCAAGATCCCGACGCGATCCGGAGTTCTGTCGATCACGGCCAGCATCGGCGTAGCCGCGGCCACCAACGGAATAACGGCTGACCGGCTGCTGGAGGCGGCCGACGCAGCGCTTTATCGGGCCAAGGGCGCCGGCCGGAACCGGGTGGCCCATGACCTCGAACTGGTGTCCGCGCCTCCCGGCTGATAGTGGGGCAGGCCCCGGCCTGCGCGGGGCCCCTGGCCCCGCTTGGCGGCCTAAGAGGCCGCCGCAGGCCGAGGGCCCGCCCCACTTAAGTTTTGCGCCGCCCCATCCGATGTATACACATATGCCCGTAAGCAAAAGGCTTAGACACTTCCATCCCGCCGATATCGAGCGGCGGCGATTTCTCACCGCACGGTTGTCGCGCATAGGCCCTGGCCTGTTGTGGCTGGCGGCCACCGCCGTTTTTGCGCAGCAGCCGCCGCCGCCACCGGCTCCCGTGGTGGACGGCACGCAAAGCGATCCCTTCGCCATGGATCTGGAGGCTCTCCTCAACACGAAGGTGACCACGGCAGCCAAGTTCTCCGAAAAAATCACGGACGCAGCGGCCGTCGTGTCGGTGGTCACTCAGGATGAGCTGCGGCGCTTTGGCGGCACTACTCTGCTCGAAGTCCTGGAGCGGGTGGCTGGGCTCAGCATCAGCAGCGCCTTTCTGGCCGACAGCAGCCTCATTACGGTGCGGGGCGACCAGACGCGCGCTAACGCCGGCCACATCCTGTTCCTGATCAATGGCCGTCCGGTCCGCGAGATCCTGGAGGGCGGCGTCAGCAGCGACATCCTGGCGTCGTTTCCGATTGGGATCCTCGAGAGAATCGAAATCGTCAAGGGCCCCGGTTCGGTGCTGTATGGATCGGATGCGTTCTCCGGAGTCATCAATCTAATTACCAAAAAGGCCGAGGGACAGGAATTTAGCGTCAGCGGGGCAGGCGATGCCGCCGGGGAGAGGTCCGCGACCGAAGCGGCCCTTATCCAGCGCGGCGCTTTGAATATTGTGGAGGGCGGCCAATATCACAATTATCCCTGGTGGGCTATCACCGAAGTGGCTAAAGGCCTTAAAGGCACAGTGACCACGCAGGACGACACCATCCGCAACGACGGAACTGGCGGTTACCTGGGAATCGATTACCACGCCCTGAGCTTTATGGCGTCCTACACGGAGCAGGAAGCTCCCTCGTTCGTAAGAGGAATCGTGGGCGATACGCGGCTGAAGAGAGGATTTACCAACCTGGGTTATAAGGTAGCGGTGTCCTCCCATTGGGACATGACCTTCGATGCGACTTACACCCGCTCGGTGATGGACGCGCCGGATTACCCGACCATCCACCGGGACTCCTACGAAGCGGACGTGGAGTGGACTAACTTCATCACGTTCTCGAGCCGGGACCGGCTGACATTCGGAACGGCCTTCAACCACATCGACGGCATCGAAACCTATTTCGGCGTGATTCCCAACCTGATCGATGCGAAGGGCCAACGCGACGCGGGCGAAGCGTATGTCCAGTTCGAACATAAACTGACCGACACCCTCAAGCTGATTGGCGGCGTGCAGGCGAACAAGATCGGCGCTATTGCCGTCAATGCGGTTCCCCGCGGCGGCGTCATTTGGAACCCGTGGACTCACTGGACCATGAAGATGCTCTATGGCGGCGCTTATAACGCCCCCAGCCTGGATGAAACCCTGCTCAACCATCCGGGCCTCAAGGGCAATCCCGATCTGACACCCGAGAAAGTCGGGACGCTGGACGCGCAGGTGGGGTTTCAGAGCAATCGCTTTCAGCTCAGCGCCGACTACTTCCACAGCCGGCAAGTCGATCTGATCCTGCAGGATGGGGCCACCAATCCGGCGCATTATTATAACGATCCCACCCCGGTTCATTTCCAGGGCGGCGAGGTGGAGGGCAAGTATTATCTGAGGCACGACTGGTTCCTCATGGGGTCGGTCCTCCACCAGGTCAACGACAGCGGATCGGGCGCGGCAAACTTTTCCCCCAGCTCGGGGACGGTCGCCAAAGTAGGCGGCAGCTATATGTCGTCGAAAGGATCCACCTTCAGTCTCTTCGACGCTTATCAGAGCGCCATTGCCGGCTACGGGGCGACGCTCAATCCTCCCGCGGGAGCATTTCATTTGTTGGGTGCGCATGCGCGCTTCGATATATCGAGGCATTGGATGCCCAGCGACAACCGGGGCGTGGCCCTTTTCCTGAACGGGGACGACCTGTTGAACCAGCCGATTTGGCTGCCGGCCCTGGGGTCGGGTTCGGCCAACACCCTTCCAGTGGTGCGGGGCAGGACCGTTTATCTTGGCGTCGAAGTATGGCAAAAATAACGATCGCTGGTGCGGGGGAGTGTGCAACGCAGAGTCGCCATGGCCTTGCTGCTAGGTGGGGTGTTGTCCTACGCTTCAGCGGCGGACCCCAAGGTCGATGAGTACCGCGTGAAGGGCGCTTTTCTGCTCAACTTCGCCAAATTCGTGGAATGGCCGGCGGGAGCGTTCCAGGGGCCGAAGGACCCGATTTCCATTTGCATCCTGGGAGCCAATCCATTCACCCCGGCGCTGGACGCCGCGGCGCATGCGGTGGTAATAGAAAGCCGTTCGGTGGCGGTGCGGCAGATCGCGGAACCGGCACAGGCCCGCCAATGCCAGATCGTGTTCCTGAGCGCATCCGAACGGAAGCGGGTCCGCGCCGTGCTGGAAGCCGTGCAGGGAGGGAGCGTCCTGACGGTTGGGGAAACCCAGGGGTTCGTCGAGAGTGGCGGCGTGATCGAGCTCAGGGTGGAGGAAAGCAGGGTCAGGATGGAGATCAATACGGCCAGCGCGAAAAAAGCCGGGCTGCATATCAGCGCCAAGCTTCTAAGCCTGGCGCAATCCGGCGACAAGTGAGTCAAGCGATGAAGCTGGCCAAGACATATAGAAACCTGAGCGTCCGGCACAAGCTGCGGCTCATCGTTATGGCCACGGTCACGGCCACTCTGCTGGGCGCCTGCGCCGCCGTCCTGGTATACGACCGCATTGCCACGCGGGACTCGATGGCCAACGATCTGGCGGCAATGGCGGAAATGTTGGGCGCCAACAGCACCGCGGCGCTCAGCTTCGAGGACGTCAAAGTCGGAGAGGAAATTCTATCCTCTTTGCGGGTGAAGCGCCAGATCGTGGCCGCGAGAATTATTACACCCGGTGGACGCTCGCTGGCCAGCTACCACCGCGCACTCGCGCCTGCTTCGGCGATGCCTGCATCGCATGCCGATGGGGTGTGGTTTCAGCCCCACAGCCTGATCGCGCTCAAGAGCGTCAAGTTCGGCGGAGCGAAGATCGGCAGCGTGTATCTGGAATCGGACCTGGAGCAGCTCGACACCACGCTGCACCGGTTTGCCTGGATCGTGACGTTTATTCTATTGGGTGCGTGGCTCCTCGGGCTGGCGTTGGCCGCGCGCCTCGAGGGAGTGATTCTCGATCCCATCGCCCATTTGGGACGCGCCGCGAAGACCGTTTCCAGGGAAAAGCGATACGACACCCGGGCAGTGAAGGTTTCCGACGACGATTTAGGGCAGCTTACCGACGTGTTCAATGAAATGCTCTCCGAGATCGAGCGCCGGGACGCGGAGCTCCAACATCACCGGGACCATTTGGAGCTCCAGGTGAGCGCCCGCACGGCCGAACTGGTCAACACCAACCAGGAACTGCGGTCGGCGAAAGACAAGGCCGAGGCGGCCAGCCGCGCAAAAAGTGAATTCCTGGCCAACATGAGCCACGAAATCCGCACCCCCATGAACGGCGTGATCGGCATGACCAATCTGGCTCTCGAGACGGATCTCGACCCAACCCAGAGGAACTACCTCGAAACTGCCAGAACCTCGGCCGACTTGATGCTGGCGGTAATCAACGACATTCTGGATTTCTCGAAAATCGAGGCCGGGCGGCTGGAGCTGAATCCTACGAGCTTCGATTTGCGCGATCTGGTGGAGGAGAGCATCGCGACCCTGTCGGCATTGGCGCACGCGAAGGGGCTTGAGCTGGTGGGCGCTATACGGCAGGAGACCCCCAGGTTCGTCCTGGGTGACGCCACGCGCATACGACAGATTCTGGTGAATCTGGTGGGAAATGCGATCAAGTTCACGGCCGCGGGGGAGGTGGTGGTGGCGGTGAGTCACGAAGAGCGGGAAGACGATCGGCTCTGTCTTCGCTTTTCGGTGCAGGATACCGGCATCGGCATTGCCGCGGGCAAGCAAGAGAAAATCTTCGAGGCCTTCGCCCAGGCGGATGGGTCTACTACGCGCAATTTTGGCGGAACGGGCCTTGGCTTGACTATTTCTCAGCGGCTGGCCAAAGCCATGGGGGGGAGCATCGGCGTGGAGAGCGAACCGGGCAAGGGCAGCCGGTTCGAATTCACCGTCTTGGCCGGAGCCGTCTCCAAAACGGAGGGAGACTGCGTGCCGCCGAGCGAGGTTTCGCTCCAGGATTTATCCGTTCTGATAGTTGACGACAATGCCACGAACCGGCGCGTGCTCGAAGAGCAAGTGCGCGGTTGGGGGATGCGCCCCGAGATGGCCGCGGGCGCGCGTGAAGCACTGGAACTTGCCGGAGCCCGACTCGACCGCGGCGAGCCTTTCGACGTCGTTCTGACCGATCTGCACATGCCGGAAATGGACGGCTTTGCTCTGGTGGAAGCGTTGCGCAGCAGGCCGGCGGGCAAAGAAATGATTCTGATACTCACCTCCGGTGAACACCCGGACGACCTGGCGCGTGCGCGACAACTGAGGATCGCGGCTTACCTGACCAAACCAGTCCGCCGCTGCGAACTGCGCAATTCGATTGCCGCCGCGATGGCCGGATCCGCATACCCCGCGCGCCTTGAATTACGCGGCGCCGTGAAGCCGCCGCTTCGGCCCCCGCCCGCGCCAGTGCCCATCAATGGCCGGCGAAACCTCCAGATCCTGCTGGCTGAAGACGTCGAGGTCAACCGCATGGTGGCGTGCGGTATCCTGGAACGCGCCGGCCACACGGTGAAAGTGGCCCATAACGGAAGCGGCGTGGCGCCGCTGCTGGCCGCGCATTCGTTCGACGTGGTGCTCATGGACATCCAAATGCCGGTGATGGACGGCTTTCAGGCGACCGCGGCAATCCGGGAGGCGGAAAAGCTGACGGGTGCGCACCTGCCGGTGATCGCCATGACCGCGCATGCCATGGAAGGCTATAAGGAGAAGTGCCTGGCGGCCGGGATGGACGGATATTTGACGAAGCCGATCCAGAAGGACTTGCTGCTGAAAGCACTGGCGGAGATTAGGATCGCGCCTGGAGAGGATCCTTCCGGCCGGGCCGAGCCGGCTCAGCCGCAGCCACCCGCCGACGGCCGGTTCGACCCGGCGGAACTGATGGAGCGCCTTACGGACGACGAAGAACTGGCGAGGCTGGTGGCCGGAAGTTTTCTCGAAGCTATGCCCGGGCAACTTGCCGCTCTAGCCAACGCCATTGCCGATTCCGATGCGCAAGCGACCCGGCGCGCGGCCCATTCCATCAAGGGAGCGGCCGCGAGTATGGGTTGTGTCGCGGTACGCGACCTCGCCCTGAAGGTGGAAAAAATGGGGGAAAGCGGCGATCTGGCCCAGGCCTCCGAGGTCACGCCCGAAGTCACCGCTGCGTTCGAGGCCGTCAGGCCGGCAATCCAACGGTTTTGCTTGCAATAGATCCGCCGCCGTGGGGCAGCCAATGTGCATGATACGATGCATAGCTAAGCATCATGCCCTCGATCGACCTCCAAACCCCCATTCCCGGACCCAGGTCCAAACAACTGGCCGCGCGCCGCGCGCAGGCCGTGCCGCGCGGCGTTTCGCAGTTGACGCCCGTGTTCGTCAGCCGCTCCCAGGGCGCGGTCATCGAGGACGTGGATGGCAACCGCTTTCTGGATTTCGCCGGAGGCATCGGCTGCCTCAACGCCGGGCATTGCAACCCAGGCGTGGTAGCCGCGCTGCACGCCCAGGCCGATCGGTTCCTGCACACCTGTTTCATGGTGGCGCCCTACGAGAGCTACGTGCGGCTCGCCGA
>Ga0181525_10004104_pt1 | contig 11279 bp, 19 predicted proteins | sample PEATcosm2014_Bin_48_FD_121100 | JGI IMG/M metagenome (GOLD analysis project Ga0181525, IMG submission 121100) | Peatland microbial communities from MTU Mesocosm Facility, Houghton, MI, USA - PEATcosm2014_Bin06_10_metaG | ecosystem: Environmental > Terrestrial > Soil > Wetlands > Peat | place... | reverse complement strand
CCTCATCGGGGCGCAGACCCTGCAGACCAAGCATGGCGCGATCGTGCGCTTCATGCAGGCCTACAAGGAAACCGTCGATTGGATGTATTCGAGCCCGGACGCGCTGAAAATCTACGGCGAATACTCCGGCTTGCCCGACAACATTGTGCAGCGGGTGCTCAAGCTTGTGCCGAAGGCGTCGCTGCAGACCGACGAGGTCAAAGGTTTGGACGCCATTATGGCCGACGCGGTGGCGCAAAAATTCCTGTCCGCGCCGCTGACGCCGGACCAGGTTAAGGAGCTCGTCCAGATCACGAAGTGACCTGTCGTCATTGCCAGCGAAGCGACAATCCAGCTCATTGTCGCGGATTCTGGATTGCTTCATGGCGGAGCCTGTCATCGGGCCGGCCACTTCGGGCCGGATCCGTTGGTTCCGCGCAATGACGCGTCAGTTATTCGCGCCGCCACGTCACCAGCGTGATGCCGGCGGCTTTATCGAGATCGCGGCGTGCGCCGGGTTTCATGCCGTGCCGCGCCAGCACGTCTTCCGGCGTCGCGTTCGGCCCGACTTCGGTGAACACCGGCAGCCCGCCGGGAATTTTCGCATTTGCGGCGCGCGACAGATGAAAGGCGTCGTAGCGCGGCAAAAACAGACTGAACACGTCGGTGCCGCCGATAATGGCAATTGTGCCGTCGGTGACGCCGAGTTGTCGCAGTGCTTCGTCGAGCGTCGCGCCGAGCGGATTCCATAACAGCGCGTCGGGATAAGACGGATCGGGCCCGATTGCCGCGATCTGGCGCGTCAGCACCAGCCGTTTTCTTTGCGCGGCGCGCGGGCCGCCTTCATGGGAATGCCGTCCGTGAAGGACGGCGGCGGCACTGTCGAGGGCGGCCTGGAAGAAGCTTTGATCGGCGGCGTTGCGGATCGAATCCGGCATTTGCGCCCTGCCGTCGGCGATCATGCCGTCGGTGGAAACGATGACATAGCCTTCGATTCGGCCCAAAGCGGCCACGCCGGCCTAGAAGACCGCGAGATAGCGCAGCAGCGACAGAATGCCGATGATGATGACGATGACGCGCACGATTTGTTTGGCGCGGCCGTCGATCGGCAGCATGTTGATGAGATAAAGAACCAGGATGATGACAAGAAAGGTGATCAGGATGCTGATGAGGATAGACATGGAAATAATCCCCGCTTTGAAATCGCCGAATTGATCTCACTTTTCCCTGCAATGCACAACGATTTTAGCAGGTCGCGCAGCGCAAGGAGGCGCCGGATAACGCGTTTTCCGCGCTTTTGGTTCCGCGCCGGCGGGGCTGCAGCCGAACGCGTTCCGCGCTATAATTGCGCCGGCGAGGCAGCCCGCGATGTCCGATTCTCCGAGCCTGATCATGGTCCAATTCCTGTCCTGGGTCGCGGACCGGCCGCGAACCTATCGGCAGACCATGGACGCGTGGCGCACCAGTTGCCCGCGATTGTCGGTATGGGAGGATGCGATCCTCGACGAGTTGGTGCGCATCGACGGCGACGAAAATCGCGCCGTGATCCTGACGCCCCGCGGCCGTGCGGTGCTGGAAAAAGCGAAAGCGCCCGCGCTTTAACGGACGACGCGCTAGCTGAGCACCTCGCCCGACTGCGGCGGCACATCGAAAGCGTTGAGCACGAAGCCCACCATACCGTAGAAACCGGCGCAACTTACGGCTTCGATGACGCCGTCGCGGCCGAACGCGGCCTTGGCGCGATCGAATGTCGCGGCGCTCAACGTCTTGCTGGTCAAGAGCTCGCTGACCAGTTCGTAGATCAGCCGCTCATCATCGCGCTTGAAGTCCGGCCGGCGCCGCGCGCGAATGGCGTCCACGGTTTCCGGCTTGAGGCCAGCTTGGCGGGCGAGCGGCTCATGCACCGACCAGGCATATTTCACCGTGGCGTCGCGGCACATCAGCAGGATGATCAGCTCGATCAGCCGCTTGTCGAGCTTGGGATTGACGCGAAAGCAGTTGGCCAGGCCGTCGGCGGGCTCGGCGATGTCGGGGGTGTTGATCCACACCGAGAACGGGCCGCTGAGGCTGCCGCGCGGCCGCGTGCGCATGATGCCGTCGTAGAGCTTGAGTTGGCGCGGCGTCAGATCTTCCCGTTTGACGTCTTCGATACGAGCCATGCAGCCCTCCCTGCCATCGCGCTAATTGCGCTTGTTCCGCCGAAACCAAGGTAGCAATTGCATTCGCCGCGCCAAACGCTTATTTGGAATTCAAACGAAGGTTTGAAAAATGGCAAAATCAAGCATGGCTCGACCGTGACGCGGCCGTCCGACGTCACCCGCGAGCGCATCCTGAAGGCCGCCGAGCGGTTGTTCGCCGAACGCGGTTATGACGGCGCCAGTATCCGCGCCATCGTCGCCAAGGCGCGCGTGAACCAGGCGGCGATCAATTATCACTTCGACGGCAAGGACGGCCTGTATCGCGAAGTGTTGCGCGCGGCGTTCCGGGCGATGACCGAGCATCAGCTTGCGCATGCCAAGGAAACAAGCGGCATGTCGCGCGAAGACGCACTGTTCGAATTCATCCGCCGCCAGCTTCATCCGTTGATGGCGCGCGACGAGTACAGCCGGCACATGCGGCTGTTCAACTGGGAAACGGTGCGCCCGACTTCGGTGTTTCGCAGCCTGGTCAGCGAGGAGGCGGCGCCGTTCATGGGGCTTGCCGCCGACCTGGTGCGCCGCTTCCTGCCCGAGGCCGACCGCCGCACCCTGACGGTGGCTTCAATCTGGCTGATCGGTCAGTGCGGTGTGTTTCTGCGCAATCGCGAACAGCTCGCGGAGCCGCCGATCGCCCTAGTGCTCGAAGAATCCTCGGTCGAATGGTTGGCGCAGGCCATAAGCCGGTGGATTATCGGAGGTTTGGGCGATTTCGGCAGCCGCGCCTGACCGCATCCGCCGGCGAGAAACCGGGGGAATGCCGCAAAAATTCCTTGTTCCGGGCCTTGAGCCGCCCAGAACGAGTGTTTGAAATTCAATCAGACGTTTGAAAAATTGGGGAACCGAATCATGCAGGCGAGCGGGATCATTCGCGGGCGCGCGGTGATGCAGCAGGGCCTGCCCGCGCGATCGCAAGCGCCAATCTTGCCGCTCCTGCCGCACTTGCCGCTTCTGGCGCGCTTCGCCGGCAAGTTCGTGCTCGACATCCTGCCGGCGGCGCTGGCGAGCGTGATCGGCGGCTTCCTGTTCACCCAATATCAATCCGGCCACGCCGTCACGCGCGCGGCCACCGAGCAGGTCACCCCGGCGTCGGCCGAAATGATGGCGATGGTGCGCGACGAGCACGCCATGATGATGGACTACCTCAAATCGCAGATGGCGGCCGAGAAGAGCCGCGCCGCCGCCGAAGACGCCGACCGTGCGGCAGCGGACGCCAAAGCCGCCGAGGACCAGACCGCCGAGGACAACAAGATCGCGGACGCCGATGTCGTATCGGACGCACCGGCCCGGCGGGTCGCCGCTGTCGCCGCGCCGAAGCCGGCGCCTGGGCGCGGCAAGGTACCCGCAGTGTCGGCGCCGCCGCGGGCGCCGCTGGTGATCGCGCTGGCGGGTCCAATTGACGGCGCCGCGCCCGATGCGGGGATCGCGCGCAATCCGGGCTCGCTTCTTGCCAAGACCATAGACACGACGCTCGACCTTAAGGATCACGTCGTCGCGGCTACGCGCCGCGTCGTCGGCGCGATCGGCGATGCAATCAGCTCGGTCGGCGAACGTATCGGTAGTTTTCCGAACGGCGCGCAGCAACTCAACTCGTCGTCGTAGGACGCGCGATGCCGCCAATGGATGCGCCCTCCGGAGAACGCGCGCTTTCCGTTCACGCACAGGGGTGTGAATAACGCGCGGCCGGACCGGCGATCGGCTACGAATTTACCGCCAAAATGGCCTGATATGATGCCATTTGGTCACAGCCGCTCGTTTTCGTGCCGGCCGCGGCTTGCCCGGCTCCGTCACCGTCGGTAAGCCATAGCCTGGAATATGGGAACCGGTTCCCTGGCGAAGGGTTCTGCTGTAGGTCGCGTCGGGAAATTGGCTGCAGTTTGCAAGGTTGCCGTTTCGCAAGTTGTCGTTTCGACTGTGGTTTTAGACATTGAGGTACGGGTAGCCCTCGGCTGCCTAGGAGGTCGTGATGCGTTCGGCCGGTAATTTCAGTCCGGAATGGGGCTATCTTGCCCCCGCGCCGAGCTTCATGCGGACGGCGCGCGTGGTGCTTGTCGCCACGGCGGTCGGCGCCACGGCTGGCGCGGCCGTCGTTTTATCGCTGGTCGATCGGCCGGCGAGTGATAGCGAAAAAAGCGTGGTTGCCGCGCATGCGATCGTCACCAGCGTCGAGGCCGCGACGGCGATGCCGCCGGTCGCAGCCGTCGCTCCGGCGACCGCGATAACGAATTCGCCGGCCGCCGCGCCCGTGCCGGCGCGTACGCCGCCGCGCGCCGTTATGGCGCCGCGTTCGGCGGCGACGGTGGCGCCGCTGTCGGCGAATAACCCGGCGGTCAATGCGGGCGCTGCCGCGACGGCTACCGTGCCGCCGCAGCAGTCGCCATCCGGGATGGCGGCTCTGTCCGAGGCGCCGCCGGCGGGTGACGCCGCGGCCTCCGATCTGCCGGACGGAACGACGCTTGCTCCGGCCGGCGTGACACCGGCGAAAAAGCCGCCGAAGAATGCCGGCGCGGCGAGCGCCAGAAATCAGCTGGCGCCGGGCATCGGTGCGGTGCTGCGGCGGGTGTTCAGCGCCAATACCGGAACGTCATATTATCCGAACCGCTAGCCGCGCCGTGCGACGCCTGCGGACAGCCGCAGGCGCGCCAAGCTATTTGCACTTTCCCGCTTTGAACGCTGCATTTTGTGCAGCCCACGCGCTCGGGAAATCGGGCGCGGTCGCGACCTTGGTCCAGCCGCTGCCCCAGGGCTTGGCGTCGGTCGCCCACCAGATCCGGCAGTAGCCAAGCTCGAACTTCATCACGGCGTAATCGGCGCGCGCCGGGGTAGCGGCGGCGAAACCGAGTGCCACGACGCCAACTGCAAAGGCCAAACGCTTCATGGTCAGCTCCCTGTTGTGCCTTACGAGGAAGTTTCCGATATTACGCGCCCGATCTGGAGGCAAGCCCGGACCCGGCCGTGTTGCGCCGATAGGCGAAGACGCGGCGGGTGCGCAACAAAGGAGGATAATCGATGCCTGAAGTCGTCGTCTATATTCTGGAAGGTCGCACCATCGAGCAGAAGCGCGGGCTCGTCAAAGACATCACCGCGGCCGTGGTTAAGAATGCCGGCGCGCCGGCGGATGCCGTCACGGTGTCGCTGGTGGAAACCGCCAAGACGTCGAAGGCCAAAGGCGGCGTGCTGTTCAGCGAAATGGCCGGCCGTTAACCGATCCGGCCGGTTGGACGACTAAAGGCGCCGGCGACATTGCTCGCCGGCGCAACCTTTTCCGGGCCATTAAAGTTATTGTGGGTGCGTTGCACAATGGACTTGCTGCAATGCGGTAAATCGCTGATAATTAGGACTCAAAGTCGAAAACCCAGCGAAACGGGGCGGAAGGTGCGACATGACGGATGTATGGGATACCAAGGACGGCAGGCGCCGGGTCCGGCGCGATCCGCCAACCATCGAGGACGCTGTTCTTGCCGCCCAAGGCTTGACCGATGAGGTCGACGGCCAGATCGATATCGTCGTGTCGCTGATGCAAGTTTCCGCCGAAGAGGCGAGGGGCGCCGTCCTGAAAATGGGTCAGCGCAAGGACACCAGCCGCTTCACCATCGCTGGCCGCGCCGGCTCGCCGCGCGCCGTCGTCGTCGAGCACCGCACGCCGCGCCGCCTGGGGATTCGGTCTACAGCCAGCGTCGGGCACCGGGGTCGGGTATAGCGCGCGTCGACACCAGCCGGTGCCAGATGAACAACACGACCAGCGCGCCGACCACGGCGCCGAGCAGGCCCGCGCCCTGGTCCGGCTGGTACCAGCCGACGGTCTGACCGATCAGCGTGGCGATGAAGGCGCCAGCGATGCCGAGCAGCGTGGTGAGAATGAAGCCGGCTGGGTTGTTCGATCCCGGCGCCAAGAACCGCGCGATGATTCCGGCAACGAAGCCGATCAGGATGGTTCCGATAAAGTGCATGGCGACCCTCGCAATAATTTGCTGCGCCGATAGTCGCACAAGAGCGGTGGTCGGCGCCACATAGGATCGCGGGTTCCGCCGGAAGGCTCGCCGCCGCCCTGCTTGCTGGGGCTGTGACGGCGCGGCCGGCGCGATTATATTGGCGGAAACGACGCTCAGATGTCCGGATGACGAAAACCCTGGTCAAGCCGCGCACCGCGGTGCGCACCAAGACGAAGCGGCCGCCGCTCTACAAGGTGATCCTGCTCAATGACGATTTCACGCCGCGCGAATTCGTCGTGACGGTGCTCAAGGCGGTGTTCCGCATGAACGAGGATCAGGCCTACAGCGTGATGATGACGGCGCATCGGCGCGGCGCCTGCGTGATCGCGGTCTATACCCGCGACGTCGCCGAGACCAAGGCCAAGGAAGCGACCGAGCTCGGCAAGAGCAAAGGCTATCCGCTGTTCTTCACCACGGAGCCGGAGGAATAGCGGCGGCGCGCGTCGTCTCAATTCACCGTAATATTTGCATCGCGAATGATGCGGACGTAATCGTCGCTGAGCTTTTGCATATAGGCGCCGAATTGCGCGCCGCAGGTGCCGACCGGGAACAAGCCCTGCTTGCCGAGCCGCGCGCTCATGTCCGGCGCTTTGAGCGCGGTCGAGAATATCTTTTCGAGCGCGGCGAGCGTGTCTGGCGGCGTCTGCGCCGGCGCGACGATGCCGTAGAAGATGTCCGCCTCATATTTGCTGACACCGGTCTCGGCGAAAGTCGGCACGTCGGGCAGCGCCGGTACGCGCGCGTGCGAAGTGGTGACGAGGCCGCGCAGCGTGCCGGCTTGCAAGAGCGACACCACGGTCGGGTAATCCGCCCAGACCGCCGCGACATGGCCGCCCAACAGCGCGTCGATCGCCGGCGCGGTGCCCCCATAGGGCACGTAGGTGATGTCGATGTTGGCGGCGCGGCGCAGCACCTCGATGGCGATGTGCAACGAAGAGCCCGGCCCGCCGCTGGCGAAGGCAAGCGTGCCCGGATTGGCGTGCGCGCCGGCGATGAGCTCCGCCAGCGTCTTGTAGGGCGAGGCGGCCTGCACCACGAGCACCATCGGCGTCGAGGCGAGATAGCACACCGGCGCGAAATCCTTCGCCGCGTCGTAATTGCCGCGCTTGAGCGCCGGATTGATGACGAAAGAACTCGCCACCAGCAGTAAGGTGCCGCCGTCGGGATCGGCGCGTTGCACCACTTCGGTGCCAAGCACCGTACCGCCGCCGGGCCGGTTCTCGACCACCACAGTCGGTCCCTGCTCGTTGCCGATCTCCGCGCCCATCAGCCGCGACACGATGTCGGGCCCGCTGCCGGGCGTGTACGGCACGACGAGGCGGATTGTCTTGGTTTGGGTCTGCGCCGTCGCGGCGGCGCCCGCGATCACGAGGCAGGCCAGGCCCGCGGCCACAAGCCATGTGCGCCCATTGGCTTTGAGCACGTGCATCGGCGGTCCTCCCGAACCGTTTTTATGCCGGGAGCCTGTGCCGTTTCGGTCGGCTGCGCAAGAGGACGCGATCGCGCCACCTTATGTCCTCAGCTCACTTGCCGACTTTACCTGCCGAGTTCACTTGCCTTGGATCGACAGCCCATTGGGGCCGACATTGATATGCAGCCCTTCGGGCTGGTGCCGATCCTGATAGAGCTGATAGCCGAGCACGGCGACCGCGATCACCAGCGCGCCGACGATGAGATAAAGCAAGTTGCTGCGAGTCACGGTCGCCTCCGCATGTCCCGGCGGCAGCGCCGGCAAACGAATCGCACCCGCAGGTTATCACGGCGTCCGCTTGCCGCTTTCGGAGCCTTCTTGCGCTAGCGTATAAGTTGTGAAATTCTTCCCGTACGGCTTGACGCTGCTGGGGGCATCGCATGCGCAAATGGAGCGGGTTCGTCGTTGTCGTTGCGATGAGTTACGCCGGCGCGCCGCTGACTTACGCGGCGGGCCAAACCGTTCGCATCGTCGGCTGCGTCAGTCCGGGCGTCGAGAGCGGCTGCCTGATGATCAAGGATAAAGTCACCGGCACGACCTACCAGATCAATTCCGCCAATCCGAAGCCCGATCCCGCACAACATCTCGCTGTCGTCCTCAAAGGCCAAGTGGTCGAGGGATTTGATTTCTGCATGCAAGGGCCGATCCTCAAAGAGATCGCCTGGAATTACACAAAGATGCTGTGCCAGCCCGGTCAGTGACGCGTGACCCGCGCGCCTGGCGCCAGCCGTGCACGGCATTGCGCACCCGTAATAGTTGTGTAATCATTGGTTGCATCTTGGAATAAAGCCGATGGCTGCGGCTGTGGTCCCGCATCGGCGCGGGCGAGGGGCCTGCAATTTTCGAAGCCAACCTGGGGGAAGATTCATGCGGAAATTTTCAGGATTAGGTCTGGCGCTGACATGCGCTCTGTGGGCTGGCGGTCTGTTGGCCGGTGCTCTGTTGGCCGGGCTGGCGAGCAAGCCGAGCTTTGCGACCGTGGGCGTGAAGTGCGGAGGCTTTGCCGGCCTCACTTGCGGCCCACACGAATTTTGCCAGCGGCCGCCGGGCATCTGCTTCTTTCCCGATATCGAGGGCACCTGCGTTCAAGTGCCGTTCGTTTGTCCGATGATCGTTCTTCCGGTTTGCGGCTGTGACGGAAAAACTTACGGCAACGACTGCATGAGAGAACGCGCCAAAGTGAGCCTCGCCCACCCCGGCAAGTGCATCGAGACGCCGTAGCGCGGCGCAATCGGCGCGCAAGCAGCGTCCGCGGGATGCAAACTTTTGTCACGCCGTCATGCCCGCGACAAGCGCGGGCGTGGCGGGCGCCGGAGCGGCGCGCTAACCCTTAACGCTGAGCAATTCGACGTCGAAGATCAGCGTCGCGTTCGGCGGAATGACGCCGCCGGCGCCGTTCGCGCCGTAGCCGAGGGCGGGCGGAATGATCAGCGTGCGCTTGCCGCCGACCTTCATGGTCGCCACGCCTTCGTCCCAGCCGGCGATGACCTGCTGGCGGCCGATCGGAAACTCGAACGGCTGGCCGCGGTCGACGGAACTATCGAATTTGGCGCCCTTCTTGCCGTTCGCATAAAGCCAGCCGGTGTAATGCACGACGGCAATCTGCCCCGGTTTTGGCGAAGCCCCGGTGCCGACTTTGAGCTCGATGATTTGCAGTCCATCCGGCGTCGTCGTTACGGTTTGGGCGTCGGCCGATTGCGACATGATGGCTCCGATTGTTGAGGCGGCAAGGGCGGCAACGATGACGCCGCGGCGCGATAACGGTTGCATTCTCTTGTCTCCGGGAACAGGCAGGCGGTTAAGCCACGTCCGGACAGGTGGCGCAAGCCGCGGTGCGGGCGCGATCGTTCTGGCGACGCCTATTATCGGGACTTTTTCCGGCACCAGACGGCCCGGGTTGCGGAGCGCTGGTTCGCCAATTTGTTCGAAGTGCCCGGCGTGCGGCTTGCCGATATGCCGCCGGACCTGTTGATCGCGTCATCGTTTTTGCCCGGTAAGCCGCCGCAGGATCCGACCGACCGCATTATCGCCGCGACCGCGCGTTGCTCGAATACGGCGCGCAAGGGCACGTCGCGGTATTGCAGTGTCGAGGTCTGCCCAGCTGGGCAGCGCTGGAGAAGATGGAACTCCGGATGTCGCTACGCTGATCCGGGCTACGCCCGCTGCGGATCGTCAGGCCCGCACCCTACCGAGCTTGCGCGTTTATTCCCTGGTTACGCCCTGCGGTGGCATCAGAATGTTGTGAAGTGCACACGAGGTGGAATTCGCCTACATCGCGGGTGGGGCGATGACAGGGCACAGGTAAAGATATGAATCGTCCCGACGCGCCGGCAGCTTTCGCTACGGCATCCGCCAATGGTTCCGCCGCAGGTCCGCTTCGCGCATCGACGCTCGACCGGCTCCAGCCCTATGTGCTGAGCGTCCTGCGCATCATGGCCGGGCTGTTGTTCCTCGAACACGGCATGGCGAAGCTGTTCGGCTTCCCGTCGCACGGGCCGATGCCGGGCTTCCCGGAACTGGAGTGGTTCGCCGGCATCATCGAGGTCACCGGCGGCTCGCTCGTCGCGCTCGGGCTGTTCACCCGCGCGGCCGCCTTCATCATGTCCGGCGAAATGGCGATCGGCTATTTCCTCTTCCACGCGCCGCACAGCTTCTTTCCGCTGCTCAACGGCGGCGAGGCCGCGGTGCTTTATTGCTTCGTATTTTTCTATCTCGTCTTCGCCGGCGCCGGGCCGTTGAGCCTTGATGCGCTGGTGTGGGGGAAGCGGCGATCGTAGCCGGCTGAAACCTCCTTGAGCGCGGTTTATCGCCTGCCGCCGGACGTCAACAGGCGTTCGCCGGTGATCCAGCCTGAATCGCTGGAGGCGAGAAAGACCGCGACGCGCGCGATATCGTCGGGCTGGCCGATCCGGCCGAGCGGCGTCGTCGCCACTGCGGCTTTCTCGAAATCGCTGCCGATCATGCCCGCGGTGTGGGTGCCTTCGGTTTCGACAACGCCGGGCGCGATGGCGTTGACGCGGATTTTGCGCGGGCCGAGTTCGGCGGCCAGAACCCGCGTGATCGAGTCGACGGCGGCCTTGGTGGCGGAATAGATGCTGGCAGTCGGGATGGCGTTTTGGCTCACCACCGAGCTCAGATTGATGACGCTGCCGCCGTCGGGGCCGAAATGTTTCGCGGCCTCTTTGGTGGCGAGCAGGGTGCCCAGCACGTTGATGTCGAACTGGCGGCGATATTCTTCCGCGGTGATCTGCTCAAGCGGCACGAATTTGTAGACGCCGGCATTGTTGACCAGCACGTCGAGGCGGCCGAAGGCCTTTTTGGTCTCGTCGAACAGGCGGGTCACCTCGCCGGGTTTGGCGACGTCGCCCTGGATGGCGGCGGCCTTGCCGCCCTTGGCGGCGATCTCGGCGACCACGCGCTCGGCCTCTGCCTTGCTGGAGGAATAATTGACGACCACTGCGGCTCCCGCCGCGCTCAGGGCCTTGGCGATCGCCGCGCCGATGCCTTTCGATGCCCCGGTGACGACCGCCACCTTGCCGCGCAGATCGCTCATCGACGTCTCCTGAATTCTCGCAAGGACGGGTTTCGGCCACGCAATCGTTCGGCATGTAGGGAGCAAGCCCGGCGCCCGCCACCGCCGCT
>Ga0181525_10004102_pt1 | contig 11280 bp, 7 predicted proteins | sample PEATcosm2014_Bin_48_FD_121100 | JGI IMG/M metagenome (GOLD analysis project Ga0181525, IMG submission 121100) | Peatland microbial communities from MTU Mesocosm Facility, Houghton, MI, USA - PEATcosm2014_Bin06_10_metaG | ecosystem: Environmental > Terrestrial > Soil > Wetlands > Peat | place... | reverse complement strand
GAACGATCATGCAGATTCGGCCGCGCGACACTTATCATTTCCGCAGTGGATTCGCTCCCGGGCTGGGCTTCGCGCTTTTCAACGGGGCTGGCTATCCCAACCAGATAGGCAGTTTCATCCCGGACGATTTTCCTTTTGACTGGATGCGCAGCATGGTCGCGGAGCTTAAACTCGTTCGGCCGTACTACTACGGAGATTACTATCCGCTACTGCCTTGCAGTCTGAACTCCGATTGCAACACCGATCCGAGCAAGGAGCTTAGTGCAGCATTTGAATGGGCAGCGTGGCAGTACAATCGGCCCGATCAGGGCGACGGAATCATTCAAGCTTTTCGCCGGGACGAAAATGCGGAGGCGGCAAAGAATCTGGTGTTGCGCGGACTAGATCCGGCGGCGAGCTATGAGATCACGAATCTCGATACAAAAACACCGCAGAGGATCTCGGGGAAAGATTTGATGGAGCGTGGAGTGCGTGTGGAAATCCCCGCGAAGCGCGGAGCGGCGACCATTCTCTACAAGAAAACTCGTTAGCCGGCGACGACTTGCTGACTCTGTTGCCCAAGGCCAGAAATAGAAAGTTGTATGCGATTGCCGACGCGCAGATAAACCGGAGGTTTCAGTCCGAGGCCAACGCCTGGCGGTGTGCCGGTGGAGATGATGTCGCCGGTTTGCAAACTCATGAAACGGCTTACATAGCTTATTAAGTAGGCTACCGGAAAAATCATGGTCCGGGTAGAACCGTTCTGATAGCGGTGACCATCGACCTCCAGCCACATATCCAAGTTTTGAGGATCGGGGACCTCGTCAGGAGTGACCAACCAGGGCCCGATGGGACCGAAGGTATCCGCGCTCTTGCCTTTCACCCATTGGCCGGTGCCATCGATTTGAAACGCGCGTTCGGAAAGATCGTTGACGACACAATAGCCGGCCACGTGCGCAAGAGCGTCGGCTTCTTCAAGGTATACTCCGGGCTTACCGATAACTACGCCGAGTTCGACCTCCCAGTCCATCTTGGTCGATCCCTTTGGCATAAGAACGTTATCGTTGGGACCGCAGATCGCCGAGGTCGCCTTCATAAAAATTACCGGCTCCACGGGCACGGGCAGCCCTGCTTCTTTCGCGTGATCGGAATAGTTCAAGCCAATGCAGACGAATTTCCCAACGGTGCCCACGCATGGGCCGATTCGAGGCTGTCCGTGCACCAACGGCAAGCGGGTGAGGTCGGTGTTTCGCAGTTTGTTAATCGACTCCGGCAGTAAGGAGCCGCCCGCAAGATCCGGAATAATCCCCGACAGATCGTAGATATTGCCATCCTTAGATAACACAGCCGGTTTCTCTTGACCCACGGAGCCGTAGCGAAGCAGTTTCATTTTTTCTCCAAATACTTGGAACGCTAAAGGCTGAAGCCACCGTCGATGAGGTGGATTTGGCCGGTGGTATAACTGGATTCATCGGAGGCCAAATATACTGCCAAGGCCGCAATCTCCTCAGGACGCCCGAGGCGCCCCATGGGCTGGCGGGCCACAAACTCGGCTCGAGCTTTCTCCACATCACCCCGCGCAGCAATCCGTTCTTCAAGCGAGGGCGATTGTACCGTCCCCGGACAGATCGCATTGCACCGGATGCCGCTGCGAATAAAGTCAACGGCAATGCCTTTGGTTAAGCCAATCACGGCTGCCTTGGTGCTGCCGTAGACAAAGCGGTTGGGCGCGGCTTTGACGCTGGATACGGCCGATGCAATATTGATGATGCTGCCCTTTCCGGCTCTGACCATGTCCGGCAGAAAGGCCCGGCAGGTGCGATACATAGATTTGACGTTGAGATCGAACGAGAAGTCCCAATCTTTTTCGGAACAATCGAGAATACTTCCGTGATGAACATAGCCGGCACAGTTGAATAAAATGTCGGTGGGCCCGACAGCGGCGGCACAATCTGCTATGTCATGGGTCTGGCGGACGTCCAGCTGGCGGGTGTGAATACCCGGCCGATCCTGGGTGAGATTAGAAAGCAGTGACTCGTCGATGTCGCTGGCCCATACCGAAGCGCCTTCGTCGGCAAACGCAATCGCGGTGGCCTTCCCAATGCCTTGCCCGGCCGCCGTGACGAACGCAGTCTTACCCGCAAGTCTTCCGCTCATTTTTAGTCCCTGAATAATCCCGCACCCGGCGCGCTTTTTATCGAGATCGACTTAATCATTCTCGCCGCCGTTATGGCGCGATCGTGCTGTGGTAGGCTAGCCTAGACATGTTGCCATGTCAACACTATTGTCAACATAAGAAGGAGTGGATATGCGGCGAATGGCGGTCGTCATCCTGTTCTTTTTCCCTGGCTTATCGGCACGCGCGCAAACAACTTTCGACTTGTCTGCCGACTTCTCCTTCCAAGAGAATCCGCACAAGGTTTGGCAGTACGGGTATTCCGAAACGAATTCTTTGGCGTCGGATCAATTTCGAGCCGACGCGCAATCCGATCGTGTCGACATGCAATGCGACTCGACTGGTTCGATTGGTTTCTGGCATCCTGCGGCGAATAAGGGTCCGGGCCCTGGCTATTATCCGTACGTTGCTTATAACACTACGAAGCAGTCGCAGGTGGGGTGTAAAGGATGGGCGGTGCGAGCCGGCGAGGTCGCGATGGAAGCCAGCAATTCCGGCCAATATAGTTTGGTGCGCTTCGTGGCTCCATCGGCGGGCGCCTACAAGATCAGCGCTCAATTTGAAGGCATTCATTACGGGCTATCCACGACCGATGTACACGTCCTGCACAATAACGAGACGCTATTTGATGCCGACATCGATGGCTACGGCGGAGATCCCGCATTCCATAAAGTGCAAGGAGCGAAGCCCACGGCGGAATATTCCGGGCAAATCAAAATGAAGGCCAACGACACCATCACCTTCGCCGTGGGTTATGGAAAGGACAAAACGAACTCTGGCGACACGACAGGTCTCTTCGCCGAGGTTGTTTTGCTCAAGAAGACGAATGGAGGGAAGTGATGTCTGTAGTTCCTCGCTGCAACTGGTTTTTCAGTGGAATTTGACATCATGAAATTTGATATCGAAGACTTCGACGCCCTTCGTAACTACCTGGCCGCCCGCGGATGCATAACGCCGGGCGAGACGGTGTCCTTTAAGAATCTGCGCGGGGGCGTTTCAAACCGGACGGTGGAGGTTACTTGGAAAGATGGCCGGGGATGGGTTTTGAAACAGGCATTGGAAAAACTGCGAGTCGAGGTCGACTGGTTCAGTAGCCCGGAAAGAATTGGAGTGGAGGCTAAGGCTCTGCGCTGTCTGAATCGATTGGCCCCGCCGGGAACCACTCCGGCTTTCATCTTCGAAGACATGGCGAATCATCTGATGGGCATGGAAGCGGTTCCGGAAGGGCACAGAAACTGGAAGTCCGTCTTGCTCTCAGGTCTGGTGGTTGAGGACCACTTTGCGCAGTTCGGCCTGCTGCTTGGAACCATCCACAGGCGCTCGTCGGAGTCGGCGTTGGAACTCGGCACGTTGTTCGCCGACAGGGAGTATTTCGTGAATCTCCGCTTAGACCCCTATTATCTTTACACGGCTCAGAAGATCGCTGAGGCTGGCGCGTTTCTTAATTCGCTGGCAACCGAAACGCTAGGGCACAAAGATTGCCTGGTGCATGGAGACTTTAGTCCGAAGAACACTCTCATCTACCAGGACAAGTTGATCCTTCTCGATTACGAAGTGACGCACTTCGGCGATCCAGCCTTCGACGTGGGTTTTGCGTTGACGCACTTTCTCAGCAAGGCTAACCACATGCCCAAAGAACGCCACCGTCTGAGCCGGGCCTCGGAATTGTTCTGGGAGGTGTATCGCGGGGAGATTCGCAAGCTGGACTGGGCTGAGACGCTGGAACCGCGAGTGGCGAGCCACAGCCTGGGATGCTTGCTGGCCCGGGTGGCAGGGAAGTCGACTTTGGAGTATTTGACGCCCGCAGAACGGGCGCGGCAACGAGATACGGTGCTGGCTCTGATGCTCGAACCGCCAACCGCCGTTCCTGATTTGATTGAACAGTTTATCCATGGAATCGAGGCCCATGCCAAAAATTAAACGACTCTTCGGCCGCGAAGTTCTTGATAGCCGCGGTAGACCAACGGTGCTGGCAACGTGTGTACTCGAAAGCGGAGTCAGTGCTTCTGCGTCCGTACCCTCGGGCGCTTCAACCGGGACGGCTGAGGCATTCGAGTTACGCGATGGGGACGCGAAACGATATCAGGGTTTGGGATGCCGGCGGGCAGCAGGGAACATCGGAGCAGAACTTCAAGATGCACTCGCCGGTCGTGTGTTCCACGATCAGAAGGAATTCGACCAAACGGTGATCGCGCTGGACGGAACAGTCAACAAGTCGCGCATCGGTGCGAACGCAATTCTGGCCGTCTCCGTGGCCTTCGCGCGGGCGCACGCCGTGGAACGTCGCGTGCCTCTCTACCAGCATTTCGCCGAAATCCGCGGTACTCCGGCGAATGCGCTGCCCCGCCTTACGATTAATCTTTTTAGCGGTGGAAAACATGCCGGACAACAGGTTGCGGTGCAGGATGTGCTGATCATTCCGATCGCAGCCCGAAGCATAGATCAGTCTCTGGTCGCGGCATTCGACGTCTATCAAGCGGCTGCCAATCTCATTCTGCAGAAGTATGGCATGCGCCTTCTCACCGCCGACGAAGGGGGATTGGCTCCGCCCTGCCAGTCTTCAGAAGAAATGTTGAGCCTGGCCGTGGAAGCCATCGAACTGGCGGGCTACACCCCGGGGAAGGATGTTGCTCTAGGGATCGATGTTGCTTCGACCCACTTCTACCGCGATCACCGCTACCATCTCGATGGCCAGATTCTTGACAGCGCTGGGATGATTGGGGCGATCGCGCGGTGGCTGGATCGCTACCCGATCCTGAGCATAGAAGATGGGCTGGCGGAAGACGATTGGGAGAACTGGCCTCATCTCCGCCGCGCAGTCGATGGACGAGCGTTAACGTTAGGCGACGATCTTTTATGCACAAACCCGACTCGGATCCGCCGTGCGATTGAAACCAATGCCTGCGACGCATTGCTGCTGAAAGTCAATCAGATCGGAACCCTGACGGAGGCGTTGCAAGCTTACAGCCAGGCGCGAGCCAGCGGTTGGGCGGTCACGCTGAGCGTACGCAGCGGCGAAACCGAGGACAACTGGGCCGCGGACCTGGCGGTGGGATGGGGGGCGGACCAGTTTAAGAACGGATCGATCCGGCAGTCGGAACGCCTGGCAAAATATAATCGCCTGCTCGAAATCGAAGAGGCGACGCGATGGCCGCTGGCAGAATGGCCGCGGCATGGTTAGAGTTTAGAAAGTGTCTCGACTGCCCATTGAGATGGAATTCTGAAACGCGAAACCCGATTCACGGTAACCGTCGAAGCAACAAGACATCCGATCCATAAAGTTGCTGATCGGCGAATTCCTTGATGGCCCCGTCACCGCTGGCCAGCCATTTGTCCGGGAGATGCATGGCAATGCCATTCAGCAGACTTTCGCCCGTGACATCGCGCTCTCGCCCGGGCCGGTCATTCAGACTCGTGACCCGGTAAGTTGCCTTCGGATCCAGCCCCCGCAGGTGAACCTTTGTATCCGCGATCTGCGACTTATCACGGAAGACGTAAACCACGGACTCGCTCGCGTCTTCTTTGATGTACTGCACGGAACTCCATCCCGCAGCGTCAACCTTGGGATGGTACACATCTTCCAATAAGAGATGGCGGTACGATTTGAACGATAAAAGATTGCGCTCCAACGCCTCGACAAACCCTGGAGGAGCTGCCGAAAGAAATTGCGACGACATGCCATTGATGTTGCCGAACGTCACGCCGTGAGTGAAGTGTTTGCGAAAATAATAGTCGAGCGCCGAAGCGCTGTACCAGCGGGCGGTGAGGTATTCTCCTCCAGCATCGCCGTGTCCGGCAGCGGCCAGCGAACCCCAAACATTAGGGCTGAGCATTGGGCCAGTGATGAACTCATTGGTGTATCCGCCCGGTAGAAGACTCTGTGGGCCGGGATTGGTTCGCGCAAACTCCAGGGAGGGATCGCACTCAAATCCTGAGAGGTTGGGGAAGCGCTTGAGCAGGTAGCGCATGATCTCTCTCCGCCCCTGGTACGCCGCATATGCGCCGTCGGTCTTTCCGTGGCCGTGGTCGGCGCGATTGCACTCGTAGCTGATGGTCGACGAGGGATCCCACTTGATCCAATCCAGGTGCCACTTTTCGATAATGTCTCCCAGTTGCTTCTCGATCCAGGCGACGACTTTCGCATCGCCCAAACACAGTTGCTTCGTAGGAGCCAGAGAAGGATGAACGGTGCCGATGGTTTTGCCATCGATCATCGCCAACCAGTCCTGTGGAATCTCGCCGGAAGCGACCCGAGCCGCATCCACGTTTCCGGGATCGACCCATAAACCAAACTTCAAGCCTGCGGCGTGAACGGCATCCGAGAGATTCTCAAGGCCGTGCGGAAACTTCTGTTTATCTTCTTGATAGCTGCCGAGCCCTGAAGTCCAATCGTTCATTCCGGGGACGACCGATGCGCCCTCATACCAGGTGGCGTCATGATAGAAGACGTCGAATCCGACTCGTTTTGCCAGACTCAATTCTTTGAGAAGAGACTCTTCACTATTTTTTTCCGTTAGCCATATGCAGTAAGTGATCAGAGGAGAATCCGGCACCGGCGCCTGGAAGACATATTTTTTTAAGTAGCGGAACGTTTCATTGCCGGCATTGTCGCTGTCGCCGCGCGCCAATGTGAAGAAGCTGATAGGTGTTTCAACAGTCGCGCCCGGCGCCAGTTCGAAGGTTGCCAGAGCTGCGTTTTTCTTGTCCTTTATTAGTATCGTTCCGGCGCGGACTACGGTGCCGGCCACCGAGGAGTCGATGCTGGCCTTCCATCCCAACACTCCGAGGCCGGGTTCGCCGCCGACCAGCATCGACTCGCCGGAGGTTTCATTTTCGAGCACCAGCCAATCGGCAAAATCGTGCTTCGATGAAGTACCTGAAGCGGGATGAAATCCGTGCTGGCCTTTCACCGAAGAGTAGGGCCTGAGCCCTCCCGCAGGATTCTTGAGAGTTAAAAACAGCGGATCTATATGCCGATCAAGTTGTAAGGGATGCTGGCCATGATTCTCCACTGTGATAGCCGTTTTCACCACCGCGCCGTTGGGGTACAGCTGCAACTGCAGTGACAGCAAGCCGCCTTCTTCGGACTGAAACTGCAAAGTGAGCTGTTTGCCGCCTTCGGCGAGAGTGGTGATGGAATCCTGCGAATAGCGATAGGCTCCCCCCGCTCTTTCGGGAGAAGCAAGCAGAGGAGAACCCGCGACGGCCCATTCGGCGCCTCCCTCGCGTCGTAACGACGTTAAAAACACGGAGTCAGAGGAGCGCGTTAGATGGAGACGGATATGTCCATTGGTCAGCTCCCAGCCGGCAGGGGTCCGTGTGATCGATACTTCGGCGGGAGCGAACGCTGCGACGCAGCAGATAAGAAAGACTGTAAGGGAGAGCGACCTCATGGGATAAACCTTATTGGATGAGCCTTAGTTTGATGAACCCGGATGCAAACAGTGAGGATGCGGTTCATCCATCTAGAGTAGGACGAACTGATGATATTGGACTAAATAGTTCAGTTGACTAAAGAGTTGCCTCGGCGATTTGCCGAGGCAACTCTCGGTTTGCGTAGGGAAAAGAACTAGAACGTGAGGTGAGCTCCGATCTGCATACGCCGTCTGAAGTCAACAATGCTGCAAATTTGGCCTGCGTCGGATATATCAACAAATGCGGCGCCGGCACACGTGGGTTGACCTAAGTTCTCACGGTTGAGAGCGTTGAATGCATCCCACTTAAGGTCGAGGTGGGTCGTTTCTGTAATGGTGAAGGACTTAGTCAAAGACAAGTCGACTAATCCAAGGCCTGGGCCCATCAGACTGTTGCGTCCAGCATTTCCGAAGGTGTACTGCGCAGGGTCGGCGTAGGCTGCCGGGTTGTACCACTCGTTTTGGTTGGGATGGGCGACATGCGGATCGCCAATCTGGTTCGGCCTATCGTAAATAGGAGAATTCAGGACCGTCGGGGAGTTTAAGTAATACGGCGTGAAAGGCAAGCCGCTCTCGAAATTGAAAATCCCACTGAGCGCCCAGCCTCCAACCACTGCATCCGCGCCGCGGCTCAAACCATTGGCATAAGCCCTGCCATGGCCAAATGGGAGCAGCCAATTAGCCGCGCTCACCCAGGACCAGGGTCTTACTGTGCCCGACGGTCCGTAATTGCAGGAGTAGCAGAATTGATTTCCATTGCCATCTCCTGGGCCGAACGTTCCATCGTCGAGCGACTTATCCCAGGTGAAGTTACTCAGAAGATACAATCCCTGATGAAAACGCTTTTCTGCGTGAAGTTGCAGGGAGTGGTAGTTACTCCTCAATTCAGGCTGCTTGTAATCTGCGTTGTTCCGTTGATATTCCGGCACCGCCCAACCGTAGCTGGCGAAGAATGGTTCGCGCGAGGTGTAGGCGCCCGGTCCCGGAGGCGGCAGGTTGACGTCAAAGTTATTCCACAGGTGGCGCCCGATGTTACCCACATATGCCACCGAAGCAATGATCTGATACGGGAAGGCCTTCTCGAAGGTTACGTTGTAGGTGTCGTTGTAACTATGAGGATAGGTTCCGACCCCAACGAAGTATTCACTGCCGCCGGGAGCGCCTTGAAATGAAATCTGGCCATTCGCTGGAAAAGCGGGGAGAGCTGGAGGAGCGCCAGGACCCTGATCGAACGTGTAATCAAGCGGAGCAAAAGGATTGGCTTGAACATCCGTCTGACTTTGCTTGATTGGCCAGCAGCATCCCTGGGTTCCGAAACCCGCTCCGTCCGCATTCATATAGTAGCTGCGGCCGTAGCCGGCGCGGAGCACAGATTCATACGGCAGGCGGTAAGAGATTCCAAGACGCGGCGAGAATTCCGTCTTCGGAGTAGTTACTCCCGCGTATTTGCCAGCAAGGTTGGTTAACAACAATGTGTCGGTAGCTATATCGATATTTCCGTCGCTCTGGCCCTTCTGGGTGAAGATCGGGCTCATGTAGTCCCAGCGCAGGCCCAACGTCAGAGTCAGCCTGGGGCTAACCTGCCAGGTATCCTGACCGTAGAAAGCGGCCTTCCAAAGTTTTTCCTGAGGCTGAACCAATGTTATATCTCTGTTGAAACCTGAGGGGAGACCAAGCTCGAGCGCGGCCAAACCTGATCCGCAGAAGGTTCCGGGCGCAGGACTTGTGCATGGCCCCGAGGTAGCGGAATCATTCAGCTGGGTGAGTGATTGGCTAACCGTGAACGTTCCGCGTCCGCTGACGTCGGTCCGGATGCCGAAAAACTTTCCGATATCCCCTCCCCACTTGAAAGCATGGTGGCCTACAGTCTTGGTCCAGTTGTCGTAGACCTCAAAGTTCGCCTCGCGCTCAAAGAAAGGCAGCCCAAAGTCGCCCATATTGAAGGGGGTCAATGGGTCGCTAACGTTTATCTCCGGCAGACCTGACGTGTAGACCGTGCCCAGGTTGACGTTTGGAATGCCCACGGCGGTGGCTGCGTCGGTGTTGTAGTCCGGCTGCAATTCCGAAATAACGAGTCGCGAAAACGCGAATCGTGCTTCGGTTAGCAGCGACGGAGAAAAGGTGTGTTGGTAATCGAACATCAGGCTCTTGTCGTGATCCGCCGAGAGCCCTGCGTTCGCGACCCCGGGACCCCCGAGCGGTGCGCCGCCGCCTGCGACGCCATAGGCCGTAGGAGTATTGAAGTTCGCCTTGAAGTAACTGAACTTCCCGAAAATAACGGTTTTTGAGGTGGCAAAATAGTCGCCGCGAGTATCGAACTGATCCTGATCAAAAGTGGCGGATCTGGAGATCTGATAGTTCGAACTATATCCAGGAGAATTCGGTTGGGGTAAGAGGGCCAGCAGGTTTGAAGCAGCTTGGCTGATCCGATCCGGGCAAATTACGTTGAGAACGCCGTTGCACTGGATCTGCGTTCTTCCAGTTCCATCCGGATTACCGGTGGCCGGGTCGTAGATAGGATCGGTTGCTGCGACCGAGCTGAAATCGCCGGTTCTAAATGCGTCGATCGGTACCGTCTCGTTTCCGGAAGCGAAAAGATTATTTCGCATACCCTGATAGTCGCCGAAGAAAAACAGCTTGTCTTTGATGACCGGGCCGCCGACGCTGCCGCCGAACTGATTCCAGATATTGAGGGGAATGCCAGTCGGCTCGGTGAAGTGGTCGGCCGCATTAAAACCGGAGGTGCGATAGTTCTCAAAAAGCGATCCGTGAAATGCATTGGTGCCCGATTTGGTCGTGATCTGCCAAAGTCCGCCGGCTACTTTGCCGTATTCGGCATCGTAATCGCTGGTTGCGAGTTTCACTTCCTGCACGGCGTCGTTCGGAGTCACGATGATCGATAGCCCCTGAATCGCTTCGGTGTTCTCGACTCCGTCGAGCAGATGTCCGTTAGCGTTAGGTGCGGCTCCGTTGACGTTGAGATTGAAATCCTCTCCTGCGTTCTCAGGGTGAAGATCCAGTTGGCCCGTCGGCATCGAAACTCCGGGAGCCAACAACGACAATCGCGTGATGTTGTTGCCGTAAGTCGGCAGGCCGCTGATTTCGGAAGAGTGAATGGTTTCGTTCACCTCAGCGCTATCTGTCTGAAGAAGAGGAGCCTCGCCGGTTACCTCGACCTTGGAACTTGCCGTCCCCACGGGCAGCTTGGCATCGACCCGGTACAAGATTCCAGCGTCAATTCGCGTAGCCTCGCGGATGAATGTGGCAAATCCTCCCTTCTTGACCGTGACCGAATAGGTTCCCGGAATCAGACTTGGGAACCGGTATGCGCCGTCGGCGTTGGTGACGGTTTGGCGAACGACGGAGTCCGCCACGTTTGCGGCTTCTACGGCTGCTCCGGCAATGGCGGCGCCGGAGGCGTCGGTCACATTGCCCTCGATGCCGCCGGTTACGGCCGATTGCCCGTGCAACGTGCCCATGCTCACCAGGGAAAGAACTGCGATTAACGTCAGAAAACGGTATGTGGCGGAGTTCATCGTGGAGCCTCCTGAACGACAGCACTTTCGATTAGAAAATCTGCCCCGCACTAGAAGGTCGGAGCATATCCCTGAAGCTCGAAAGCAGACGATGGGACGGGGCCCGGCAAGCTCGCGACCGACGCCGAAGTTAACCTAATGTTTCGGCACTGTCAAGATAAATATTGTCAACACT
>Ga0181525_10004101_pt1 | contig 11281 bp, 6 predicted proteins | sample PEATcosm2014_Bin_48_FD_121100 | JGI IMG/M metagenome (GOLD analysis project Ga0181525, IMG submission 121100) | Peatland microbial communities from MTU Mesocosm Facility, Houghton, MI, USA - PEATcosm2014_Bin06_10_metaG | ecosystem: Environmental > Terrestrial > Soil > Wetlands > Peat | place... | reverse complement strand
GCCTAGAGGGTAGGTCTCCACTACAAGGACTATCGGAAATGTTCTATTGACGACAAAGGCTTTACCTCACCGCCCGGTTCGTTTTTTACGGGAAATTCATCCCAGCTGCGAAAGTTGGGCTAACTTCTTTGTCTGGCGATGCCAGCCTCGCTGCGCCCATGTTTTAGTCAACAGCTCTTCGGTTTTTGAAGGATTACCAGGTCCTGATGGTTATTGATGGCACCAGGTAATATATCGACGAGATCAAAGTAGTTTGTCCACTTTCTGGCGATATATTCGTGTGATATGAAAACATTCCTATAATAATTCGGATCTATATTGAGTTGGCCGAGGTCGGGATTGGACCCGGCATCCAGGAACCCGCCATGCTCGAGGCGCCACGGCCCGAACCGGCTCCACGGCAACCTTCCTCGCCAAAACGCCGTTTCGCTCAGCGTGGATAAAAGGACAATGCCGTTTGGCCGGGCCAGCCGGCGCAACTCCTCCAGCCATAAAAGATGATCGGCTTCCCGCAGATGGCTCATCACGGAAATTCCGTAAATTAAATCGAAGGTCTCGTCCGGCAGTGGGGTTGGAGGGTGGGTATTTATGGTCAGAAATTCGTAGCTGGGGAAGGCGCCACTGCACCAATCGATTGCCATTGAGTCTATATCCGCACCTGTCAGTTTTGCCTTCGCGGCATCGGCTGGAAAGTACCGCAGCGTCGCTCCACAACCACATCCCCAATCCAGGATGCGATCGAAGGCCGTAATCACCGTGGAAAAATAGTTCTCGACCGCTTGTTGCAGACGCGCGAACGCCGAGGATCCCAGGCGCACGAAGCTGACAGGATCCCGCGTCCCACTCACCCGAACCCGCAAGGCCTCCGGGGCCAGGGGGCGTCCGGAAACAAAATAATGGATTCCTTGATTACGATCGAAAGGACGCTTCGTGCTGCCGTGCACGAAGTGAAACTCGTGGTTTGTAGCTCCCAGAGATAAAGGGCGCCGCGCGGAGAAGCCAAACACGGTTTGGTCGCGGCTCAACCCGTGGCTCAACCCGTGGCTCAACCCTTGGCTCAACCCTTGGCTCAACCTTGGGATTCGCCCGATTTCAGCGTTGGGAAGCCACGTGACGTCTGCGATATCATTCCCATTGTGTGTGAGAGCAAGCGGAACGGGGATTGCGCCGGGCGGAACGGCCCAACCCTGAATGAGCACCGAATCCTGGGTGAAAGTCAGATCGCGGATATGCCATGCGCCCCTGGCCAGAACGGAGGAGAGCATGAGCGAATGCGCCAGATCCGGTTGGTAGTCGCGCTCGCCATTGGTAAGCAGAGGACCGCCGCCGGCGAACCCAACCGTTAGCAAACCGCGGCGGTCCGCGTGCCCGGCCGGAAGCGGATAACAGAACCCGTGATGCCCATCACCCACTTGGGCGCGCGCTAAATCGGCACGGAATTCGGAGCACGAAATGGTGGCAATTACGGTACCGTCCAGTGCGATATCTACCCTGGCGGGCTCCATCGAGGCGTCGTCGATAGCCCAGCCTCGCAGAATGTTGCACTCGATCTCGTCGAGAAATCCCCGTTTGGACACCACTTATTAACGCCTCACGACAAAGAAAACCGCTGGCTCACGCGCGCCACTCAGAATCGCGAAGCTTTTTTGCGGGTGTTTAGCAAGTTCCAGCCGTGGCCGTTCTCAATCCCTCCACCGCAGTGTAAAGTCCTCCGCGCTGTGCGTTAAATTCGGGTTGTAGAAAGGATCTGCTTCGATCACATCTTTCCACTTCATGCGCATAGCTTCCACCTCGTCGGGATGCGGAACCAGATCCTTCCAGGTTTTGGAAAAGGCCTCATGATGGCACAGCACGGCGTGCGGCGTGTACAGCACCCGATAACCTTTCTGCCGGATCTTGAGGCACAGATCGATATCGTTAAAAGCGACTGGAAACTTTTCTTCGTCGAACCCCCCCGCCTCCTGAAACACTTCAGCCCTGGTTGCCAGGCACGCGCCCGTAACGGCGCTGACGTTTCGAATCACGTCCGGTAAATCGAAGTAATGCTGGCGATCTCCCGGCAGCCCCTTGAAGGCGTGGCCGCAATTGTCGAAAAGTCCCATGATGACGCCCGCGTGCTGGATTCGGCCGTCCGGGAAGAGGAGTTTGGCGCCTACGCAACCAACTTCCGGACGCCAGGCTAATTCGGCCATCGCGTGCAGCCATTCCCCGGAAATCACTTCGGTGTCGTCGTTGAGAAAAAGCAGCAACGGAGAATCGCAATGGCGCGCCGCCTCGTTGTTGATGACCGCGTAGTTGAACGGCTTATTACGCCAGTCTATATAACGAACGCACCGGGCGGATTTGGCGCTGAAGTCCCTCACCAGGGCTTCGATTTTCATGTGCTTCGAGTTATCGATCACCACGATTTCATAATTCCGATACTGCGTGTCCCTCACCAGACACTTCAGGTTGGTGGTGAGGACATCCACGTTGCCGCCGGAGGCAATGATGATACTGACGGCCGGCTCAGTCGCCATTCTATAGCGTACGCGCCAGCGCCCGTTAAATATTCCGGACTCGACGCGCGCCTGAAGCCCGCGGCGCTCCAGATGATCCCGAATTGCACGTTGGGCAGCTTCCGTCGCGTAGCTCTTGTTTTCCTCTCCACTGGCCGTCGAGTTCGGCAAAGTTCTCCAATGATAAAGAATCCGGGGGATATGCAAGATGTTTTCTGTTTTTTCGGTCAGCCGCAGGATCAGGTCGTAATCCTGGCTGCCGTCATACTGGCTGCAGAAACCGCCGGCCTGGTTCACCAGTTCGCGGCGGCAGACCAGCAAGTGAGCGATATAATTCTCTGAAAGCAACAAATCCGGCGACCAGTCCGGTTTGAAGAAGGGATCAAAACGCCTGCCGGCCGCATCGATTTTGTCTTCATCGGAGTAGAGTACATCGGCTTGCGGTTGACGGTTGATGGCTTTTGCGACCCAATACAGGGCGTCGGGAGCAAGCTCGTCGTCGTGATCCAATAGCGCGACATACTCGCCCGAAGCCAGATTCAACGCCGCATTCGACGCGGCCGCGATCCCGCCGTTGGCGGCCCGGAAGGCGGCCTTGATCCGCGCATCGTGCTCAACATAGGACCGCAGCAAGTGCTGGATTTCCGCGCTTTGGGAATGGTCGTCGGCAATGCAAAGCTCCCAGTCGGAGTAGGTCTGAGCGATCACCGAATCGATGGCGCGCTGGAGAATGGCGGGAGGCGTCCGATACACCGGCATGAGAATGCTCACCACCGGCCGCAAGCGCAATCTCCGCGCATCAAAGGCGATCAGCCGCCCATCGCGCTCTTCAAATTCGGCGATCCAACGGTCATAGTCGGAGGCGTACTCGGCATCGTGATCCACCAACAGAACCCTTTCAATCTCCCGAACCGTTCCGGCCTTGCTGGTGGTCCTTATATAAGCCGGATATTTGCCGTTGGGAAGATTGGAAGTGTCGATCTCCACGTAAAAGCCGGATTGTTTGGCGTCCGGCACATCGGGAAGGTGCCGCCCGATATCCGGGCGGAACAAACCGATCTCTGCCAGAACCGGAGGCTGGTTTTGTAACTGAACCTCAACGCTTGCGATGCCACTCTGCGCGGCAGCCCACCCTCGCACCGGCGCTTTGCCGCTGGAAGGTTTCGCGTCCGGTGCAGGCTCGTCGCAGTGCAAGAGGTGAAGCTCTTCAGCGGAATCGCGATGCTGGCGGAAAGTCTCAAATCCGCCGGCCGACAAGGCTCGAGGCCGCGCCGCCCCGTTCCTGGTCCGGGAGCTCGATCCAAATAATAGTGGGATTGACAATAAGACAGCGCCGCCGGCGCAAAGAGTGCGCCAGATACGGCTGTAAAGGATTTCCTGCGTCTGCCGTGAGACATCGTCTATTTTGGACTGCAGAGTGCGCAGACGCGCGGCATGACGTTGCGATTCTGCCATGGCCCTCTCCAATCCCTCTGAAAATGCGGCGGCGATGGTTTGCATCTCATTGGGCGGTTGGGTTTCTCGCCGCGCCTGGTCCAGTTCGGCCTGCAGCCGCTCAATATGACGGTGCCGGTCTCCCAGGGTCAGCCGGTGCAGGATTAGCTCTGAGAACAGCACCAACACTTCGTCCGGCAGCAGCTCGCTTTGCCTTCGCAGAAGCATGGCGTGCGGGGCTACAAAGCTGGCGTCGAAAAGCAGGTCCGGTTGGAAATTGAACTCGGCGAAAAGCCGCAGCCAGGATATAACGGGCCGGACATTCACATGGGTCGGTTCGTCGAAATCGCTGGGCGAAGAGGAGAAGAGAATTACGTCCGTCGCCGCCGTAAGATTACGGATGGCAACCAGCGCCTCGTCGGCGGTCATGTGCTCCAGCACTTCGATGCAGGTGATTAAATCGTAAGTTCTAACGATTGGCTCGGTCAGGGACGCCACGCGGCAGTAGGGCTGCATGTCCCGTCTGACTTTGGAGATGGCGTAGGAAGAGATATCCACACCCCACGCCTCGATGCCACGCCCCCAAAAGGCTTCTACCAGGAGACCCTTCGCGCAGCCCGCATCGAAAACCGACCTGGGCTTCACGCTGCGAGCCATTTCCTCTGCAACGGTGGCGAAGAAGCGAAGCCAATACTCGCTTCTCTCGTACGGAATGGGTCCGCAACCGGATCGATAATATGCTTCGTCATACAGGCTGCCAACCGGTACACTCTCCGGCTCAGGCGCCTCAACCGGCAGCGAACTTCCCCGTGAACCGTTTACCAGATGCAAGGTGCCTCCAGGGCTTGATCGGCCGCCGCGGCTGGGGACGGATGGCGCGTCCACGAAGCTATCGGACGCCCGATAACCGGCTCGAGGGGGGATGCCGCGTGGCTCCGGCGCGCCCGGCCGCGTGCCCGCGATGCGGAAGCGTTGAACCCGAAAACATTCCATCCGAAAACATCAAGTCGACGATACAGGCGCATACGAAATACAAACTTGTGCGTTACAAATTATTATTCAGTGCTAAGTCAATCCGGAGATCCGTTGTAAGTCGCCGGGCGGCCCATGCTCACTTGGAAACCACCACTTTGATGGAGGACGCCTCAAGAAAGGTACCGTCCTGAAGTTTGGCCCGAGCGCTTAGCGAGTGCCGCCCCGCGGGAATACCCGCCGTGTTGAAAATCCCATTCCACCCGGAAGTGGCTGGTCCGAATTCCGCGGGAAACACTTTCGCGACGTCGGGCCGTGCGCCGCCGGTGGCGGCCTGCGTCAATGGACGGTCATCCAGATAAATCCACATTTGCGAGATCGGTGAAGCCTTGGAGATGGTCCAGCCTCCGGTCACCACCGTGCCGGAGATCGTGGCCCCTTCCGGAGGATTGTCTATATGGCCTCTCAAAAGAACCCGCGCATAATCTTTGGCCGCCGCCGCTGAATCCCCTTGGCGCAGATAGAGCTCCCCTCGGAGCGCGTAAGCCGATTCCAGAGTGGGATCCAACTTTATCGCCTGGGTCACAGACTGAATTGCGGCCGGCACCTGGTTCAACTTGACCTGGTGCCGGGCAATGTTTATATAGGTGGAGGGCCAAGGCAGTTTTTCGGCCGACTGCTTCAATCGTTCCAAAGCGTGCTCAGGCTCATTAACGCAGTCGTACGCAATGGACCAGTTTGCCAGCAAAGAACCATCCGGCTCTACGCGGTGCGACAGATCGGTCATACGGTCGACGGCCTCCCGGCAACGGTGATCCTGCACCAGTGCATGAACCAGATGAGCGTAGCCGCGAGCCTTGTTGGGGGATTTTGATACTGTGTCCTCCCACAGCGCCGCTTCCGTCGCCCAGACCCGGCTGCGCTGGTAGGTGGCGATGGAGAGCGCGAGAATCACGGCGCAAGCTGCGGCTATGGTCCAGTTGGTTTCTCGAATCAATTGGATCATCAGCTCGCAGGCCACCAGCACAAAGCCCAGCATCGGCAGATACAACCGCCGTTCGGCAATGGCATCCTTGATCGGGATGATGGAGGAAGTGGGAGCCAGAAGGAGCAGGAAGATCAGCAACCCGAAGCTGCCCACCGGGAATCGCCGGCGCCACCGCCACGCCAGAACGGCCAGCGTCACGATCACCAGAAAAAGCGCGGCGCTTCCCGGATCGATGTGGTTAGGCGACCAGGTCCAATCCGGATCGAAGTTTTGTCCGGCTGGAAGAAACAGCAGCCGTAAGTACAGGAAGAACACGCGGCATTGTGTCTGCGGGTATGACAGCCAGCCGACGCCCGCGTTTCCGAACCCGGCGCTCTTGGAACCATTGACCAGGGCCAGGATCCATTTGGCCGCAATCAAACCTCCGCACAGGATCGGCAGATAAAGACGCCAATCACGGCGCAGCACATGGTCGGGCCGTTCCGAAGACCAGAACAGTTCGGTGATCAACAGAAGGATCGGCAAGGTGACAGTGTGCTCCTTGCTGGCAAGAGCGCAGGCAAAGAAAGAAATGAGCAGCGCAGACTGGCCCCAGCCGATGGCCCGTCGCGGAGGCCGATAAAGAAAAATAGCGAACGCGCACAAGAAGAAGAACGCGCTCAGAATCTCCGATCGCCCGGTTATATAGTCCACGGATTCGGTTTGGAGCGGGTGGAGCAAAAAAAGCGCGCTCGCAAAGACAGAAAGGATATTCACTCGCCGTGCATCGAGCGCCGTGAGACCGGGTAACGCCACGAACGCCAGCTGCAAAATGCGGCGCACGATCACAAAGACCATACACGAGTTGGCTGCGTGAAGCAGCAGGTTTGTCAAGTGGTAGGAGAAGGTGTCTCGCAACGAGGCCTGGAAATTAATCCAGTAACTGAACATTAATAAAGGACGGACGCTACTCACCCACGCCAGGAAGGAATCGGTTTTGAAGTCCCGCTTATAAAACGGCAACGTAAAATCGTCGTAGACGAAAGGACCGTGCAAGGCGCGGCCATAAACCACAAAAGCTATATAGAGCAGAACCGCCGCGACTGCAGAATAGTAGATGTAACTCGCGCGTGCCGACCGCGGCAACTCCGCAGCAACACGCGGCACTTGCCGATTTCCTTTTCCAGACTTGCCCCGAGTTACAGACTTGCCGCGCGGGGCCGCTCGATTTTGCGCTGAATGCACGCCGCTGGTGGTAGACATGACGCTCAGCGCTCCAGCCGACCGCTAAATCCAGTATCGGGCCATCGCATACAGGACCCATATCATAACCGAGTTCTATTGCATAAATCAACTAAGTAAGTCCAACTAAGTAAGTCCAACGCTGGATGGAATTGTTGTTGTAACCTGACTTCCGCAAAGAAACCTTGAATTCATCCCGTTGTCATCATATTGTCTCAAAAGTCTGAGTCGAAACCGTGAGGAAGCCGGTAATTGAGCCGCGACCGTCATCGCATTATGAGCCGCGACCGTGAGGGAGCCGGCAGTCTGCGGTGAGCAACTTATTAACACAAATGTATTGAGCACGCACTTACTGGCGCCTGTGTTACACGACTACCTCGAAACTCCAGCGGTGTCATTGAAGATTTATTCAAAGTTCATACTATCCAGAGTATTTCCTGTAGTAACATCCTCGGGGTAGGTCAGATTTGCGTGACCTCCAATTCGGATTAGGAGAAGAAAAAATGTATCTGAGTCCCAAAACATGTTGGCTTGGACTTATGCTTCTGGCGCCGTTCGCCTGTACGGCGGCAACGACCCCAGTGGACCTGGGGACGCTGGGAGGCAGCACCAGCTCAGGCGCGGCAATCAATGTGAGCGATGTAACCATTGTCGGAGCAGCGAATCTCAGCGGCGACGCCAACGCTCACGCTTTCAAACAAGTTTACGGAGGAAGCCTGCAGGATCTGGGAACCCTGCCCCTCACGAACCCTCCAGGCAACAGCAGCGCCGCTGCCGCTTCACTCGCGAACAGCGTGGTTGGAACGTCCGATATCGACATAACCGATCCCGATAGCGGCGACGTCAATCGGTATCAGCATCCCTTTTACTACTCCGGGAGCACGATGCAGGATGTGGGCACCCTGGGCGGAAGTCTCGCCTATGCCAACGGCATCAGAATTTTAGCGGTGGTCGGTTCGTCCCTTATTAGCGGCGACACTGCTACCCACGCGTTTATCTACAGAGTGAACACCAGCACCATGACCGACCTGGGGACGTTGGAAGGCGGCCTCAACAGCTACGCTTTGGCTATCAATCTGACCGGCGTGGTGGCCGGCGCTTCCGATAGCGGGGATGGCACAACTCACGCGGTCACCTGGACTGGGGGCACAATCCGGGATCTCGGCAATTTCAATGGCGGCCCTTTCGCTCAAGCCAACGCTATCAATGATTTTGGCATCCCGGTGGGCTACGGCTATCTTTCCGATGGTATGACGGCTCACGCCTGGGTAGGGAACAATATGCAAGACATCGGAGCGCTCCCTTACGGTTCCTATGCCCAAGCCAACGCCATCAATGACTACGGAATTGTGGTCGGCTCCTCCAACGTGGGCACCGCCAATAACCCCGATTCCGATGTCCATGCTTTTATCTACACCACGGCACACGGCATGGTGGACTTGAATCACTATTTGCCGGCGAATTCCGGCTGGGAGCTGCAGTCCGCCAACAGCATTGGCCTGAACGGAACTGTGGTCGGGACCGGAATCTACAATGGCGAATCTCACGCCTTCAGCTGGGCGTTGACTGGTCACACAGAAGATTGAATGAACACGTTGTGAAAAGGAGACTTTAAATCATGAAGAGACTCAATTTATTCGCATCCCTCATTTTTGCAGCGGCCGCGCTTGTTACCAGCGCGAACGCCACAACCGTCATGGTGCTGGGCGTCGGGTCGTCGGCGCAATACAAGACCGCCTGTATCGGCGCGTTTCTGAACCTCGCCGGCCCCGGCGCATCGCATTATACGAGCGGAGGCACCACGAATGGCGTGAACATTGCCCAGATGGCCGATTCACGATCGAGCAGTATCCTACCCGAGGGGGGAAACCTCTGGGTGGTGTGGAATGCTGCGCAGACCGAGGTTTGGGCCTACCTCTCAGTGGATTCCGTGGTTGGCAATCGCGGCTACTTCGCCCAACCGAGGACAACGCTCCAACTGAATGCGTACGTAGAGAGCAATCCCGGTAAGAACAAGATCGCGGCGGCATTGTTCGGGGGCGTAGCTGATGCCAGCGCCGTCCCGCCCGCTGTCTACAACGCTTTGAATAACGCCCATTTCACCGCCGCCTTCACCGACATCCGGCCGGAAGACGCGAAGTTTGCCCAGTGCCGGACCGCGTCCACGCTGGAATCGGTGGACTATACCGGGCTTGGCTACGGCACCACTATGGTTTCCGCCTGCCTCACGGGGCCAACCCAGGTTGGCACACCGATCAAAAGCGGTGTTACCAATGGGGCCACGCAGGCCAATCCGGTGGCGTTTAACATTTCCGGAACCGACCCGTTCACCGGAATATCGATTCCTGCATTCACCACCATTCCGATTGGCGCCGCGCCGATCATTTTCATTGTCAACCGCTCGGATACCTCCTCGGGTGGTCTCGGTGAGCCCGGCGGGCCCACGAATGTCAGCCTCGCAACCATTCAGTCCATCTACACCACCGGAGCGCACTGCGACACCAACACCCTCGGAGCCAGCGGAACCAATAAACCGCTCACGGTGTTCAATCGCGAGCCCATGTCCGGCACCTTCAATACCACTGAATTCACCAATTTCCGTTTGACCGCGAACAACCACACCGGCACGCAGGAATTTGGCGTCAATCCCTCCGCTCTCAACAGCAACCCACTTACCTTGGCCTGCGGAATCGGCAATCGGTTTCGCGCCATCGGTACGGGTGAAGAGGTCTCGGGTGTTTTCAACAACCCAGCGATCGTGGGCGTCAACACGAACTCGATTGGCTACGTATTTTTCAGCTTTGCGAATATTCAGCCAATCTCAGGAACTCCCGAATATGGATACCTGCAATTGGCGGGCGTCGACCCGCTTCAGGCTACGTACACGACTGGGGAACTGCCTACCTGTTCCGAACCTTGCCCCGTCGCCGGCGGAGCAAGCTTCCCCAATCTCCGCAACGGCCATTACCGTTCCTGGTCCCTGTTGCGCGTTGTTACCGACGCTTCCGGCACAAACTATACCAATACTAAGAATCTGGTCGTGGCTGCCCAGCAGCACGTAAACCTGACCGACCCTGACTTTGTTCCATTTCTCCCTCAGGGCACTCAAAATGGCTCCAACGAGCCGGGACTGACGCTGTATCGCTCCCACTTCCTGCAGGAGGGCGTGAGTCCTAACAATGGACTTCCCAATGGCGTCGGCACGGAACACGGCGGAGACATGGGCGGTTGCATTGAGACGGGCGGCAACAATTCGGGTACAGGCGTCCTAAGCTGCCGGCAGTAGTTCTTGAGCAGCAGCAGTTCTTTAAGCAATAGAGCATAAAGCGGGTGGGAGTCTAACTTCGGCTAGCCTCCCACCCTCAGTTATGAGAACTCAGTCATGAAAGCAGTGAGGCCTTACGTGTTCCCTTCCAGAAAAGCTGTCTTGACAATTCCGTTTCTGCTCCTTTTGGTTCCTGGATTTAGCCCCGCCCAACAGCCACCACCCACCCTGGCCGGCTCCGCTGGTTCAGGTAGTGCCGGGTCGGCATCGATAGCAGAGGACTGGAATTCACCTTCGATTCAAAGCAATCATCTTGAGCCGTCCACTCCGCTTCTTGGACAAATCGACGAGGGCGAGGATTTCTCGCGGCAAATGATTCAAGTTCAGTGGCGTCCGGGCGACCCTATTTATCTGTATCTGATCCGGCCCAAGGGCCTGAAGAAGCCTCCTGCAATCCTTTATTTATATAGCTTTCCTTCGGATGTTGATCGCTTTCGAAACGACGCCCTCTGCAGTCTCTTGGTGAAAAAGGGCTTTGCCGCGGTTGGTTTTGTCTCGGCTCTTACCGGCCATCGTTATCACGACCGTCCCCTCAAGGAATGGTTCGTAAGCAAGCTCCAGGAATCGTTAGGCACTTCCGTGCACGACGTACAGATGGCCCTCAATTATCTTGCCACTCGCGGCGATCTCGATATGAATCGTATCGGGATGTTTGGCGAAGGCTCCGGCGGGTCTATCGCGATCCTCGCTTCCGCCGTTGACGCCAGGCTTAAGGCGATCGACCTGTTCGCTCCGTGGGGCGACTGGGCGGACTGGCTGGCTAAGTCGCCGGCGGTTCCCGAGGATGAACGCGCGCAATACCTCCAGCCCGAATTTCTGAAGCAAGTGGCGTCCCTGGATCCG
>Ga0181525_10004100_pt1 | contig 11281 bp, 8 predicted proteins | sample PEATcosm2014_Bin_48_FD_121100 | JGI IMG/M metagenome (GOLD analysis project Ga0181525, IMG submission 121100) | Peatland microbial communities from MTU Mesocosm Facility, Houghton, MI, USA - PEATcosm2014_Bin06_10_metaG | ecosystem: Environmental > Terrestrial > Soil > Wetlands > Peat | place... | reverse complement strand
TCGGGATTGTCGACGTTGCGCTTGATCTCGGCGTACAGAAAGCAGCCGGAGAACTCGGCGGTGACCGAACTGATAAGGAAATCGATGAACTCCTGGTACAGCTCCGGTGGCAACGCCTGGCGCTCGGATTCGAACGCCGCGTCGCGCTCAAAGTGATTGCGGTTGCCATCGGCGCGAAACTCATCCAGCAGCTGCTGCCATTCCTGGCGCAGCGGCTGGATGTCGAGGCGGTTCATCGCCGCGTAGTCGCTGCGATAGAAGCGCGGCTTCAACAGCGTGTTCTCGGCGGCGCTGGCGTTTGGGTCCAGCGGAGCGGCCAGGGTTTGAGACACGCTGGTCTGTGACGCACTCATGGCAAAGGTTCCTTATCGTCGGTCAGCAGTTGTGCGAACGGGCGCGCATTGGTCGGACCAAACACTTCCAACGAGATGTGGCGCCCGGTCTGCGGGTCGGCCAGCGTCATCTGGCCGTCGTTCCAGCGCGTCAGCGTGAATGGCGGTGCCTCGCCCACGTGTTCGTTGCGGCGCGCACGCGCCATTCCACGCAGCACGCCGCGCAGGAATCCGTTGGTGCCCGGCGGCACCACGTGAATCGTGGCGTTGTCGTGGTCTGCATCGTCCACCTCGATGCCGCCATCGCTGCGATCGACGAAGCTCAGGTGCATCACCCGAACCGGCACCGCGGGTTTCGCTGTGGCGGAGAGCAGATTCAGAGCGCGGCCGGCCAATACCGCCAGCAGCGAGAATCCAACCAGCAGTGCTGCACCCCGCAACACGCCGGTGGGCAGTGAATCGACTTTGGCTGTGGTGTTCACGGCGATGCTACCCTCAGGGCCTTCAGGCCGCGACCGGTGCGCGCGCGTCCTGCGCTGGCTTGGCCGGCGCTACCCGCACGATGGCCGGCGGTGCGCACTCAGCGCCACGGGCTGACTCCGCCAGCGCGGCGGCAAGCACCTCGGCGGCACGCGGCGCGTCGGCCAGCGCGCGCAACGTGGGCTGCGGCTGCGCGTAGTGCCCCGGGCGCACGTGCGGCCAGCTGAGCAGATAGCCGACGCGCTGCGCCTTGTTCAGCACCAGCGCCACATCACCGGTGCCGTCGTGATGCATGCGCAGCGACGCCGAGTCGATGTGCTTGAAGGGCAGGTTGAGCGACATCGGCAGCGCGATGCCATGACGGATCACGACGCGCTGGCTGGTGATGCTGTAGAGGGTAGCGCGCGCGGCTGCCCAGCCGATCAGCGCCAGCAGGGCGAGCACCGCGGCACCGAGCAGCAGCGGAATGCCCACGGCCTGCAATACCTCGCGTGCGCTGTGCTGCTGTTGCAGCGCGCTCCACCCATGCCACAGCGCCAGCAGCCCGAAATAGGCGCCGATCGGCAGCATGCGCAGTGCACGGTGCGCGAGCGGCCAGCTCGACGGGCTGCCCTGCCACAGCAGCACCTCGCCCGGCGGCAGCTGGTCCGGAAGCCCGGGAATAGGCTCGTAGTCGTATTCGACGATACTCATAGCTTTGGTTCCAGCCGCGACGGCTCGGCATAGAGCGTTCCGCCAGCGTAGTAGGCGCTGATGCGATCCTCCTCGAGCGCCGTGACCTGATCGGGACGGGCCAGGTCCGGCACGCCATTGAATTGGTCGCTCAGGATCGAGCGCACGCGCACGCACAACTGCCACATGTCCAGGCGCTCGAAGCGCGAGAAGCCGATCGGCACCAGCACCTGGCGGCCGGAATCGGCCAGCATCACCTCGAGGTAGCGGATCTGAGGTTCGGCGCGGTCGACCCAGACGTCGAACACCACGCCGGCCTGAACGCCGTCGCCACCCAGTACCGGCATGCCGCGCGGATCCGGATCGCGTGACGCCACGGTGAATTCCGGCGCGGCGCGCATCGGCACGATGCGGGCATGCCCTTCGAAGGTCAGGTCGGGCTTGTCGGCGCGGCGCGCATAGGCGGCCGGGCCGACACCGTCGAGCATCGGGTTGCCGGTGGGCTCAAGCGGCGCACCCGGAAACAGCTCGGATGGCGATGCCGCAATCGATCCCGGCGCCTCGGCGCGCGGCACGGTCACTTCACCGCCGTGCGGCAGCTTGAAGGTCTTGGGCGGCGGCATGCGCGGGAAGCCCTGCACCTGGATGCGGTCGGTATGATCGGTGCGGTCGGATTCGAGCGGATAGCCTTCGCGCTTGTCCTCGCGCCGCAGATAGACCAGCAGGCTGAAGAAAAAGATCCAGAACGCATACAGCACGATCTGGGCCACGTCGATGTACTGGGTGATGGCACCAATTTGCATGGTAGTTACTCCGAAGAAACCAGCTGTTGACTGGAATTGACCGAAAAGGCGAATGCTGCCGGCGCCACCGATGTGCTCGACCCGGCGCGCGCGGCGCGGCGCTTGGAACCGACCAGCGGTCCCAACACGACCAGCGCCACGAACAGCAGCAGAATTTCCACGTGATAGACAAAGCCGTAGCCGACCGCCGGACTATTGAGCACCGGCCCGAGCGCGCCCGCGGTAGCCAGCGCCGACACCGCGTCGCGCATCGCGCCACCGAAAGCGATGGCAATACCGGCGGCACCGGCCTGCACCGCGCCCCAGGCGCCGAGCGCCAGGCCGGTACCCACGGTCTGGTCGTTGTCCATCGCTGCCGCCAGCGTGCCGACGCAGAACAGTCCGTTGCCAAATCCGATCGCGGTAGAGCCAACGCGAAACAGCACGCCGGAGTCCAGCGGCGCGGAACCGATGACCAGTGCGAAGGCCAGCAACCCGACCAGCAGCCCATACGCCGCCAGCCGATACGGGTCGAAACCGCGGCTCAGCGCGCGCGCGGCGACTGCAAAGGCGAGCAGCGCGCCGGCCGCCAGCATCGCGGTCAGCGTCGTGGTCGCGCTCACCGACAGATGCAGCACCTGTCCGCCGTAGGGCTCGAGGATGATGTCCTGCATGTTGAAGGCGGCGGTGCCGACACTGACGGCCACCAGGAATCGCACCGCGCGGCCCTGGGCCGCGTAGCGGTCCCAGGAATCCAGGAAATCCGGCTGGCGCGGGTCTTCGGCGCGCGTCGGATCGCGTGCTTCCTGCTTCCACAGCGCGAGGATGTTCAGCGCCATGGTCAGCATCGCCGCGCCCTGGACCACCTGGATGAGCCGGAATTCGCTGAATTTCGCCAGCAAAGTGCCGAACGCGAGACCGCACACCACCATGCCGAGCAGCAGCATCGCGTACATCAGCGCAATAACCCTGGGGCGCAGGTGCGGCGGCGCCAGGTCGGTCGCCAGTGCCAGACCCGCGGTCTGCGTGGTCTGCAATCCGGCACCCACCAGCGTGAACGCGAGCGCCGAGCAGATGTTGCCGATGATCACCGGGCCGTGGGTGTCGCCGGACAGCACGATCAGCGCGAACGGCATGATCGCCAGGCCGCCGAACTGCAGCAGCGACCCCATCCAGATGTACGGTACGCGCCGCCAGCCGAGCACGGAGCGGTGGTGATCGGAATGGAACCCGACCACGGTGCGAAACGGCGCGAACACCAGCGGCAGCGCCACCATGAAAGACACCAGCCATGCCGGTACGCCCAGTTCCACGATCAGCACGCGGTTCAGCGTGCCGATCAGCAGCACCGTAGCCATGCCGACCGACACCTGGAACAGCGACAGCCGCAGCAGCCGCGCCAGCGGCAGTTGCTGGCTGGCGGCATCCGCGAACGGCAGCAGCTCCGGACCGAGCCGCATCCAGGCGCGCTGCGCGCGTTGTTGCAACGCCTTCCTCACGTGTGCACCAGCTCCATCACGTGGGAGGTGTAGAAACCATTGACGATGCGTTCTGCGCGCCCCACCTGCCAGTCAGCGAGCGCAGGCTCCTGCGCCAGGCGCAGCCGCAGCCGGCCCTCTGCGACCGGCGCGATCGCCGGCGCGCGGTCGCCGCGCGGAAATACCCGGCCGATGGTATGCATCACAGTAAGCGCCGGTGTGCGCGGCGCAAACGTGAACAGCATCGAGCGGCGGGTGCGCTGCGCCAGTGCCGCCAGCACCCGCACGATGTCTTCGGACTCATAGTGGATCAACGAATCCATCGCGACCACATGATCAAACTCGCCCAGGGACGGGTCCGACATGTCGCCGGTGCGAAATTCAATGGACGAGGCGCCGGCGGCGCTGCTGCGCTGTCGCGCCAGCTCCACCAGGGTCGGCGACAGGTCGATCGCCAGCACCCGCGCACCGCGGCCGGCCAACTCCTGCGCCAGCGCGCCGGTGCCGCAGCCGGCGTCCAGGATGCGCCGCCCGGCCAGCTGCGTCGGCAGCAGGTCGAGTATCGCCTGGCGCATGCGATCGCGGCCAGCGCGCACGCTGGCACGGATACGGCTCACCGGTGCGTCCGAAGTCAGGCGCTCCCAGGCGCGTACCGCGGTGCGGTCGAAGTACTGCTCGAGCTGACCGCGGCGTTGCAGGTAGGCGGGGCTGTTCACGTCAGTCAAACCCCAGCAGGTCGAAGATTTCCCGGTCCTTCAGCGGCGCCACGGCCAGGCCCTCGGTGCCGTCCCACAGCGCCTGCGCCAGGCGCATGTATTCCTGTTGCACAGCTTCCAGCTCCGGCGTCGCGTCCATCTCGAACAGCGTCTGCTTCTTCAGCCGGCTGCGGCGGATCGCATCCAGGTCCGGGAAGCGCGCCATCATCTTCAGGCCGACGCGCTCGTTGAACTTATCCACCTGGTCAGTGGCGGCGCTGCGATTGCAGATCACGCCGCCCAGGCGCACGTTGTAGTTCTTCGACTTGGCCTGGATCGCCGCGACGATGCGGTTCATCGCGAAGATCGAGTCGAAATCGTTGGCGGTGACCACCAGCGCACGATCGGCGTGCTGCAATGGGGCGGCGAAGCCGCCGCACACCACATCGCCGAGCACATCGAAGATCACGACGTCGGTGTCATCCAGCAGATGATGTTCCTTCAGCAGCTTGACGGTCTGCCCGACCACGTAGCCGCCGCAGCCGGTGCCGGCCGGCGGGCCGCCGGCCTCCACGCAGCGCACGCCGTTGTAGCCCTCGTAGACGAAGTCCTCGGTGCGCAGTTCCTCGGCGTGGAAGTCCACCGACTCCAGGATGTCTATTACTGTTGGCACCAGCCGCTTGGTGAGCGTGAAGGTGGAGTCGTGCTTGGGATCGCAGCCGATCTGCAGCACGCGCTTGCCGAGCTTGGAGAACGCGACTGACAGATTGGATGAGGTGGTGCTCTTGCCGATGCCACCCTTGCCGTAGACGGCGAATACCTTGGCGCGGCCGATCTTGACCGATGGATCGAGCTCGACCTGCACGCTGCCGGCGCCGTCGCCTGGCGGCGGGCGCTTCTTCAGCGAGGCAACGGGCACTTCGGTGATCATCATGCGGCTACTCCTTCGAACACGCCTTCCACGCGGTCCTCCAGTTCATTGCCGGCCGCACGCAGCGCTGCCAGCGTCTGCGCGTCCGGCTGCCAGTATTGGCGTTCCTGTGCCTCGATCAGGCGGTTGGCGACCTTGGCGATGGCGGTCGGATTGAGCGCGGCGAGGCGCGCGCGCATTGCCGGGTCGAGCACGAAGGTCTGCGTGAGTTTCTGGTACACCCAGGGAGCGACCTGGCCGGTGGTGGCGGACCAGCCCATCGTGTTGGTGATGTGGACCTCGATCTGGCGCACGCCCTCGTAGCCGTGCTCGAGCAGTCCCTGGTACCACTTGGGGTTCAGCATGCGCGTGTGGGTCTCAAGACTCACCTGCTCGGCCAGCGTGCGCACGGTGGCGGCGCCCTGAGTCTGGTCACCGATGAACACCTGCGGTGTGGTGCCGCCGTTGGCGCGCCGGATCGCCCGGCTGATGCCGCCCAGAGTATCGAAGTAGTGATCGACCGTGGTCACGCCGAGCTCGACCGAGTCGAGGTTCTGGTAGGCGATCGCGGTCTGTGCCAGCGCGCTCTTCAACAGCGCGCTCTGCTGGGTGACGTGCCCGCTGCGGGTGAAGGCAAAGCTCTTGCGCTGCGTGTAGGTCTCGGCGAGCTCGTCTTCCTGGTCCCAGCGCCCGTTCTCGATCAGGTGGTTGACGTTGGAACCGTAGGCGCCCTCGGCGTTGCCGAAAACGCGCAGCGCCGCGGTCTCGATGTCACAGCCATTGGCGCGCTGATAGGCGAGGGCGTGCTTGCGCACGAAATTGCACTCCGGCGGCTCATCGGCACTGGCCGCAAGGAACGCCGCCTCGGCCAGCAGTTTCATCTGCAGCGGCAGCAGGTCGCGGAAAATGCCCGACACGGTCACCAGCACATCGATGCGCGGTCGCGTCAGCTCCGCCAGCGGGATCAGTCCGGCACCGGCCAGCCGGCCATAGGCGTCGAAGCGTGGCCGCGCGCCCATCAGCGACAGCACCTGCGCGATCGGGCCGCCTTCGTTTTTCAGGTTGTCGGTGCCCCACAGGACGATGGCGATCGATTCGGGCAGTTCAGCGCCGTCCTCCTGATAGCGCTGCAGCAGCCGCTGTGCCTGGCGCGCGCCGTCCGCGATCGCGAATACACTCGGGATGCGGAACGGATCAAAGCCGTGCACATTGCGGCCGGTGGGCAGGATGCCGGGATTGCGCAGCAGGTCGCCGCCAGGGGTCGGCGGCACGAAACCGGTGTCGAGCGCGTGCATCAGCGCCGGCAGTTCATGATCCTCGCACAGCAGCCGCGCGGTGCGCGCCAGCTCCGGGTAGGCATGCGCGGGAATCTGCCCGTCGGGCACCGGCGCGAGATCCACCAGCGCCTCGAGCGCGTCCTGCGACAGTTTCAGGCCATGCGAGGCTTCGGCCACGGCGCCGAGCATTTCCAGCCGCGCGGCGCGCGAGGGCGCCACGCCCATGACATGCAGGCCCTCCGGGATCAGCGTGTATTCCAGCTCCAGTACCTGGTTGGTGAGCCGGTCGATGTGCGCATCGGTCGCGGCGCCCCAGTCAGCGTCGGCGGCGCACAGTTCCACCTCGGCGGCCTGCGAGCGCACCAGCTGCGCCAGCGCGGCGCGCTCCTCGCCGGCGTCGACTTCCAGCGCGCGCCAGCGCTCGAGTGACGACTTGAGTTCCGCAAGGCCCCGATACAGGCCCGAGCGCACGATCGGCGGCGTCAGGTAGCTGATCGTGGTGGCGGCGGAACGGCGCTTGGCGATCGTGGCCTCGGACGGATTGTTCGCGGCGTACACATAAAAATTCGGCAGGTCACAGATGAGGCGATCCGGCCAGCAGCTGCTGGACAGACCAGCCTGTTTGCCCGGCATGAATTCGAGCGCACCGTGAGTGCCGAAGTGCACCACTGCATGCGCCTGAAAGTCTTCGCGGATCCAGCGGTAGAACGCCGCGAAAGCGTGCGTGGGTGCAAAACCTTTGGAGAATAGCAGGCGCATCGGATCGCCTTCGTAGCCTACGCTTGGCTGGATACCGACAAAAACGTTGCCAAAGCGCGCGCCGAGGATATGGATCGATTGCGCATCACTGAGCTGACGCCCGGGGGCCGGCCCCCACTGGGTTTCGATATCGCGCAGCCAGGTCTCGCGCCGCACGTGCGTGTCGACGCTGACCTGCGCGTGGACGTTGGCGTAGGTGCCGCGGCGGGCGGCGTTGCCCTCGATGATACTGGTGCGCAATGCGTCGACGTTCGCCGGCACCTCGACCTGGTAGCCGCGTTCGGCCAGCGCGATCAGGGTCCGATGCAGCGACTCGAACACCGACAGGTAGGCCGCGGTACCGGTATTGCCGGCGCCGGGCGGGAAATTGAACAGCACCACGGCCAGCCGCCGCTCGGCGCGCTCGGTGCGGCGCAGCTCGACCAGGCGCGCGGTGCGGGCGGCGAGCGTGCCGGCGCGCTCGGCGTGCGCATGCATCTGGCGCTGACCGGCATCGGCATCCGCTGACGAGCGGCCGCCGAACACGATCGGCCCGGTGGAGCCGTCCAGTTCCGGAATCGCGACCATGATCGTGGACTCGACCGGCATCAGGCCGCGATCCGAGGCGTCCCACTGCTCGATGGTCTGGAATTCCAGCGAGTGCGCGACCAGGTACGGTACATCCAGGCGGCTCAGCGTCTCGGTGGCTGCCTGCGAGTCGTTGTAGGCCGGGCCACCGACCAGCGAGAATCCGGTCAGCGACACCAGCGCATCGATGATCGGCGCGCCGTCGCGCATGAAGAAGGCGTTGATCGCGTCGCGGGCATCCAGTCCGCTGGCGAATGCCGGCAGCACCCGCAGGCCGCGCCGCTCGAGCGCCGCGATGACCGCATCGTAGTGCGCGGTATCGCCGGCCAGCACATAGGAGCGCATCACCAGCAGTCCGACCGTGCCGCGTGAATCGCGGCGCGCGGCCGGCAGCTTGTCCACCGAGGTCGCGACCCGAGCGGGGATCGAGGGATGGTATAGCCCCACGTCCGGATACTCGATCGGCGGTTTGAAGCTGAGTTGTCCGCGCAAGGCCGCGCGCGGACCTGCGGCGTAGCGCGTCACCAGCATGCGCACCAGGTTGGTGAGGTTGTCTTCGCAGCCGCCGAGCCAGTATTGCAGCGCGACGAAGTAGTTGCGCACGTCCTGGGCGACGCCGGGGATGAAGCGCAGGATCTTCGGCAGCCGCCGCAGCATGCGCATCTGCTGAGCGCCGCTGCTGGTGTTGCCGCTGCTGGTGTTGCCGGCGTCGGACTTGCCGCTGCGATTGCCGGGCTTCAGTCGGCGCAGCAGCGCCATCGGGCCGCCGCCGGAACGCGACATGTCGAAGCCGCCCACGCGCGTCAGTCGCACCACCTCGCCGGCGGAAATCGCGCACAGCATGGCATCGCAATGGTCCCGACGCGCCTTCAGGGCGCCCAGGATCGGCAGGTACTGATCCTCCAGGAACAGCATATTGGCGAAGATGATGTCGGCGTGCTCGATCTCGGCCAGCGTGCGCGCCAGGGCAGGCGCCGAGTCGCTCCACTCCGTGGCCGAATGCATGTGCAGCGACAGCCCGGGCAGCTCGCGCTCCAGCGTCACCCGCGCTCGATCCAGGACCATGGCCAGATGCGTATCCATGGTCAGCAGCAGCACCCGGATGGGCGTGGGCTCAACGCGCGAAGTGGGCTTTTGCTTCATATAGGGTGTCGAGCGTGATCTGGCCGAGTTGGCGTTCCAGCGCGTAGCGTTCGGTATTGCGCCGGGCCTTGCCGCGTACGAAAAACGGAATCTTGTTCAGCTCGCGCTCCGCTTCCGGTGCCCAGCTGGCCTGGTCCGCGATTGCGGGCGGTGTCGGACTCGGCGCGCCAGCCGGGCTCGGCGCGTTAGTCGGGCTCGGCGCGCCCGTCGTGCCAGTGGCGCCCAGATGGGAAGGCGCCGCCTGGTCGTGAAACTCGAAGTCACCGCGGAACATCGTGAGCAGGTGCTCTTCCAGCCCCATCATCAGCGGCTGCACCCAGGTATCGAAGATGACGTTGGCGCCTTCGAACCCCATCTGCGGCGCGTAGCGCGCCGGGAAATCCTGCACATGCACCGGGGCGGAGATCACTGCGCACGGAATCGACAGTCGCTTGGCGATGTGGCGCTCCATCTGGGTGCCGAGCACCAGTTCCGGCTGCAGCTCGGCGACGCGCGCTTCGACCGTCAGGTAGTCGTCGGTGATCAGCGCCTCGATGCCGTACTGCTCGGCGGCGGCGCGTACTTCGCGCGCCAGCTCGCGGCTGTAGGTGCCAAGCCCGACCACGGTGAACCCCAATTCGCTGGCCGCAATCCGGGCCGCGGCGATTGCATGGGTGGCGTCACCGAAAATAAATACCCGCTTGCCGGTCAGGTAGGTGGAATCGACCGAGCGCGAATACCACGACAGGCGCGAGCTTGCGGCCGCCAGCAATGGCGCGGCGTCGATGTGCGCCAGCGCCGCCACTTCGGCGATGAAGTCGCGCGTTGCCGCGACGCCGATCGGCACCACGCGCGTGCACGGCTGCCCATGATTCTGGCGCAGCCACTGCGCCGCCGAGTGCGCGATCTCCGGATACAGAACGACGTTGAAATCCGCGGCGGTGAGCCGCGCCAGATCTGCCGCGGTGGCGCCCATCGGCGCCACGACGTTGACGTCGATGCCCAGCTGCGCGAGCAACGAGCTGATCTCGCGCACATCGTCGCGATGACGAAAGCCCAGCGCCGTAGGCCCGAGCAGGTTGCAGCTCGGCCGGCGACCCGGCAGCGGCGCGCGCTCCACGGTGGCTGCTGCAGGGCACAGCGTGCGCACCAGCCGATAGAAGGTCTCGGCTGCGCCCCAGTTTTCCTTTTTCTGGTACGCAGGCAATTCCAGCGGTACCACGGGGATCGGAAGGTTCAGCGCCAGCGCAAGACCCGCCGGATCATCCTGCAGCAGTTCCGCGGTGCAGGAGGCGCCGACCAGCATGGCGTCGGGACGGAAGCGCTCATAGGCGTCGCGCACCGCGTTCTGCAGCAGGCCGGCGGTGTCGGAGCCCAGGTCGCGCGCCTGGAATGTGGTGTAGGTGACCGGCGGGCGCTGCTCGCGGCGCTCGATCATCGTGAACAGCAGGTCGGCGTAGGTGTCGCCCTGCGGCGCGTGCAGCACGTAGTGCACGCCCTTCATCGCGGTGGCGATGCGCATCGCGCCCACATGCGGCGGTCCTTCGTATGTCCACAGCGTCAGTTGCATCGGGGCTATACCGCCAGGCGCGTGCGCCGTACCAGCGGCCGCGCAAACAGTTCCGCCAGGTCCGCGCTCTGCTCGTAACCCTGGATCGGCGTGAATACCAGCTCGATCGACCACTTGGTCGTCAGGCCCTCGGCTTCCAGCGGATTGGCAAGCCCGAGGCCGCACACGGTCAAGTCGGGACGCGCTGCGCGCGCGCGATCGAGCTGCTCATCGACGTGCTGGCCTTCGGTGATGCGTGTGCAGGGTGGCAGCAGTGCCAGTTCGCTCGCCATGTGCGCGCGGTGCAGAAACGGCGTGCCGACTTCGATCGCCTGCATGCCAAGCTCGCGCACCAGGAAGCGCGCGATCGGCAGCTCGAGCTGCGAGTCGGGGAACAGGAACACCCGCTTGCCCGTCAGCAGCGGCCGATAGGTGGCCAGCGCCCGCTGCGCACGCTCGTGCGACGGTGCGGTGACACGGCGAAAGCGCGCGGCGTCGACGCCAAAAGCGGTGGCGGCGGCCTGCAGCCACAGCGTGGTGCCTTCCGCGCCCAGGGGAAACGGCGCCGGCAGGATCTGCGCGCCACGCTCCTGCAGTGCGCGCGCGGTATCGGCCAGGAATGGTTGCGCCAGCAGCACCCGGGTGCCGGGTCCGCACG
>Ga0181525_10004099_pt1 | contig 11290 bp, 12 predicted proteins | sample PEATcosm2014_Bin_48_FD_121100 | JGI IMG/M metagenome (GOLD analysis project Ga0181525, IMG submission 121100) | Peatland microbial communities from MTU Mesocosm Facility, Houghton, MI, USA - PEATcosm2014_Bin06_10_metaG | ecosystem: Environmental > Terrestrial > Soil > Wetlands > Peat | place... | reverse complement strand
GCCCAAGGCCGCTCCCTTCAGGCGCATTGCAAACCGCTGCGCCATTTCGGGGGGGAAATGGCGCAGCTGCGAATCGGCCGTGATCTTAACCAGCACCGTTTTGTTCGACAACAAATCGTGAACGCTGAGAGTCGAGGAACTTGCATCCACTGAGTTGACGGTGCCGGCAATATTGCGGAAGGTTCCGGAAACAATTTCTTCCGCCGTGAGTTCTGTTCCATCGGCGTTGCGGTCACCGCGCGCGCGGACCTGGTCGCCGGGTTGAATCTCGTGAAGAGTGCTTGTCTTGGCGTCGTCGAATTTCACGGAGTCGGGCGCGTAGCGGCGAATCACCGTGCCTTTCGATACGTGAACGACGATGGTTTTCTTCCCCGAGAAGGTGGTTGCCGAGATCGTGACCGTTCCCGCCGCTGGATCCACGGCGCTCACTACTCCGCCGACGCCCCGCTTCTGCCAGTCCTGCAATTCCTGTTGATGCAGCGCTTGCACGTCGGAGTGCTTCATCACGACGACAGTGGAAGCGGCAACTGAGTTATCGTCCGCGGTCTTACCCGCCACCAGAATGCGGTCGCCGACCTGAAGATCCTGCAACTGGATGGGCGTCGCGTTCTTAAGATCTTTCTCGCCGGGAGCCACGCGCAGAATCCGGGTTGCAGGCTGCACCGTGATCTTGACATCGCCACCGGTATCCGGCGTCAATGTAACCTCTGTTCCACTGATGGCTTTGATCGCTCCGAGACGCCGGCTGACCGCACCGGGGCCAGTGGCCGCCTGCTGATTTTGTTGACCCGCTGGTGCGGCCAAGCAGGAAGGTACGAAATGGAGACATGCTGCGCTGGCCGTGCAGAATGCAATCATCAGAAGGCGGCTTGTGGTCGTCCTCATATTGTTTCCACACTATTTAATTTACATTGTCGGGGCGTTAAATCGGGACGATTTACAAAGTTTTACTTCGAGATGAGAGGCTTCTAACGCGGACGGCCCAGAGCGGCTGCAGTGGAGAATGACACAACATTTGCGAAGCGATTATTCCGCGATCAGCAGGTTTTCCGCGAACGGCCATTCTTCATCGATCCATTGCGCCTCACAACGGAAACCGGCGATGGGGGCCATTTGAAACACTTCATGTGGAGAGTATTTGTGGCTGCTTTCGGTCCAGATGGTTTCGCCCTCAAGAAAGTCGATCGAGATTTCGGCGGCCGGAATATTCACGGTCTGGCGGCACATCGAGCGTACATGCATCTCAACGCTGCGGTCTTCGTGATTGATTCTGGCGACGTGCTCAAACTGCGCGAGATCGAAGTCCGCGTCTAATTCGCGATTGATGCGAGCCAGCAAGTTCAAATTGAAGGCAGCGGTCACACCCAATTCGTCGTCGTAAGCATGCAGCAGTTGAACGCTCGATTTCTCCAGATCGGTTCCGAGCAGAAGTGAATCTCCGGGTTGAAGAATGCCTCGGACTTCAGCCAGAAACTCAACGCCGGCGGGCCGATCGAAGTTTCCGATGGTGCTGCCCAGGAATAGCACCAAAAGATGCTGATTGGCGGACCGCTGCGCAGCGACCTCGAGGAGTCCGTCGAGGTATTCACGCTCGAAACCCAGAATGCTGATGGACTCGATGTCGCTGAGTTCGCGTTCGCACATGGCAAGAGCGGAAGGGGAAATCTCGATGGGATAGTAAGCGGTTCGCTGCCGCCGGCAAAGCGCCTCCAGGACGTGGCGAGTCTTTCTGCCGCTGCCGCTCCCGAGTTCGGCGACGGAAACCGGAGTCGCCAGCCGTTCGACAATGTCGCGCGCGTGGCGCCGCAGCAGCCGCTCATCGGCGCGAGTGAGTCCGTACTCAGGCAAACGGCTTATCACTTCAAAAAGCGCCGAACCCACATCGTCGTACAAATACTTTGAGAGCAGTTCTTTCTGGCCCGATTTGGTGAGCCCCGCGCGTACGTCCGCGGCGAATTCATAGGTCGCATTGGGAGTAACGGTTTGAGTCAGCATATCGGCTTGTCCTCTCAAGTAAATTGGTCAGCGGCTTACGCAGCGAAATCCCGTGTAGGCAAATTGGTAGTGGGGCTGAAACCAGTTGCGGAACGTTGGCCGCAACATACATGCTGCTGTACGCGCCGATCCGCCCTTTAAGACAAAGTGCTTGCCGTCGAAGAAATCTGCGGAGTATCCACGGTAGAATGGGAAAGGCTCGAAACCGGGAAACGGAGCAAACTTTGTCGAGGTCCACTCCCACCCATTGCCCAGCATTCCTTCAACCCCAAATGCGCTCCGACCCGCAGGAAACGCGTTCACCGACACGGGATTCCAGCGGACAAAATCAAAGTTGCCGAGCGCGGTCTCTGGTTCCTCTCCATCTCCGCTCAGAGTCGCATAGGCAGCCCGCTGCCATTGTGCTTCCGTGGGCAATGACTTCCCTGCCCACCTGGCGTACGCTGCCGCTTCCGCATGACTCACATACACTGGCCAGCCCAGCGGTAGAGGCACTTCCGCAAACATCGTGCGATACAGCCACTGGTTGCCCTGGCGTTTCCAGAACGCCGGGTGCGAAATTGCTCGCTCTGATTTCCAGCTCCAATCGCCTTCGTTCCAAAGAGCGCGCGTTTCATAACCGCCCGCGGCGATGAATTCGAGATACTGGCGGTTCGTGACTTTGTAGCGGTCGATGGTAAAGGCTGGTACATCTACCGCGTGAGACTCATACTCGTTGTCCCATCCGAAAACCTCAGTACCACGTTTCAGTCCGAGCGTGACCGTACCCTCAGGAATCTCAACGGTGCTGTGAACCACTGGAGGCGAAACAATGTCTGGCGGCTCGACCCGCGGAACTTTCCGGTCAACCGGCAATTGATGCAGCATGTAGGCGAGCGTCTCTGCATGCATTAAGCGATGCTCAATCGCCACGTTGAGCAGGGTAGCCAGCGAAAATCCTTCACAGACAAAAGAATCGACATCGCCTACGTCGGAAATTAAAACTGCCAAGTTTTCATCCAGCGTTTCACGGATCTTTCTGACGTAATCGCGCACGGCCGCAATCGAGGGCCAGTCCACTGGTTGATCAGTAGGCAGCCCGCCACCGACTGGATCGATGCCGAAAGCAAACAGCCGATCAAACTCTGGATGAAAGCGCTTCAGACCCAAAACGCGTTCGCGGAACAGATTCCAATCGAAGGCTTCGAGATGTCCGATATAAAAGATGATGCGGTGACGTTCAGCGATCGGGCGCTCGTAGAGAAAATTGGACTTCACCATCGTGAACAGCTCGTCCGTCCGTCGACGAGCATTCGCAACGCGTGCAGTGAGTTCGTGGCGAACAACGGCGTCGGTCTGCGCGGCTGGCATTAAGAGCTCCAGTTTGTCCATGAGGGGATCAGACTTTTCGCAAACGTACAAGGGCAGAATTCTATGCTATAGGCGGCCCGAGTAACATAGGGTGATGTCCCTAGCCGTCTTTCACGTAAACGCTTTTACGGCAAAGCCGTTCGCGGGCAATCCGGCTGCGGTGTGTCCCCTCGTGGAATGGTTAGATGACGACTTGTTGCGCGCGGTTTCAGCCGAAAACAATCTTTCCGAGACCGCTTTCTTCGTGCCTCGCGAAGATTACTATGAGCTGCGCTGGTTCACGCCCCGCTGCGAAGTGAAGCTGTGTGGGCATGCAACCTTGGCTTCGGCATTCGTCCTGATGCACATCCTGGAGCCTGGCCGTTCTTCGGTGCGCTTTGAAACGCGTTTCAGCGGGCCCTTGACCGTTGTGCGCGACGGAGCATTGTTCGCAATGGATTTCCCCGCATTAGCGCCGTGGGCCTGCGCGAAGCCGCCACTGGCGCTGATTGAAGGCCTGGGAAAACTGCCTGCTGCGGTCATGCAGATCGAAGATAACTACTTCGCTAGTTATGAACGGGAGGAAGACATTCAGCGCATTCGTCCTGATTTTCGATTGCTCGAGAAACTTCATCCCGCGGGAGTTGCCATCACGGCTCCGGGCGACGATTCCGATTTTGTCTCCCGCTACTTCGCGCCCAGCTACGGCGTTCCTGAAGATCCGGTGACCGGCTCGACGCATTGCTCATTGGCGCCGTATTGGGCTCAGCGGCTGGGCAAGACGAAACTGCACGCGCGCCAGGTTTCGGAGCGCGGCGGCGAACTGTGGTGCGAAGTCCAAAGAGAACGCGTGATCATAGAAGGGAATGCGGTGCTCACCCTGCAGGGTGAAATGTTGATCTGACGTCCACGACGATGCCGGGTTATTGAACCAATCCCTTACTCCGCAGAAACTCATGCGCGACATCCTTCACATCGCGATGCTGGGCATCGAGAGCATAATTCATTTCCTGCATCTCACGATCGGAGATCTTGCCGCCTAACTCCGCAAGCGCCTGTCCAACTTCGGGATGCTGCCGCAGCGTCTGCTCGCGAATCACCGCGACCGCTTCGTAGGGAGGAAAATAGTGGCGGTCATCGTCGAGGACGAATAAATCGAAGGCTGGAATCAGCCCGTCTGTAGCATTGCCCGCAGCTATATCGATCTGATGATCTTTCAATGCCGGCGCGAGCAAGCCCAGATCCATGATGCGTGGCGGTGCGGAAAAGTGCAGGCGATAGGCGGCGGCCAGGCCGGCATATCCGTCGGGGCGCTCCATAAACTCGTAGCCGAATCCGGCATGCCACTGCGGAGCGAAAGCGGTTGCCTGCGAAATAGTTTTGAGATTCAATCGTCGTGCGTCGTCGCCGCGAATCTCCATCGCAAAAGTATCGTTGAAACCCAGCGGCGGACCGAGTGTGAGGCCGAGCCGTTTTTCATACTCACTCTTGACCCGCTGGTAAACATCCGTTTTGTCGCCTCCAACTTTCCGCTTGAGGATTGCCGTCAAAGCCGTGCCCGTATATTCGGGATAGATGTCGATGCGCCCGGCCAGGATAGCCTGTTGGCATATGTACGTTCCCGCGAGGTAGAAGCGGCGTTCGACCTTTAAGTGAGTGTGCGCTTCAATCTGCTGGGCCATGAGTTCGCCCAGCATCAACGATTCCGTAAAGTTCTTGGAGCCAATCACTATGCGGTCGGCGTGCGATGGCGCGCATGAGAACAAAGCCAGCACTGCGAAAATCGTCAGGCTGAGAGCGCTGCACCGCCGCGCTGCGATGAGAGCGCGCCTCACACCATGCAGATGCCATGTCATCGCGGGCGCAGCCGCCTCTCCAGCCAGCCCAATCCGAAATCCGCTGACAATGCCAGAATGGCGGCGGGAATCGCTCCCGCCAGAATAAGCTGATTGTTCACCATGGCGAGACCACGAAAGATGAACTCGCCCAGGCCTCCGGCGCCAATCGCCGCAGCAATGGTGGCAAGTCCTACCGAAACCACCACCGCCACTCGCACCCCGGAAAGAATCACGCTGAGCGCCAGAGGCAATTCCACCTGAAACAAAAGTTGGGAGCCGGTCAGCCCCATGCCGCGTCCCGCCTCAACGACAGCGGGGTCGACACCGCGGATTCCCGTGTATGTATTGCGAATCACTGGAAGCAGCGCATAGAGTGTCAGGGCGAGAATCGCCAGGCGATCGGCGCGATCGCCAAGCCACGGCACCGGCAACAAGAAGCCAAAAAGTGCGAGGCTCGGAATCGTCTGGATTACGTTCGCAGTTCCCAGGACAGGTTTATTCCACACCGGCCAATGCGCGCTCACTATGCCCAAGGGTATGCCGATCAACACAGCCAGTAGTGTGGAAACTCCCACCAGCCAAAGATGCTCCAGCGTAAGCTCCACAACTTGGTCGCGGTTTTGCAAGAGGAAGTGAAAGAGGTTCATCTAGCGCCTCGATTTTCGACAGCGTCCAGTCCGCCTCCGAAAGAATTCACGTAAGCGGAGGCCAGCGGGTCGCTCGATCGCACGAAATCGTTCGGGGAAAGAACCGTCACCAGACGCCCCGCCTCCATGAGCGCGATGCGCGAACCAAGACGCAGCGCTTCGCGCAAGTCATGAGTCACGAAGACGACTGTCTTATTAAGCCGTTGCTGAAGGGAAAGAAACTCACGCTGCAACTGGTCGCGGGTGAGCGCGTCGAGCGCGCCGAAAGGCTCGTCCATCAGCAGAATCGCTGGGTCGGCCGCCAGCGCCCGAGCCACCCCGACGCGCTGGCGCTGCCCGCCTGAAAGCTGGTGCGGATAGCGCGAGGCCAGGTTCGCCTCGAGCCCCACGAGTTGCAACAATTCTTCGACTCGCCGACGAATCCGCTCGGCGTCCCAGCCCTCGATTCGCGGGATCAGGCCAATGTTTCGCTCCACCGTGAAATGGGGAAACAAACCCACATCCTGGATGACATAACCGATGCCGCGGCGCAAACGAATGACATCGCTTGCGGCGGTGGAGGTGCCGTTCACGCTTACTTCCCCAGCGCTGGGAGTGAGCAGACGATTGATCAGTTTCAGCGTGGTAGTTTTTCCCGAGCCACTGCGTCCCAACAACACCAGTGTTTCGTCCCGTTGCACCTGCAGGTTTAACCCCGAGAGCAACTGCCGGCCACCGGGCAGCGCGTAGGCCACATCGCGGAATTCAATTACAGGAGTAGTAGTGGAAGCGGGTTCCATGTCTGATCAGACTGTGTTTGCCAAGCATACCCGAGTTCGCGAGCCATGCGCAGCCAGGCAAGCCAACCACCGTGGACCAAGTTACCTTTGTGCCGCGCAGCATCCAGAGAGCTAATAGACGACCCGGCTCCCTCCCGCTACGATCTTGAGGAGAATCTTGTGGAAATTCGATTCGGGTATGAGTGTGTCCGTCTTACGCTATTTTCTTTGCTGGATCATGGTCGTCCTGTGCCCTCTAACCCTCATGGCAGCGGACACTGGGTCAGCTGTGCTGCATAGCGAGGGTGGAGTGTGGATTAACGGCTTCGAAATCTCGGGGACCACCGCCGTATTTCCCGGAGATCTGCTCGAGACCAAGCCTGGATTCGCAGCCAACCTCGACGCCGAGGGATCGTCTGTCCTTATTCAGCCGGAATCGATTGTGAAGTTCGAAGGCAACTTCCTGAACCTGGAGCACGGTGGCGTGTCTGTAGGAACGTCGACGTCGATGGGCGTGCACGTGAACTGCATCAAGGTCGAGCCGGTCTCCACCGCGCAGACACAATTCGATGTCACCAACGTCAGCAACACGGTCCAGGTTGCAGCCCGAAAAAACGACGTGAATATTACTGAGAGCGGCGTCCTGCACAAGGCCTCTCCACAGCGCGGTCCTTCGCACTCGGCTACCGTACGTGAGGGTCAGCAAGCTACGCGCGACGAATCGGCGGCCTGTGGCGCCGGACTGCCACCAGGAGTGTCCGGACCTGCACTGAACGGAAAATGGCTCGAAATTGGCGGCGGCGCGGCCGTGGCAGGTACGATTCTTTGCCTCTTATTCTGTACCAGCTCCCCGCCTATCAGCCCCTCGCAGCCATGAGTTTGTAACCTCGCGTTACGACTTCATAATTTCCGGGATGCGGACTGACCCTTCTCAGAATGGGAGTAAACTGCGACGCGAATTGTGAAACGTAAACGGGATCGAGAACTACAGCGTATAATGGAGGTCTTGACCTCGAAGACACCCTGACAGCACGTTGCGCCTTCGCGATTGAGAAATTCCCCTGAAAGGCGAGTAACGTGTCGAGACGGAGAAACTCGGAAAGTCAGTTCCTTCAATTAGAAAACATTGATTTCAAAGGACGGCCATGCAGCGCGGCCGATTCGACGCCTCGTTCGTAGCAAGAAATATTAAGGAATGCCGGCTTCTTCGCATCGCAGGGGAGCCACACTGTCGCGGCGCCGAGGTTTGGCGCTAGCCAGCTCAGAAGGCAGGAGATAAACATGTCAGGAGTCAACGGCGACAAAGCCAGGTTTAACCGGCGACGCAGGCAGAAGATCAGCCGGCGTCAGCGCAATGAAAAGATGCTGAAAGCCCTGGCTGAAAAGCATCTGGTGGCCCCGGCGGCGCCTGCTAATCTCAAAGAGAAGGTGGTATGACTGCTTCAGAGATGCACCCGGCCTCCGAGATCGGCTGAAGCCATCGAGCATTCTGCACGTGAAGGCGTCGAATTACCGCCTTTCACAACGGGGAGAATCCCTTTAGTTACCACAGAACAACTTCAACGGAAGCAGAAAAGAGAAGAGACCTTATGAAGAATCTATACGTCGGCAATTTACCTCACAGCACCACCGAGCCCGAGCTGCGAGGTCTGTTTGAGGCGCACGGGGCAGTGGAACGCGTCAGCATAGTGACGGACCGCGAGACCGGACGCGCCCGCGGCTTCGCTTTCGTCGAAATGACCAATGCGGGCGAAGCCGACAAGGCCGTTGCGGCCTTGAACGGAACGGAGCTTGGCGGCCGCGCGCTAAAGATTAATGAAGCTAAGCCGAAAGCCGATGCAGGACGTGGCGGAAGCGGTGGGGGAAAGCGTTTTGGCGGCGGTGGTGGTGGTGGCAGTCGCGACGACTATCAGGGTCATGCACGCCAGCCGCGCGAACCCCGCTGGTAGCGCACATCCGCGCCGATCATATTCACGCTGATCAACGACAAGAACCGCGAAGAGCCAACTGCGCTCGCCAAACCTAAGAATTGGAGATTGGGATGCCAGGACGAGGACGATCTAGTTTTACCAAACGCCAGAAAGAACACACGCGCCAGCAAAAACAACGTGACAAGGCTGAACGCCGGAGCCAGCGCAAAACTGAAGACACCCCGGGATCGTCGAGTGATTCAAACGAACTCGATTTAACCGAGTTGCAACGGCATGCCGCCGAGCAAGCTGCGCTATTTCAGATGGGGGCCGACGATGCCGACATTTCCAGCATGCCCCGCGAGCGCAGTCCAGAAAAAGACGAATCCTAGTTCGCAACAACGTTCGTGACAACGATAAAGAGGCGCGTCCCTGGGGACGCGCCTCTTTTCACTTCTCTCCGTTTCGTTCCCCTTACGCGAATATCTCGCCCGGCATCCTGGTCAGCGTCCGGCTGGCCAGCGTGTTTTGCACGACATGTTCCGAGCGTCCCGCATTCGCCCAATCGACCTGTTTGCGCTCGATTCGCAACTTTAACGCGCGCTCGATATTCCGAAGTTCGATCACCTCGGCTCCAGCTACCAGGCTCGTAGCCAAGCCTTGCGACCCGGCACGTCCAGTACGGCCAACACGATGGATGAAGTCCTCCGCCATCTTGGGCAGGTCATAGTTGATCACATGCGCTACGTCGTCGATGTGCAAGCCTCGCGCAGCAACGTCGGTGGCCACTAGAATTTGAAATCGACCTTGTTGAAATCCACTGAGCGCTCCATTACGTTGCGATTGCGAACGGTCGCCGTGAGTCATGGCCGCGGAAAACCCCTCGCGCACCAATTCCTTGGCCAGTCGTTCCGTGCCGCGCTTGGTGCGGGCAAAAATGAGCGTCTGGCCTTTTTCTGCGTAGAGCAATTGCCGCAGCACATCGGGTTTCTCGGCTGGACGCACTTCGTACGCCTGCAAGCGGACACTTTCTACCGGCTTCAGCACTGAGCCGATCGCCACTCGCACGGGATCGCGCATGGCATCGTGCACCAGGCCGGCAACAGATTGCTCCATTGTGGCCGAGAAACACATCGTCTGGCGGCGTTGCGGTAGGATCGCAAGGATGCGCCGGATGGCGGGCAGAAAACCCATATCCAGCATGCGGTCAGCCTCGTCGAGCACCAAAATCTGAACTTCGCGCAAGTCGATCAGCTTGCGCGTGATGAAATCCTGCAACCGGCCGGGAGTCGCGACGACCAGGTTCGAACCTGCGCGCACCGATTGAATTTGCGTCTTCTCTGAGACGCCTCCGATTACCAGCGCGGCCTTCGACAATCCCCTGCCGCGCAGTTTTTCGTATTCTTCGTTGACCTGTATCGCCAGTTCCCGCGTGGGCAATAAAACCAGTACACGCACTTTCTGTGATGGTTCGCGCTGCAACATCTCAATCACCGGAATCAAGAACGCCAGCGTTTTGCCGGTTCCGGTTTGCGCCGTAGCCAGTACGTCTTTGCCCTCGATTGCATGTGGAATGGCCTGCGCCTGAATCGGCGTCGGGTTGATATATTGATTTGTCGTCAGCCTCTGCTGCAAAGCAGAAGATAGCGGTAGTTCTGTAAAGCTTGTCATTCGTAAGTTTCTTTCTGGAGAGGCTTGATCAAACTCTGGATACACGTATCGCAAGTTCCCATGCCGCTCTTTATTTTGATTTGACGCTGAATAAACGGCAGGCAGGAAAAGCGGAGATGAATCTTGATCCAACAGGATCACCGCGTCACGAGCAAACCGTGGCAGTAGCGTTGATTTTCATTATAGCATGGCGCGCCATCGAGCAGCTTAGCGCCAATAAACCAAAGTAATCGACTCCACTTTTCTTGGACGGGCTTCGGCAGAACTTATCGCCACAAGTGCGTCGCGGCGCAGTACGTTGTCGTCACTTCCGTGATTGGCAACGGCATAACTGCGGCCGAGCACGATGTAGTCCCCGCGCAATGTCGGTGCTTGAAAATCACGAACCCGTGTAGAGCTGGAAGGGCGCCCAATAGAATGGTTTCCGGAACAAGCCGGAAGAATGCAGCAGCGAGAGTTTAGCCTTGCGTAAGGAGGTTGCGGGACTGTCCTTTTTATCTAATCCTTCATAAAACTGGTCCATGAGCTGCCCGGTAGAAACATCGCTCGCGTCCCACAAGGCGGCGATCACGTTGTGGGCGCCAGCTCGAAGGAAAGCCCACGAGAGTCCCACTAAGCCTTCGCCCGAATAGGCGCGTGTGCCGGCGCCGTAACATGCGGAGATCGTGACCAACTGGGCCCGCACGGAATGAGGAGTAATATCGCGAGCATAGAGCTTGAAGTTTTCGTTCTCGGGACTGTTTCTGGACAACACGATGGCAGAATCGAGCGGGCTCAAGCGGCTGGCGATGCCGTGTGCGACAAAGTGGATATAGGAAAATTGTTCGGGATGACTCGCGAGGTATGCGGCCGGAGTAGCCCGATCGCGCTGAAAAATCTTTTGCTGCGCAGCTGGAAAATGTTTGGCGACGCTGGCCATTTCGACCGTGGAGTTCTCCAGTTCGGGATACTCCGGACTCGATGCGATGGCGTCGCCAAACAGAAGTAGGCTGCGCGTGCGCTTCTCCGTGCCAGGATGCGCCGCGGCCAGAAGGCGCAATGAGCTGGTGTTGGTAATGGTGACATCTTCAATCCAGTAGTGCAGCTTCGGTTCAGCAACCAGCAGCGTCTCGAAATTTAAGTTGTTCAGCTTGCCATCCGGG
>Ga0181525_10004098_pt1 | contig 11290 bp, 10 predicted proteins | sample PEATcosm2014_Bin_48_FD_121100 | JGI IMG/M metagenome (GOLD analysis project Ga0181525, IMG submission 121100) | Peatland microbial communities from MTU Mesocosm Facility, Houghton, MI, USA - PEATcosm2014_Bin06_10_metaG | ecosystem: Environmental > Terrestrial > Soil > Wetlands > Peat | place... | reverse complement strand
GAAAAATGTATCTGGGTGCATGCTGTGTCTGTCGGCGAAGCCATAGCTGCCATTCCGCTTATCAAGGGATTGCAAGCGCGTTATCCGCAAATGAAAATCGTTGTGACCACCATGACGCCGACGGGTGCTGAGCGTGTGCAAACCGCATTTGGGGCGAGCGTCATCCATGCGTATATTCCTTATGACTTGCCTTCCTTCATGCAGCGTTTAATCAAGACCATTCATCCTGTCATTTGCATCATCATGGAAACAGAATTATGGCCGAATTTATTAGCGGCTTGTGATAAGCATCACGTGCCAGTCTGTCTTGTGAATGCAAGATTGTCAGAAAAATCTGCGCGCGGTTATCGTTTGATTTCTGCCATCACACGCAAGATGCTTGCGCAAATTCATTTGATTGCAGCGCACGGACAAGCAGATGCTGAACGTTTCATTGCATTGGGGGCAGCAAGTGACCGCATGATAGTCACAGGCAATATCAAATTTGATATTGAAATCTCCGCAGAAATCATCGCAAAAAGTGCGGCTTTGCGTCAGGAATTAGGCGATAGATTTATCTGGATAGCAGCAAGCACACACGAAGGTGAAGAAGAAATTATTCTGGCTGCACATCAAAAAATTCTTGCAGTTAATCCGCATGCGTTATTAATTCTCGTGCCAAGACACCCCGCACGTTTTTCTGCGATGGCAGCTTTATCTGAAAAAACGTTTGCAACGGCGCGGCGCAGTTTAAATCAAACCTGCACAGCAGAAACCGCTGTTTATTTAGGCGATACCATGGGTGAGTTACTCATGTTATACGGTGCAGCAGATGTTGCTTTTGTTGCAGGCAGTCTTGTGCCTCGCGGCGGACATAACATGCTTGAACCTTCTGCATTTGGCAAACCTGTTTTAACCGGAAATTATTTATTTAATTTTGCAGAGATCAGTGATTTATTTGTTTCAGCACGTGCGCTTATCAAAGTGAATGATGCAGAAATGTTAGCATCGCAGTTGATTCATCTTATGCAGCATCCGGCTGAGCAAAAAGAAATGGGTGCGCGCGCTTTGCAAGTTATCAGTCAAAATCGCGGCGCATTGCAAAAGCAAATTACTTTAGTGAGTTCGCTGATTATTTAAGAGGAGGCTGCATGTTAAGAAAAAATAAACCGCTTTCTCAAGATGAAATTTTCAAGTGGCTAACAGATTTGCGTCAGCATGCAGACACAGCGTATTCGCATTATCACGTGACATCCATCGTAGAAGTTAAAAGTAATGCAGAATATTTTTATGCTTCCGGCGTGAATATTGAAAACGATAGTCATAATCGTCTTAGCATGCACGGCGAGCAAGCGGCGCTTGCGAATGCCATTACTTTTTTAGGCGGTGATGCAAAATTTTCAAGATTATGGCTGATGGCGGCGCCTGCTGATGCTGTGCCGGATAAAGATCAGCAATCCGGTAAATCCTGCGGACATTGCCGGCAAATCATGGCGAGTCTTGCTGCACCCGGTGCGGAAATTTATACAGTGACGCTGGATGGAAGAATTTCTCTGCCTGATACGTATGAAAATAAATTTTTACCTGATGAATTTAAAGAGCAGGATTTGAATTTGTCTTCCACGCAATTCTCGTTTAATGCAGAAGCTTTTCACGTGTGGGAAAAACTGAGTGCGGGAAAAGAATTAACGCATGATGAGATAGAAAAATATTTGCATATGTTATCACCGCATATCATTGCTAAAAAATTTCAGACTTCACCTGTGACTGCATGCATCATCAAGTGTCATAACGGTCGGTATGCAGCCGGTGTATTAATGCAGGATATTGCATTTCTCACGACCGATGCGATTTTTTCTGCGATGAGTAATGCTGTCACCCAATTTGGAAAAGAGAATTTGCAATTTGATGAGATACATTTGCTGAGTACGAACACTCAGCCTGCGCAATTTACGCTTGCGGAAATTGACATGCTGGGACGGCATTATGCGCATGCAGGAACGAGTGTGCATGTGTATGCGCGGGATGGTCGGGCAGACTATGTGTGGGGCGAGTGTGTTAAGGCGTGCTTAGAAAAGGTGTGGGCTTAATTTTATTTAAATCAAAAATATCCTAAAACGAGGACGAGAGAGTCATGTTAAGAAGCAGCCAAGCGAAGCCAGAAATAACCGAAGGCAGAATCGAGACAATTCAGAACGAGATCGAGCAGTTGATATCATTTGAAAGCGGCGGATTTGCTGATCTGTTTTTCAGTCTGTCAAATGACATCATGCTGGCGCTGCTGGGCACCTATCTGACTAACCTCGTGGATATTATCAATCTCGCCAAAACATCCACGAATCGTTATCGCTTTTACCAGAGGAATCAGGAAACAATATTGCTGAACAACCTGCTGATACATGCAAAGCTTGGCGAATGGAAGGCTGCAAGAAAGATATGGACAAAATGTCCGGATATTCTGAAGGTAAAAGGCAGGGTGAAGCATCGTTATCTCTATGAGAGCCATACGGCTTACCAGATAGCCTGGAGAAATGAGGAAGATGACATCATTGCCGAAATGAATGAAATCCTGTCGGCTGAAGAACAGAAGAAGCAGTTTGATGAAATATTTCCAAATGGCGAACTCATCAAGCACAACTGGGATTTTGAGCACGCGAAAAAGCTTCTGCAAGCTGTCTTTGATGCTGTCATTAAAGACACGGTCATTCGTGAAAGCGACATGAGTTTGATGAATGATGAAACCCAAAAAGCCTTACAGGCACTGCATGACTATCTGAATCCTGATAAATCCGCCCAGACTGGCCTTGTGTGTGATGTGAGGATTTATCAGCAAGCCCTGAGCTGTTATGACGATAACTTCAATGCCTTTGTGGACTGGAACCGTCGCACCTTCTGGTGTATTCGTGTGGAAGAGATGATTGCCACCTTCCTTTCGACAGGTTACTTGCGCGCGCATTGCCAGGGTATTTATAACGTTGTTGAGAAGGGGCACAGGTTGAACGATGCTGGTTGTATTCTTTCTAATGGTTCATCTTACTTTCGCTGTGCCGAGGATTTTCTCCCCGGGGTTCATTTCTTCGTAAATATATCCGGCGCGGCGCGCCGGGTCGTCGGCGCAACTGGCACGAGGCGGGGCCCGGGGGGGCAGGGGCGGACGTACGGAAAACTTATGTCGAGCAAAAACATCAAACTTGCAGAACTTATGCCCGCGAAGCAGCAGGCATCTCTGCATGTAACCTTGAGAAATGACGCTGCATCAGTTCTATCGCAAATCCGACAGGGCTGATGCTCCAGCATGTTTCAAGAAACCACGCTAAAAGCTCGTGATATTTCCAGGTGTTTGATGAGTTTGCCCACCAGCGTAACCAGTCATGCAGATAGCGTCTGATACGGCGGGTAGAAGTCCCAGAATCTATCATTTGCTGTACCTGCATTCTTGCCTTGCGCAGTGTTCTTCCATGCGGAACAATGCGTATAGCCCTATGCTTTTGATGTTCAGAATGTTTCCACCCCCCCCTGTTTCGGCTGCATACTGAACATCATTTGCAGAAATTACCCCAGTGTTATTCTCCGTCTGCGTTGGAGAATATTGGATGCCTAAAAAATGAAAACCATTGTGAATGCTGCCCATGCGTGATTTCTTGCGCGACAGTCTCAGGTGTCTTTCCTGCAATATCTCCATCATGCGCCGCTTGCAGCGATTCATCTGCCGCCTTGTTTTGCAAAGGATGAGGATGTCATCCTGAAAACGGAAATAATCCACATCTGCATTCAGAAAAGCATCATCGAGCGGCTTGAGATAAAGACCGCTAAAAAATTGTGATAACGGTCCGCGCAGTGTGATGCCAGTGCTGGGATTCCTGTATCCACGCGGTGTTTCAATGGGATTCGTGATAATGTTTTCAAGCATCGCCAGCAGCTTGGTATCATCGTAATGTTTTCGAATATCCTGCAATAATCTGAAGTGCGGTATTGAAGCGTAAAAGGATTTTATATCAGCACGTATCAGAAACTGTGGTTTTTTCTCTTCCAGCACCTGCCGTATGCGCTCAGTCGCATACTTGACACCTGATGGTCCTGAAAGATGATAGCAGTGTGCATTCATCACATATTTAAAAGTGGGTTTCAGTTGTTTCAGCAGAATGTGCTGCAAAATGCGATCAGATAAATGCAGCTGATCGACGACTTCATCGCTGAAATAATAACGCTTTAAACAGCGCGGGTCATACGTGCCGTCAATAATGGACTGAATACCTTGTGGCAGCCACTCATTGATCTCTCGTGCCATGAAATGCGCTTCGTGATTGTGGTGCGCACGATGTTTCTGCCGGTGAATTTTTGCGAAGAGTTTTTTGCCAATTGCCAGCATGTCTGCAATGTTCCAGCGCTTCATGCAATTCCTGTTCTGAAAAATGTTCCCGCATTTTGATAAGCGCCGACCGCAACATTTGCTGTGCTTTTAACCAGCGCTATTTACCCACCCATCAACAACTCCCGCATCTTCGCCTTAATCATATCTATCGCAATACGATTACCGCCGCCTCTAGGCACGATCAAGTCAGCATGACGTTTGGAGGGGTCGATAAATTGCAGATACATAGGCCGCACGGTTTCTTCATATTGCCGTAATACGGAATCCATAGTACGGCCGCGTTCCTTGATGTCGCGGTTCAAGCGGCGGATGAGGCAAATATCGAGAGAAGTTTCCATGTAGATACGGATATCCATTAACTCACGCAGCTTGGGTTCAGCAAATAACAAAATGCCTTCGAGAACGACAATGGCGTGTTTGCCTATCGGCCGGGTGCTTTTATCGCGCAGGTGCTGGGCATGGTTGTAAATGGGAATCTGAATGTTTTCGCCTTGCTGTAATTGCATTAAATGTTTGATGAGTAATTCATGGTCGAAGGCATCAGGATGGTCGTAATTCATTTTTGCTCTTTCTTCAAAGGGCATGCCGGTATGATCCTTGTAATAAGAATCTTCGGGAATGATGACCACTTGATCGGAGCCAAGTTCAGAGACGATAGTGTTGGCGAGCAAGCTTTTACCTGAGGCGGATGCGCCGGCAATGCCAATGATAATAGTATTTTTTTTCATGTTAATCTTCCCTTGCCTGACTTTTTAATAAAATATAAACCGCACCTCGGCTGCCGTGAGCGGGCGTGGCAGAACAAAATGCAAGAACAGAGGGTAATTCACGCAGCCAATGATTCAATTTATTTTTCAAAACGGGCATTTGGCTGTGGTGTCCCTTTCCGTGGATGATGAGAACAACCCGAATCCTTTGCTGCAAACACTGTTGTAAAAACGCATCGACAGTTTTTCTGGCTTCTTCGATGGTATGGCCGTGTAAGTCCAGCTTTGCTTCGACATTATATTGGCCTTGGCGTAAATTGCGAAGGATTTTGTGCGAGATGCCGGCTTGTTTATAAGAAATAAATTCTTCACTCTGGACGGGGTCGAGGGTGAGGGATTCATTCAGGTTCAGGGACTCTGTTTCTTCTGCCCACCTGTGTTTTACAGGCTTGCGTTTTGGGGGAGCGGGGCGTATTTTGGTTTCTTTCTTTAAGGGTTTGACACCTTTCATGGCTTCTTGAAAGGTTGCCTGATCTTCTTTGCTGAGTTTTTTATTCATTGGAGTATTTTATAACTTATTTAGTTGTTGTTGCGAGTCAGTTAAGGTCAAATCAGTCAAATGCTACCTCGCAACAACAACTACCACTTCCAGTAATAGTTTCGAGGTTGTCATGAAAAAGAAAATAATTATTACCTCCATTGTTGCTGCCTCAATTTTTTATTGGGGTATTGCAAAATATCGCTCGCAATCAGCCAGCCAAATGCCGCCGGCTGTCTTTGTGCAGACAGAGAAGGTGAGTGAAACTTCATTGCCGCTGAAAGTGGAAGCCATTGGTACGCTGGTTGCGCGCAGTGTGCAGATTACGCCGGAAGCAGCAGGACATGTGAGCAAGATTTATTTTCGTGACGGCGCGTTTGTGAAGCAGGATGCGCCGCTGGTTCAACTGGATGATGCGGTTTACAAGGCAAAGTACGAATCAGCCCATGCACAATTGGCGTATAGCCGTGGTGATTTCAAGCGCAAGAGTTTGCTGGGCAAGCGAGGTGCGATTACGCAGCAGGCCATAGACCAGGCAGAGGCTGATCTCAAGGAAAAAAAAGCAGCTGCGGAAGAAAGCAGGGTGATGATGAACAAGATGCTGCTGAGTGCACCTTTTGATGGTGTCGTCGGCAAAAGCATGGTGAGTCCTGGTGATTATGTGACAACGGGTCAGGGTGTGGTGTCATTAACCGATACTAAGCATTTGCGAATTGAATATTACGTGCCTGAGAAATATTTTCCCTTGCTGCATGCAGGACAAGAAGTGAGCGTCACCTCAGCAACCTGGCCGGGAAAAACATTTACAGGCAAGGTATCTTTTATCTCGCCTACCGTGAGTGCAGAAAATCGTTCGCTGGCAATTTACGCAGAAGTTCCGAATGAAAATGGTGAGCTTGCACCCGGCATGTTTGTGAACGTGACTCAATCGCTGGGCATGGAAGAAAAAGTGGTGATGGTACCGGCACGCAGTATTGTTCCCATGCTGGACGGCCAGCAGATTTATAAAGTAGTCAATGGCAAGGCATTTGGTGTAACGGTGCTGACAGGAAGACGCAGCGATGAAAAGGTGCAGATTACGGAAGGTCTTGCTGTTGGAGATATGGTGATTACGGATGGGCAGCTTAAGGTAAAAAATGGCGTGCCTGTGCAGATGAAGGGGTAGCTGCTACGGAGAACGTTCCCTCTCCTCCACGTCCTGAGCTTGTCGAAGGATGGTGGAGGAGAGGGTTAGGGAGAGGAGGTTTTTTTGAACAAAGAGAATTATCTATGAACTTACCTGAATTTTGTATCAAGCGGCCAGCCTTCACTATCGTCATCAGCCTCGTCCTGACGATTATCGGCATCATAGGCTTCATGAATCTTCCTGTGCGCTGGATTCCCAACGTTAATTCACCGCAAATTTCCATTCAAACATCTTATCCCGGTGCGAGTGCAAAGCTGGTTGAGCGTGATGTGACGAAAGTTATTGAAGATACCTTGTCAGGATTAAGCGGTGTGGAAATGCTGGCATCTGCCAGCCGTCAGGGCAGCAGTGAAGTATCTATACGTTTTAAATTAGGCAGTAATATGGATGCTGCCGTAGAAGATGTACGCAGCAGTATTGAACGTGTACGCGCAGTGCTGCCTAAAGATGCGCACAGCCCGATGGTGACAAAAGCAAATTCCAATTCAGAAGCCATTCTTTATATTTCCTTTAATGATGCTAACCGCAATGAAAGAGAATTAAGTGATTACATCACCCGCTACATTGTTCCTTCGTTTGAAACACTGGATGGTGTGGGAAATGTCGGCGTTTTCGGCAAGAAAGTGTCAGCCATGCGCATTTCACTCGATCCTGAAAAACTCGCCGCGGCAAATGTGACGGCAGATGAAGTGGCGGCATTACTGCACGATCAAAGCGCATCCATTCCATTTGGACAAATCCGTGCGCGCGACCGTTATTACAGTGTCGTGACGGATGTCACGCTAAAATCGCCGGAACAATTTAACAACATGATTATCAGAGACAAGGATAATCAGATTGTCCGTTTAAAAGATATTGGCAATGCGAAACTGGATGTTGAAGAGAATGATGCCGTGTTTCGTGTGAATGGCCAGTCGGGTATCGCGCTAGGCATTGTTCCGCAATCGACAGCGAATCCGCTGGATGTAGAGCGTCAGGTGAAAAAAACGTTTAATGATTTAAAAACGTATCTGCCTGAAGGCATGAAAGCCCATATTATTTTTAATCAGGCAGATTTTATCCGCGCTTCCATCAAAAGTGTTTATGAATCTTTTTTTGAAGCAGTTTTATTTGTGTGGATAGTGATTTTGCTTTTTCTTTGCAATTTCAGGGCGACGCTGATCCCGATCATTACTATTCCAGTTTGTTTGATATCAACTTTTGCGCTGCTGTATTTTTTACAATTCTCGATTAATACCATTACGCTCATGGCTTTTGTGCTTGCCATTGGTCTTGTGGTGGATGATGCGATTGTCATGCTTGAAAATATTAGCCGGTATATTGAGGCGGGTTTTTCAGCAAGAGAAGCGGCATTGAAGGGCAGCCGTGAAATTATTTTCCCTATCATTGCCATGACCTTAACGCTTGCAGCGGTTTATACGCCTATTGCATTTACACAAGGATTATTAGGCGTTTTATTTCGCGAATTTACATTTACGCTGGCTGGTGCTGTTATCGTTTCAGGTATTGTTGCGCTGACCTTGACGCCCATGATGTGTGCGCGCATTTTAAATCACGCGCAGGATACCGGGCCTTATGCAGCATGGCAGCAACAAAAACTTTTTCATCTGCAGCAAAAATATCAGCAATTACTCGTGTTTATTCTTGCCAAACGCAAGTGGGTGGTGCTGGGTCTTTTGCTGGTGGCGGGCTTGGGTGCGGTCATTTATAAATATACGGCATCAGAACTTGCGCCTGCAGAAGACATGAATAATATTTATGTTTCCATTGCGGCGCCTCATAGTGCGAGTTTCAATTACACAGATACTTACGTCAGACAGATTGAAGCGATTTATAAAAATAATCCTGCGATTGAATCCTATTTAAGTTTGAGCGATGCCGCGCAGCCATCATCTGCGTTTCAACTGATTATGTTAAAACCCCGCAGTGAACGCGCGCTTTCAACAGAAGCGATCATTGAAGAGCTGACTCAGCAAACCGCTGCTATTTCTGGTGTGAGAGTGAATGTGTTTGCGCCGCCGCCTGCACTCGCGCAAGCAGCAAGCAGTGAGCAGGGTGATAATCTCGGGTTGGTGCTCATGACTTCCGGTGACTATCCCAGGCTGCAGCAAGCAGGTCAGCAAATGGTGGATGCGTTGCGGCAGCAGCCCATGTTTGCTTATGCTAATCACTCGCTCAAATGGGATAGCCAGGAATTTCGCGTCAATATCGACAGAGATAAAGCAGCCGATCTTCGCGTGAGCATGCCCTCTGTTGCCAATACACTTTCAACGCTGATAGCCGGCAGGAATATCGGCAAGGTAGATGATGCAAATATTTGGCTGCAAATGAATAAGGTTTCCCTCGGCAATCCTGATGTTTTCCAGCAGATTTACGTGAGAAATATGGATGGAAAAATGTTGCCGCTCGCGAGCTTATTAAGTGTGAGTGAATCCACGACCTCAGATATTTACAAACATTTTGAGCGTTTGCGTTCAGATAATATTTATCTGACCTTGATGCCTGCGTATAAAGTTTCCGAAGCGATAAAAGTTTTGCAATCCATCGCGAAAGAAACCATTCCAGAAGATATTAAATATACTTTCACGGGTCAGGCAAAAAGTTTTCTGGAATCCAGCGGTAAAACTTTTATTACCTTCATGCTGGCTTTGATTTTTATTTATCTCGTACTGGTTGCGCAGTTTGAAAGTTTTATTGATCCGCTGATTATTTTATTCACGGTTCCTTTTGCGGTAGTTGGTGCGATGATGACGCTGAAAATATTTGGCGGCACATTTAATATTTACAGCAATATTGGTTTGATTACGCTTGTGGGCTTAATTTCCAAGCACGGTATTCTGATTACGGATTTTTCCAATCGCTTGCGTGAATCGGGCAAATCCATACACGAGGCGGTGATTGAAGCTTCGGTGCTGAGATTAAGACCTATCCTCATGACGACGGCAGCCATGGTGCTGGGCGCGCTGCCTCTCGCATTTGCATTTGGGCCCGGGTCTGAGAGCCGGCAGCAGGTGGGGTTGGTGATTACGGGCGGGATGCTATTCGGGACTTTTTTCTCGCTGATTGTGGTGCCGGTGACTTATACTTACCTCGCGCGTTTTAGGCGGGTGGCTGGAGTTGAAATGCCGGAACTTGCTGTAAAATAGGTGTGTCACCCCGGAAAACACGCCGCAGCTGTCGTTGAAAAAAACACTGGTCTCACCGGCGTGTTTATCCGGGGTCCGGGCTTTTTCGATAGTGAAAAGAATACGTTTTTGTTTTTAACCGTTGTACAAGCCATAAGGCAAATATAAAAAAATTCTTCTCACTTCCGAAAAAGCCCGGGCCCCGGATAAACACGCCGGCAAGGTCAGCGTCCTTTTCAACGACAGTTGCGGCGTGTTTTCCGGGGTGACACACTTGCTTAGTGGAAAGCTACGTCGTTGTAGCTTTCCATGACACACCTGTGTTGCAGCAGATTTTTTTATACTTTTTATTAGGATCGCTTCATGCAATTTTTATACGAATTTTTCCCCGTACTTTTATTCTTCATTGCCTTCAAACTCTACGGCATATACACGGCCACCATCGTTGGCATCGTCACCACTTTTATTCAGGTGATAGCCACGCGCATCTGGCTGCGTAAATGGGACAGGAAGCAATTAATCACGCTCACCATCTTTCTCGTCTTCGGCGGTATGACCTTATATTTTCACGATCCAATTTTTGTGAAGTGGAAGCCGACCATTTTATTCTGGCTCTTTGCGATTTCCATTATTGTGACGCACTTCATGCAAAAGCCGCTGATTCAGCGTCTGATGGAAAATATGGTGCAAGACAAGGGAAATATTCCCGCACAAATCTGGAAGCGTTTAAATTTTATGTGGGCGGCATTCTTTTCATTACTCGGTGGTGTGAATCTTTATGTTGCATACGCATACAGTGATGCAGCCTGGGTGAATTTTAAATTTTACGGTGTCACCTCAGCCTTATTACTGTTTAGTCTCTTTCAGGCATTTTATTTATCGCGTTATTTAGTGGAAGAAAAGGTAGAAAAATAATGGTGCAGCCTGAACGTGCAACTCTCATGCGCGAGCGTTTACAACGAGCTTTTTCACCGGATTATCTTGAGGTCGTGGATGAAAGTGATGAGCATATTGGTCATGCGGGGCATCAGGGCGGAGGCAGGCATTTTGCCATTGTTATTTCTGCGGCGTGCTTCAAAGGCATGAGCCGCGTTGCAGCGCACCGGCAGATTTATGCCTTGTTTGTGGATATGATGCCGGAGCAGATTCATGCGCTGAGGATTCGGTTGGTGTAGCGTGGTGTTGTTTGTGTGCGGAGATACGTCGTTGCGAGGAGCTGTTGTCATTGCGAGGAGCTGTTGTCATTGCGAGGAGCTGTTGTCATTGCGAGGAGCGCTTTTTGCGACGAAGCAATCCAGTATGTGACGTTAGCATGCCAACGGTTGTAGCCTTGCTAAAGTCAAAGACTGGATTGCTTCGTCGCAAAAAGCGCTCCTCGCAATG
>Ga0181525_10004097_pt1 | contig 11290 bp, 9 predicted proteins | sample PEATcosm2014_Bin_48_FD_121100 | JGI IMG/M metagenome (GOLD analysis project Ga0181525, IMG submission 121100) | Peatland microbial communities from MTU Mesocosm Facility, Houghton, MI, USA - PEATcosm2014_Bin06_10_metaG | ecosystem: Environmental > Terrestrial > Soil > Wetlands > Peat | place... | reverse complement strand
GAGGTCTCGAGCGCCTGTTGCGACACCAGCTTGCGATCGATCAGGTCCTGGTTCCTCTGGTTGTCGCGCCGCGCCTGCTCGAGCTGCGCCTGGACCTGCGCCAGCAGCGCACGCGCCGCCGCGACCTGCGCCTGCGCCTGCGCCAGGCTCGCCCGCTGCGCCGAATCATCCAGCTGCGCCAGCACCTGGCCGGCCTTCACGTGCTCGCCTTCCTCGATCAGCACCGAGGTCAGCGCGCCGGTGATCTGGGCCGACACGGTGGCTTCACGGCGCGCCGTCACGTAGCCGGTGGCCTGCAGGATCGCAGTCGAGCCGCCAGCACCGCTGGGTGCGACCGCGACCGCCGCCTCGACCTCGAAATGCGGCGCCTGCAGCAGCAGCCAGGCGCCAAGCGCCGCCACCGCCAGGCACGCCACCGCGATCAGCAGCGCCAGCCGCCAGCCGCGCCAGCGCCGCGCGCCGGCGTCGTCGACTTCGCGCTCGATGCGCAGCTGCTGCAGCAACCTGGATTTGGCGGAATCACCGGGCAATGCGCTCTCCCTGTTCAGCGCGTTGACGTCCACAGGTCAACCCGGCCAGGCGGAGGATCACGCCGGCGGCCGCAGCGGCATGATAGCGCGCCATAACGCAGGAGTGCCGTGCCGTGCAAGCTTGTAATCGCGCCGCAGCCGTTTAAGCTCGCGCGCTTCGCTGCGGCCTACCCCCGCCATCGACAACGCCCACTATTGACACAGCCCCGCCATTGACGACACCGGCGCCATCGACAACGCCCACCTGCATGCCAACTCTGCTGCATCCACCGCTGCCCTCGCTCGCCGATTCGCCCTGGCGCTGGCGCGGGCTGCACGGCAGCGCGCGCGCGCTGGCGCTGGCCGAGGCGGTCGGCAGCGACACCCGGCCGTGGGTGTATGTCGCCGCCGATACCCGCGAGCTGGAGCGGCTGGCCGGGGAACTGCGCTTCTTTGGCGGCGCAGCCCTCGAGATCCTGACGCTGCCGGACTGGGAAGTGCTGCCCTACGATGTGTTCTCGCCGCACCCGGACATCGTCTCGGAGCGGCTGCGTACGCTGGCGCGGCTGCCGCTGCTCGCACGCGGCATCGTGCTGCTGAGCGCCGACAGCCTGCTGACGCGCCTGCCGCCGGTCAGCTACGTGCAGGCGCGCAGCTTCGAGCTCAAGTCCGGCGCGGCGCTGGCGATCGAACCACTGCGCCTACAGCTGGCCTCGGCCGGCTATGCCAGCGTCAGCCAGGTCACCACGCCGGGTGAGTTCGCGCTGCGCGGCTCGCTGTTCGATGTGTTCCCGATGGGCAGCGAACAGCCGGTGCGCGTCGACCTGCTGGATGAGCGCATCGATTCGATTCGGCGCTTCGATCCGGACACGCAGCGCTCACTCGAGAGCATTGATCAGCTGCGCTTGCTGCCGGCGCGCGAACTGCCGCTCGATGTCGAGTCGGTGCGGGCATTCCGGCGCCGCTACCGGGCGCGCTTCGAGGGCGACGTGACGCGCATGCCGATCTATCGCGGCGTCAGCGAGGGCATCGCCCCGCCCGGCATCGAGTTCTACCTGCCGCTGTTCTTTGAAACCACCGCGCAGATTACCGACTATCTGCCGCAGCAGCTGGTGGTGGCCAGCGATGCGGATATCGAGGCCGCGCTCGAGCACGCCTGGGAGGACATCAGCGCGCGCTACGAGGACCGGCGCCATGACATCGAGCGGCCATTGCTGCCGCCGGCCGAGGCCTTCAGCCTGCCGGACGCCGTGGCCGGCGCGCTCGCGGCCCACCCCCGGGTCGGCATCGAGCGCTTTGCCGGCGCCGAGCCCTCGCCCGCGCCCGGCGTGCACGATTTTGCCAGCAGCGCGCCGCCCGAGCTGCGGCTCGACGCGCGCGCTGCACATCCGCTGGCGCCGCTGACCAGCTTCCTCGCCACCTACCCGGGGCGCGTGCTGATCGCCGCCGACTCGCCCGGACGGCGCGAAGTGATCGTCGAGATGCTCAGCGCGCATGGCCGGCGACCGCGCGCACTGCAGTCCTGGGGACAGTTCGCCGGCGGTGATGCGGCGCTGGCGATCTGTGTCGCCGAGGACGTCGCCGGCCTGGCGCTGGCGCAGCCGCCGCTGCTGCTGCTGGGCGAATCGCAGCTGTTCGGCACGCGCGCGCGCCAGGAGCGACGGCGGCGGCGCAGCGCGCCGTCGGATCCGGCCGCCATCCTGCGCGACCTGCAGAGCCTGGAGCCGGGGGCGCCGGTGGTGCACGAGACCTACGGCGTCGGCCGCTATGTCGGCCTGCAGCTGATGGACATCGGCGACCAGAGCGGGGAGTTCCTGGCGCTCGAGTATCGCGACGGTGACCGGGTGTACGTGCCGGTGCACGCGCTGCACCTGGTGAACCGCTACACCGGCGGCGCCCCTGAGAGCGCACCGCTGCACAAGCTCGGCACCGACCAGTGGACGCGCGCGCGCCGCCGCGCCGCCGAGGCGGTGCGCGATGTCGCCGCCGAGCTGCTCGACCTGCACGCGCGCCGCGCCGCGCACCAGGCCGCGCCGCTGCATGCCGCGGAGCTCGAGTACCAGACTTTCGCCAACGGCTTTGCGTTCGAGGAGACCGCCGACCAGGCCGAGGCGGTGCGCCAGGTGCTCAAGGACATGCAGGGCACCAAGCCGATGGATCGCGTGGTGTGCGGCGACGTCGGCTTCGGCAAGACCGAGGTGGCGATGCGCGCCGCGTTCGTCGCGGTGCAGGCCGGCCGCCAGGTCGCGGTGCTGGTGCCCACGACGCTGCTGGCGCAGCAGCACACGCAGAGCTTCCGCGATCGTTTCGCCGACTGGCCGGTGCGCATCGAGGCGCTGTCGCGCTTTCGTTCCAGCGGCGAGAGCGTCGCGGTACTCGAGGGCCTGCAGAGCGGCAGCATCGACATCGTGATCGCCACCCACCGGCTGCTGCACGCGGATGCGCGCTTCCACAATCTCGGCCTGATCGTCGTCGACGAGGAGCATCGCTTCGGCGTGCGCGACAAGGAGCGGCTCAAGACGCTGCGCGCCGAGGTGCACGTGCTGACGCTGACCGCAACGCCCATTCCGCGCACCCTCAACATGGCGCTCGGCGGGCTGCGCGAACTGTCGCTGATCACGACGCCGCCGGCCGGGCGCCTGACCATCAAGACTTTCATTACCGAATGGCACGCGGCGACGCTGCGCGAAGCGGTACTGCGCGAACTGCGCCGCGGCGGCCAGGTGTATTTCGTGCACAACGAGGTGCAGAGCATCGAGAAGATGGCCGCCGATGTTGCGGCACTGGTGCCGGAGGCGAGCGTGCGCATCGGCCATGGCCAGATGCGCGAGCGCGAACTCGAGCAGCTGATGGTGGACTTCTACCACAGGCGCTTCGACCTGCTGGTATGCACCACTATCATTGAAAGCGGCATCGACGTGCCGAGCGCCAACACCATCCTGATCAATCGCGCCGACCGGCTCGGGCTGGCGCAGCTGCATCAGCTGCGCGGCCGCGTCGGCCGCTCGCATCATCGCGCCTATGCCTACCTGATCGTGCCGTCGCGCAGGGCGCTTACCGGGGATGCGGCCAAGCGGCTGGAGGCGATCGAATCGCTCGAGGACCTGGGCGCCGGCTTCGTGCTCGCGACCCACGACCTGGAGATACGCGGCGCCGGGGAATTCCTCGGCGAGGCGCAGAGCGGCGAGCTCAGCGAGGTCGGCCTGAGCATGTACCTGGAGATGCTCGAGTACGCGGTCAAGGCGATGCGCGCCGGCCGCGAACCGGCGCTCGATCGGCCGCTGGCATCGAGCAGCGACATCGAGCTGCATGTGCCGGCGCTGCTGCCGCAGGACTACGTGCCGGACGTGCACCTGCGGCTGGCGCTCTACCAGCGCATCGCCGCGGCCGACGCGCTCGCGTTGCAGGACATGACCGCGGAGCTGATCGATCGCTTCGGCGCGCTGCCGGAAGCGGCGCACAACCTGCTGCGGCTGGCCGCGCTGCGGCTCGACGCGCGTGCGCTCGGGCTGCGACGCCTGGAGCTCGGACCGACTGGCGGCAGCGTGCAGTTCGAGCAGGACAACCGCGTCGACGCTGCGCGCGTGATCGCACTGGTGCAGCGCAAGGGCAGTGAGTATCGGCTGGAAGGCCCGTTGAAACTGCGCGTCACGCGTGCACTGCCCAGGCCCGAGCAGCGCTTCGAGTACGCGCAGCAGCTGCTGCAGTGGCTGTCGGGCGCGACGCCATGAGGGCGCCGGCCCCTGCTAGGATAGGCGGCACTATGAGTCCGCTCGCCGTCGCAACACTCGCCGCCACAGCGTTGCTTGCGGCTGCCAGCGCCGGCCAGCCGCCGGCGCAAACCGTCGCGCAGCAGAACACTGCGGCCGCCTATGGCGTGGAGGTGATCGTGTTCCGCGTCGTAAGCCCCGCCCAGGGCGAGGACTGGGACGCGGTGCCGGTAGGACGTGGTTTCGGCAGCAGTGCGACGCGCGGCGGTGCCACCCCCCAGGTGCTGAAGGTGCTGACGGCCGCCGACTATCGCCTCGGCGCCATCGAGGCCACGTTGAAGAGCAGCGGCGCGTGGCGCCCGGTGGCCCACGCCGCCTGGGTGCAGACCGCCGCCAACTGGGGCACGCATGCGGGCATCGCACTGGCGGACGTGGGCATCAATGTGCCGGGCTTGAGCGGCATGGTGTACCTGGAGCGCGCACCGATTTATCTGCACCTGGGGTTTGATGTGCGCCTCACTGGCAGCGCCACCTATACGATCAGGGAAATGCGCAGCGTGCGCTACAACGACAAGCAGTACTTCGATCACCCGGGGTTCGGCATCATCGCGCTGGTCACGCCGATCAAGCGCGGCGACGCGGCGGCGGCCCCGCCTTAGCAATCACGCCACGCCGCTGATTTCCTGCTCATCTGCGACCGCCACCCGCACCTCGGCTTCCTGCTTTGCGCGCAGCAGTGCCCGTAGCGCCGCCTGCAGCAGCTGCTCGACCGACCGATCGGCGCTCGGCCGCAGGCTGACGGCGCCGATGCTGACGGTCACGAACTTCTGCCGCCGCGCGCGCGGGTGATGAATATGCTGCCCCAGCACCTTGCGCGCCACCGAGGCGGCAAAATCCGGAACCGCGGCTACGTCGCCGTTTCGCACCAGCGCGACGATGCAGCCGCCCTCCCAGCGTGCGACCACGTCCGCGCCGCGCTTGAACGACGCGCCGATGATGCCGGCCACGCGCCGGATGCAGGCATCGCCTGCCGGCCGGCCGAAGGTATCGTTGTAGCTGCCCAGTTCATTGATGTCGAACATCATCAGCGTCAACGGCAGCGCATCGCGCACCCCGACCTGCCAGTCATGATGCAACAGCTCTTCAAAATACTCGCGTGAGCACAGGCCCGAGAGCCGGTCCTCGCGCAGCCAGCTTGGCAGGCCCGGGACCGGGCGCGCATCGGTGCGTGCCGCACGCGCACCGACGTCGCGATGGAAGCCGACGATATGGGTCACCTCGCCGCCGGTGGCGCGCAGCGGCTGGATCACCACTTCGTTCCAGAACTGCGTGCCGTCCTTGCGGTAGTTACGCAGCAGCGCGCGGCAGGTCTGCCCGCGCGTGATGGCCTCGCGCAGCAGCGTGCGGCCGTCCTGTTCGCGATCACTGCCCTGCAGCCGGCGCAGGTCCTGGCCCATCAGTTCATGCAGCTCGTAGCCGGTCAGGCGCAGGAAGGCGGCATTGGCATAGGCGACCGGCTGGTCGCCCGTACCAGCGTCGCACACGACGATGCCTTCCGGTGCCGCGTCCAGGATTCCGCGCAGGAATTCGACCGACCACCCGCCCATTGGTCCTAGGTGCCTCCGGCATCGGCGCTCCCGGAATTGAAAGTCAGTTCCGGCGGCGGCGAGGCGCTGCGTTGCAGCCATTCTCGCGCGCTTTGCCAGGCGGCGGATGCGCTCAGCGTCTCAAAACGGTAGCCGCTGCGGCCCCGCATGCGCACCAGGCGCAGTTGCGAGACCGGGTCGATCGACAGCTTGAGGCGGCGCAGTAGCAGCTCGACCCCCGGACGGTCATTGCAGACCGGAAGTACATCACAGCCGGCCTGCAGCGCGCGCCGCGCACGCTGCTCGAGGTCCCCCACTGCCGCGGCACCCCCCATGGTCAGGTCGTCGGCGAACACCAGGCCGCCAAAATTCAGTTCGGTGCGCAACAGGCCATCGATCCAGCGGTGCGAGAAACTCGCCGGCACCGAATCCACCGCCGGATACAGCACGTGGGCCACCATCAGCGCCGGCAGGCCGTTGTCGATCAGCCGCCGGTACGGCAACAGGTCCGGTTCCATGTCGACCAGCTCGCGCCGGTCCACCGGCAACGCCACGTGCGAGTCGGCCACGACGGCGCCGTGGCCCGGGTAGTGCTTGGCGGTAGCGGCCATGCCGGCGTCGCGCATGCCGTGCATGTAGGCAATCGCCAGCTGCGCCACCGCCGGCGCCTGGGCGTGAAAGGCACGATCGCCGATGATTTCCGACAGGCCGTAGTCCAGGTCCACGCACGGCGCGAACGAGAAATCCACCCCGCAGCCGCCAAGCTCCGCGGCCATCAACCAGCCGAGCGCACGCGCCATCGCCAGCCCCTGCTGCGGGTCGGCGTCAAAGGCATGACCGATACGACGCAGCGGCGGCAGCGCCGAGAACCCTGGCCGGAAGCGTTGCACCCGCCCGCCCTCATGGTCCACCGCAATCAGCAGCGCCGGACTGCGCAGCGACTGGATGTCGCCGACCAGCGCCTGCAGCTGCGGCGGGTCGACGTAGTTGCGCGTGAACAGGATGACGCTGCCGACCAGCGGATGCGACAGCACGTCGCGGTCGGCCGCGCTCAGCGCCGTGCCTTGCACATCGACCATCAGCGGCCCTAGGGTCATCGCGGGCTCATCGCGGGCTCATCGCGGGCTCACCGCGCCGCCTGCAGGTTTTCGGGCCAGTGGCGATACGGCCGCTGCGCCAGCCGGAAATTGTAGTAGCGCTCGTCGTGCGTGACTTCCACGCCGAGCCACGGCGGGCGGGCGAACACCGCATCCTCCGCCGCCAGTTCCAGTTCCGCGATCGTAAGGCCGGCGTTCTCGCCCAGGAACTCGTCGATCTCCCACCTGCTGCCCTGGTAGATGACGATGTGGCGCCACTTTTCGATCAACGGTCCCTCGCATAGCCGATCGAGCATGTCACTGGCATCGGGCACCGGGATCGCGACCTCATATTCGGCGCGCGCCAGTGCCCGCGTCATCGCCTTGACCGACAGCCAGGCGCTGTCGCCGGCCAGCCGCACCCGCACCGAGGCGCGGGCAGTGTTGGCGAGATAGCCCTGGCGCAACAGTGTCTTCTGCGACACCTGCCCACGCCAGGCTTCGCTGGCGAGCCGGAACTTGCGCTCGATCTCAATGGCCATGAGATGACCCCGGCGCCAGCAGCGCCAGCGACTCCAGGTGCGCGGTGTGCGGAAACATGTCGACTACGCCGGCCGCCAGCAATTGGAAACCGTACTGCTGCACCAGCACGCCGACATCGCGCGCCAGGGTGTCCGGATCACAGGCCACGTACAGCACGCGCTCGGGCGCCAGGCGCGCGATCTGCGGCAGCAGCGCCAGCGCGCCGGCTCGGGGCGGATCGAGCAGCAGGTGGCTGAAGCGCTCCCCCAGCCACGGCGCCGCGGCGACGTCGGCGCTCAGGTCGGCGCGGTGGAAATGTGCGTTGTCGATGCCGTTGCGATGCGCATTGGCGCGCGCGCGTTCGACCAGGCCGGCATCGCCCTCGACCCCGACCACGCACTGGGACTGGCGTGCCAGTGCCAGGGAGAAATTGCCCAGGCCGCAGTACAGGTCGAGCACGCGGGCATCGCAGCGCAGCTGCAGCAGCGCCGCCGCCGCGCCCACCAGGGCACGATTGACCCCGGCGTTGACCTGGATGAAATCGGTCGGCAGGAACTCGATCTGCAGCCGCGCCTGCGGCAGCGCATAGTACAGGCGCGGCGCCGGCTCGGTGAGCGCGTGGGTGCTGTCGATGCCGGCGGGCTGCAGATAGAAGTGCAGGCCGTGCAGCGCCTCGAACGCTCGCAGTTGCTCAAGGTCGGCCGCCGACGGTGCCGCCAGCACCCGCAGCACCAGCGCCACGGCGTTGTCCCCGATCGCCACCTCGATCTGCGGCAGCTGCGCCCGGATCGACAGCTGCGTGATCAGTTCCGACAGCGGCATGATCAGCCGATCGAGCGGCGGCGCCAGCACTTCGCAGCGCTCAAGGTTCGCGATCAGGTTCGAGCGGCGTTCGCGAAAGCCCACCAGTGCCCGTCCCTTCTGTCGCACATAGCGCACACCCAGGCGCGCGCGCCGCCGATAGCCCCAGGGCGCACCGGTGATCGCCGGCAGCCAGTGCGCCGGCGCCACCTGCGCGACCCGCAGCAGCGTGTCGCGCAGCCGCTGCTCCTTTAGCCGCAGCTGCGCGTCGGCATCCAGATGCTGCAGTGCGCAGCCGCCGCAGACATCGAAGTGCGCGCAGTACGGCGTGACCTCGCCGGCAGCACCGACCGCGGCAGCACCCGTGGCGATGGGCGCGGCCGGGGCCGGGGTCGGCGCCACCACCCGAGTCTCGCGGCCAATCACGACGGCGTCTCCCAGGCCTTGAGGAATTCGGCGTGATGCACCTCGCTCGAGCCGCGCAGCAGTGCGCGCACCTGCTCAAGCTCGGCATCCAGCGCGGCACGATCAAGCCTTCCGCGCAGGAACTGGAAGCGCAGGTAGATCAGGAAGGTGTTGAGCACATCGGTCTCGCAGTAGTGGCGCACCTGCGCCAGGCCGCCCGCCAGGTAGGTGTCCCAGACCTTGTCGCCGGAGAATCCGAGCTTGCCCGGAAAGCCCAGCAGCGCCGCGACGTCCGCCAGGCTGGCGCGCGCTCGTCCCTGGAATCCGGCCAGCACATCCATCAGGTCGAGGTGGCGCCAGTGGAAGCGCGACAGGTAATTGTTGTAGCGAAAGCTCGTGTCTTCCTCGCCGGTTTCCCAGTAGCGCGGGGCCTGCAGCTGCGCCTGCAGGGATCGATAGTGCAGCACCGGCAGGTCGAATCCGCCGCCGTTCCAGGACACGAGATCCGGCGAGTATTTTTCAATGCCGTCGAAGAAGCGCGTCAGCAGCTCGGTCTCGGTCGATGACAGATCGCCCAGGCTCCACAGCCTGAACTGCTCGCGGGTTCGCAGCACACAGGCGATCGCCACCACACGGTGCTGGATGTGCGGCAGGAAGTCGCTGCCGGTCTCCGCCCGCTGGCGCGCAAACATCGCCTTGGCGACCGCCGCGTCGTCCAGTGCTTCCAGGCCATACAGCCGTCGTCCCAGCTGCACATCGGGCACGGTCTCGATGTCGAACACCAGCACACTCATCGGCGCGCCGCGCGCCTGGAGACTGCCCGCTTGGCGGCAGCGCGCTTAGCGGCGCGGCGCACGCGCTTAGCGGCGCGGCGCACCCGCTGGGCGCGCAGCAGCACCGCCACCGCCACGATCAGTCCCGCCTCGTCAGTCAGCGTCACATGGCCCTCGCCCACGCCGAGCCGGCGGCGCACGCGCTCGCCGCGTGCCGAGTAGATCACCTCGGGCTTGCCCCAGGCGTTTTGCAGCACGCCGACATCGCGGATCCACACGCCGTGCGCAAAGCCGGTGCCCATGGCCTTGACGATCGCCTCCTTGGCGGCAAAACGCATCGCCAGGAAGCGCTCCGGCCGGCGCGTGCGCTCGAACTGCTGCCGCTCCTGCGGCAGCAGCAGGCGGTCGAGCAGATGCGATCCGAAGCGCGCGTAGCTGGCGTGCATGCGCTGGGCCTCCAGCACGTCGATACCGATGCCGAAGATCATGCGCGCGCCGCGAGCATCAGCGCCTTCATCGTGCCGACCGCCGCCGCCAGCCCGTCGAACAGCGCGCGCGCGATGATCGCATGGCCGATATTAAGCTCGACGATCTCGCCGATCGCCGCCACGGCCGCGACATTGTGATAATTCAGGCCATGGCCGGCATGCACCTCGAGCCCGCGGCCGGCGGCAAAGCGCGCCGCCTCGCGCAGCTGCTCGAGCGCGCGCGCCTGGGCCGCCCCGCTGCTGTCAGCGTATACGCCGGTGTGCAGTTCGATCACCGGCACGCGCGCCGCCACCGCAGCTTCGATCTGCGCCGGCTGCGCATCGATGAACAGCGCGACGCGGATGCCCGCCTCAGCCAGACGCGCACAGGCGGCGCGCAGCTCCGCACCCCCGGCCACCACGTCCAGGCCGCCCTCGGTGGTCAGCTCGGCGCGCCGCTCGGGTACCAGGCAGCAATCGGCCGGCTTTATCGCGCAGGCAAAATCGATCATCGCCGCGCTGGCCGCCATCTCCAGGTTCATGCGCGTGCTGATGAGGCCCGCCAGCAGCTGCACGTCGCGTTCCTGGATGTGACGGCGATCCTCGCGCAGGTGCAGCGTGATGTTGTCGGCGCCGGCCTGCTCGGCCAGCAACGCCGCCTGCACCGGCTCCGGATAGCGCGTATACCGCTGCTGCCGCAGCGTGGCGATGTGATCGATGTTCAGACCGAGCGCAATAGCGTGGTGCATCAGCCGCTGCGCTCCCGGCGCGGATAGTTGAGCAACGATCGGGCCACGGCGCGGGTGTGCAGCTCGCGGCCCTCCAGGCAGTGATCGAGCGCCGCGCGCATCAGCGCGCGCGCCTGGCGCAGCTGAGCGTCGCCCTCAATGCCGCTGCCCGTGGCCAGCCGCTGCAGCACGCTGCCGCCGATGCACCCGGGACTTCCGGGCTCGGCGATCACCACGCCGTGCACGCCGGGCTGAAAGTGATAATAGGCGTCGCCGCGCACCGGCTGGCCGGTATCCGCCTCGGCCGCAAGCTCCAGCCCATAGCCGATGAATTCCAGCAGTCGCGCCTCGAACTGGCGCAGCGCCGCCTCGGCCGACGACACCACCTCGGCCGCCTTTACCCCCCGCAGCTGCGCGAGCGTGGCCTCGTATTGGTCGAACAGCCGCGGGTGCGGATCGTGGCGCGCCACCAGCTTGAGCAGCAGCTCATTGAGGTAGAAGGCGCTCATCAGCTGCTGCGCCGGCAGCGCCGGCGCGCCCTCGGCGTTCTCGGCGCCGGTCAGCGCCGGCGCCTCGCCGCGCCCGCTCCAGGACAGCAGCAGCGCGCAAAACGGCTGCAGCAGCGCAAAGCGCGAGCGCGGACCGCGCGCCGCACGCGCGAACAACGTCATGCGGCCGTGCTCGCGCGCGAACACCTCGACGATCAGGCTGCT
>Ga0181525_10004096_pt1 | contig 11290 bp, 10 predicted proteins | sample PEATcosm2014_Bin_48_FD_121100 | JGI IMG/M metagenome (GOLD analysis project Ga0181525, IMG submission 121100) | Peatland microbial communities from MTU Mesocosm Facility, Houghton, MI, USA - PEATcosm2014_Bin06_10_metaG | ecosystem: Environmental > Terrestrial > Soil > Wetlands > Peat | place... | reverse complement strand
TCCAGAAGCTCCGGATCGTCGACCATGTCGACCTTGTTCATGAACACGACGAGCGCGGGCACGCCGACCTGACGGGCGAGCAGGATGTGCTCGCGGGTCTGGGGCATCGGGCCGTCGGCAGCGGACACGACGAGGATGCCGCCGTCCATCTGGGCGGCGCCCGTGATCATGTTCTTCACGTAGTCGGCGTGGCCGGGGCAGTCGACGTGGGCGTAGTGGCGGTTCTTCGTCTCGTATTCGACGTGCGCCGTCGAGATCGTGATGCCGCGCGCCTTCTCTTCCGGCGCTTTGTCGATCTGATCGTAAGCCGTGAACGTCGCACCGCCTGTTTCGGCCAGAACTTTCGTGATCGCTGCCGTCAGGCTGGTTTTGCCGTGATCGACGTGACCGATCGTTCCGATATTGCAGTGCGGCTTGTTCCGCTCAAATTTGGCCTTACCCATCGTGGTCTCTCCGTAGTCTGACGATTGATTACGCGTACTTGGCTTTGACTTCGTCCGCGATCGCGGCCGGTACTTGCTCGTAGTGATCGAACTGCATGCTGTATTGCGCACGACCCTGCGTCATCGAACGCAGCGTGTTGATGTAGCCGAACATGTTGGCGAGCGGCACCATCGCGGACACGACCTGCGCGTTGCCGCGGCTGTCGGTGCCCTGCACCTGGCCGCGCCGCGAGTTGAGGTCGCCGATCACGCCGCCGAGGAAATCGTCGGGCGTCACCACTTCGACCTTCATGATCGGCTCGAGAAGCTTCACGACACCCTTCGACGCCAGTTCGCGGAAAGCTGCGCGTGCCGCGATGTCGAAGGTGAGCGCGTTCGAGTCCACTTCGTGGTACTTGCCGTCGACCAGCGTCGCCTTGAAGTCGATCACGGGGAAGCCGGCGAGCAGGCCGCTTTCCTTCTGCGCCTTGAGGCCCTTTTCGACGGAAGGAATGAATTCCTTCGGAATCGAGCCGCCGACGACGTCGTTCTCGAAAACGAATCCTTCACCGGCCGGAAGCGGCTCGAACTCGATCTTCACTTCGGCGAACTGGCCGGAACCGCCCGTCTGCTTCTTGTGCGTGTACTGGATCGTGACCGGCTTCGACAGCGTCTCGCGATAGGCAACCTGCGGCGCGCCGACATTGGCATCGACCTTGTAGGTGCGCTTCAGGATGTCGACCTTGATCTCGAGATGGAGTTCGCCCATCCCCTTCAAAATCGTCTGGCCGGATTCCTGATCGGTGGAGACGCGGAACGACGGATCTTCCTGAGCGAGACGCGCAAGCGCCATGCCCATCTTTTCCTGGTCGGCCTTCGTCTTCGGTTCGATCGCGACTTCGATGACGGGATCCGGGAATTCCATCTTTTCGAGGATGACCGGATTGTTCGGATCGCAGAGCGTTTCGCCCGTCGTCGTGTATTTCAGGCCGGCGAACGCAACGATGTCGCCGGCATAGGCTTCCTTCACGTCTTCGCGGCTGTTGGCATGCATCAGAAGCATGCGGCCGACGCGCTCGCTCTTGTCCTTGACGGAATTGAGCGCACCGGTGCCCGAGGACACCGTGCCGGAATAGACGCGCACGAAGGTGATCGAACCCACGAACGGGTCGTCCATGATCTTGAACGCGAGGCCCGCGAACGGCGCCTTGTCGTCGGCGGGACGCACCACGACCTTGTCGGTTCCGGGGACCACGCCTTCGAGGGGCGGAATGTCGAGCGGCGACGGGAGATAATCGACGACCGCGTCGAGAAGCGGCTGCACGCCCTTGTTCTTGAAGGCCGAGCCGCACATGACCGGCACGAAGTGGAAGGACGTCGTGCCCTTGCGGATGCAGGCCTTGAGCTGCGCGACCGTCGGCATGTTGCCTTCGAGATAGGCCTCGAGGAGCTTCTCGTCTTCTTCGACGGCCATCTCCACGAGCTGCGTGTGCAGCTCCTGCGCCTTCGCCTTGTACTCTTCCGGAATCTCGACGACGTCGAACTTCGCGCCGAGCTGTTCGTCGTGCCAGATGAGCGCCTTCATGCTGACGATGTCGACGAGGCCCTTGAAATCGCTTTCCGTGCCGATCGGCCAGGTGATGACCATCGGACGCGTGCCGAGGCGATCGATCATCATCGCGACGCAGCGCGGGAAATCGGCGCCGGTGCGGTCCATCTTGTTGACGAAACAGATGCGCGGCACGCGATACTTGTCGGCCTGGCGCCACACGGTCTCGGATTGGGGCTCAACGCCCGCGACGGCGTCGAACACGGCAACCGCGCCGTCGAGCACGCGCATGGAACGCTCGACTTCGATCGTGAAGTCCACGTGGCCGGGCGTGTCGATGATGTTGATGCGATGGTCGTTCCAATAGCAGGTCGTCGCGGCCGACGTGATGGTGATGCCGCGCTCTTGCTCCTGCTCCATGAAATCCATGGTGGCGGCGCCGTCGTGCACTTCGCCGATCTTATGGCTCTTGCCCGTGTAGTACAGGATGCGCTCGGTCGTCGTCGTCTTGCCGGCGTCGATATGCGCGGCAATGCCGATATTCCGGTAGCGATCGAGCGGGGTCGTGCGGGCCATAACCAGTTCCTCAGTGACGCTTTACCAGCGGTAGTGCGAGAACGCGCGATTGGCTTCCGCCATCTTGTGCGTGTCTTCGCGCTTCTTGACGGCAGAGCCGCGATTGTTCGCAGCGTCGAGCAACTCGCCCGAAAGACGGCCGGTCATCGTCGGCTCGTTGCGCGAACGCGCTGCATTGATGATCCAGCGGATGGCGAGCGCGCGGCTGCGATCGGTGCGCACTTCCACCGGAACCTGATACGTCGCACCGCCGACGCGGCGCGAGCGCACTTCCAGCGCCGGGCTCACATTGCGCAGAGCTTCGTGAAACACCACGAGCGGGTCCTGCTTCGTCTTCGACTGGATGGTGTCGAAGGCGCCATAGATGATGCCTTCGGCGGCGGATTTCTTGCCGGCATACATCAGGCTGTTCATGAACTTCGCGAGAACCGTATCGCCATATTTGGCGTCGGGGATGATCTCGCGGCGTTCGGCGCGGCGGCGTCGGGACATGTTCTCTTCTCTCCCCTTACTTCGGACGCTTGGCGCCGTAGAGCGAACGGCGTTGTTTGCGGTCTTTCACGCCCTGGGTATCGAGGACGCCGCGGATGATGTGATAGCGAACGCCCGGCAAGTCCTTCACGCGGCCGCCGCGGATCAGCACGACCGAGTGCTCCTGCAGATTGTGGCCTTCGCCCGGGATGTAGCTCACGACTTCATAGCCGTTCGTCAGGCGCACCTTGGCGACCTTGCGAAGTGCGGAGTTCGGCTTCTTCGGCGTCGTCGTGTAGACGCGCGTGCACACGCCGCGCTTCTGCGGACAGTTCGTGAGAGCCGGCACCTTGTTGCGCTTCGACTTCTCGCCGCGCGGCTTGCGGATCAGCTGATTGATCGTCGGCATTCGCTCTTCCAAATCCTCGGTTTCGTTCCAGCAAACCAAACGACGATCCGGGCCAAGGCCTTCTTCGGCCTGCCCCGGCGATGCGGAGGATTTGGGAAACCCAAATCGCGCTGATCGACGCTCTAATTTACTTGGCTTCTGGACAGCGTATCGGCGCGATTGCGACGACGGCCTGTCCGCGAAGGTGGGGCTATATATCGGCGAGGTTCCCCCCGGTCAAGGCCGCTGAAGCGGGGATTTCTCAGGGGACGGAAGTTCCCCTCTCCCCGGCTCCGCGGCAGATTAAACCGCAGAGCTTCGCGCCCGGTCCCTGCGAGGTGGTGGGGGAAATCCGGAGCCTCGCGCACATGTTATTCTCGCCAAAATCAGGCGGCATACTTGCAAATAACACGCAATTGCAGCACTAGGGGATAGGTGGGCCCAAATTGGGTTGAATCCGGCCCCGCGAGCACCTTTTCAACTTACGATAGCGAGGACGAAATGCGACGCAGTTTGGGCGATGGGTCTGTCCGCCTGCTTTGTTCGCTGGCCCTTCTGGGGGGCGCCTTCGCGAGCGTGTCTGCCGGTGCCGAGGATCTGGCGACCGTCCAGCTGACCCTCAAGGATCATCGCTTCACGCCGTCGGTCATCCACGTTCCGGCCGGCAAACCCGTCATTTTCTCGATCAAGAACGAAGACGCAGCGTCGGAGGAGTTCGATTCCACGGCGCTGAAAGTCGAGAAGGTCATCGCCGGTGGGACCGAAGGAACCGTGCGCATTCGTCCGCTTGGCGCCGGCAAATATCCCTTCATGGGCGAATATCACTCCGACACCGCCCAGGGCGTCGTGATTTCGGAATAGGCCCATGCTCGCAACGCTTCTGATCGTTTTTCGCGAAGTCATCGAGGCCGGCCTCATCGTCGGCATCGTGCTCGCCGCCTCCAAAGGCGTTCCGCAGCGAAGCTGGTGGGTGGCCTATGGCGTGATCGGCGGCATCGCTGGCGCGTGTCTCGTCGCGGCATTTGCCGGACAGCTCGCCTCTCTCTTCCAAGGCTCCGGTCAGGAGTTCTTCAACGCGGGCATTCTCGTTCTCGCGGTGTGCATGCTGACCTGGCACAACGTCTGGATGGCGAGCCACGGCCGCGAGATGGCCAGGGAGATGCGCACACTGGGCGCCGATGTCGCGGCCGGGCAGCGCTCTCTTCTCGCGCTCTCCATCGTTGTGGGCGTGGCGGTGCTGCGCGAAGGCTCGGAAGTTGTTCTCTTCCTCTACGGCATCGCGGCATCCGGCGGCACGTCCGTCGCGGCGATGTTGATCGGCGGCGCTCTCGGCGTCGTTGCCGGAGCCGGCATGTCGGCGCTGATGTATTTCGGCTTGCTGACAATTCCTGCAGGACGCCTTTTCGCCGCAACCTCGGGCCTCATCACGTTGCTGGCTGCCGGGCTCGCGGCCCAGGCGGTCGCGTTCCTTCAGCAGGGCGGTGCGGCCGAAGTTTTGACGGCGCCGGTTTGGGATACGTCGTGGCTGCTGTCGGACGACAGCATCGTGGGACGGCTGCTGCACACGCTGATCGGATATACCGACCAGCCTACCGGTGCACAGTTGGTGGTGTATCTGACGACGATCGCAGTGATTGTCGTTTTGATGCGCACGGTCGGAAGCCGCAAGCCGGCAATCGCCAAGAGCGTCGCCGCGGGCTGAAGCACGGCGCGCCGCGCGGTCCCTCTCGCCTGCTCCAGTTATTTCCCGGGGCACTCCCAATTTGCGACTAATTCTCATTGACAGAAGGCGCTCGCCAGCGTTAGTTGCGAGTCATTCTCAATTGTGTCTTCCAGAGGGGTAGTTCGGCGTGACAACAGGAATCATGCGCACGGGCGGCGTGCGCAGGCGTGCCTTGGAAACAACGGCCGTCGGCATCGGCGCGGCATTCGTCACTTCGGGCGCTCTCGCCCAGGCCGTCCAGACGGCCGACAACGCGAGCGGCATCGAAACGGTGAGCGTCACGGCAGAACGGACCCATCTCGACAAGCTTCCCGATCAGATCCTGAACACGCCGCAGTCGATCGATGTCGTGCCGCTCAAGGTCATGCAGGAACAGGGCGTGGCAAGCCTCGCGGACGCGCTCAAAAACGTTCCCGGCATCACGCTCAACGCCGGCGAAGGCGGCGCCCACGGCGACACCGTGAATTTGCGCGGCTTCTCGGCGAGCGACGATTTCTTCCTCGACGGCCAGCGCGACACCGGCACCTATTTCCGCGACACGTTCAATACCCAGGCTGTCGAAGTTTATGAGGGCCCCGCGTCGACCTTGTTCGGCCGCGGCTCGACGGGCGGCGTCATCAACCAGATCTCGAAAGTGCCCGAGCTTCATCCGATCGATGAGCTGCGTGTGAGTGCGAGCGATGCGCCCGGCTATCGCGCGACCGTTGACGTCAACGAAGTTCTCTCCGACGACGCCGCGTTCCGCGTCAATGTGATGGGCAACGATTCGCACGTCACCGACCGCGACTATGTTCGCACGCGCCGCTGGGGCGTTGCGCCGTCCATCGCCTACGGCATCGACACGAACACGACCTTCACGCTGAGCTACTTCAACGAAGGAGAAGACAGCGTTCCCGACTATGGAATTCCCTTCGCTCTCGGCAAGCCCGTGCCGGTGTCGCGCAAGACCTATTACGGGTTGCCGGAGAGTGACACGACGCGGACCAACACGAACATCTTGACCGGCAAGGTCGAGCACGATTTCGGCGACGGGCTCTCGCTCACCGACACGTTCCGCTACGGCAATTACTGGTTCCTCTATCGCGTCACCGCGCCGCAATTCGGCTCGCCCTGCCAGGCTCCGACGCTGCCGCTGTCGGGCGACTTCGTCTGCCGCGACAGACCGAGCGGAGGCGGTACCATCACGACGCTGATGAATCAGACCGACCTCACTTACAGATTCGCGACCGGTCCGTTTACGCACACGCTGATCGCCGGCATCGAACTCGACCACGAAACCGACGATCTTGTTCGCTATCTGAACCAGATCACGCAGATCCCGAAAACCCATCTGCTCGATCCCGATCCGTTCCTGACCGGAGGCATCAATCTCGACCAGACCGTGAGCCAGCTGCCCGACACGACGGCGAAGACGGCGAGCGTCTACCTGATCGACACGATGGAGATCACGAAGGAATGGAGCATCGAAGGCGCCGTGCGCTTCGACAGCTTCAACGCCGATTACGACCAACCCTTGGGCGCGTCAGCGGCTGCGTTCCATCATACCGACAACATCGCGAGCCCGCGCGCAGCCCTCGTCTACAAGCCCGATGAGAACATGAGCTTCTATTTCTCGTATGGGACATCCTACGATCCATCGGCGGAAAACCTCACGCTGTCGTCGAAAACCGCGAACCTTCCGCCCGAGAAGGACCACACCTACGAAGTGGGTGCGAAGATGCTGTGGCTGGATGGCGCCTTGAGCACGACGGCAGCACTTTTCGACACGGAGATGACGAATGCGCGTATTTCGGATCCCTTCAATCCCGCATTGCAGGAATTGGCCGGCGACGAAGAGGTCAAGGGACTCCAGCTTGGCGTGTCCGGACATCTGACGGACAAGCTCGAGCTGACCGCCGGCTATATCCATCTGTCGGCGACTGCGATCGGGCTGGCCGGAGCAGGCGTTTCGGGTCCCATTCCCAACACCGCGCACAATCAGGCGAACCTCTGGGCCACCTACGATTTCGATGACGACTTCAACATCGGCACCGGCGTGAACTATCTGGGCCGCCGTCCCGCCGACCCCGTCGGCTTCGACATCGTGCCCTCCTACGTCACGTGGGATGCGATGGCGTCTTATCGTCTGAACGACAATGTCGCGCTGCAGCTGAATGCGACGAACCTGATGAACACCTATTACTTCACGAACTCCTACTATTCGTCGCCCATCGAAAACCATGTGCTGCCGGGGCCCGGACGGACGCTCATGATCACCGCCATTCTGGATCTCTGACCATGATCGTGCGCGTGCCCGGCCTGCTTTCCCCCGAACAGCTCGCGCTGGCACGCGCACTCCTGGCCGAAGCACCGTGGAGCGACGGGCGCGCCACGGCCGGCTATCAATCGGCGAAGGTGAAAGAAAATCTTCAACTGCCGGAAGACTGCGAAACCGCCGTCAAGCTTCGAGACATCGTTCTGCCCGCACTCGAACGCAATCCGCTGTTCATCGCGGCGGCGCTTCCGGCCCGCGTCTTCCCGCCTCTGTTCAACCGTTACGAACCGGGCATGAATTTCGGCATACATGTCGACAATGCTGTCCGGCAGGTGGGAAACATCCCGCGCCGCGTCCGAACCGACATCTCGGCGACGCTCTTTCTCAACGCACCGGAAGACTATGACGGCGGGGAGCTGGTCGTCGAAGACACGTATGGCACGCGCGACATCAAGCTTTCCGCGGGAGACATGATCCTCTATCCCGCAACCAGCCTTCATCGCGTGACGCCGGTCACACGCGGCGCGCGGATCGCCGCGTTCTTCTGGATTCAAAGCATGGTCAGGGATGACGGCGAACGCGCCATCCTTTTCGATCTCGATCGTTCCATCGCCGAACTTACGCGCGAGCGACCGGACAGCCCTGCCCTCGTGCGCCTGACGGCCTGCTATCACAATCTGATCCGTCGCTGGGCCGAGGTATGAGCGCACAGGAAAACGCGGATTCATGGCGCGTCGCGGCGCTTTCGATGATGAGCCGCGAAGAACTTGCGGCCCTTCTCGGCAACGATCCGCGCGATGCGGCACCCTGGATCAGTGCCGTAGCGAGGCTCGGCATCCCCGAAGCACAGGTGCGCCTGGCCAGAATGCTGCTCGCAGGCGAAGGAGTGGAAAAGAACGAAGCGGCGGCCTTCGCGTGGTTCGCGCGCGCGGCAGAAGCCGGAAATCCCGAAGCTCAGAACATGCTTGGGCGCTGTTGCGAGAACGGTTGGGGCGTTGCGCCCTCACCGATGCTGGCCGCTGTGTGGTACGTCCGCGCAGCCGAGGCGGGTGACGCCTGGGCGCAATACAATCTCGGTCACCTTCTCCTCGACGGGAACGGCGTGGCGCGCGATCCCGATGCGGCGTTGCGCTGGTACAGATGCGCCGCGGAACAGGGACATTCCCGCGCCATGAGCCTCGTCGGACGTTGCTTCGAGGAAGGCTGGGGCACGGAGCGCGACGTGATCGCGGCACTGGAATGGTATCGCCGCTCGGCCGAAAGCGGTTATTTTCGCGGCGCGTTCAACTATGCCAGTGTTCTCGCCGAATATGGCTGGGACGACGATGCGGTCCGCTGGTTCGATCGCGCGCTGGCCTTGGCACCCGATGACAAGCACGAAACACTCATCGCCGCATGGCGGCGCCTGCAAAGAGATCGTCAGGCCGGGACGCGTGCTCCGCTTCGAACGCAAGCAAGGCGCGCTTGAGCGGCAACCCGCCGCCGTAACCCGTCAGGCTTCCATCCGCACCGATGACGCGATGACACGGCACGATCAGACCGATCGGATTGCTGCCGTTGGCGAGGCCCACGGCACGCGCGCCGTTCGGATGGCCCAGTTTTTTCGCCAGTGCGCCGTAACTCGTCGTCTGACTGTACGGGATCTTCACCAGCGCATCCCAGACGCTTCTCTGGAATGGCGTGCCTTCGGGCGCGAGCTCTAGCGTGAAGTCCTTCCGCTTGCCGGCGCAATATTCCTCGATCTCGCGCGCGACATGGGCGATGGCTTTCTGGTCTCGCGGTTCCGCACGCTCCGATTTTGACGCCCGCTTCACGTCAAGCCAGAAACGCACGAGCCTCCCGCCCGCATCGACCCACGCACCGAACGTTCCGAACCGGCATTCGATGATGCCCCAGCGCAAACCCGCGGTCGTCATGCGGCGTCCTTCAGGCTCGCCCAGAGATGGCATGTCGCGATGCTCCGGTGCGGCGCGTAGTCTTCCATGAGTTCGTGCACGGCTTCGTGCGCGGGCCTTTCGTTCATGCCGTGCAGGCGCTGCAGGGCGGTTGCGAGCGCAGAGTCCCCGACCGGCGCGCAATCCGCGAAGCCCGCGCCGCGCAGGAGCATGTACCGCGCGGTCCATGTTCCGATGCCGCGCACGTTCTTGAGCGCTTTCTCGGCGGCGACCGCCGAACCTTCGCCCATCGCGTCCGCCAGCAACTCCTTGTTCGCGACCTGCCGCGCTGCGTGAATCAGGTAATCCGCTTTCGAGCCGGAGAAGCGACGCTTTGTGAGATCGGCGATGTCGAGGTTCGCAACCTCCTCGGGTCCCGGATGGGCGAGCATGTTTTCGACTCTGTGCCCCGTGATCTCCAGCATTTCGCGGCGCAGAGCGGCGGCGAATTTCACATTGATCTGCTGGCCGATGATCGCCCAGCACAGCGCGTCGAACGGCGTCGCCGTCATCGGAACGCGCATGCCGCGGCGCCTGCCGACAAGTCCCGACAGCCTTGGATCGCGCGCGGCCCGGCTTTCGAACTGGGCGACATCGCCGGTCAATCCCAGCATGCGAAGTGCTGCCGTCTGTGCGAGCTCCATCGTCTCGGCGCCGACCGTGCGTTCCGCGTGCACGCGGCACCATGCGCTTTCGCGTTCGAGCGCGATCTCGAGAACGGCCGGACCGTCTTCCGTCATCAGCGCCTTGAAAAGCCGCCGGTCCTCGACGCGCTCGCAGCGGCTTTCCGGGTCGCGGCCGTGATAGGCGAGGATCTCCTCGGCGCGCCAGCCCGAGGGCAGATGCAATGCAAAGACGGACGAGCCTTTCAGCGCGCGCCATGCGCCCGGCGTCATGCGCGTGATCGCGAGGAACTGCCGGTGAAACACCGACTCGCTTTCGAAGCCGACCGCAAAACCGATATCGGCGATGCGATCGCTTCCCGCGAACAGCATCCGGCACGCGGCTTTCACCCGTTCCCGCCTGAGCCATGCCGCCGGCGCCATATGCGCGTGATCGCGCATGAGTTCGCCCAGCTTCGTCTGGCTCACACCCGTCGCGGAGGCGAGCGCCGTCGTATCGGCAAAATTCTCCGGATTCTTGCGCACCCGCGCGGTCAGTCCTTCGAACAGCGAGAGATCGGAATTCTCGCCGCGATAATAGAGATCGGGACGGCAGCGTTTGCAGGCGCGCAGGCCGGCCTTCTTCGCGTCATCCTCGGTCTTGAAAAGCCGCACATTCTCGGGCTTCGGCGGCCGCGCGCGGCAGGACGGCAGGCAGTAGATCCCCGTCGACAGCACGCCGACGATGAATTTGCCGTCGCAGCGCCCGCTTTGCGCGATCTCGCGGTCGAATGGATAGTTCAGATCTTCGCTCATGGGTGGACGATAGCCTGCTCCGCGCGCCCCCGCCTCCCATTTCGCCCGTTTGATGTAGGCGCGCCTCACTCCATCCAGAAGTGGTTCGCGTGGAAATCGAGATTAACGACATGCCCCGCGAACAAGCCCGCACCCACCGTGCCGTCGAACATGCCGTCCGGCAGATGGACTTTCGGCGTGGCGAAATAGAGCGGCGCATTCGCGAGCAGCGTCTTCTTGCCGAACGCCTCGTAGAGGGCGCTCCCTTCGACCATGTCCACGCCGCCATCGGTGTAGGGGAAGTTCTGCACGCGCGACGACGAAGCCTGCGCGGCGAGACCGAGCTTCGCGACCGAAGTCGGATAGATGAGCATCGTGCCCGAATAGAGCGTATCGATCTGCACGCTCACGTTCTGGCCATTCACACGAAACCCGCTCGCGACAACGATCGGCGGCCCCTTCCGTCCGAAGGTCGGATAGCTGACGACGCCGCAGGTCACAGGGCAAGGAACGCCGGCCGACGCATCGGAAAGGCTCACGACATGGCGGCGGTAATCGAGCGTCAAGAGCCTGTTC
>Ga0181525_10004095_pt1 | contig 11293 bp, 6 predicted proteins | sample PEATcosm2014_Bin_48_FD_121100 | JGI IMG/M metagenome (GOLD analysis project Ga0181525, IMG submission 121100) | Peatland microbial communities from MTU Mesocosm Facility, Houghton, MI, USA - PEATcosm2014_Bin06_10_metaG | ecosystem: Environmental > Terrestrial > Soil > Wetlands > Peat | place... | reverse complement strand
TCTCGCGCAGCTGCGCGCGGCACAGGCACAGGTTCCCGCCGCTCAAGCGGCCTACGATCGCGCAGCGGCCGACTACAACCGCACGGCGTCACTTGTAGGCACGGGCGACGAAGCGCGTCAGCAGTTGGATGCCGCGCGCGCCGCCGAAGCCAACGCTGCCGCAAACTTAAAGGCGGCCTCGGACCAAGTGAGCGTTGCGGCGGCCGGCGTCGATGCAGCACAAGCGCGCGTCGGCGCAGCCCAGGCGGGCGTCACGGCAGCGCAAGGCGGCGTCACGGCCGCGCAAGGCAAGCTCGCGCAAGCGAACGACCCGAGCCAAGTTGCAGCGGCGCTGGCCCAGCTTTCAATCGCGAAGCAAAATCTCGGATACACGCACATCGCCTCGCCGATCAACGGGTTCGTCGGAGAGAAGAGCGCGGAAGTTGGACAGACCGTGGGAGCCGGCACGACGCTGCTCACGCTGATTCCGGATGGGCCGGGCAAGATCTTCATCACCGCTAACTACAAGGAAACGCAACTCGGCGACATGCGGGTGGGACAACCGGTCGACATCACGGTGGACGCCTATCACGGCATTACGTTCCACGGGCACGTGGTCTCCATCAATCCCGCATCGCAGAACACGTACGCGCTCGTTCCCGCGCAGAACGCGACCGGCAACTTCGTCAAGGTCACGCAGCGCATTCCGGTTCGCATCTCGATCGACGATATGCGCCCGGATATGCCGATGCGCCCGGGCATGAGCGTGGAAACGAACGTCAAGGTCCGATAGCACGATGACGGCTGCACCCCAAAACGTGGTCGAACATGGCCTGCGTCGGGCCATCGTGAGCATTGCCGTGATCGCGGCGACGCTCCTCGAGATCGTAGACACCACGATCGTCAACGTCGCGCTGCCCAACATTCAGGGCAACTTGGGCGTGCCGATCGATCAAGGTGCCTGGATCGTGACGGGGTATATCGTCGCCAACGTTATCGTCATCCCGCTTACGCCATGGCTCGCCGCGCGGTTCGGCCGGCGACAGTACTTCTTCGCGTCCATCGTCATTTTCACGATCGCCTCGTTGATGTGCGGCCTCGCGGGGAGTTTTGGGAGCCTGGTTTTCTGGCGTATCGTGCAAGGTCTTGGCGGCGGCGGATTGATATCGACGTCGCAGGCGATTCTGCGCGACACCTACACCCTCAAAGAACAGGGCAGGGCGCAAGGCATCTTTGCGATGGGCGTGATCGTCGGGCCGGCGCTCGGTCCGGTTCTCGGTGGATGGATTACCGATAATTACAGCTGGCGTTGGGCATTCTTCATCAATTTGCCGGTCGGCATCGCCGCCGCGACGTTGATCTGGAACTACTTGCGCAACCCTTCGGAGCCGGTGAAGAAGGCCCTCGACTGGGTCGGTCTCGGCCTGCTTGCGATTGGTCTGGGCTCGATGCAGTTTGTACTGGATCAGGGGCAGACCTACGATTGGTTCGACGATCCGAACATTCGTCTGTTCACCTTTCTTTCAATCGCCGGATTAGCAAGCTTCGTGTGGTGGACGCTGCGCTCGAAGATTCCGGTCGTCGATCTCCACATTCTCCGATTGCGTCAGGTCGCAGCGGGAAGTTTGCTCGGTGCCGTGCTTGGCGTGAGCTTGTATGGTTCGGTGCTTTTGCTCCCGCAATATTTTCAAAACTCGCTCGGCTTTACGCCCACGCTTTCGGGACTGGCGATTCTGGTGCGCGCGGTTGCCGTCATGATCTTCACGCCGATTACCGCGGCGTTGGCCGGACGCGGCGTGATCGACACGCGCATCTCGGTCGCCGTCGGTTTCATTCTGCTCGGGGTTTCGAACTGGGTGCTGGCTGGGGTTACGACTCCAGAATCCCAATTTAGCACGTTCACCCTCGCGTTGATCCTCAGCGGCATCGGGCTTTCGCAGATCTTCGTTCCGCTCTCGATCTCGGTCATCGGCGGCGTTCCGGAGAAAGAGGTTCCGGCTACGTCCGCATTCTTCAATCTCTCGCGTCAAATTGGCGGGAGCATAGCGACTGCGGTCCTCGTAACGCTGCTGGTGCGCGGCACGACCGTACACCAGACGGACCTGGCGGCTACGCAAAACCTCCACAGCATCCCAACCGCCACGTATCTTCAACAGAACGGCAGCGGTACCACGGCACTTGCCAATCTCGGCGATCTCGTCGCGGGGCAAGCCGCGGTGCTTTCCTTTGCCGATGCCTCGCGCGCAGTCGCGGTTATCACCTTTGCGCTCGCACCCCTCGTCTTGTTACTGAACAGGCCGCGTCTCCACGGACCCGTGGCGGCCGAATAGGAGTTATCGTGAAACGCACTCTCTCATCTCTCGCGCTCGTCGCCACGATGCTCGCATCGCCGCTTGGAGCTCTCGGACAAACGCCGGCGCCGCAGTCCGCGACGATTCCGACCCCCGAACCCTCGCCGGTGCTGCCGGTGGTGCCGACCGTCGCGCCCGGCTACAGCGCGCCCGACGTGCGTCCGACCAACGCCGACGTCGTCGGCGTTACGCAGCAGCCGTTCGTCGGCATATCGCTGCAGGACGCGATCGGCATGGCGCTGCTGAAAAATCCGGATCTTGCGGTTGCCGCGGCGAACACGAACATCGCTAGCTATCAGATCCGCGCTGCCAAGGGCGCATTCGACGTCCGGTTCGAAATCGAGCCGTCGGTTCAGCACTCGATCACCGCGCCGGAGAACGCGTTCTTCGCGGGCCCCGGGTTCGGCCCGATCACGCAAAACGTGCAGAGCCTCGCCGCGGGCGTGTCGGGTCAGACGCTGATCGGTACGCAGTATCAAGTCGGAATCACGCAATCGCGCATCGACAACAACACGATCATCAACGCGTTCGATCCCTGGTATACGGCGGCGTTAAACGTTCAAGTAACGCAGCCGCTGCTCAAGAACGCGGGCATGAGCGCGGCCCGCGAGCAGCTGGAGCTTTCGAGGATCAATCGCGATGCTTCGACCGCACAGACGCTTTCCAGCGTCTCGTCGACGATCTCAAGCGTGGAAGACACGTATTGGGATCTCGTCGCAGCGTGGCGGAACGTCGCCATCCAAGAAGACGCCCTGCACCAGGCCATCTTGCAACAGGCAAGCAACGTGCGCTTGGCCAAGCGCGGGGCCGCCGCGCCGATCGACGCGGTCGAATCCTCGACGCAAGTCGCGATCTATCAAGACAACGTCTTCTCAGCGCTCCAGACGGTCTCGCAGCTGCAGAACCAGCTAAAATCGTCGATCGTCACCGATCCGGCAGATCCGATCTGGCGCGCAAACCTGATGCCGACATCGCCGGTGTTACAGCTTCCCAGCGTTCCGACGCTCGACGTTCTGCTCGCATCGGCGATGCGTAATCGGCCGGAGGTCGAGCAGGTTGCGGCGCAACGCGCCCAGGCCGACGTTTCGGTCGCGTATGCGAAGGGTCAGGAGCTTCCGCAGGTTGACCTGCAGCTGCAGTATACGGGGAACGGCTTCGCCGGCAACGCTCTGCCGCCGCTCGGCGGCGTGTTCGGCGATCAACTTCCGCCGTCGTATCTCGGAGGCGTTTACGGACAGGCCTACGGGAATATCGGAAGGTTCCCGACCTATAATGCAGGTGTGGTGATTTCAGAACCGATCGGCAACAATACGGCGCGTGCCAATTTGGAAAGTGCTAAGCAGCAGGCTCGCATCGCGGGCGTTCAGACCGCGAGCTTGGATCAACGGATCCTGTTCGAGGTGCGTAACGCATTGCAGGACTACCAAGCGTCGTTATCGCGGCTGTACGCGGCGCGTGCGGCACGCGAGGCCGCGCAGGAAGTGTATGCGAGCGAACAGCGGAAATTCCGCAATGGTGCGTCGACGACGTTTCTCGTCACGCAGCGCCAGGTCGAACTCGTGCAGGACGAGGGCCGCGAGCTACAAGCTCAGACGGACCTGAACAAATCGATCGTGGAACTGCAGCGCGTCGATGGCTCGATTCTCAGCCAGAACAACGTTACGCTGAAGACGCTGGGGACCGGAGTGCAGCTCTAAACCCCCGCGGCAGCCTTATCGGCGAGCCACGTCAGCGTCCCGTCCGTCGGGGCGATGATCTGTGACGGATAGGTGATGGGATCGTACGGGCCCTCGCGAACCTTTGCGAGGGTTGCCGTTTTTCCGGAACCTTCGACGGCAAAGACGACGGCGCGGGCCGCATTAAGCAACGCCGGCGTCAACGTAATACGCCACTGCGATTGCGATTGCGAGTACACCGCGCGCACTAGCGCGTCGTTGTCGGTAAGGGGATCGCTGCCCGGGAAAAGCGAGGCCGTGTGGCCGTCGGGTCCCATGCCGAGCATCACGAGGTCGAAGCGCGGCTGCGCGCCGAGCGATGCGATCACGTCGTCGCGATACGCGCGCGCTGCGTTGGCCGGGTCGTCCTCGCCGTGCATGCGATGGACGTGCGCGTCCGGAATTGCGAGCGCGCGTATGAACGCCCCGTTTGCCATTTTGTAGTTTGATTGCTCGTGGTCGGGCGGCACGCAGCGTTCGTCGCCGAAATAGATGTTAACGGCGTTCCAGTCGATGGCGTTCGCGCGCGGACCCTGTGCGAGCAGCGCGTAGGCCGCTTTTGGGGTGGTGCCCCCCGCGAGCGACACGGCGAACGATCCGCGCTCGGCGATCGCGTCGCGCGCGGTCGCTAAGAACGTATCGGCGAGGGCTGCTGCCACGTCGGCAGGCGCGTCGAAAACGCGCAAGGTTCCGGCATCGCGTGTCATGCGGTTTGACGCTCCATAATGTGTTTGGCCATCGCGAGGCTCTCGATGAAGACTTCGTCGCGCCCCGTCACGAGGATGGCGCGCTCGACCAGCGATGCGATGTCGACCGAGTGCATCGGCGCGCATCGTTCGTCGCGCGCGTGGGCCCCTTCGACGCGCAGACAGATCGCTGCATCGTCCTGCGGATGAACCTCGGCGATGTACGAACTTTTCGCGCTCTTGAGCACGACGCGTGAGAGCCGTCGCGGCGGCCCGTCGCGAACCATCGAAAACGCGACCGTCGCGCCGCTCGCGTTCGTCAAACTTCCGCGCCCGACCGGCGTCCAAGCCAGGCGGCTCGCGAGCCACCCGAGCAGATAATACATCTCAGGATCCGAGCCGGCCATGACCTCAACTTCCCGCACGCCCTCGAGTTCCGGCAACAGTTCGGGATCGTCGAAAAATTCTGCGACGACCTCTTGCCAGGCCGCCAGACGCAAGTACGAGATATCTTGCACCGGGATCTCGGGAAACCGGTCGATGAAGGCCGTGAGGTCGGCGAGACCGCTTCCGTCCGTTGTAATGACCGAGGAGCTTACGATCACCGTGCCGGCCATTTTTGCCAGCGTCGCAAAGCGGGCATCGGTCGAAAGGCCGCCGGCGATCCAGGTTAGGACGACCGGAGCCTCGGGAAGCTCCAGCGTAGCAAGCGCCGCAGCCAGTTCGTGTTGGTCGCAGTCCTTCGCGCCGATTTCGATCCATTCGCCTCGCGCCGGAGGCTCGACGCGCGAGCTCGTCGCGTCTTTCGTTGCGTCGAACACGATGACGCGCGACGGATGCTTATCGGCCACCGCTCGCGTGCGCTCGCTTGCCCAACCCGCGACGAACCCATCTTGAAAGAAGAGCACGAACGTCATCGTCGACGCCGTCATCGTGCCCTCGGTGGAGCGCGCCCGCGCGAGCGTTTCGACCAGTGGATGAACGTCTAACGCCACGCGGGTCTCACAGCTGGCGCCAGCCGGGGAAGAGTTTCGCCGCCGACTCCGGACCTTGCGATCCGGAAGCGTAATTCGGGAAGCTGGTGTCCTTCGTTCGCTGCCAGACTTGCAGCACCGGCATCACGATTTCCCACGCACGCTCGACCGCATCCCAACGGGTAAAGAGCGTTTGATCGCCGCGCATCGCATCGCCGATCAAGCGTTCGTACGCGGGCGGCGACTGCACGCCGAAACCGCTGCCGTAGTTGAAGTCCATAAAAACGCTGCGGATATGACTCTTGAGGCCCGGAACTTTAGCCGAGAACCGCATCGCCACGCCTTCCTCGGGCTGAATCTTCATGACGAGGACGTTGGGCTCGATCGTATCGGTCGCTTCCCCGTAGATCTTGTGTGGAATCGGCTTGAAGGTGACCGCGATCTCGGAGGTTTTCTTGGCCAAACGCTTGCCGCTGCGCAAATAGAACGGCACCCCGGCCCAGCGCCAATTCTCCACAAAGAGCTTGAGCGCCGCAAACGTCTCCGTATTCGAATCCGGCCGGACGTCCGGTTCGCTGCGATATGCGGGCACGGCCTTGCCGTTGATCGCGCCTTCGCCGTACTGTCCGCGGGCCGACATCGTCGGCACCTGCATCCAGGTCGGAGGCTCGATGGCTTGGAGAACCTTGAATTTCTCCGAGCGGATCGCATCCGCATCCGGTCCGGTGGGTGGTTCCATCGCGACTAGCGCCAAAAGATTCATCACGTGATTCTGAATCATGTCGCGCATGGCGCCGGCGTTGTCGTAATAGCCGCCGCGTAGTTCGACGCCCAACTGTTCCGATGCGGTGATTTGCACCGATTCGACGTAGTTGCGATTCCAGACCGGTTCGAAGATGGTGTTGGCAAAGCGCAGTGCCATGATGTCCTGGACCGGCTCTTTCCCCAGGAAATGGTCGATGCGGTAGACTTCGGATTCTTTGAACGCGCGATCGACGGTCGATTGCAGCCCGCGCGCCGAATCGAGATCGGTGCCGAACGGTTTCTCGATCACGATGCGCGACCAGCCTTCGGCTCCTTCGTGCGAGTTAAGGTCTGCCTCCTTGAGGTTGTCGATGATCGTGTGGAATAACGGTGGCGGCGTCGAGAGATAGTAGAGCCGGTTTTGCTGGGTGCCGAAATCGGCGTCGTTCTTGGCGAGTTGTTTGGCTAACTCGCCATAACTTTTGGCGTCGCCGAATTGCGCGCCGATGTAACTCAGGCGCCGCCTGAAATCGTCCCAGATCGCCCCTTGCGGCTTTTGATCGGCCGGAGCGAACTGGTCCAGTTGCGCCTTGCAATAGTCGCGGAACTCTTCGTCGCTCCACTCCGTTGCGGCGACGCCGACCAGTGCGAAATCGTTGGGGAGAATGCCGCGCACCCGCAACGAGTACATCGCCGGCAAGAGCATGCGTTTGAAGAGATCGCCGCTCGCTCCAAAGAAAACGATGGAGCATGGATCGGCGATGCGGTCGCTCTGCAGGCCGGCCCGCAGGGGGTTGGCCGCCGACGCCTTTCCGTCGGCGGTCGCGGTTGCGGTGGCGTCGGTCATCGAGTCGCTACCTAAGCGCGCGCCGCGAGGGCGTCGTCGACCGAAGCGATCAACGCGCGCAGGGCGACCTGAACGGGGCCCTTGAGGTGTACGCGTACGCCGCGGCGGTTACGTTTCTCGAGCGATTGCCAATCGCCAAGCGCTTGCGCCGCAAGCAGCGTGCGGAAGCCGACGTTCATGCCGGGAATCGGCGGGTCGGTCGGTTCGTCGTCGGTGATTTGAATCATGACGGCGCTGTTCGGTCCGCCCTTGTGCAACTGCCCGGTCGAATGTAAGAAGCGGGGGCCGAAGCCGACCGTCGTCGCGACGTCGTTGGCGTTGCGGATCTTCAACCGAAGCTCGTCGAGCAACGCGGCATGTGCCGGGTTGCGCGCGATGTAGGCACAGATCGCAACGTAGTCGCCGGGAACGACTTGTTCGAAGACCGCTCGCAGGGCCGCCGTAACGTCGCGCGGGCCGGCCACGCACTTTGATCCGTCAAGATAGGTGACGTCGAATGCGGCGGCGTCGACGTCGGGTTTGGGCTCCTCCATCGATCCCTTGTCGTGGAATTGCGCGAGCAGCGCCACCGTATTGTCCTTCGACTCCTGAACGTTCGGCTGATCGAAGGCGTTGATTTCCAGCACCGAACCGGCGGCCGCCGTAGCGATCTCCCACAGATAGAACTGTTCGCCGAGATCGTAATGATCGTTCATCGCGAGACGGATGACCGGATGTCCCGCCTGCTCGAGCGGACGCAGCTTCTCTTCGACCGTGTTTGCCATCGGCAGATTTGCTCCGACGAACACGAAGACGCGGTCTGCGCCGTAATCGGTGGGCTGACCGAGCGCCTCGCCCTCGATCGGAATGATGCCCTTTCCGAGCTTACCGGTCGATTCGGCGATGAGTTGTTCCGCCCACGCGCCGAACGCGCCGACGGCCGGGTGCGTCACGATCGTTAGTTTGTCGCGGCCGTTTACCGCGAGGCCGCCGATTGCCGCACCGAAGCGTACGCCCGGCGCCGACTTGGGATCGACGGTTTTGTCGTTGGCGTGCATGGCGCCAAGACCGCGATCGAGGATGAGGTTGACGTCGTACCCTGCGAGCGCCGCCGGGACCATGCCGAAGAAGGACAGGGCCGAGTACCGTCCGCCGATATTCGGATCGTTTTCGAAGATGCGGCGGAACTTGTGCGCCTTCGCGACTTCGACCATCTTCGTACCCGGGTCGGTCACGGCGATAAATTGGGTGCCGGCATTCTCGGTGCCGACGCGCTTGGCGACTTTGTCGTAGTAGTAAGCAAAGAACGCATTCGGTTCGGTCGTCGAACCGCTCTTGCTCGCGACGATGAACAGCGTGCGATCGAGTTCGATGGCACGATCCATGGCCTCGATCTGCGTCGGGTCGGTCGAATCGAGGACGTGCAATTGCGGCCATCCCTCGAGTTTGCCGAAGGTAACGCCCATCACGTCGGGCGCGAGCGAACTTCCGCCCATCCCCAGGACCACGACGTGGTGGAACTTCTGGCGCACTTCTTGGGCGAACGCGAGAAGATCGGGGACGTGCTCCATCAGGTGCTGAGGCACGTCGAGCCATCCCAGTGCGTGCTTGATGATGTCCGCTGCTTTCGCATCGGACGTCCACGGCGTGGGGTCCTTGGCCCACAGCTTTTTGAGGAAGTCGTTCTTTGCAAGCGAATCGAGCGCGGCGCCGGCGTGTCCCGCCATCGCACCGAGCGAGAGTGCGACGCGTTCGGCTCCGCTTTCGAGTTGTTTCTGCTTGTACACGATCGCGCCCAACAATGCGGCGAAGGAATCCGAGAACGACGACACGCCTTCGATCTGCAGTTGATGCGTGATTTCGTAGAACGAAATCTGCGCGTCGGCAAGAGCCTGCATCGTTGCCTTCGCGCCCTCGATATCCGATTCGACGGTGTCGCCGGCGGGTTTGCCGTGGTCGAGCAGCGCGTCGAGCGTGTTCGGCGGCATCGTGTTGACGGTGTGCTTGCCGACGACGGTTTCGACGTACATGAGATCGGGGTAGGCGGGATTCTTCGTTGAGGTGCTGGCCCAGAGCGGACGCTGCACGGCGCCGCCTGCCTCCGCGATTTTTGCGAACGTCGGGCTCTCGAAAAGTTCCTTGAACTTCTGATAGGTGAGTTTGAGATTCGCAACGCCGGCCTTGCCGAGCAGCGACTCGAGTTTCGTCTCGCCTTTGGCGATCTTGGCCTGCAGAAGCTTATCGACGGCGCTATCGATGCGGCTGACGAACACCGAATTCACGGAGCGGATCTTATCGACGGGCTTGCGTTCCTTGACGCGCCGCTCCAGGCCCTTGATGTACGCGCTTGCCGTCTTATCGTACATCTCGATCGAGAAGATCAACGTGACGTTGATGTTCAGACCCGAGTAAATGCACTCTTCGATGGCGGCCACGCCTTCGTTGGTACCGGGAATTTTGACCATCAGGTTCGGCCGGTCGACGCGCTTCCACAGTTGTTTGGCGTTTTCGATCGTGCCCTTCGTGTCGTGAGCCAGCAGCGGCGAAACCTCGAGGCTCACGAAGCCGTCGTTGCCGCCCGAACTCTCGTAGACGCCCTTGAACGCATCGCATGCGTTTTGGATGTCCTGTACGGCGAGGTCCCAAAACAGCGCGTCGGGGCTCGACTCGCTCTTGATGAGCGTGCGCAGTTGTTCGTCGTAGTCGTCGCCAGTTCCGATCGCTTTCTCGAATATCGTTGGATTGCTGGTCATGCCGCGAAGCCCCTGATCGATCAAGCGCTTCAACTCGCCGGAGGCAAACATGCTGCGGCGCAAATTGTCGAGCCAGACGCTTTGTCCGTACCCGAGTAGTTGTTGCAGTTGGTTACTCACGTGTGTCTCCGTTTATTTAACGAGCTGCGAGTGCGAAAGACTCTTGCGCGACTTGCGCGATGTGTTCCGGGGTGAAGCCGAACTCTTTGGCGATCGCGGCCGCCGGGGCGGAGAGCCCGTATCGATCGATGCCGTAGGCCACGCCACGATCGCCGACCCAGCGCTTCCATCCGAAGGTTGCGGCGGCTTCGATCGACATGCGGGCGGTGCAATCGGGCGGCAGGACGGTGTCGCGGTAGCCCTGCGGCTGTTCTTCGAAGAGTTCCCAGCACGGCATCGAGACCACGCGCGTGCCGATGCCCTTGCCGTCGAGAATCTTCTTGGCGTCCATCGCCAAACTGACTTCGGAACCGGTGGCGATGAGGATGAGCTCGGGCGTGCCGGTTGCATCGGCGAGGATGTATGCGCCGCGTTCGACCGGAGCGCCGCGCGCGCCCAGGAACGGCAGCTTTTGCCGCGAGAGGATGAGGACCGTCGGAGCGCCGCTCTTTGGGTCCACCGCAACGCGCCAGGCGTGCGCCGTCTCGACCGAGTCGGCGGGACGAATAACGCGTACGTTTGGCGTCGCGCGGAGCATCGCCAATTGCTCGATCGGCTCGTGCGTCGGTCCGTCTTCGCCCAAGAATACGGAGTCGTGCGTGAAGACGTAGATCGCGTGTAGTTTGGAGAGCGCCGCCAAGCGCAGCGAGGGTTTGAGATAATCGACGAAGTTAAAGAAGGTCGCGCAGAAGGGCATGAGCCCGCCGTGAAGCGCGATGCCGTTGGTCGCGGCCGCCATGCCGTGTTCGCGTACGCCGTAGTGCACGTTGCGACCGGCGTAGCTTCCCGGCTGGAAGTCGCCCTGGTCTTTGAGGTAGGTCTTGGTCGACGGGTCGAGGTCGGCCGAACCGCCGATAAGCTCCGGCAGCGCAGCCGCAACGGCGTTCATCGCGGTACCGCCCGCATCGCGCGTTGCGACGCTTCCGTTTTCCGCGGTAAACTCAGGCCACGGAAGGTGCTCGGGAAGTTTTCCCGCGAGCGCGCGTTCCAAATTTCCGGCCGCTTGGGGATTGGCTGTTTTCCAGGTTTGGTACGTGGCGTTCCACGTCGCTTGCGCGGCGGCGCCCTTATCACCCAACGAGCGGAAGAACGCCAGCGCCTCGTCG
>Ga0181525_10004092_pt1 | contig 11296 bp, 11 predicted proteins | sample PEATcosm2014_Bin_48_FD_121100 | JGI IMG/M metagenome (GOLD analysis project Ga0181525, IMG submission 121100) | Peatland microbial communities from MTU Mesocosm Facility, Houghton, MI, USA - PEATcosm2014_Bin06_10_metaG | ecosystem: Environmental > Terrestrial > Soil > Wetlands > Peat | place... | reverse complement strand
GCGAGAAGAAGAATTGCGAACGCTCGCGCAAACTGCCGAGCGCGCCCGAGAGTGATGCCGACATCATCCGGTGATGTTGCAGCGAGGCCTCGACATCCCGGGCCAGATCATCGATGCGCAGGTTGCTGACAGATATCCCAAAATAATTCCCGGCCACGTCTTCCAATTCGTGGGCTTCGTCAAAAATCACTGCAGCGGCTTCGGGCAGAATTCCCGCGTCGGGTGCGCCTTCGGCTTGCAGCTTGATGGCAAGATCGGCGAAGAAGAGATGATGATTGACGATGATGATATCGCTCTCCATGCCTCGCCGGCGCATTTCGGTGATGAAGCAGCGCTCCCACTCGCTGCACTTCTGCCCGGTGCACGCTTCTGCGCGCGCGTCCAGCTTGTGCCAGAGCGCGCTGGTCTCGGGAAGCTCGGCGAGTTCCGCGCGGTCGCCGGTCGCGGTTGTCTTCTCCCACGCGGCAATGGCGCGATACTGCTCGATTTCTTCCAGTCCGCTGAGCACGGGCTGATCGCGCAGGTCGTAAAGCTTCTTGCGGCATAAATAATTGTTGCGGCCCTTCATGTAGCAGACCGAAAGCCGACGGTTAGAATTTAGGTCGCCGGAGGCCGCTTCTCCGAACAGAGCCTGCTCCAGGAAAGGAACGTCTTTGTAGAAAAGTTGTTCTTGCAGATTCTTCGTGCCGGTCGAGATGATCACTCGCTTCCCCGAGCGGATCACTGGCATCAGGTAGGCCAGCGTTTTTCCTGTGCCTGTGCCGGCTTCAACGATCAGGTGGCGTTTTTCTTCCAGCGCCTGCTCGATGGCTTGCGCCATTTGCAACTGGCCGCGGCGAAATTCGTATGCGGGGTGCGTACGCGAAAGAACTCCCCCGGGCGCGAAGAATTGATAGAGAGATGCGTCGTTCGCATTGGGTGCGGAGCGAGTCGACGTTGAAGGAACTGCGGATTGGGAACGTGAAGCCACCAGAGTCTCTATAATACGAGTTCCGGGTTACCTGCATCGCATTGGCCATGTGGGGACGGCCGCCCTCGGCCGTCCCCGACTCGAAGAGTCGGGTTTCGGCCCGGGACACCATTGGGTCTGACGACCCAAGGACAGCCGAGGGCGGCTATCCCCACATTAAGATTCATTTTGACTCAACCTACTTACAACTCGACCAGCACTCTCGCCACCACCGCGGCGGGCGTGCCCACGCTTGCCATCGTAGGCCGGCCTAATGTGGGCAAGTCCACGCTGTTCAACCGCATCGTGGGATCGCGGCGTGCCATTGTCGGTGACGAGCCAGGCATCACGCGCGACCGGCTCTACGGCGATGCAGAGTGGCGCGGACGACGCCTCCGAATTATCGATACCGGAGGAATTCTTCCGGAGGAAAAAGATTTTATTCCATCGGAGATTTTCCGGCAGGCGCGGGTTGCGTTCGACGAGGCCGCCGCGATTGTGATGGTAGTCGACGGGCGCGCGGAGCTTGCCGGCCCCGATCTTGAACTGGTTCGTTTGCTGCGCAAGACCGGACGTCCACTTTTTCTCGCCGTGAACAAGGCCGATAGCGAGAAGCAGGCATCGATTGTCGACGAGTTTCATCGCTTGGGAATTAAACAGATGTTTGCTGTCTCCGCCGAACATGGGCGCGGGATCGACGATCTGCTGGATGCGGTGCTGAAGGTCCTGCCGGCCGAAGAAAACTCTAGCGCCGAGCACGCTGAGAGCGCCGAGGAAGAGCGGGCCGGCGCGGCGACTGGAACTGATGGAGAAGGCGAAGACACCAAGGCCGAACCTGTTTATGAAACCAAGGTGGCGATCATTGGGCATCCGAACGTGGGCAAGTCCACGCTGTTGAATTGTCTTACCGCTTCGGACCGCGCCATCGTCTCGCCCATCCCCGGTACTACGCGCGACGCGGTCGACGAAATCGTCGAACGGGATGGACGGCGCTTTCGCTTCATCGACACCGCCGGTATTCGGCGCAAAGGCAAGACCCATCTGATGGCCGAGAAGCTTTCCGTTGTGATGGCGCGCAAGCATCTTGAAGGCGCCGATATTGCGCTGCTCGTCATCGACGCGACAGAAGGGGTGAGCCAGCTCGATGCCGCGATCGCCGGGTACGCTCACGAGAGCGGGCGCTCGATGATCATCGTGGTCAACAAGTGGGATCTGGTCAGCGGCGGCGCGCAGAAAGCCGGCAGGCCGTCGAAGGCCATGCGCATGCGGGAAAGCAAACGACCCGGCGACCGCGATGCTTACGAAGAGCGGCTGCGCCACGATCTCAAGTTCCTGAACTACGCGCCCATCGTTTTTATTTCCGCGAGCACCGGCAAGGGCACGGAGAAAATCTTTCCGCTGCTCGAAGAAGTTGCCACCGAGCGGCGCAAGCGAATTTCGACATCGGCCATGAATCGCTTTATCGAAACTGTCGACTTCGAGCGCGCCTCGGTGCCCATGCGCTCGCGCGTGAAGATTCTCTACATGACGCAGGCGTCGGTGGCGCCGCCCACCTTTGTGCTCTTCACCAATCGCGCGGTGAAGCTGCATTTCTCTTATCAGCGGTTCTTGGAGAACCAGATTCGCAAAGCTTTTGGATTTTTAGGGACGCCAATCTGGATTAAGAATCGGGCGAGGAATTAGTTTTCGCTCTGCGGTTAGCGAATGCGAATACGAGTGGGACCGACGACCGCCAATCGGCCTGACAGTTCCATTTCCAACAAGTTCCCAAGCCGTGAGCGGACGAAAGATAGAACCGATTGCCGGCCCGATGCGTCGGGGCGGAACAAAACTATGCCACCGTGTTCGTTGACCGGATATTGCAAAAGGCTGGCGATACCTTTATCGAGAGTCATCAGAATGCGGCCTGACGACCGAGCGGCGTGTACGACCGCGGTGTCTTCCGCTCCGGTCAATCCTTCGCCATGGACGGTGTCGGTATTATGCCCGAGGCGCACGAGATCGTCCGCAAGTTCGCGCGGAAGATTCTCATCCAACTTGAATCTCATTTCGTCCGGATCGGCACGAGGCGCTCTTCGTGCGCCAGTTCTGCCGCGTAGCTGAGCGCGGCATCGATGTGCGCCGGCTTCAGGGAGGGATAGCTGCTGAGAATCTCTTCTTTGGTCGAACCATCTGCAAGACTGTCAAGGATCACGGTTACGGGGACCCGAGTGCCAGCGGCGCAGACTTCGCCTCCGCAGACATTCGGCTTGCTCTCGAAGAAGTCCTGCCACGCGACCACGGCTGCATTCTAACGGGCCTTTCTTCAATATCCAAATGGAATCTTGACTCGCTAACCTTCTATTCCACCGCCACCTCCCGGTCCATCGTGAGCAGTCCCACGCGCTGCACGCCGGCGTGGTGGGCCACGTCGATCACGTCCGCGACGTACTGGAAGTCGACATCGGCATCGCCGCGGACGAAGGCGACTTTCTCCGCGCGCTTCAAATAGATTTCGGCGAGACGCGTTTCCAGATCCTCCCATTTCACGACGTCCTGATTGATCTTCACCGTCGGCGGCTCATTGTCCTTTGTCCATACTACCTGGATGACGACGGTGCTCGGCTGCGCGATGTTTTGTGTTTGTTTTTGATCGGGCTGGGGAATCTGGGCCGTTTCTCCCTGCTCTTTGTCCATGGATACTACGACCATGAAGACGATGATCAGCGTCAGCAGCACGTCGATCAGCGGCGTGACGTTAATCTCGGGACCACGCGCACCTTTGCCTGCCATTGAGAAGGACATGGGAAGCTCCTCGGCTTCGGTTTGGCACGCGCGTGTCTGCAACATCAGACACCCGAAGCGGGGCGGGAGTTCCCGAGCACTCTGGTTGCAGACGCAACGAGTGCCCTCAGTGGCTTTAAAGCCCACATTCCTCCTGATGGGAGATAGCACGGCTGAAGCCGTGCCCTTCCCGATCTCGCGGATACCAGTGAGACGCGTCTTAGCCGATCGGCGCGGGAGTTGGCGGCAACGGCGGCGGCTCATTCGGCGGGGAGAAGGCCGCCGGTGGAATTGGCGGCGCTGGCAGTGCGGGATAGAGCACCGCGCTCAACGCAGGGTAACGTGCAGCGAAAAAATATATGGAATACGCCGGGAAGAAAATGATTACGGGGACGGAGATCAGCGCGGTAACGAAGAGAAAGGCAACCAGCAAAATGCATCCCGCCACCACGGCAAGCGTGATGGTGTACGCAGTCCACTCTAATCCTGCGGATTTTCCTGCAACGACGGCGGCGATGGCCACTCCTGCCGCCGGAATGAAGATGATGAGGGCAAGAATGAAACCCACGATGCCGAGGATGATGGCTGCGCCGAGCGCCAGCACAATCTTCATTCCGATATAGCCCGCGTAGCCGGCCTTCTCGGCCTCTATCATCGGCCAAAGCCGCCGCCAGCCTTCCATTGCGCCAATGTTTTCCAGCGCCATCTGCGGAACGACGAAATCCTTGGTCAGCACAAAAATGACTGCCATCGCGATGGTGAAGAGTGCAATCACGAAAAACAGTGCAATGCCTGCGAGCACCAGGCCCAGCACGTGTTGTTTGGGATCGCTGAACCATCCGGCGGAGAAGGCGAGGCCCGCTGGGATTCCGACCAGCACGACCACCACGCCCAAAGTAACCAGTGTGTAGAGCAGCTTCCAGAGAAAATAGCGCCATCCCGGTTCCTGCCGGCGGTACCATCCCTGGCGGATGTGGCACTCCTTAGCCAGCACGCTGTCAAACAAAATGAAGCGCATGACGCTGCTGACGTACATCAGCACGATGCCGAACACCAATGCTGCCACGATGATAACAATGACCAAGGCCGCGACCAGAGCGGGATTCGCGCCGCCGAAATCCGGCGACGGAAAATGCTGCGTGCCGCCGGGATGCTGCGGAATATTGAAGTTGGAGAAGTTGGGCACGTTACAACCGCCGCCGGAGCTGAGTTCGCCGGCCAGCAGGCCCACGATGGCCAGCCTTACCCATTGACCGATGCGAAACGGCTGCAAGAGCTGCCGCTTGGTATGCTCGAAGGCGGGGGAGATGGCGTCAACGGCGGAGAAAGGCAAGCATGCACCTCGTCGTCTTTATCTTTGAATGGTGAGCAAGGTACTGCAAACGCAGGAGCGGGTCAAATGAATTCTGAAGATGCGGACAAAGTTAGAAAGTCGGAAATAAGAATTCAGAAGTAAGAAATACAAGGACATCGGGACTTTACTTCCGCATTCTTACTTCTAACTTCTGCCTGCCGCTTTCATTCGTAGTGCAAGGCTTCCACCGGATCCAGCCTTGAGGCGCGCAGGGCGGGAACGAGTCCGCTGATCACGCCCACCACAAGCAATACGACGCTTGACAGCGCTACAGTCATAATGGAAATGCGCAGGTGAATATCGCCCTGACCGGAGTTATCTTCGAACAGCGGGCCCATCATGGGCAGAGTGCCTACCCCCCAGGCGATGACGTAAGAAAGCAGTACGCCGATGGCGCCGCCCAGCAGCATGATCAGCAAAGTCTCCGCCAGGAATTGCAGCTTGATATGCCGCTTGCGGGCTCCCAGCGCGCGGCGCAGACCGATTTCGCGAATCCGTTCGTCGACGGAAACCAGCATGATATTCATTACGCCGACCCCGCCGATGCCTAAAGTTAACGTTCCGACAAAAGCCAGCAGCACCTGCAGACCAATCGTGAGCGCATCGATCACCGGGCGGAATTCATCGCGGCCGAACATCTGAAATGCCTTGGGATCGGTCGGCGAAAAATTCTGCCGCGTGGCGACCGCTGCGAGAACCTGCGCCATCGCCTTCTTTTCAAACTGCGGAGCGACGGGCTCAAACACCATGACGGCCGCGTAACGCGTGTTCCAAAGGTCTCCGGCGGTCGAGTAGGGAATCCACGCCGACTCGTCGTCGCTGCTGAAATAATTGCTGAGCTGAATCTTGCGCGCCATCACGCCGATCACGGTGAAGCGCACGCCGCCGACTTCCACCGTCTCACCCACGGCCGGACGGCCGCTAAACAATTGTTCCTTGATGCGCCCGCCCAGGAAGATCACGCGGCGGCGTTCGAGTTCGTCGCCGGAATCAATCCAGCGGCCCTCGGACGGGACTTCGTTGCGCATCTCGCCATACTCGGGACAGACACCTCGAACCGCCGCGGTGCCGACCATCCGGTCGCCATAGGCAATTCCCGGGCGATTCACGGTTTCGAGGCAAACGTGTTTAACCAGTGGTGAGGTTGCCTTCACCATTTCGAGATCAGACTGCTCGAGGACAACTTTCTTGCCGGCGCGCTGGCCGCCCGGTTGCTCGCTGGTTTGCTGCGGCCAGCAGATGACAACGCTTTTTCCAAAGGCATCGAAGCCATGAACCAGAACGCCGCGAAAGCTGCTGCCGTAGGCGATCAGCAGGGTGACGGTGGCGATTCCCCACACAATTCCCAGCATGGTGAGCAGGCTGCGCGTGAGGTTCCGCTTCAGCGCGATCCAGGCCTCGATAATGATTTCGATCAGCATAAAGAAGATTGGGCAATCGGTAATTTAGTAATTTTGTAATTTGAAACCGAACCCAACATCGGTTTGCAAATTACAAAATTACTAAATTACCCAATTACTAAATTCCTTCCTACCCTCCTGCCTCATAACGCAGCGCTTCGATGGGATCGATCGAGGCCGCTCTGCGCGCGGGGTACAGGGCCGCAGCCACCGCGATCGTTCCAAGCAATGCTGTCGCCACCAGGCCCGCGGTCCAATCGGGAACCAGTCCGGCAAAAAAGTCTGGCATGGGCAACAAATTCACCAAGGCGCAGAAGCCGAATGCAACTCCCAGGCCAATCGCGCCGCTCAGCAGGGCAATGATCAGAGCCTCCACAAAAAACTGGCGCAGAATTGTTCTTGCGGGTGCGCCGAGGGCTTTGCGCACGCCAATCTCGCGCGTGCGCTCGCGCACGGCGACCAGCATCACATTCATTACACCGATGCCACCCAGCAGCAGCGTCACAATTCCGACCGCGCCGAGGAAGTATTTCATTCCGTCGGTCATGGTTTTGAAGGCTTGCGCTTCCTGCACCGTATCCCAGATGGGACATGCTTCTTTGTCGTTGGGGTCGTAGCGGTGCATGCGGGCCAGCGCGACGCGAATTTCGTGTTTGCAAGCTTCGTGCTGCTCCACCGATTTGGGCGTGACCAGCAGCTGATCGAAGGTGGTTGAAGTTCCCGGAGGTTTGTCGGGGAAATCGCGGCGCATCGCGGAAAACGGAACGAAGATTTTGTTCACGTCCCAACCGTCATAGCTGGAATCCTGTTTCTTTGTGGCCATGACTCCGATGACAACGTAAGGGAAATCGTTCAAATAAACGTTATCCCCCACGGGATTGCGTCCGGGGAACAATTGCTTCGCCGCGTCGGATCCCATAAAGGCGACGCGGCGCGCCTCGCGCATGTCATCCCAGTCATAAAAGCGTCCCTGACCTACGTCGAGACTGCGGATGTAGGCGAACGCCGGATGCGACCCGGTGACCGTGAAGGCTGCATTGTTAAAGTCGCTGTGCGCCCGCACGGTATCTTGCTCGAGCTCCGGAATGGCGTATTGGCAATCGGGAGATTCCGCCTGCACCACGGGCAGATCGCCGTCTTCCCAATGCACGACGCGCCCCGCATGGGTTCCACCAGCCTGCAGGCTGGTGCGGCCATGGAAGACGATCATCACGTCTTTGCCCAGATTCCTGGCTTGTTCCTCCTGCCCTTTGCGCAAGCCTTCTCCGGCCGCCACCATCAGGACGATTGAAACGATCCCCCACGCGATGCCAAACATGGTGAGAAAGGCGCGCAGCTTGTGCGCCCACAAGGTCCGCAACACGTCGCGGAAAAGATCTCCCAGGGTCATATCGTCTCTTGTTTGGACGCGGCCTGGCGAGGAAAGTAACCCGCCGGGCCGGTTCTGTCTCTGCTATTAGATACGTATGGGAGGAACTCTTTGTTCGAGAGAAAATACCCGCTTATGACGGGACTGCGGACGGGGCCGCCGCACCCAGTGAGGCAAGGATCCATCCTTCAAATTCGGCGAGCGCCCGCTTACACTGCAACCGGTGGCGCTCTTTGCGATCGCGGATCTTTTTCTCCAGCGGGGGCAGGAGATCGAAGGTGATGTTGGCCGGCTGGAAGTTCTTGGGATCCGCATGCGTGACGTAATGGGTCAGCGACCCGAAGGCGGAGGCTCGTGGCGGCGGAACGGGCTGTTCTCCGCGCGCCAAAGCTGCTGCATGAAGTCCGGCCATTAACCCGGTTGCAATCGATTCGACGTAGCCTTCGACGCCGCAAATCTGTCCGGCAAAGAGAACTCGCGGGTGAGCCTTCATCTGCAGCGTCTCCTGCAACAGCGTGGGCGCATTGATATAGGTATTGCGATGAATCTGGCCGTAGCGCAGGAAGCGCGCATTCTCGAGGCCGGGAATCATGCGCAGCACGCGAGCCTGCTCGCCGAACTTCAAGTGATTCTGGAATCCAACTAAATTGTAGGAATCCGCCCGCAGATTTTCCTGGCGCAACTGCACCACCGCGTAGGGCATGCGGCCGGTGCGCGGATCGTTCAACCCCACCGGCTTCATGGGCCCAAAGCGCAGCGTATCGCGCCCACGCCGGGCGATTTCTTCGATTGGCAAACAACTCTCGAAATAATTCAACTTTTCCCAATCGCGTTCTTCGACGGACTGCGCGGCCAGCAAGGCATCATAGAAGTGGTCGTATTCGACGCGATTCATTGGGCAGTTGATGTAGTCCGCCGAACCTTTGTCATACCGCGCCGCCATATACACGCGCGACATGTCAATCGAATCCGCCTCGACAATTGGGCTGATCGAATCGTAAAAATACAAGTGCGGATTGTGTCGAGCGGGCGCCCCCGCCCGCTCAGGTTCTGACTCTTCCACCGTCTCGCTCAGCCGGGCGATCTCCCCAGCCAGCACGTCGGAGGTCAGAGGCCCGGTGGCGATGACGGTGACCTGCGGGCCGGATTCCTCAATGGCAGTTGCTTCTTCTCGCCGCACTGTTATGCTCGGCTCCCGCGAAATTACGTCCGTCACCTTCGCTGCAAACGTCACGCGATCGACTGCGAGAGCGTGTCCCGCTGGAACCGCGCACTCGCGCGCAATTTCGAGGAGCAGCGAACCCGCCCGCCGCATTTCTTCTTTCAATAGCCACGGAGCCGTATTTTCAGAATCTGACTTCAGGGAATTCGAGCAGACAAGCTCGGCAAAGTCTGCCGTCTGATGCGCGGGCGTCGAGCGCACCGGCCGCATTTCGAATAGCTCAACTTCTACGCCTCTTCGCGCACACTGCCACGCCGCTTCGGAGCCAGCCAATCCCGCGCCAATTATGCGGACCCTGGATTTCATGGTGCTCTCTCCGCGAGGCGACGTAGAGCTTCGCCGGTCAACAAGACCGATCGCCATCGAGTGGGGAACTCCGCTCCCAGCGCCTTGTAGAGGTCGATCGCACTCTCGTTCCAGTCCAACACTTCCCAGCGCATGGCGCAGCTATTCTCCTGCCAGGCGATTTGCGCTACAGCGGCCAATAGGGCTGTCCCGATTCCTTTCCCGCGAAACGGTGAACGCACAAACACGTCCTCGAGGTACAGCCCCGGCCCCGCCCAGGTTGAATAATAGCTGAAGAAAACGGCGTAGCCGGCGGCCTTGCCGTCCCACTCGGCGATCAGCGCGCGAAATTTCGGATTCGGCCCAAAGCCATCCCGAGCCAGATCGTCCTCTTCGATTATGCAATGATCCAACTCATGTTCGAATTCGGCGAGTTCGCGGATCAAAGTGCGGAGCAGCCCAACATCATCGATGGTGGCAGGACGAACGGACAGCATGGCAGGTTGGAAGAGCTTTGCAGCCTATCAGTGTATCGTGGAACCCCGTTCTTGACCGCTGGCCGGTCTTATCTGGCCGATCTTGACAAGCCGGTCTTCGCCGGCCGATCTTCACGGCAGGATCGGAGTCGCTTCGGCGGCAACGCATATCCAGAGGCCATTGATAAGCACCCAGGTGTCGGTAAAACGGCCGCGTCGGAGGTATGGCTTTCCCCCATCGATGCCTTTGACCCGGTAAGTTCCAACCACGATGGCGGTCTTTCCAAAAACCTGCACGCTCATGGATTCCGCCACGATCTGCTCCATGTGCGTGCTGTTCGACTTTACCCGCTCCAGAAATTCCGCTTTCGTTAAGAGCTTACCGTCGTAATCGACGTAAACCAGAGAATTGTCGAAAATTGCGGCGAGGGCTTTTACGTCGCAGCGTTCCTGTGCCTGGTCCCAGGCATGCTCCAGGGCAAGAATCTTCGATCGGGCAAGCGCATCGCCAGCGTCCTGGGCTGCCGCGGATGAGAGCGCGCAGCAAACCAGAACTGCGATAAGTGGAATCGTCCTCATGGAATGGCCTCTCTTTATACATCTATCGACCGCGCAGACGTTTTACTGCAGCCGCGAGCCGAAAGCGCCAGAAAACCGACTCTCGCAAATCAATCGTTTCATCTATCATGGGTGAGTTCTATTCCCTACCGCGGAGGATTCGATGGCGAGAATCAGCTTGATTGCCCCGGAATCTGCTTCCCCTGAAGTACGCGAGATTTATGACACCACGCTTCGCGGCAAGCCCGGGAACGTGCAGAAGGCTCTGGCTCATCGTCCGGAGATGCTTAAGAGTTTTCTAAGCTTCTACCCCAGCGTGGGGCGTTCCCTCGATCGCAAGTTGTACGAGCTCATTTATCTGCGGGTTTCTTTCATCAACGGATGCCATTACTGCACGCAACACCACGTGGCATCGTCGAAGCGGGTTGGACTCACTGCCGAAGATTGGGAAGCGCTCAAGGCGGGAAACTATTCGCGCTATAGCGAGAAGGAACGGGCTGCGTTGATTTATGTGGAGCGGTTAACGCGTGCGCCGCATGAGATCAACGAAACAGACTTCGACGAACTCAAGAAGCACTTTTCCGATCCTGAGATTGTAGACATCCATATGCTCGCCGGTCTCGCCAACCTGACCAATCGCTTGACCGACCCGTTGGGACTGGAAGTGGAATTTCCGGAAGAGAAAATCTAGGAAATTTAGCAATTTTGTAATTTGGTAATCGGGCAATTTGATTTCGCCCAGCGCCTTGCTTCTGCGCTGGTCTTCGGAAATTACCAAATTACAAAATTACCCAATTACAAAATGATTCTCTCGTCTCCCACTCGCTTTGTCACCCGCTCGCGATCCAGATATTCGAGCAGCGGGATGGCATATTTGCGGGTCACTCCAGTCAGCTCTTTGAATTGCGCTACATCAATCT
>Ga0181525_10004091_pt1 | contig 11297 bp, 8 predicted proteins | sample PEATcosm2014_Bin_48_FD_121100 | JGI IMG/M metagenome (GOLD analysis project Ga0181525, IMG submission 121100) | Peatland microbial communities from MTU Mesocosm Facility, Houghton, MI, USA - PEATcosm2014_Bin06_10_metaG | ecosystem: Environmental > Terrestrial > Soil > Wetlands > Peat | place... | reverse complement strand
CGATAAAACCACCCCGAGGCGGACAAAAACTGCCAGATCAACAGCACCGCAAGCACGATGACGACGCGCAACAGCATGACCGGCATCATCCAGGGCCGCGGCGCGACGGCGCGCGTCAGCCGGCCGATCTCAGCCATCGCTCGGCCCTTTCCGTGGTGACAAAGAAGACCACGCTGACGAAGATCACGAAGCAGATCGCCGCATACATGGCGGGAAGGTCGTAACGTTCGGCGAGTTCGTTAATGAGCTGGCCCAAACCGCCGAAATTGATCAAGAACTCGACCCCCACCACGTTGATGAGCGCGAAAATCAAACCCAGCCGGATGCCGACGAAGATCGTCGGCAGTGCCGACGGCAACAGGATTTTGTAAAACTGCTGCGCCGGCGTGAGATTAAAACTGCGGCCGACATTGATGAGGACACGCCTTGTCGCCGACAGACCCTCGATGGTTTTGAGAATGACCGGCGGCAGGCCGGATAGAAAGGCGAGCATGATGATGGTGAGCGCGCTGCGTCCGAACAGCACCAAAAACAGCGGGTAAGCCAGCACTAGAGGCGCCGAAGCCATCGCCGCGACCCAGGTCTCGCAGGCGAGCCGCAATAGCCGCAAGCGATGGAACAGGGCGCCGATGGCGACGCCGAACACCGTGAGCAAAATTCCGGACGCCAGGCACTCCCAAGCCGTCAGCAGGAAACGGTGCAAAATGTCTTCCTCGACGATCACGCGGGCGAAACTCGTAATGACTTCGGACGGCAGCGGCACGATGAATCGGTTGATGGCGCCGAGGCGAATGAGACCCTCGACAACGGCAAGTGCGAGCACCAAAGAACCGAAACCGACGAAGGGCGGCAGCCAGCGCCGCGCCGTGAGGGCAACCGCGCTCATGGCCTGCACTCGCCGGCATGCAGCACGCGCGACTCGTCGTCGATCATGCCGCGGCTGGCCTCTTCGCGCAGATCGCTCCAGATCTGGGCGACGTAGCGGCCGAACAATTCGCTCGACACGATCTCGGAAGTGCGTGGGCGCGGCAGCATGATGTCGACGATACGCTTCACCCGGCCGGGGCGGTAGGTCATCACCAATATCCGGTCGGCAAGCTGCACCGCCTCGGTGATGTTGTGGGTAATCAAGAGCATCGTCTGATTCAACTGCTGCTGAATCTGCAAAACCTTGTCGCCGAGCAGGAGGCGAGTTTGTTCGTCGAGCGCCGCGAACGGTTCGTCCATGAGAAAAATCTTCGGCTCCGAAGCAAGCGTCCGCGCCATCGACACCCGCTGGCGCATGCCCCCGGACAGTTCGGCGGGATATCGGTTCTCAAAACCATCGAGCCCGACCATGGACACAAAATGCCGCGCGCGCTCGATGCGTTCGCGCTTGTCCATGCCGGCAAGCTCAAGCGGAAAGGCGACATTGTCGACGACGTTGCGCCACGGGAATGTCGATTCCTCCTGGAACACCATGCCGATCGAGGCGTGTGGGCCGGAGATTTTTTGGCCGGCGACGGAAATCCGGCCGTCATAGCCGGTGAGCAGGCCGCCAATGATATTGAACAAGGTCGATTTTCCGCAGCCCGACGGGCCGATCACCGCCAGAAACTCGCCCGGCGCCACGGTGAACGACACATCGTCGAGCGCGCTTACGCCGCCTTCGGCGGTGTGAAAGCGCATCGCGACGCGGTCGACGACTAGGATGGCCGCGTCCGCCTGCGGCAGCGGCACGACGCGATTGCTCGTCGAGGGAACGGCCATCGGACGTTCTTTTGTCAGTTACCGGCCCGCGTCATCGCGGCGGTCATGCCGGCGGTATAGCCAGGTTCGACCCGCACATCGACGACGGCGACCTGGCCGGCATCGACCGCGGCGATGGCCGCTTTCAGCGCGGCGGCGAGATCGGCCGAATTGGCGATCGGGCCGAAGCCCACGGCACCTTGGGCGCGGCCCATGGCGGCGAGATCGACGTCGGGATCGGACATGCGTTGGCCGATCCATTTGTTCTCGACCGGCCGGTTGCGCGCGCGCGCCATCCGTTCCTGATGCAGTTCGTCATTATAGAACGAGCGATTATTGGCGAGGACGAACAGGAGCGGAATCTTGTAATGCACCGCGGTCCAGACCGCGGTGACGCCCATGAGAAAATCGCCGTCGCCGCAAACCGCGATCGGCAATCGCCCGGAACCTTTTAGCGCCAGCGCCGCGCCGACGGATATGCCGGGTCCGCCACCAACGCCGCCGCCGCCGTCCGAGCCGAGATAATCGAGCGGGTGGCGGAACGCGATCCAGCTGTCGTCCCACGAAATCGGCAAATGGGTGTAGGTGACCGGGCGGTCGCCGAGCACCTGGCGCAGGCTTCGCGCGATATGCTCATTGGTGAAGCCAGGCGGTTCGGTGTCGGCGATCTTGCGCGGGCTCGGCACGGCGTGGGGCCTTAAGCTCTTGCCGATTTCCTTGACCAATTCCGGCACCACGAGATCGGGATCGGCCGATATGAGAACATCGACCGGTGGCAGGGCCTGGTGGTCCATGCTCCAGCCGTTATGGATGCGATAATCGAGCGAGACTTGGATGATTTTCGCCGACGGCATCGGACCGGCGTAACGCAGCGCGCCGGCTAGATCGACCCAGTCGAGGCTGAGCACGACGTCGACGTTCTTTAGACCCTCGACGCTGTCCGGTCCGACCGCGCGCGGCGCGCCGGCGTAGAGCGGATGGTCGGTCGGAAAACTGGCGCCGATCTTGAGATCGGTGACGACGCGGGCATTGAGCGTCTCGGCCAGCGCGACGCGGGCGTTCCAGGCCGCGAGATCGCGCGAGGCGCGGCCGGCCAGGATCAAAACCTGCTTGGCGTTTTTGAGAATGCCCGCCGCCTGGCGCAACAGTTCGGCCGGCGCCGCCGTCGAAACCTGCGGCATGTAGCGCGCCGGGTCGAGCGGCGGCAGTGGCTCGGCGACTTTAGCCTCCTGCAATTCGGCGTCGAAATTGATGTAGACCGGACCTTGCGGCACGGCATTGGCGATCCAGGTGCCGCGCATCAAGGCCTCGCGCGCGGCGCCGGGCGACGACGGCTGGTCGTCCCATTTGGTGTATTCGCGAATGAGCGCGCCCTGGTCGCGCGCGGTGTGAATCCAATCGATCCACGGCCGGCGCTTGGCGGCATCGACCGGGCCGGTGGCGCCGAGCACGACGACCGGCATGCGGTCGCACCAGGCATTGAACATCGCCATGGTGGCGTGCATCAGGCCGACATTGGAATGCACGGCGGTGGCCATCGCCTTGCCGGTCACTTTGGCGTAGCCGTGGGCGATGGCGACGGCGGCTTCCTCGTGCAGGCAGAGCAACATCTGCGGCTTCGAATTGCCGAGGTAATTGACGATGCTGTCGTGCAGCCCGCGATAGCTCGCGCCGGGCGTCAGCGCGATATAGGGGATATCGAGCGAGCGCAACGCGTCCGCGATCACGTCCGAGCCGAAGCCCGGCGCGTTGGCGCCGGCCGGCGTCGGGCGTTCGATCTTGGCGACGGCCGGATCGGCGTCATTGGCGCGTGCGGTCGCGGCGGGCGGCGGCGTCATGGCGGGTTTTCCTCACGTTTATGGCCGAAGCGGGCTGGTTGGCCGCATCCAACCGGATCGCGGGCTAATTCACAAGCCAGTTCAGGAAAGCCGGTTCACGAGCTTTGCCGCAACCGCGCCAAGAGTCCCACCCCGGCATAGCCGTCAGCCGGCTGCATGCCGAATTTGCGCTGGAAATTGCGCACCGCAAGCATGGTATCGTTGCCGATGCGGCCGTCGGCGCCGCCGGTATCGAAGCCGAGCGCGGTGAGCCGGCGTTGGATTTCCTGCACTTCGGCAAGCGTCGGGGCCGGTTCGCTGCCTGGGAATTTTTGCACGAACGGCCCGCCGCCGACGCAGCGGTCGCCGAGATGCACCAGCGCCAGCGCATAATTCATCGACGGGTTGTAAGCCTTGGCGGCATAAAAATTCGGTCCGAGCAGAAAGGCCGGTCCGCCCGGCACCGGAATCCACGGCCGGGCGGCGGCGCTGGGCTGCGGGAACGGCTCGCCATCGGCGCGCGTGACACCGAGCCCCTGCCAGACAGCATAGGTTCGCGAACGATCGCCGCGGATCGTCGCGGGCATGCGGACTTCATAGCCCCAATGTTCACGGCGTCGGTAGCCGCCGCGGGCAACGAAAAAACGCGCAGTCGATCCCAGCGCATCGGCGGGTTCGCCGTAGGGCGAGATGCGGCCATCGCCATCGTAGTCGGTGCCGACATGGAGCCAGACTTCGGGCATCCATTGGGTGTGACCCATGGCCCCGGCCCAGGACCCGACCATTTGTTCTGGCGCCGCCCAGCCGCGCTGGATGACGGTCAGCGCGTTGATGAGTTCGGCTTCCCAATATCCGCGGCGGCGCGGCTCGCCCCAGGCCAGCGTCGCCAACGACGGAATGACCGGCCGCATGTGGTTTTGCTCTACCACCGGATCGCCGAAGGCCGATTCAATGCCCCAGACCCCGAGCATGAAGGCGGGTTCGATGCCGAAATCATTTTCGATCCGCGCCAACAGCGGCGCGTAGGTCTTGGCTTTTTCCTTGCCGGCAGCAATCTTCCAATCGGAGGTGGCGCGGTTGAGATATTGCCAGAGCTTCAGCTTGAACTCGGCTTGGTCGCGGATCGCTTCAAGCCCCGTGGCGTCGGGACGTAGCCCGTGCATGACGCGCGTATAGGTCTCCGCGGTAATGCCGTGCGCCATCGCCTTGGTGCGAAACGCCTCGATCCACTCTTCGAATGGCATCGGCGTGCCGTGCGCGTTCGCGCTTTTCGGCACGATCAGGCTCGCAAAGGCGCCGGCGATGGCCACGAACGACGCCCGTCTTGCAATATTCGGCGCTGACAGCTTCATGCTCATGGAGCGATTCGCCACCCGCCGCGACCATAGCATTCAGCGGGGCGGGCAGGGCTGCCGGCGGCCCGCCGATCGAAGCGGTCGCATTGAGAACATCCCGGACAACCTGGCCACGGCCGCCGATCAGCCGCTCGTAGGCGGCGACCAGCGTCATATAGGGACTGACGAAAACCCAACCGTCCCGGCTCATCACCTGCGTGTCGAAATGCAGATGATAGGTGGTGCCGCCGGCGCGGCGGCCGTAATTCCCCACGGTGCCGATCACCTCGCCCTCGCTGACGTGACGGCCGCTGACCATGCCGGCACGGTCCAGTCGGTCCGGGTCCATGTGCAAGTAGCGGAAGCGGATATGCTCGCCCGGCGCCTCGACGACGAGATAGAGCGCCTTGTCGCCCGGCGCCCGCATCAAAATACCGGCGCGCACCGCGACCACCTCGTGCTGGTTGGGCTCGCAGCGGTCGGCGCCTTCGCTGCGCAAAACGCAGGAGCCGGGGCGAATATCCTGGCCCTGATGACCCAAGCCCGCGGGGCATTGCCCGACGTAAAAGTCGCGATGCTCGCAGAAATTATCGCGCCACGGATAGGCGTAGTTTTTCGACTCGTCGCGCACCAGCGGCACGGAATTGACCCGGCAGCGATAGGCCGCGGTTTTGCCGTCGCCGCCAAGGCCAATGCGACCGGTGAAATCGCAATCGCCCCAATTCATGAACGATTGCGAATTCGCATAGGCCGGCGCTTGCGCCATCGGGAATCGGATGTCGGCATAGACGGTCGCGTCGGGGCGCCCGCCATGGCCCTTCATGCCGGTGCCGGGAAGAATGTCGCCTGGCGCGTAATAGGTAAAGTCAGGATCCAGGGCCGCTGGCCGCTCGATAGCCGGCGGGGCCGTCGCCACCACGGCAGGTGGCGATCCGCCAACGATATTAAGCGCCTCGATGACGCGGAGCGCGATCTTGTCCGCCTCGCGGCACGACAGACGGCGCGCGCTATTGGCACCCTCAAAACATTTGATCGATACGATATAGAGCGCACCGAAACGGCTGAATATGTAGCGCAGGCGCTCTTCGAGAAAGACTCGACGCATACCGGGAAAATCGCTGGCGAGTTCCTTCACCGGCGATTCTTCCGATTGCACGGGGGCGTCGAGTTCATAGACAAGCGCCGCGCCGGAAATCTGCACGTCGACGCGGTTGGCGAAGCTGAGATCGGCGCCGCCGCTATCCTGCGGCTGGACCGATAAAGCGGCGTCGTAACCCGACGCGCCGGCCAAAAAGAAAGTCGGTGCGGCAAAGCCTGAGATGTATTTGGCGGCGTCGTCGGCCGAGCCCGGCGCTTCATCGTTCCAATAGGCCGCGGTATCGAATGGCAACAGAACTGGCACCGAGCTCGCGGCGATATTTGGAAAGCTTTTATCCGCCAAGGCGTTAAGCCGCGCCAATGCGTCGGGCGGCGGCGCGCCGGCCGCGTTATCGTTGATTTCGGGCCGAGCCAAGCCTGCCAAAATCGCTCTTACTGCGTCCCAGTCCGCGGCGGTGGCGGCTATGTGCGGACGCGTCCTCTCGATCTCGGCGGCGGCGACGGTCGCGGCGGGCGGCGGGGTTTGCTGCGCGGCGGCCGGCTGTCCGAACGCCAGCATCGCAACACAAACGGCAGGCAACGCCGAGCGTGCCCGCCGCGCCGCGGCGCCCAAGCTTCGCACCGGGGTCATTGATGCGCGGCCTGAATCTCCTCAGGCCCTTCCAGTTTTTTGATGAGGCGGTCGAGGCTAGTGGCAAAACTGCCGATGTCGAAATTGAGCGGATCGTCGTGGCCGCCGGGAATATCCGCGTCCAGCGCCACATGAAACGCGGGTATCAGCCAACGCTCGGCCCGCACGCTGGCGATCGTGTAGAGCAGCGCCAGCCGATCGTATTGCGCGGCGGTAAAGGCCGGATTGGGCGATTGCGCGTCGTTGCGCCGGCCGTGTCCGGCAGCGCTGCGCCGCGGCTGCACCAGTTCGGTATGCAGGAAAAGGCCCTGCAGCTCGCCGCCGAATTCGGCCGCTTGCTCGAACTTCGTTTCGCGCCACGCCAACGCGTAATCGTGCGCGACCAGCATTTGACCTTCGCGGTTGACGAAGACGTGGGCGCGGCCCCAGCCGTCGGAACAAGCAAAATTGGCCAGGTTGTTAAACCCCGCACTGCTGTCGATGTTGTCGGAAAACGAACGATGCCCGTAATTTGGTCCACTGGTATCGTGGATGACGAAATAACGCGCGAGCGGCGCGTCCGGGTTATTGTTGCGGGCGCGCGACACCGGCTGCCAGAGGTGCGCGGCAAAGTCCCATTCAAGATCCTGTTTTGACAGGAACGCGCTCAAAACTTCGCGGGAGGGAAGTCCCGCGCTTTCGCCGATGCGGCTGGTCAGCGCCGGCGGCAAACTGTCGGGCGGCGGCCCGAGGTTCCTGGTCGCATCCACGCCGCGCATCAGGCACATTGCTTGCTCGACCGGCCCGCCGCGAAAGCTCATGCTCTCGATGTCGAACGAGCAAGGCCCCATGGTCTTGATGAAATACGGCGCCCGGAAGTGACCGGGTTTGCAGCCTTCGCTCAAGGCAGCATGAACGCTAACAAGAAGCATCGCGCCCGTGAGTCCCGACGCGATCAGATTGCAGCTAGCTCTTGGCGATGCGCGCACCGTAAAATCCCAAACGCGACATTCTATACTATCGCCATCAATGTGCATTCTGCCAAGCGGGACGGAACCTATGAATAAACGTTCAGGATCGATCCATAAGATGCGGTTCATCACTCGATCTGTGGAATGGCCGCCTTGATAATGATGCCGCGATATTTTTTGATTTCATCGGCAATGAATTTTTTGGCCTGATCCGGCGCAAGATATAATGGCTCCGCGCCTTGCCGCGCAAACCGCGCGCGCACGTCATGATCGGTGAGTGCCGCGTTCATCTCGCCATTAAGTTTTTCGACAATGTCTCTGGTTGTGCCTTTGGGCACAAGCAATGCAAACCAGCCGGAAACGACGTAGTCGGGAAGTCCAGCTTCTTTTGCCGTCGGAACGTCGGGCAAAGCCTCAAGCCGCTTGGCGCCGGCGACGGCGAGCGCCTTCGCGCCGTGCGCTTCGATCGCGGCCGAAACATTGGGGTACCACTGGAATCCAAGCTGCACCACGCCGGCCATGAGATCCGGAACGTATTGCCCGATATTGCGGTAGGGCACATGGGTGATTTCCACCCCGGTAAGTTGGCTGAAATAGGCACCGGCCAAATGCTGCGAGCTGCCGATGCCGACAGAACCGTAATTGAGCTGGCCGGGATGCGCTTTGGCGTAGGCGATCAGGTCTTGCAGGGTATCGACGGGTAGCTTGGTGGTGGCGACGACCACGATGGTGAAGCCGGCAAACGGGGAAATCGTTTCGAAGTCTTTTAGCGGATCATAATCGAGGTGCTTGTACAGCGTCACATTCGCGGCGATCGGACCCGAGCCGCCACCCAATAACGTGTAGCCGTCAGGGGTGGCCTTGGCGACATCGGCGGTGCCGATATTGCCGCCGGCGCCGGGCCGGTTTTCAACGATGATCGGCTGGCCCATCGACCGCGACATTTTGTCGAACATGATGCGGCTGACCACATCGCTCGCGCTGCCGCCGGCAAACGGGATAATCGCGGTGATTGGCCGCGCCGGATAGATTTGCGACGCGGCCGCCGGCCATAGACCGGGCAGGACGGCGGCGCCGGCCAGCAGACGCATAAATCGACGTCGCGGATGATGCATGAAGCTATCCCTCCCGCGAGGCTTGCCGCCTAAAGCAGCGACGGTCGCACCGGTTCGTGCCCCGGCCGTCTGCGCGTTAGAAACTACGCGGCCGAAAATGCCGAATAAGCAAGCGGATATGCTTCTTAATCCCATTAAACACACGTTGGCCCGCCCGTCGCTATTGGCACGTCCCTTGCTAGGAATCCGGGCAGGAACGTACGCCGTCTCGCCGACACACCCTCCGTTTCGGCAGCCGTCGCGAACGGCGTGCCATGCGGATCAAGTTGAATAATTCAGAAGGATCGTTGCCATGGGCGTCGCCCGTCTCGCACGCATAGAGTTTGGCATCTTTGCGCTACTCATCGGGGCGTGCATCGCGGTCGGACCCGAGCGGGCGAGGGCGGAAACCACGCTGCAAATCGGCATCGGGACGCAGAATACGACGACCAATACGGTGACCGGCGGTATCGTCCTGAAAGAATTGGGGTTGCTGGAAAAACATTTGCCGAAAACCGGCAAATACCAGGACTTCAAATATTCACTGTCGTGGCAGAACTTCACCTCCGGTCCTCCGGTCACCAATGGAATGATGGCGGATAATATTCAGATCGGAATGATGGGAGATTATCCGCTGCTGGTGAACGGTGCCACTGGACAAGCCACGGGCAACGAAACGCAACTGGTCACCATCATCGCCTATAACGCCTACGGCGGCGGCAATGGCATCGTGGTGCACAAGGACTCGCCGTATTTCGATCTGGCCGATCTCAAGGGAAAGAACGTCTCCGTGCCGTTTGGCTCGGCGGCTCACGGTATGATTTTGCATGCGCTGCAGATGCACGGCCTGACTCCCGATTTCTGGAATCTAGTCTCGCAATCGCCGGAGATCGGCTCGACCAACCTGCAGGAAAAGCGCATCGACGCGCATGCCGACTTTGTGCCGTTTCCCGAATTGCTGCCGTTCCGCGGTTTCGCGCGAAAAATCTACGATGGCGCCGACACCAAAATTCCGACGTTTCACGGCGTCGTCGTGCGCAAAGACTTCGGCGAGAAATATCCCGAAATCGTGACGGCCTACATCGAAGCACTGATGGAGGCCAATGACTGGGTGCGTCAGAATCCCAAGCTGGCGGCTGAGAAGGTCGAACAGTGGACCAGCATCAACAAAGAAGTGGTTTATATCTTCCTCGGCCCGGGTGGCATCATGACACTCGATCCGACCATTAAGTCGGCCTGGGTGGACGCGATGAAAGAAGACTACACCGTGCTGCAAAAGCTTAACTTGATCAAGCCGCTGAATATCGATGCTTGGGTCAACGATAAATATGTTCGGCAAGCCTTCAAGGACCAAGGCCTGGACTACGACAGTCAACTCAAGTCTCTCGCCAATTACGATATGACGGGCAACGATCCGGTCTGCAATGTTCCGGTCACGCATCCGGCGGAAGCCGGGCAGATCTGGATCGACGGCGGCGACATTCTGACCTTTAGCTCCCCGGCCTGCACGCTAACCGCGGTCAAGAAATATACGGCGGACGGCAAGAAGCTCGACGCCGTTTATCTCGTCGACCACGAACTCGGCATCAAGGTGTTTGCCGATGCGGCGTTTTACGCCATCGGCGGCAAGGATCCCAAGTCCCCCGAGGTGGTGCCGTTCCTGCTGAAGCGAAATGCCGAGGATTACGTGGCGAAAAATGGTGGCAAGGTCGCAACTTACGCCGACGCGCTCGAAGGCGTCGCCGGTGCCAGCCATTAGACACTGAAAGGGCGAGCCATGACGGTCCAGAACATCCGTGCATTGCCGAAACAGGCCGCGGCAGAAGATCCTTCCAGCCCGAAAAAGACGTCGCCAACAGGCTCGTCGTCCGCCCCGAAAATCTCGACGCTGGTGCTGGCGCCGGCGATCGCGCTGGCGAAACCTTCACAGCTGCTGCGGATTGTGCGCGAACAAGCTCCGACCGCGCTGCTCGGCTGCATCTCGCTAGGGGCGCTCTTTCTGTTTTGGTACCTTGGCACCAAATACAAAGTCGATTTTTACATCCGTTTCAAGAATGTGCCGACGCCCTATGCGGTGCTTGAGGAAGCAAGGACCGTCGGCTTATCCAACAAGTTTTTCATCAATGTCGTCGATAGTCTTCGCCGCATCATTTCCGGCTTCCTCATCGCGATCCTTATCGGCGTTCCGCTCGGCCTCGTGATCGGCAAGTACCGGCTGGTGCGCGACCTTTACATGCCGGCCATCGAAGTGTTGCGCCCGATTCCCGCCATTGCCTGGGTGCCGATGGCCATCATGTTGTGGCCGACAAACGAGGCGAGCATCGTCTTCATCACCTTTATCGGCGCCTTCTTTCCGATCTTGCTCAACACCGTGCACGGCGTTCATTCCATGGATGGCGTGCTGATCCGCGCCGGCCGGTGTCTGGGCGCCAACGAAGTGAAATTGTTCTGGTATGTGATCCTGCCCGGCACGCTGCCGCACATTTTTACCGGGCTTGCGGTGGGCATGGGCGTGGCCTGGGTGTCCCTGATCGCGGCCGAGATGATCTCGGGTCAATACGGTGTCGGCTATTACACCTGGGAGGCCTATTCACTGGTGAACTACCCGGCGATCGTGCTCGGCATGATCACCATCGGGATTTTGG
>Ga0181525_10004090_pt1 | contig 11297 bp, 8 predicted proteins | sample PEATcosm2014_Bin_48_FD_121100 | JGI IMG/M metagenome (GOLD analysis project Ga0181525, IMG submission 121100) | Peatland microbial communities from MTU Mesocosm Facility, Houghton, MI, USA - PEATcosm2014_Bin06_10_metaG | ecosystem: Environmental > Terrestrial > Soil > Wetlands > Peat | place... | reverse complement strand
TTGGAACTGGGCCGGCGCGTCGCTGAACGACTGCGCTGGCAACCGGAGTTGGTGGCGTTTGCCCGCGCCAACCTCGCGCGCTGGTCGCGACAAAACACGTCCGCCCCGTCGCTGCTCCGTTGCTATGCAGAGTGGCAGGAAATTCTCGCACGTCCCATTGAGGAGATTTGCAGTCTGCTTTGCTCCGAATCGGATGACTCCCAGCGGTTGCGCCAAAATTCGCCCTTCGCCGGAGTGCTCCCGCCGGCGGAAGTCTGGGAAGTCAAATCCCGCTTCCATCATGCACCGGCAACAGCTTGAACACATCATCCGGGCCGCCGCAGGCATCACCGGCGCGTCGGAATTTGTCATCGTCGGAAGCCAGGCGGTGCTGGGACAGTTCCCGCAAGCTCCGGATGAATTGCTGGTTTCAATTGAAGCCGATGTTTTCTCCCTGCGCGACCCGGCCGACAACGACTTGTTTGACGGTTCAATCGGCGAAGGCTCGCCATTTCATCAGACGTTTGGCTACTACGCGCATGGTGTCAGCGTGGAAACGGCGATCCTGCCAACTGGCGGCGCGAACGCCTCGTGCCGGTTCGCAATGAGAACACGGGCGTTGGCACGGGGCTCTGCCTGGAAATTCATGATCTGGCCGTCTCCAAGCTAGTCGCCGGACGTGAAAAGGATTACGACTTCGTAGGGGGTTTGTTGCGCCATCACCTGGTGCAGGTGCCAATCTTTCGGGAACGACTGGCAAAAACGGCACTGACACCAGAACGCCTCCAGACTTGCCTCACGCGACTGGAACGACTGGTCAATGCCTAGGTCGTCGGCAAATAAAATGGAAATTGAGGTCCAATCTTCGCCTTTGTCAGTCGTCCATCACCGGCATTTTCAAAGTCGATTTGCAGCGGTTGTAGAATTGAAGGCAACGACGCCGGGAATCGAGGCTGGCTTGTGACCGGATGACTTTCTCAATTTCTGAATCCGGTTGAATGTTTTCACTATCGGTTTTGATTTCCTTGTTTTCACCCTTGAATGTTTTCTTGAAGGCAAACAGCGAGGTGAACGGGTTGGGATCAACTGGCTCCGGCTCTTTTTCCTTCACCGGCCCGGCCACGAGCGTTTCAACCTGCCTTACCAGCTCCGCAATGGCCTTGCCGCTGTCGCCGCCCAGCGCCTTCATCGTGGTGTCGAGATTGTCCCGATCCAATTCCCTGCGCAGCGCCGCCAGTTCATCAGCGTTCAGCGCGTAACTTGTCAGCGTCAGTTCAAACCGACCCCGATAGCCGGCTTCCATCGCCCGTTCCGCCCAGGCGTAGCGATAGCTGTGAAGTGATACGCCGCTGATGCCAACCGTCGCCAGCCGTTTGATGAAAAGCTTGGAACGATGCCGTTCATGGATTCGGGCAAGCGCAGGAAATAAATATCCCGAAGCATTTGCGTTAGCAGATTCTGGCCAATACTCGCAAGATACTGCGAAATAGTGACTTCCTGGCAAAGTTGCTGGAGCTTTTGCTGGAGGTCAGCCAGTCCATGTTCATAAGACCTTGATGCACAAGCATCAAGGAATGGAGCCAGTTGTCGGATTTGACCCATCAAACTGGACTCCGTTTTCTAACGTAAATGCCTGATATTCACCGGGCATCCATTTAATCCAATGATAGCAATGGTTTGTGCTGACTTCAACATAATTTGTCAAAATCGTGCAACCATTTTTCACTATCGTTCCACTATTTTTCAGTATCGGTTTGCTGGAGCTTTTGCTGGAGGTCTGAAGCAAGCGTCAGGGGGATTTTTTCCAATAAGACGAGGGTCGGAATCGGATGTTTCCAGCCCCTCTTTGGGGGTAAAAACTGCTGATTTCATTGGCAATCCGACCGTATCCAACCCTATCCAATTTAATCCGATTCTATCATTTTGGACACCGTTTTGGACACCGTTCCCGGGCCGGGTTTTTGCTGCCGATGCCGCCAATTCGAAGCTTTTTTTGAGCATGTCTCAATCAAAGCACGCTCGCGTAAGCACTGCAAAAGATTTTCAATGGATTGAAAATGGACAAAAACTGGTTTTGTCGTGTTGCGCGCATCCGATGGCGCGCGGGGCTTCCGAAGCCGAAGATGGTTCCACTTCGACTTTATCTCCGCGAACAGAACCGCGCCGTCCGCCATTCGTCGGCAGCCTATTTTCCAAACTACCAGCAAATGTTTATTGAAACCATCTTCGTGGATTTGCGTCTTAATGGTTCATACCATCTGCGAAATGAAACAACCCGTCATAAACACTCTGAAATCATTCTTAATTCTTGCCGCTTCAATTGCGCTGAACAGCTTTTGCCCCGCCCAAGACGCGCAGCGGAATATTCCTGACATCTCGAAGATCCGGGGATTCAATTACGAATCCGCGCCCACCATCGGCCACAACGAAATGTGGCTGCAATATAGTTCGGCGGAAACGGCGCGCGACATGGATTACGCCAAACGGCTCAACTTGAATCAGGTTCGCGTTTTTCTGGGTTATTCCGCCTACCTCACAAACAAGCCCGCGTTTCGCTCAAATCTGGTGGACTTCATCCGCGTATGTCACGAACGCGGCATCGGTGTCATGGCCACGCTTCAATATCCCCGCGCGTGGGCTACGAATCAGAATTTATGGCCGCAGGCCAGGGAGTATGCTGTCGATTTGGTCAACACCATCGGCAACGGCAAGGAGCCTGGCCTCGCTTTCTGGGATGTTCACAACGAGCCGGGTTTTCCGCGCATCCAGTTCGCGCGACATATGGCGGGTGTCTTCCGCGAACTGGACAAGGTCACGCCCATCACCATCGGTTCCACCACCGAAGGCGAGATGGAGGCGACCGGCGGCGATTTGGTGGATGTGCTTTGCTTCCACGATTACAGTTCAACCCGTCACCAGATTGATGAGCACATTGAGCGCGCGAAACAGTATGCGGCTGGTCAGGGCAAGCAGGTCATGAACACCGAAATCGGCTGCATCGCCCGCGCCAATCCCTACGACGTGACACTTGAAGAATACGAGAAGTCGGGCACGGGCTGGTATATCTGGGAACTGATGATCACCGGCCAGTGGGGAACGGTTCATGGGGTGCTTTACGCGGACGGAACGGTGCGCGACCCCTCCATCGTCGCCGCGCTGATGGGGTTTTTCCGTGATCGCGGGCCGGAGGTCGTGCCGGAAGTTCCCGACCGAGAAGGCCGCGTCACAGCCGCCGTGGCCGCAAATAAGCAGTGGCTCGCGGACACCAACGCCGACTGGCAGCTGGGTCTGGATCTGGCCGAGCGTTCCGCGAATCTTCTGGAGGCGGCGCAACTCATCGCCATGCACGACCTGCCGACGCGGCAGGTGGATTTACTGCGCAAAGGGCAACCGGACATGCCCACCCTTCGCGCCCTGTTGCAGAAATTCACCGCGCTTCTGGAACCATATCAGCTGCCGGAGGGTGATCCTCTGCGCAACCGTCCGCCCGGCTGGATCAGGTAGAAAATTGCGCCTCGGAATTTCAGCTTATGCCTGCACCAGAAAAATCAATTTACAAATTGCTGTCCACTGCCATTGTTCTTTCGGTGGAATTGACACTCGTGGTCGCGCCCCGAAAAGACTGTTGACGCGACAGGATATGGCGCGACGATCAACATCGCTGCCATCCAGAAAGCGATTGCTGGTTGCAGCCCCAGCGGCGGTGGAACGATTCACGGTAATAGAAATCTATGTCACATTTCTCAGATTCTGTTGGTGTTAAACGCCCGATAGCCCGGCGCAAATTCATCAAGCTTGCGGCGCTGGCGGGATCCAGTGTTGCCGCAGGCAGTCTGTTGAGCGGCTGCTCGTCAGCAACCCCGGAAGTTGCCCACCTCCCAGCCAAAACTTTAGGTGATGCGCTGCCGCCTCTGCCGCCGCTGGCGCCGATTCCCGAGCTCCCGCCGAAACAGCCAATCGGTTCCGTGCCGATGGGCGACCCGGCCACGTTCGCAGAAGTCAAAATGGATTTCCCCATCGTCCCGGGTCCGTATGCACCGACTTGGGAATCCATCGCGCAGAATTATCCGGGCAAGGAAGTGGGCTGGCTGCGCGAGGCAAAGTTCGGCATCTGGGTGCATTTTGGGCCGCAAGCCGCCGGCATGAGCGGCGACTGGTATGCGCGCCGGATGTATATGCAGGGCGAAACCGCCTACAACAATCACCTGCGGGATTTCGGCCATCCCTCCGAAGTGGGCTACAAGGATGTGTTGAAGGACTGGAATCCCGTGAAGCTCGACCCGGCCGCCGTGGTTAAAATTTACAAAGACGCCGGCGCGCGCTTCCTGCTGATTCAAGGCGTTCACCACGACAATTTTGACAATTGGAACTCCGCCTACCAGCTGTGGAACGCCGTCAACCTCGGCCCCAAGCGCGATTTTCTGGGCGAGTGGTCAAAAGCGGTGCATGAAGCGGGCATGCGCTACGGCGTTTCCTTCCACCACGAATACACCTGGTGGTGGTGGCAGAAATCCCTGGGCAGCGACAAGTCCGGTCCAAAGGCGGGCGTGCCCTACGATGGAAATCTCACCCTCGCTGACGGCAAAGACAAATGGTGGGAAGGCATGGACCCGCGCCTGCTCTACGGCGTAGACCTGCGCGAATACATCGGCTGGGATCAGGACAGTTGGTGCCCGAAGCAGGGCATTCTGACCAACCATCAAGAATACTGCCAATGGTATGTCACGCGCTGGGCGTTGCGCATCATGGATGTCGTCCGGAAATATGACCCCGACTTCATTTACACCGACGGCAATTCGACCCAGCCGTTTACCGGATATTTGAGCGCGACGGGATACAAATGCGACGCCATGCAGCGCGTCATCGCCGATTTCTACAATCACACGCTCAAAACGCGCGGCAAGGTGGACACGTTCAGCATCGTGAAATTTCATCCCGGCGGCAACGGCGTGGTCAACACCTCCGAGGACAACTGGCCCAACGGCATCAAGACCAACCAGCCGTGGATTGGCGAAACGGCTTATGGCGACTGGTATTACGCGCCCGGCTTCGTTTATAGCGCGGGTGCGCTCATCCGCCACATGCTCGAATGCGTTTCGCGCGATGGCTGTTTTTGCGTCAACATCGCGATGCGCCTGGACGGTTCGCTGGACGACGGCAGTCTGAAGATGCTCGCGGACGTGGGCAATTGGATGAAAATCAACGGCGAAGCCATTTACGGCAGCAGCGCATGGATTAAATACGGAGAAAGCGCTGGCAACCGCATCCGGCAATCGCCTGCGGGAAAAATCAACCAGCGCCAGGCGAGCTTTGAATTCACGCCGCAGGATTTTCGGTTCACCGCCGGCAAGGACGGCTCCGTCTATGCCTTCTGCATGACCGTGCCCGGTCCGGGAACCGCGCTGAAGATCACTTCGATGGGAACGAACGCGCAGCCCGCCGTGCCCGCCGTGAAATCCGTCAGCCTGCTCGGCTCCGCCGTGCCGGTGGATTGGAGGCAGACGGCGGACGGGTTGGAAATCAATTGTCCCGCGCAGATGACATTCAACATCGCGCTCGTGTTCAAAGTGAATTTCGCCTCGGCGTAGCCAGCCAACTCACTCCCGATCCAGTTTTCCGATCTGTCAAATCCTTGAGTGTGGCGACCTTGCTCGCTATTTGCAGCCGGAATCAATTGCGGCTTTACCAAAAGCCCCGGTGTTCGCCCAAATTCAACGGCATGTCCAGCCAGCGTCCTTGATGCTTTGCCTGGTGCACGCCGGCCTTGAGAGCGGCGCCGTCCAGTTCGGCAGAGGATTTTCCAGTGCCGACGGGAAGTCGCAGGTGGATACTTGTTCCGGCCGTCAGCTTCGACGTATCCAGCATGTAGTTCCATTGGTTGCCCGCTAGTTTCCAGGACACGGCCACCGGGCCAAATTCCGTCTCCACCGTGCCAGAAGCTTCGGTCAAGCCGTTTAGACGCGGTTCGATGAGGATGCTTTTCTTCTGGGCTGGGCCGTCCAGCCTCACACCCAAAACGTAGGAACTCAAAAAATAAGCCGGGAATATTCCGTAGCAGTGCGCCTGCGAACCCCAGGAATGTAACCCTTCGAATCCCGCCTCGTAAGGGCTTTCGGCCATGTCCTTCCAGTCGGTGCGCAACTTGTTCAAGACGGACAAATCCTGCGCCGGGTCATCCGCCGCGTATTGCTTTTTGAAAAAATAATAATACTGCATGATGTCGTTCTCTGTGGGCGGGTTGGCCATGAGATATTTGGTCACACTAGACTGGCGGCTTTTCGGAACCACGCCTTGATCCAAGGTGAAAAGCGCGGCGTGGCGTGTGGTTTCGATCAGATTGTCTTCAACCTTCAGCTTGAGCGGGCGGTAACCGGAACCCTTTCTGGCCGTGGCCAGATCATAATAGCCGGCGTAGTAAGTTCCGGTCCTTTCGTCCCAAAGCACTTTATTGATGGCCTTGGCCAGGCCTTGGGCGGCGCGGCTGAATTTGGCGGCCTGCTCCTTTTCGCCGATTAAGTTGCCCAGGAACGCCGCGTCAACGAGTGCGCGATAAATGAAAGCATTGAGCGCCGTGCCTTCGCAGGTTTGATAACCGACCGGGTCGCCCCAGACCACCCACTCGCGCGCGAGCACCAGCCCGCGCGGCGTGCGGCGGTCGAGAAAATAATTCATCTGCGCGACAATCGCTGGCCAGATTTCGCGGATGACATTCGTCTGGCCGCAACTTTCGTAGTAGCGCCGCGCGCCTTCCACCCAGTCGCATGCGCGGTCTTCCATTTTGGCGTGGATATCAAAACGGTCGGAACTGGTGTGCGCCTTCACCCAGCCGCCGGGTTGCAACGTGTAAGCCGTTCGGCGGATTAATTCTTCCAGCAGGCGCGGATCGGAATTGACCGTCTGGCCGTCGGCGGCCCGGCCGGCCATGACTGCGCGCGTGACATCAAACGCCGGCGGGTCGCAATCCATCCATTCGACGCGTTCGCGGTCGGCGCAATCCACATACGCATCCTCGCTGACGACTTCCAGCCCGCGCACGCACGTCGTCCAAAGCTTGTTCAGCATCGGGTCGCTGGACTTGAAGCTGCCGACACGCTCGAACGGATAGAGCCGCTCGACGAACCTCACATTCAGCAGTGTGACCCGGCCCGACTTCACGCGAATTTTGCCTTCGTAAATCGAGTGCGTGTCGGTGGTGATGAAAGTCTGTTTTCCCGCGCGACAAATAAACCGGTTTTGCGCGAAGGCGCCTCGGCCCATTGAAGTTTCCGGCAGATAGACCAGTTGAAACTCACTGCCTGCGTCCGCGTCCACTTCGATCTGCGTGTAGGCGAGCACCAGATGCGGAAATGTGAACCCGATTTCTTCGCCACCGTTCAGCGTCACCGGCCAATTCGTCGTGTTCCAATCCGGTGTGACCACCGTTTCGCCCAGCAACGGAATCCGCCGCGCGGTCAGTGCGCCCCAACTGTTTTGCGTCGGTTGCGCTGCCGCCCATTTGCGGTCATTGTAATCCGGCGAAGTCCAATCACCATCTTCCACGCGGGCGTCGACTGTGTCGTAGATGTTCGCCCAGTCCGTGGTCACTTGGCGGTAACGCGTCTGGTCGCTCCATTTCCAAGTCGTGTCAGTGCGACAAATCACCTGGCCGGACTGCGTCAATTGCGCCGTGAGGCCCGGCACGTGCATCCGGGTTTTGCCGTTGCTGATGCGGCTGGCGACAAGCACCACAATCACATTGTCCCCGGTGTGCAGGTTGGTGGTGATGTCCATGGAATCATATTCGGGGGCAACCGGTTCAAAACGCGCCGGACCGCGCTGAACGTATTGGCCGTTCACCCAAAGCATGTAGCGGGTGTCGGCAAAGATTTGCAGCGTCACGTTCTTTTCCGCGTCGGCCAGTTGAAAATGTTTCCGAAAGGCGACGCAGGCCCCTTTTTTCTGGTCCGCATCCGGCTGCCCTGTCCAGATAAATGAGGCTGAGAGCGCCGCCCCGTCCGAATCCACAGTCTGCGCTTTTAATAAGCTATTTGGAGTCAGCATTCCAATGAACACCGCGAGAATGATTCGCCGAAAAGTGGCTTTTACTTCATCACTCCGCATATGTGAATTGAGGCATTGGATGATGACATCGTGTAAATTTTGCTGCTCTCAAAAGATGAGTTCTGCCAGCATAAAACGCAAGTCTGCGAAGTTGGAGCATTTTGTTATACTTCTAAATCAATCCCCAAAGTTCAAAAGACGTTTTCCACCGCCATCTAAGAGACAGTTCAGCAGATTTGTTTGGTTTCAATTCCAAGCAGGGCGCCCAACTTTGCGATTTTGTCCGCAACGTGGCCAGTGCCGATCGCGCAATGGTGCGCAGGGCCGGCCTTGGACCATTCGTTGAGACATTTCTTCGCGCCGATGGAAAACCGGTAGCGGGTGTTCGTGTTGCCGATTTGCAGCACCGCGCCGGGGACGGACTCTCCTTCCGCGACGAGCAGAAAAATCTTACCTGCGCCGTCCTGGACGACCGAAAGTAGCGTCACCGCCCCGTGTTTGACGCTCATCTGGATTGAAAGGCCCTTGCCTGGCTTGCCGTGATAAACGGACAGGGGAACCAGGCTGACGCGGCCCTCCGCAATCGCGAAATGCGCCGGTCCGTCGTGGCCGAGGAACAGCACGTCGTCATTGAAGTCCGCAAGGTAAAATTCCGAGAACGAGCCCCCGACGCCGAACAGGTCCATGATCTTCATCGCCTGCACGTTTTTGATTTCGCATTCGCCGGCGACGGGAACGTTGTGGCCGGTGAGCAGCGTGTTGCCCGGGATGACACTCGTGGCGATGTCGCGATTCGGATTCCCGTCCTCACCTTCGTAGTAATATGCCAGCGAGCCGAGGCGATGTTTTGTCACGAGTGCGTCGAGCGCGCAGGACGTTTTTGCGGCACGGAACAATTCGGCTTCTTCGCATTCCTTCGCGACATCGAATTCGCGGCGAAATTGCTCTAGCTTGGCGACGACTTGTCTCTTAGTGGCGGCTTCGCGGAGCTTGTGCAGCGCGCACATCTCGATGAGTTCGAAATGATTTCCAAAAACTGCGGATTGCTGCGTCATGTCGCTGTAAACGTCCAGCATGCCGCAATAATAATGTCCGAGCACGCCGACGCGGTTCTCGCGCATCCCGACCATCACCTTCGTGGCGTCCACCCAGTCGCGGATTTCCTTCCACGCGGCTTCGTCCTGCAAATAACCGGTGACGAGGTGATACGCGATACCCGCGCGGTTGAAGACGCAGGCGATTTCCGGCGCGGAACACGTTTGGCAATGTTCGAGCCAGACGCCGGTCATCAGGCCGCGGTCGCCGAGGGCGTTGAATTTCTTGTAATCCAGTTGCGGCACCGGCTGTAGATTCAGGACGACCACCGGCACTCGCGCCTTTTGCACCACGGGCAGCACGGTGGACGAAAGCGCGTAGGTCGAAATGTAGAGAAAGATTATTTCGACTTCCTTTTGCCGGAACAATGACGCGGCGGCATGGGCTTTCTCGGTGTTGTCCACCATGCCGGCGTCCACGAGCTGCACGCCCTGACCGCGCAACCGTGTCGCGATTTCCTTTTGATGGCCGGTCAGCCGCTTGAGCAGGCCGTCGAACTGCGGCCAGTAGGTGTCCAGTCCGACACCGAACAAACCGACCCGCACTGAAGGTTTCTTTTGCATTGGATTCATAATGCCTGTTCAATTTCATTTTTTTCGAAATAAAAGGCAACGGTCGGTTTTCACAGAAACAAAACATCTCACGCAATACACATAACGCTGACCGATTGAAGAAAACACACCAATTTCATTGGTTAAGCATTCAACGATTGCCATTGCCAATCGTCACATACAGCGCGGTCATTTGGTTATTCATGAAAAAGCACCTGATATTTTGATCCGGACGGGCGTAATAGCAATAGCCTTTCTTTCCATCAATGTCCTTGTAGAGAACACCGGCGTCGAACCCCAAGGGCTTGCCGGTGATGGTTTCGGTTGGCTGCCCAAGCACATCCATAACATCATTCAAAGAGGAACCCAGATGCAGCTTGCCGTGATATGTGAAGCCCTGGCCCTGGCCTTCACTTCGCAATTCGACCACACTTCCTTCGCCGACGGCCACGCTCACGCCTTGGGATACCTAAGGACATAAAATTCGGGCGGATCGTCAGGGAGATGTTTTCCTTGTTGGACATGAGCGTCATTGCCCCAAAAATATCCGGTCGGCTCACCCAGCACGTGAATGACCTCATTGACGGTGGTTTCCGGTTTGTTAAGCCGGGCAATTTTCGCGTCAATATTCTCCAATGAAAATTTAGGAGGACATGTGGCCAGCCATGTTGCCAGTCCGACGATCAGGCATACGAAAACAACCCCAAGGATTACGAGTAATGTTTTAGTTTTCATAAATGTGAAGTTGCACCCAAGGCCAAGTTACTCCGGTTCATTTCGTCGGAGCGCCTCGATAGCCACCGATATCGCGTTCGCGTTCTTCGGCGGCTTCCTTTTTGGTGCCAAAATACACCCCGGCGAAGCCGCCATTGGTCGAATACATCGTGACATGGGGCCACCCCGGAACGAGGTGCGAAGTGGACAATTCAAAATTTCCCTGGCCGTTGGAAATCTCCATCACTTGTTTTGGGTCGGTGGGAACCATCACCGCCTGCGGCGTGGTAATGTATAGGTCAAGGTTTGCACTGTCAGCACTGACGAGATTGTATTGGCCTTTAACCACCATTTGATTTTTGGTTCGCGAGACCGAGGCGATCTTGATCGAGTCGCCTTTGGGGAATGAGGACTCGCCAATGTAGTCGGATTTGACCGGCCAGTAATGATAAGCAGCCAAGAAAAAGGCTGTCAGGCACAAGACCGTGATTGTTGCGATGGTGCATTTTTTCATATTTGTGTCCTTTGTTGTATTGATTGCGCGCCAGACGCGGCGGATTATGAAGAAATCCAGAACGAGCGCGAAGATCGCCGCCAAACGAACGCAAGTGGGGACCAGCAAGGGAACCTGCTGATTGGCCACCGCATCATTCATGGTAAACTGGCCGCCATTGACTACCGAAAAGATGATCATCGCGAGAAAATGGCCCAAGGCCAGGAGTATGAAATCGAGCGCCAGCAGCGGAAACAGCAGCCCGTCGAACACCGCCAGCCATAGGCCGTGAAGTTTTCCCGCCGAGCGGCAGATTTGGGACACGGCCAACCAGCCGAGAATCGTCGTGCAAAACGGCGCTGCGAAACCCAACGGCAGCAAAGTGACCATCAGAAGGAGCTGTCCCCACAAAGGCCCGCGATATT
>Ga0181525_10004087_pt1 | contig 11303 bp, 4 predicted proteins | sample PEATcosm2014_Bin_48_FD_121100 | JGI IMG/M metagenome (GOLD analysis project Ga0181525, IMG submission 121100) | Peatland microbial communities from MTU Mesocosm Facility, Houghton, MI, USA - PEATcosm2014_Bin06_10_metaG | ecosystem: Environmental > Terrestrial > Soil > Wetlands > Peat | place... | reverse complement strand
TACTACCCCGCTACGGTCACCTATATTTCGCCCGAAGATTTTATCGTTGAGCCATCGCTTTGGTTTAAAACCATCTCGCGCTACAAAGGCATTATTTCGCCCGCCCCGCATTTCGCCTACCGGCTGTGCTACGCCAAAATCCGGGATCAGGATATGGAAGGCGTCGATCTTTCGAGCTGGAAATTAGCGTTAAACGGCGCCGAGCCGATAGAGATTGAAGGGATGCGTCTGTTCCAGGAACGTTTCGCCAAGTGGGGATTTCAGCCCGAAGCGATGACACCCGTTTATGGCCTGGCGGAAGCCGGCTTGGCGGTTACATTTTCACCGCTCGGAGCGCCGCCGCTGATTACCGAATTCGATCGCGAGCTGCTGGCCACTCGCAGCCTGGCCGCGCCCGGGCCGGGGCGGCAGTTGCCCAGCGTCGGAAAGCGTCTGCCTGGTCTGGACGTGGAAATCCGGGATGAGAACAATCAGGCCATGGGCGAGAACCTGGTAGGCAAAATCGTGGTGCGCGGCGCATCCATAACGCCGGGTTTTTTCAACGATCCCGAACTTACCGCGGCCGCCATCCAGGACGGCTGGCTGGACACCGGCGATCTGGGATTTTTCCACCAGGAGAATCTTTACATCGCCGGCCGCGCCAAGGATCTTATTATCATTCGCGGACGGAATTATGCCCCCCAGGAAATAGAGGATCTCCTGTTCGATGTGCCTGGAGTGCGCACCGGCTGCGCGGTCGCCGTGAGCGCCAGCATCGGATCGGAGGGCGAACAGTTGATCATCCTGGCCGAGAAGGATCTGCGCGCGCCGGTCCCTGAGAATGAACTCACCGCCACCATCGGGGAGAGGATTCTGGCCGGGCTCTCCTTGAAACCTTATATGGTGCAGATTCTCGAGCCTGGAACGCTGCCGCGGACTTCGTCCGGCAAGTTCCGGCGCGCCGACGCGCTGCGCATGTTCATCGCCGGTGAACTGGTGCCCCCCGAGAAAGTCAACGCGTTCAGGCTGTTCGTTGAACTGGGCAAGTCGCAGATCGCCTGGGGGCGGTTTCATCTGCGCAAGGAATCCTGATGTTCAGCTGCGAACAGGCAAGTTTGAGCGATTTAGACCGCTCCCTCACGGTCAGCGAGCCGCGCGCGTCAGCAAACGAGCCGCGCGCGTCAGCAAGCGGTCTGGGCCGCTCCCTCACGGTCGCGGCTCATGGGGTCGCAACACACTTGGTCGCGGCTCGTTGGGTCGCGGCTCATTGTTGGGCTGCGGCGCGGGTCCTGCTGTTCACCCTGCTCCCGCTGGCATTGCTCTATCCGCAAGCCCAGAGCAACTCCGCGGACCTCAAGGGTACGGTGCAGGATCCTTCGGGCGCCACTATCGCCGGGGCAACCCTGTCGGTGAAAGATCCTCAAACCGGTCTGGCCAGAAACACGGTAGCCGACAAAAACGGCGCTTTCGTCTTCACCTCTCTGCCTCCTTCCCGCTACAACCTGCATGTGGAAGCGCCGGGTTTTGCCGCCAGGAATCTGGAAGGTATTGAGCTACGCGTGGGCACTACCCTGAATCTCCCGGTAGACATGGCTCTCGAAGAACTCGGCACGCAAGTGGACGTCACCTCGCAAGCGCCCCTCATCGAGACGGACCGTTCGCAGCAATCCAGCACCCTGGAGCAGCGCACCATCGAAGACCTGCCAATCAATCGGCGCAATTATCTGGACCTCACACTGCTCACGCCCGGGGTCACCGATTCCAATACCCTGGTGGACAGCAACGACTACCGTATCGCGCAGACGCCTCAATCCGGCCTTAGTTTCGGAGGCAGTAACGGGCGCTCCAACGGCTTCTTCATCGACGGGGTGGAAAACTACTCCAATTCGGGCGGCGTCCGCATGTCGGTAAGCCAGGAGGCGGTGCAGGAATTTCAAATCAATCGCAGCACGTTCTCGGCTGAATACGGCGGCGCTTCGGGCGGGACGGTGAATATCGTTACGCGCTCGGGAACCAACACCTTCCATGGAGATTTTTTCGGATTTCTTAGAACCACGGCTCTGGAAGCCCGCAACTATTTCGATCCGGGGAAGGCTTCTTTTACGCGCTCCCAGGCCGGCGCAACGCTCGGGGGACCCATCAAGCACGACAAAACGTTTTTCTTCGTGAGCTTCGAAAGGTTGGACCGCCATGAATCCGAGTTTGTTTCGATCCTGGACAATCCGGCCATTCTGAACCAACTGACCCCTTCCCAGACCGCGCTATTCAATTACTTCGCATCCACCAATAATTTTCTCTTGAACCTGGTAGCCGCCAATGGCGAGAAGCTGCTGGTGCCTTCCACCAATCCCGCCGTGCCGCAGATCTTCGAACAAAACAGCGGCGTGTTTCCATTTTCGGAGGAGAATCCAGCCTACTCCTTGCGTCTGGATCACCATTTGTCGGATCGCAACACGCTATTCCTGCGCGGCAATTTCAATACGCTTTTTCAGCAAAACGCGGAACTGGGAGCGCAGATCGGCTATAACCGCGGACGCAGCTTCAACCAGATTGACGGCACCATCGCCGCGGGCGACACCTTTGTCGCGAATCCAAATTGGGTAATCGAAACCCGCGCCATGTTCAACTACAACCGCGATTTCGTCGAACCTGTGGATCCAAACGGCCCCGAGTTCAACGTGGAGGGTTACGGATCTTTTGGAAGAGACACATTTATTCCGTCCGCTACCTACGAGCGGCACTACGAATTGCTGCAAAATACCAGCTATCACTCGGGAAAGCACACCGTCAAATTCGGTTGGGACGTGAACCCTGTGCGGGACCGCGCTATTTCGGACACCTATTTCGGGGGACGTTTCGAGTTCGGCAACCAGATTCCCCTCTCGCAGTTGTTTGAAACGGCGCTCAACGATCCCACTTTCGCCGCGGACACAACGTCGTATTTGACATCCCAGGGCAGGACGGACCTGATCGCCAATCTGAACGCGCCCATCACCGCTCTGCAAGCTTTTTCGCTGGGAGTGCCCATCTATTATCAGCAGGGCTTCGGCAATCCGAACTGGGTGGGATGGTTTATGCGGTACGGTTTCTTCGCCCAGGACTCCTGGAACATTCTTCCGAATCTGACGCTGAACTTCGGCCTGCGGTATGACCTGGAGAATAATCCCGCGCCCGTGGGTACGGACCCCAAGACCGTAGCGCCGCGCTTTGGATTTGCGTTTTCTCCAGACAATAAGACCGTGATCCGCGGCGGCTACGGGATCTACTTTTCGCCGTCCGACGCCCAATATGCCAACGTCGCCGCCACTCTGGGCCACACCATTAATCTGGTGGTGGTGACGGCTCTCGGCTTGCCTGGCCTGATTAATCCGTCCACCGGCCTGCCGCTTACCTCCATCGACATCTATCAAGGACTGCAATCGGAAGGAATCCTCGGCGCCCGGCCCATTCAAGCCAGCGACCTTGCGCAGTTCGGTTTAGTGCCCGGGCCGAATTCGCCTGGCCGCGTCATCTTCGGCACGGATCCTTATATAGCCGCCTACAGTGAGCAGGCCAGCCTGGAAGTGGAACACCAGTTCGGCGATTTCGCCGTATCTGTGGGTTACAATTTCAGCCGCGGCGCACACATCGCGCACACCGACGGACGGAACGTTTACCAGACCGGGACGCTGGCGGACGGGCAGCCCACCTTCGGCCTAATCGATCCGAATATCTCGCAATTGAACTATTTCGCTTACAACGCCAATTCCTGCTACAGCGCGGGCACGGTCCAGGTCACTCGCAGGCTCAGCAAGAACTTGTCTCTCAATTCGCACTTCACCTGGAGCAAAGCCACCGACGAAAGCACGGATTTCAACTCCGACTACGCACCCAACGATGAACTGAACCTGCGGGCGGATCGTGGCTTGTCGCCGTTCAACGCCTCGTACCGCGTGGTGTTCACGGCTTTGTACCAGTCGCCTGTTCAGAACAACGGAAGCTTCATCGGCCGGGTCTTCTCCGGCTGGACCTTATCGCCGGTAGTTCAATACAGTTCCTGGCGGCCGTTCAACATTCTTACCGGCATCGATACTTATGGGGACAACTACATCACCAATCACCGTCCCTGGGACGCCGGCAGGGATATCGGGCGCGGCCCCGACATGTTTACTACCGACGCACGCCTCTCCCGCACCTTTGCGTTCAATGAACGCTGGCATTTGCAAGCTCTGATTGAAGGATTCAACCTCGAAAACCGGACCAACTTTCGCTCAGTGAACAACATCGTGGGCGATGTTCCCCTTTCCAGTCTGCCCAATCCGGTCCAGGCTTTCCGCGGCGATCCCAATCAACCTTTGGCCTACACCTCCGCCTTTGACCCGCGGGAATTTCAAGTTGGTTTGAAGATAATTTATTAGTCCCAGCCCGTATTAGTCCCAACCCGGCGACCTGCTCCTGACGGGTCGCACTCGGTTTTGAAGCGGTGCGCCCGCCGTCTCCGCTCGCTTTTCCTATCCAATAGCCCATACCGGTACCAGTACGAGTCAAACCCGCGATGCGCTGCCTGCCGCGAATTTCGGTTGTTATACTGAGCGGGACTTAGCTCAGATTACTTTAAATGTCTTGCTGGAATTAGGGGCTATTACAACCGTCATGAACCGATTTTATCTGCGTTTTTCATACCTGCCAGTTATCGCATTTGTGCTGTTTCTGGCTTCTTCTTCAGCGATTTACGCTCAGACGAATTATACCGTCGTCGGAACCTTAAGCTTGCAGAGCGGCTCAGATCCCGTGGGTCTGGATGGATCCACAGTGACCGCCCTGGCCACCTTAACGCAAGGCATGACGCCCTCCAGCACCACGACTACCAGTAGTTCCTCAACCAATACGTACAGCGGCGTAGGCGGGATCATCCTGGACGGGCTGCAATGCATCACTGCGGCTAACCTGACGGTCACCTTAACCGACAACGCGGGTGCTGCCGATACCATCAGCCTCAGCAATTGCGTGATCCAATACGCCACCGTTTCGGCCACCATCAGCATCCCCCAGGGCGCCATGGATACTTCGGTGCCGGCCAATATTCCGTTGACCTACAACGTCACGGGCACAGTGACCTACTCCTTCTCCGGCGGCGGCGCCAGCGTCTTCGATTTCACGGATGGAAGCATCATCGCCGTCGGGGACGCCGTACCGTCGGTGACTTCCAGTATTCCAGGCTGGACGCCAACTGCTCCCGTGGGTTCCACCCTGGCCTTGACGCAGCCTGTCACCTTCACCACTTCGCCCAATTATCCGGTGTCGTTTACAACCAGCGTGACAACTACCGACGGCGGAACCTGGCTCTCTGTCTCCCCGGCCGCTAATACGTCGTCAACGCTGATGATTACGGTGAATCCCACGGGACTCACGCAGCCCACTTATAGCGGAATGGTGACATTGAATTACGGACAAGGATTGACCACTTCCATCCCGGTTGTGCTCACGCTTTCCGGCGGCACGGCGGCGCTGACGGGCCCTGGCTCCATGACTTTCAATTACACGCTGGGCGGCACTGCGCCGGCGTCCCAGACATTGACTATTGGCCCGGCAGGCGGCATCGCCGTAAACGCGGCAGTCACTTCCGGCAATTCCTGGCTCAGTATTTCCCCCGGCAGCGGCAACACACCGGCCAGTTTCACGGTTTCGGTGAATACCGCCGGCATTACGACATCCCAGACACTCACCGGCAATATTCAAGTGACAGCCGGCGGCGTGAGCAATAGTCCGATGAATATTCCCGTGACCTTGAACGCCGGCTCGTCGACCTTGACCGTTTCAAACACACCGTTGACGTTCAATTACACCATTGGCGGAGCTGCCCCGGCGGCCCAAGCGGTGAGCGTTCAAGGCACCTCCGGAATTTCCGCCGGTACTTCCACGAACGGCAGCGCCTGGCTGCTGGTATCGCCGAGCAGCGTTACGGTGCCGGGATCGGTGAATGTTTCGGTCACTACCGCCGGCCTCACAGCCGGGACCTATAACGGCACGGTGACGATAAGTTCGCCTGGAGCCGCCGGCAGTCCCATCAACATCCCGGTCACCTTCAACGTGATCGGACCCAAATTGACGGTCAACCAGTCCGCCCTCAACTTCAGCTATCAAATCGGCGGATCTGCGCCTCCCGCGCAATCCATCACAGTGGGCGGCACTTCGGGGCTGGCGTTCACCGCCCAGTCTGCCGGAGGATCGTGGCTGTCGGTATCTCCCGGTTCGGGAACCACCGGCGGATCGGTGAGTGTTTCCGTTAGCACGTCCGGCTTATCTGCGGGCACCTACAACGGCTTAGTTACCATCTCAGGCACAGGCGCGGCCAACCAGACGGTAAGCGTCACCTTAGTGGTCACGCAGCCCGCCATCAATGCCACGCCCTCTTCGCTCAATTTCGCCTATCAGATCGGAACCACAGCGCCCGCGGCGCAGACCCTCAGCGTCGGAGGCACTTCCGGCCTGGCCTTCACCGCAACTCCGGCCGGTTCCTGGCTGTCCTTGAATTCTACGTCTGGAACAGTTCCGGGAGCAATCGGCGTTTCCATCAATACCTCCGGCCTTTCCACGGGCACTTATAACGGAAGCATTCTGCTAGCCGCTTCCGGCGCCACCTCGCAGACCGTGAACGTCACCCTGGTGGTTTCCAACTCGGCCGGTCTCTCCGCCAGCCCCTCCGCGCTGAATTTCGCGTATCAAATTGGCGGCACTGCCCCCACCGCCCAGCCGGTGAATGTAGGAGGCAATTCGGGGCTGTCCTTCACCGCTACCGCCGCCACTTCGTCGGGAGGTTCGTGGCTCGTAGCGAATCCTGGCTCCGGCGCCGTACCGGGTAACGTTAGCGTCTCGCTGAATACGTCCGTTCTGACCACGCCCGGAAGTTACAACGGGACCATCACCATTGCGGCTCCGGGAGCCACCTCGCAAACCGTAAACGTCAGCCTGCTGGTTTCCAATATACCCACCATTGTCGCCAATCCCTCCGCGGTGAATTTCAGCTACGCGATCGGAGGCTCCACGCCCTCCGCGCAGTCCGTCAGCATCACGGGCGGATCCGGCCTTTCGTTCATACCTGCCGTCACCAACGGGTCGTCCTGGTTATCGGTGAGCCCTGGATTCGGCACCACGCCAGGCTCCCTCAGTGTGTCGGTGAATCCGGTCGGTTTATCCGCGGCGACCTACCACGGCACGGTCACCATTGCCTCCGGAGGCGCGTCCAACACCCCGCTCGCGATCCCGGTGACGCTCACGATTACCGGCGCTACACCGATGCTTAGCCTCAGCGGAAGTTCGCTGAATTTCAGCGCTACCGTCGGCGGGTCGGCGCCCGCCAGCCAGACCGTGACGGTTACCAGCACTGCGCCCAGCCCCGTATCCGTCTCGGTCGCCGGAGGCACCTGGCTAGCGGCAACACTTTTGGGAACCAGCACTCCCGCGGTGGTCAGCGTGTCGGCGAATCCGGCCGCCCTAACGGCGGGAAGCTACACCGGAACGGTGATTGTTACTTCGCCTGGAGCCAGCAACAGTCCGCTCAACATCGCGGTCACCTTAGTAGTTTCGGCGGCGGCCAATATTTCGGTAACGCCGTCCAGCCTCAGTTTCTCGTACATCCTGGGCGGCTCCAATCCCTCTTCTCAGAGCATCCAGGTGACATCTGCTTCTCCGGCCCCCATCTCGATGTCCGTTGCCGGCGCTCCTTGGATTACCGTCACTAACTCCAGCGCCACCACACCCGCCGCGCTCACAGTCAGCGTAAATCCAGCGTCTTTGCCGGCCGGAACGTTCCAGGGCGCCATCTCCATCACCAGCGCGGGCGCTTCGAACTCCCCGCAAATCGTGCCCGTCACACTAGTGGTTTCCACCCAGCCCACGCTCGCGCCCAGCCCATCCACGTTGACCTTTACGGCCCCGGCTGGAGGCTCCAATCCCGCCAGCCAGTCCATCAATCTGGCCGCCAGCGCGCCACTGCAGTTCACCATCGCGACGTCGCCCAGTTGGCTCAGCGTTTCCTCCTCCGGCAGCACCACCCAGGCAACCCTGGTGGCCACCGTAAATACGGCAGGTATGAATCAGGGATCGTATCAAGGCTCTATCATTATCACGGCCACCGGCGCGGCGAACAGTCCGTTCACTATTCCCGTCACCCTCAACTTAACCGTAGCTCAGGCAGCCGGCGTCCCCACCATTTCCTCCATCGTCAACGCAGCCAGCTATGACACCAGCGGATTTTCGCCGGGAGCCATCGTTACGATATTCGGCAATCTCCTGGGTCCGCAAACCGGAGCGGTCTTTTCCGTGAACTCGCAGGGAAAACTCGACACCACTCTGGCGGGCGTCACCATCACCGTGGATGGCGAGGCGGCCATTCCGCTCTACGTCCAGAACGGCCAAATCAACATTATTCTTCCGTTCGACCTGGGTCTCAGCGGTCAAGCCAATGTGCAAGTGGAGTACAACAACCAGACCTCGGCCCAATACAATATCCCGCTGTCGCCCTCAGACATTCAGATCTTCACGCAGAACGCCAGCGGAAGCGGTCCGGGCTCCATCCTGAACCAGGACTTCTCGGTCAACACCGCCACCAATCCTGCGGCCAAGGGCAGCATCGTGTCGGTGTATGGAACCGGCGCAGGGCTAGTCAGCCCGGGCGTGATCGCGGGTGACGTAGCGACAGACGTTCTTTCGTTCGTCTCCCTGCCCTTCGCGGCATCCGTCAATGGCGAAGAGGCCGTCGTGATGTACGCCGGATCGGCGCCGTCGCTGGTATACGGCGTGGATCAATTCAATGTGCAACTTCCCGCCGATGCCCCGTCGGGCGCGGTGAGCATCATTGTGAAAGTGGGCGACAGCGCCAGCCAGGCCAATGTCACAGTGTTTGTGAAGTAGCGATTGGAAGCAAGAGTATCGCCGCTTGGGGCGGGTTTGCTAAAATACCGCAGGAGGAAATCCCCCCATGAGATTCATCTCGGGACTGGTACTTGGCATGGCGCTGTGCGCCGGAACGTGGACCTTGTCCGCACAGAATGAGCGCGCGATGCATCCTCGCATCGCCGCCGCGATCGAGGCTTTGAGAGATGCACGGGCTTACATGGCCGCGGCTCCGCATGATTTCGGCGGCCACAAAGATGCGGCCATCCGCGCCTGCGACAATGCCATTCGCCAGTTGCAATTCGCTCTCGCCTATCGCGGGGCTCGGGATCGCTAGGCGCGCAGGTGGTTGGTGTGTGCTTCAAGACCGCTGCCTCACCGTCGCGGCTCGGTGCGCGCACGTCCTGCGAGCCGCGCACGTCCTGCGAGCCGCGCACGTAAGTAAGCGGTCCCGGTAAGCGTTCTGTTGCGGCAATGAAGTTACCTGTCTTACTCCCGTTTCTGCTCCTGATCGGCTCTCGCGCGGCTGCTCCCGAAGGGCAGGCCGCCTTCGATCAAGGCCTCCAGGAGCTCGCCGCCAGGAACTGGGACAAGGCACTCGATCTGCTGGAAACCGCGGTAACGGCCGACCCCGACGATGTGCGGTATGGCAGTGAGTACCGCCGGGCAGCCATCCTCCGCGCCCAGAGCCTCCATGGCCCGGAAGGCAAGCCTGAGGATTTCGATCGCCCCATCAAGTTCTTTCAACAAATCGTAACCAAGAACCCCACTGCCGCTAACGCTTTTTTGAATTACGGCTTGGCCTATGTCGATAAAATACCCGTGGTGGACGCGCTCACTCGCGTCAGCGTCGCAAATGCCGCGCTAGCGCAGTTCAGCAAATCCCTGGAACTGAGGCCAAGCTGGGCCGGCTATTACACGCGCGGCACCAGCTATCTTTTCTGGCCTCGATTCTTCGGCCGCGTAAAGTTGGGCGTCGCGGATCTGGAAACTGCCGTCAAAATGCAGAGCACGGGTCCGAAAAAGCCGTATTTCTCTCACGCTTGGATCGCCCTGGGAGAAGGCTACTGGAAAATGGATCGGTTGGATAAGGCCCGCGCCGCCTGGAATGAAGGGCTGAAGGAATTTCCCGATACACCCGCTCTGCGGGAGCGGCTAAGGTTACAAGGCGACGATCTGAAAGCTTTGATTCAGAGCAAATTCGATTTCAAGAAACGTGTGGATACCGACCTCAAAAACCTCTGGTTGTACCCTGATCCAGCGACGCCAAGATAGCGTGTGCTAAACACCCCGCAAAACGGCGCGCGGCGGCATTGTCGCTGCGAGGTACTGAGAGTGGCGCCGCAGCCTTTGCAGGCAAGCTATCCTATCGACTACTAGGCCGTAAACTTAACTATCAGCACGTCGAATTGGTATTTGTCAACTGTTTTGGTACTAAGCTTTGAGCTTTTTGTACTGGGACTTTTGGCATCCCAAACCACCCGTTTTTGGCGGTCATGATCGCCTCAAATTCAGCGCTCGGTGATACCATCAGGAGAAACTTTTGTACTGATCGTGAGTGAGGACTCCGGCGTCTGTCGGGCTGGAGGCTTCGTACTTCCCCGAAAGGGCTTATGGAGAAATTTATGCGAGCAATCATCCTGAGAATAATACTTGGAACGGTGAGCGCGGGCCTCGGTCTGGCCCCCGCCGCCACCCCAAGTTCCAGCCCAAGTGCCACCCCAATCAACCCAGCCACGCGCGCCAAATTCACCGCTGAATACCTGAAGTCACCGATGATCTTTGAAATGAACGAGGGCCAGTCCGACCCGCAAGTAAAGGCTTTGGCACGCGGTTCCAAATACGGACTCTTTCTGACCTCGAATGAATCCGTCTTTGTAGTAGATCCGGCCGCCAAAGATGCAGCAGTCGTCCGCGTCCGCACCATCGGAGCGAATCCGGCGCCGCAGGTAAGCGGGATGGATCGCCTCAGTTCCACCTCGAATTACCACGTGGGCGGCGATCCGTCCAAGTGGCGAAGTAAGGTGGCTAACTATGCTCGGGTGAAGTATGATTCCATTTATCCCGGCGTTGACCTCATCTATTATGGAAATCAACAGCAGCTTGAATACGACTATGTGGTGGCTCCCGGCGCCGACCCCAGCTCTATCCGGCTCGCTATCGAGGGAACACGCAAGCTTCGTCTTGATTCCAACGGCGATTTGCTCCTCGAAACCAGCCGCGGCGCAATCCGGCAGCATAAACCCGTAATTTATCAGACGGTTAACGGTGCGCGGCGTGAGATTGCCGGAAATTTCACCGTGCGCGGTAACCGGGTCTCGTTCCAGGTCGGCGACTACGACCACACCAAGGACTTGGTGATCGATCCCTCCATCGGGTTCGTCACCTATCTGGGAGGCAGCGGCACGGATCAAGCCTTGGCGCTTACCATTACGAACGGATCCGGGGTC
>Ga0181525_10004086_pt1 | contig 11308 bp, 9 predicted proteins | sample PEATcosm2014_Bin_48_FD_121100 | JGI IMG/M metagenome (GOLD analysis project Ga0181525, IMG submission 121100) | Peatland microbial communities from MTU Mesocosm Facility, Houghton, MI, USA - PEATcosm2014_Bin06_10_metaG | ecosystem: Environmental > Terrestrial > Soil > Wetlands > Peat | place... | reverse complement strand
TTCGGGGATAGGTTCGAGCCGAACACTCAAAACCTACTCCAATTGGGGCGCCCTTTTATATTGCGTCGGATAATCGAGAAAGTGGCTGTCGGGTGCTCGAATAGGTTACAACCTCAATTCAGCAGAAAAGCCAATTTGTGGCAGCGCTGACACGAACTCGTTTAAAAAAGTTCTAAAATCGTCCCCTTGGGCGCGCCACTTTTTGCGAACTTTATTTTCAACGAGTTCTGACGATACCCTTCAGTTCGTTTAGAACTCTGGAGCCGACGCTTCCTTCCGAGCGAAATTGACAGTCCGCACTTGACAGAGTTTTGCGAGCTCTAGCGTCACTTTGAGCGTTCGTAATACCAGTCTGCGACTTCGTTACGGGCAAGCGCTATTTGGCCAGAACGTTTGTGGGCAAACATTGGCAAGTCCCCAAGAAACAGATGTGGGGACGGGTCTGTTGGAGTTGAAGGTTCGACAACAGCAGCGTTGATTAGGAGGACCTCGCTGCCGTCTAAGAAATGGGTCAATATTTTCCAGCGACCCGTGTGATGAATCGGCGGAGATTCGGAAGGAATATCTTGGACATACGTTCCATTGGGCTGGAGTTCGAGTCTTTCAGTCCCTGAACGATACACTCCGACTACATCCGCCGCAGTAACGCGAATGCGTCCCTGTTCCTCGGAACCGGCGCTGCACGCAGCCAGTACGGGACCGAGCGCAACCACAATCGCGATTCGCACTGCGGATTGCCACCGCATGATATCTAGAATAGCAGAGGCTCGCTCATTGCCCGATAACCGGTCCGTGATGTCGGTGCCACCGGGAACCGGCTAAAGGCGCATCGCAGCCGGGGCCTCGATTTGTGTCACGGCTGCCACGAATTCGCCGAGAAAAGTTCTAAAATCACTTGTGAAAGCACAGCGCGTTGATTGCGCTTCATCATCGGCATGAAAGGCTTCTCCTACCAATGAGTCATAGCAAGGGCCCACTATCGTCACGATTTTGCATTTTCAGTGGTGGAAGACCATGCGAGCGGAAAGATCGGGAGCAGACAACGAAACGGGAGACGCACGGAATATGCGGCTCCCGTTGTCCGGCTGTGTGCAACGATTAGTCAACCGGTGACCAGTCTTCGTCTGGATTGTAAGCTTGGATAGCGGCGGTGGCTTTGGTTGTGTCGGGGCCAAAGTCACGTTCGTAAACAACGCCTTCGCGGCTGATCACGAAGCTCATGATCCCGGTTTCTCCGTACTTGACAGGGGTCGCAAGTACGGCGAATCCGCCCGTCAACTTTCCGTCCACGAGATAGTTCTGCGCGCCATCTTCGGCGTCATTGCCCTGAGCCGTCAGAATGCGCAGCGTGTAGCCATCGAGAACGACAGATCCGTCTGGAGAGTGCGAAACAAGTGAGGACTTCGGCAGTTGGTCGAGGTCCGCCAGCGGACTGGAGGCCTGCGTTGCGCTCGCGGGCCAATACAGACCGTCTTGCAGTCCCGGATTGCTGATGACTCGCTGCGCATATTCCGATGAAGGGCCGGAGTCGTGGAAAATCTCCTGAGCATTGGCGAGTGCATAGCAGGCGTCAATGGCCAGAAGCTCGTTTCTGCCGATGTCACGTGCTCGCACTTCCTGGGCGCCGGCAACCGCGTCGAAGTACCACCGCCCAGCCGAATTCTTGGCCAGCGGTACGGGAAAGGAAAAATTGTCCGCGCCGATATAAAGAATGCGGCTGCCGTCGGTCATGTCCACCCAGCGACTCATCTGTTGATACTTGATCACGAAGGAGTCCATGGCTGTTTTGTTCGATTCTGTGTCTCCCGACATCACCAGCGAAATCGTGTCGGGGCCTAGAATCCGGGACAGTGCGATTTGGTCGCCCGCCTTCGCAGCGTTTGCCAGTGCAACGGCGGCCTCCGAGGGCGACTGGAAAGTAGCCTGAGCAACTGGCTTTTTCGCCAGCGTCCAGAATTTGGGCTGCACCTTTCGACTGGCCAGAGCCGCACCAGCAAATACCAGCACCGCGATCACTGCAATTCCTATCCACTTCCGTTTGCTGCTTGCATTCGTATTCATTTTGAATCTCCCTCTCATTTTCCTTTCGATCTCTCGTATTTTCGTTGTTGAACTCGTTGATTTGCACCCGTACCGTTAACGACGGTGTCCGCCACCCGAAGAATGGTGCTGAGCGGGCGCGTGTTCCCGAGCCATGTGCGTCTGAGGGCGCCGTCCGGCCATGCTGCCGCGGCCGCGTTCACTCTCTGACCGATTTGCCCCGCCATCGCCGCTCATGCGCGACCGGTTATCGCCGAGCATGCGATTCTCATCGCGATCGTGATAGCCGCCAGCCGGTGCGACGCCCGGTCCATTCATGCCCGCGTTTTTGTCGCGGACACCGCCGTTGCCACCGATCAAGCCGCCATTGCCGTTGCGGCCGCCATTCGGGCCGTGATCCACTCCACCGTTCCCGCCGATCAACCCGTGATTGCCGTTATGTCCGCCATTTGGCTGATCGTTGGGATCGGTTCCAGGAACGTCGTGATGAAATCCGCCGTTGGGGCCGTAATATCCGTTCGGGTGGTAAGCGCCGTTGGGCCCATAGTGCGTGTCAGTGCCGGGATGATAGCCGGTATTGTTGGCGGACCAAGGGTGGTAGCCGTTGTAATTGTTGTTACGCCATGTGTTGTTCGTAATGTAGGTGTTGTGGTTATAGATGATCGTGTTGCCGCCACCGCCTCCGCCCCAGTTGCAAGCCCACGCGTGAAAGCCCCAACCAAAGCCACCGCCGGCTACGAAACCGCCGCCACCGCCTCCAAAAAAGGCGCCGATCGAAATTCCCGAACCCCACGAAACCGTTGCAGCCGCGAAGGCGACCGGCGGCGTGTACAGCGGCACAACGACGGGCGCGCCGTACACGATCGCCGGATTGTATTGCGGTACGTAAACCACCTGAGGATTCGCTGGTTGAATCACAATGACGTTCGAAGAAGGCTGCGTCACGGTGATCTGCGATGAGGACTGCAACGTACCCGCGGCTTGTGCCTTCGCGCGCATCACTTGCACGGCCGCCATAACGTCGGATTGTTGATTGTTGAACGCCTGACCCAAGCTGGACGTCCACGCAAGATTTTTTGCCAGGTCATGCAGCACCGACGGAAACTGAGTCAGTGCTTTGACGCTCGCGTCCCACGTTTGCTGGTCCACGGCTTGCGTGAGAGCAGGACCCGTAAGGCTTGAGTTTTGGCTGAGCCAGTAGTCTGCGATCGCAATTTGGTCCGGGAAGGTCGCAGCCGCCATCACTTGCGCGACGAGCGAATCAGGATAAAGCGCAATCGGCGCAACCAGTGCGTCCAATTGTTCTGATGACATTGGCGACGCGCTCGGAGCTTCGCTGCCTTGGGGCGCCGTTGCCGGTTGTGCCGGAGCGGGTGCTGGCGGCGCGACGACTACGGGCGCGGGAGCCGGCGCCGGTGGCGCGAGCACAGGCTGAGATGCGTAAACAGTCCCAGTTGCAGAAGGAGCTGGAGCTGTCTGCGCGACTGGCGTTGCGCGTATAGCTTGCCACGCGGCGTGTCGGCCATGCAGACCGTACGATCCCGTGATGTTGTCGCCGTAGATCTGGCCGCGGAATGTCAAAACGTTGCGAGTGACGGTGCTAAATCGGATGTGATGGACATTGACTTCACCTTCGATTGGTCCCGACTGATTGGGCCCTTCAAAATATCCGGTGATCCTGTTTCCGTACTGCGCGATTTGCACGTGCTTGACGACCGTCTCGCCGTTCTCGATGTTTGTTGAGTAAATGGTCCAGCTGCCTTCGACGTTGTCGGGCGGCTGCTGGGCCATCGTGGTTTTGCAAACGCTGAGCGACGCGAGGATAATGGCAACTAACCTCAGGATCGCGTTGATTCTCTTCATGACATCCTCCAACTGCTTGCTTTGCGACTTGTTGTTCGTGCCGTCGCTGGCAGTAGTAAAAGCAACCTGCGAACCAAACCCAAGTGCTTAATTTTCTGCGCGTTAGCGGAAACCCTAGCTCACGAGGCCTCGAAAATTCACGAAATCTCAGGAAATGGGAATGTCGGAATGTAGGAGGAACGAACGGCACGTGAGCGGACGAAGGGTTCCGCATTTGATGTAGAATCGGTCACGCGAAGGATGCTGTTGTGCAAGCTGAACCCCTACTTTCGACCGCCGCTGCCGTTGCCGGCGAGCGCATTGTGCAAAATGTTCTCGAAGGCGTCGTTCAAGGTCTGTCCAAGCAACCTGGAATTGCCTTGGCGCGAATCTGGCTGCTGGCTCCCGGTGACATTTGCAGCGAATGCTTCATGCGATCCGAATGTCGCGATCAATCCCAGTGTCTCCATCTCGCAGCGAGCGCCGGTGCGTCGCTCAATACCGATGAGGACTGGTCCTTCTTACAGGGCCATTTCAGGCGAATTCCTCTGGCTGGCCGCAAGGTCGGGGCGATTGCGAGGACCGGAAAGTCGATCCTGATCCCCGACGTTACTTTGAATAACGAATGGATCGCGCGTCCTTCATGGGCCAGCAGTGAAAGGATTTGTAGCTTCGCAGGTCACCCGCTCGTTTTTCGCGACAAAGTTCTCGGCGTTTTGGGCGTGTTCAGCCGCGATCCTCTGCAGCAACAAGACTTTGTCTGGTTGCGAATCTTTGCGGACCAGGCCGCAGCGTCGCTCGCCAATGCGCAAGCCTTTGAGAAACTGGAGCGGGCACAGGCCGCAGAAGAGGAACATTTCAGGGAGTTAAAGCAAGTCATCGATATCGCTCCCTTGCACATGTTTATTTGGGAGGCGGATGCGAGCGCGTCCTACGGCAACCGGACGGCGCTCGACTACTTCGGGCCCATTCCGCTAATGGATCCCCTGGATTTTCTTACGCTGGTCACGCATCCGGAGGATGTGGAAAGGCTCAAGGACGGAGTCACGAGCGCAAGAGAGCGCGGAGAGCCGTTCGAAATGGAAGCCCGCATGCGCCGCTATGACGGCGAGTATCGCTGGTTTCAGTACAGGCTGATCCCACTGCGAGACGAAAGAGGCCGAATTGTCCGCTGGTGCGGCACGCGGATTGATATTGATGATCGGAAACGGGCCAGCGAGAAAACGCAGAAGGAGTTCATGGCTCTCCGCGAACACTTCAGCCAACTGCAGCAAGTGATGGATGCGGTTCCTCAGCACATGTTCACGATCTACCCCGACGGTAGCGCCGCTAGCTCGAACCGCGCGTGCCTCAACTACTTCGAACCTTATGGCGCACTGGGCCCGCGAGAATTTATTTCCAAGTTCGTCCATGCGGACGATGCAGCCAACATGTGGCACGCCTTCCTGAGAGGAAGGGAAGTGGGAGAGGCTTTCAGTGTGGAAACTCGCCTGCGCGGCCGCGACGGCCAGTATCGTTGGTTTCTAGAAACTCTCGTTCCGATTCGCGATGCGCAAGGCCAAATATTTCGCTGGTGCGGAGTGCGGACGGATATTGACGCACGCAAGAGGGCTCAAGATCAAACGCAACACGAGAACCTGGCCCTGCGCGAGGAAGTCGATAAGGCTTCGATGTTCGAAGAGATCGTCGGAACTTCGCCGGCGCTGCAGGCTGTGCTGGCCCGCGTCGCCAAAGTTGCTCCGAGCGACTCTACTGTGTTGATCACCGGGGAAACCGGCACCGGCAAGGAGCTCATCGCTCGCGCGATTCACAAACGCTCACCGCGGAGCGCACGAGCTTTCGTGAGTGTAAACTGCGCCGCCATCCCGCGGGATCTGATCGCCTCGGAATTGTTCGGACATGAAAAGGGAGCATTCACTGGGGCCCTGCAACGCCGCCTCGGCCGTTTCGAATTAGCCGAGGGAGGTACCATCTTTCTGGACGAAATCGGGGAACTGACAGCTGAGACTCAGGTGGCGTTGCTGCGCGTTCTGCAGGAACGAGAGTTTGATCGCGTGGGTGGCAGCCGCCCCATTCGCGCTGACGTGCGTGTGATCGCGGCCACCCATCGGGATTTACCGGCTGCGATCGCCGCCGACACATTTCGCAGCGACTTGTATTACAGGATCAATGTGTTTCCCGTCGAAGTGCCCCCGCTGCGCGAGCGCAAGGAGGATATTCGTCTGCTGGTGGAATATTTCATTGACCGCTATTCCAGCAAACTGGGGAAGAAGATCACGAGCATTGATAAGAGAAGTTTGTCCCACCTGCAATCCTATTCCTGGCCCGGGAATATTCGCGAATTGCAAAATGTCATCGAGCGCTCGGTGATCGTGTGCGACAGCAGCGAGTTTTCCGTTGACGAGAGTTGGCTTTCCCTCAAGCCCGCCGCCACCCGGCCATTGGCGGACGATCTCGAGGCTCAAGAAAAAGGCCGGATAGAGGCCGCCCTCGCCGAGGCCAAGGGTCGCGTTTCCGGGCCGACCGGTGCCGCCGCGAAGCTCGGAATACCCGCATCCACGCTAGATTCGAAGATCAAATCAATGAAGATCGACAAGCGCCGCTTCCAAACCAGCTGACAACTCGCCGTACTCCCCTCACGAGGATTCAAGAATTCCCGAAGCCATCGGGAGTTCGCTCTCCGCTCATCTGCTTCATTTTCTTTAACTTACAATTGGTGGTTGCCGTGCTTTACTCAAAGTTGGTCTCTCGAAAGGCCAATGGCTGCGTTCGCTCGCGCGCAGACCGAATAGGTTTTAGAGCGATTAACAAGTGAACGTAATTCCCAACCGGGGGAAAGGAAGATTATGTGGAGGATCCACAAGATATCTGACGGCGACTCTGTCGTTCTCAACATAAGCGGCAGGCTCGCCTCGGAGGAATTGGCGGAGCTTGAAAGAGCTGTGTCGTCCGAACAGACCGCACGGAGAAGAGTCGAGCTGGATCTTCGCGACGTTAAGCTGGTAGACCAGCACGTCGTCACCTTTCTGGCATGCTGCAAGGCGAATGGCACCCAGCTTCGGAATTGTCCACCCTATATCCGTGAATGGATCGCGAGAGAAACGGCTACGCCGAGGCCGCAAGACTAATGGCATAGCTCAGTTCCGCAACCGAGCCGCCTCTGCAATCGGTAGGGAGTCGGACCGAGACTCACACCCCACAAGCAAATCTGCAGCGCAAATGCTTGCGTCGGCGTTTGCACACCCCCGGGGTGCGCTTCTAGTCGGGCAGTTCCTTGGCTCGGTGAATTTCGCTGGCGTCGTTCTGGTTCTAGCTGACGAGTTGCTTGTTGGCGGACCCCGGAGTGCGAAGCGGCAGAATCACCAAGGCCGTCACAAGGCCAAGCGCGCCACCGATCAGCGTTTCCCACGCTCGCGAAGCTAACACGAATGCGGAACTCTCTCCGCTCACCGCGAGCGTCACGACCAGAGTGAACGCGTAGGCGCCGCAGGCAATATCATATCGTTCGGGAAGCGCCATGGCATAAATGATCATCGCCAGCGCAGCGAGCGCCCAAGCCACCATCGGCGCGTGCAAGGCTACTGGCAGGCATCCCAGGCCGAGCGGAACACCTATCATGGTCCCGATGATGCGGCGGCGTACGCGATCGAGGGTGCCGAAGGTAGTGCCCGCGATAACGTATGTGCACGCGGTGATCGCCCAGGCAGATTCTTCGAGGCGAACCCAATGATTCAACAAAACGATGACAAGGGCCGCGATCGCGGCTTGTAAGCCCATTCGAAGTTCGCTCGATGCCACACTGTTGGTCGCGATAACCGAGTTGGATGGCTGCGCGAGCACCGGATGTTCCGCCGGGCCGCTAAGTACGCGCGGTACTATCGAAGCGATAGCCGCAATTACACCGGCGATCACAACCATCGCAAGATCCGCGCGCTTCACGCCCGCACCATAAGCGAGCAGCTGTCCGATATAAATTTGTGATCCGATGCCCGCGCCGAGAACTCCGTAACGCTTCAGGTATCCGACCAGGAAAGCTCCGGTGACCAGCATCAGTTCGGCACCTGGCCAGCCCGTGCGATCGAGGAAGGGAGAAAAACCGATCATGCTGATAGCGCCGACAACAGCCGCGGTGCACAGTAGAGCCAAATCACGACTGGAGGACGCCCTGGTTGATTGACCTTCAAAGACACTGGCCCATAGTGCAAAGCCACCCGCGAGAGAGCCGAGCAGTGCGCCGCTCAATGAGCCGCGAGAATTGCCGAGCAGAGTGCCGAACATCGCTGCGATTCCGTAGGAGGTGACGAGACGAAGCCCTTTTATGCGCCGGTGCGTACCGGGGTCAATTCGGTCGAGCCACGCTGATGCGCTCACCAAGATCCCGAATGGGCTTTTGCCGACCCGCGCGTCGTTTGGCGTCGCAGCGTCCGTCATCGTTAAATCCGTTGCTTCGATAGTTCGCACAAACTTTTAATCCTTGGCCCGGTCGCCGCATCCGTGCGTCGAGTAGCCAGCTACCATTTGCGCCCACCGCAAGGCAGGAAAGCCAAACCTAGTAAAAGCGTCTTGGGTCCATAATGCTTCGTACCACTGCGCCGAAAAACCTGCGCGACAGCCCTCTTCAAGGCAATACGAATACCAAACTAAACCCCTCAAGAACCTCTGCTTACGAGGAACACCCTTCGCGGACGATTCGGGATTTCACGAATTCTCGGAAAATTGCGGCGTCAATCTGCCAGCAGGAATTCGCCAAATTACGCCTGACCAAGGACTTAAGATTGGCCCGCGCCTTGCCTTACCGAACAGCGGAGCCAATAGGAGGCTCGACATGATTAGACCTGAGCAGAGTCGCAGCTTGGCGCACGAAATTGGTATATGCCGGATTGCCATGGTTATCGACCAGATGCACGTGCAGCTTCGGACTCACCGCACTCTCGGAGAACTGTCTTACGGCACCGCGGATTGGGGCAGCGAACGAGCGCGTCTGACGTATTTCTGGTGGGTCGCGCTCGGCGGCCAACGTCTCCGCACTGCTGATTGCGACTTGATTCCGGGGCGCGTACGTGCCAGCCTCACCCCAGAGCTGTTGGAGGACTGGCTCACGCTTTTTCGGCGTGCGGCGCTCCCAATGATTGGCGCGCAATTAACGGACGCATGGATGAGCAGGACAGAGCGCCTGGGTCGCAAATTCCTGTGCGACAGGGGCGAAGCTTTGGCCAAACTCGCCCAGGCGAGTTAAGTCTGATTCTGCGATCGAACGGGATAGATAGGAAGGATTGATCTGCCGCACTGGAAATACTGAGCAGGCGTCGGGAGTTCGCCTGGAGAGGTGATCTGATCATGGCTGTCTGATATTTCTTCCCGACTACTCCTTCACATGCGCCAGCGGAATCTGCGAAAACAATTGCAGATCGATCATCATGTTCAGCCGCCGGTCTAACTGAAAAAACGTTGCCGCCTTTCGTCCCGGCAACACCTGACTCACTGTCGGAACATACTTCAATCGCAGATCCTGCGCTTGCACATCCGCCTCCAGCCAGTGCCGCACATAAACCAAGGCATCTTCATCTGACATTGTCTGCCACATCTCCGCGTACTGCTTCAACAGTGCATATTTCTGGTTGTTCACTTCCTGCAAGTCTTTCACGTAATGGTTGTAAATCGGCCAGAACTTTTCTCCCTGCTCATCCGAAAGGGACATATTCTGCCCAATCACCTGCATTTTCATTGCCCGTAGATCTTTGCGCAGCAAAGCAATGTCCTCCTCCGTCACCGTCGGGCTGATGATTCTCTCCACCTTGACTTGCTGCCCCGCCGCTGTTGCCCCAAGCGACTTGGCCTCCCCCGTAGCCATTCCCCCACCCAACGCGGTCGCCACCAAAATGCCCGCCACAAACGCCCCAACCAATCCCGCCGCTCCCGTCATTTTGCGCTTCATAATCTTTCTCCTTGTCTCCGTCGCCCGGGCACCAAAACCCTCTGAGAACAGCCAGTCCGAGTGCATGTTAATACAGTTGGGTCGAAAATGGATTATCTGCAGCATCAAGTGAGAGTCAACGGCTCATTAACGCGGTCAACAGACACTTGCAGGAAAGCTCTATCAGTCCGGTAACGCGACTTCTCCGAGGCTGACAGACTCACGGCCCTCGCAATCGCCGAAAGTAGCCTGGCATAACGGCATACCTGCCAATCACCAAGAGACGGAATACCTGTCAATCACCCATAGCCACGTTCCATCCTTCTGGCGCCGCGCAACTTCCGAGGTCACGGTACCATTACGGCTGCGCGTCGAGGTGAGGGCCAGATCACCGCAGACGAGCGCTGGTCGCTGTTCTCCGAACTCGAATTTTCGTTTTTCCGGTCCAAACCCCGTAACCTGGAGCTTCGTAAAAAACTCGTGAATGGCAGCTTTGCCACGCAAAAACGTTCCACCGCCAATGTCGACTACCGCGTCTGGCTCGAACAACGCCGTCATGCCAGCAACATCTCCCGCGTTCTCTCGCGCTACCAACAATCGCTCCAAATCCTGGGGATCGTTGGCCGGCTCTCTTGTCGTTGAATCATTCATGGTGGCACTCCGCCAACTGTAGGTTGCTCGACTTTCACCGAAGTCTATCGTCCTCACGCGCCGGGCGTCAAACACCAGCTCTTGGACTGGTACCCACCATTGCTCACAAACCGTGGCCGGGAGACTAGCGTCGCGACCCGATTTTGACAGCCACATTAAAGAGGGTCCTGGACCGTTCCTCGATCAGGTCTTCGTCCCAAACAGAATGGTCTCAGGTGCCCTAAGTCGCGATTAACGCACTTACCGGACATCTCTAACAACGCCGGCTCCGTCAATTCTTTGTTAGAACAAACTTCTCGGTTCACTCCGAAGAGCGTTTGATTTCGTCGATTCCTTTGGCCCAGTGTCGAGGACCAGGGCTCGCTTGTAATCGCTCGGTCGGTTTCAGTCCGACCCACTCATCTTTTCGATCCCAGCTTCAGACTACGATTACTCGTTCAAACTCCCTCCAGCGAGGGAGCGGGATGCCCATTCAAGTGGACGGCGTTCTACTGCACGCCATCTCCGGTACCGAGCTGTCCCGCGTGCGAACCGAATTTGACCCACTCTGAATATTCCCAGCCCTTCCGCCACATCCAGTACAATCGCACTCCCAGTCTTCGGGCCATAGCCACCTTGGCAATGTTCCGTTGCCGGCGCAGCGCCAGATGCAGGTACCGTCGTCTCCAGTCCGCATCACAGCGTGCTGCCGCTTGCGCTGCTTCCCCCAGCAAGAAACGCAATAGCGAACTACCTTGCTTAGTGATGTGGCCTAGTCGTTGATGGCCCGCACTGGAGTCCTCGCATGGAATCAGTCCGACATAGCTGCCGATCTGCTTGCCGCACTTGAACCTCTCCACCGTCCCGATGATCAGCACGAAG
>Ga0181525_10004085_pt1 | contig 11308 bp, 11 predicted proteins | sample PEATcosm2014_Bin_48_FD_121100 | JGI IMG/M metagenome (GOLD analysis project Ga0181525, IMG submission 121100) | Peatland microbial communities from MTU Mesocosm Facility, Houghton, MI, USA - PEATcosm2014_Bin06_10_metaG | ecosystem: Environmental > Terrestrial > Soil > Wetlands > Peat | place... | reverse complement strand
TTAAGCGAACTATAAAGGATTTTGCCGCTTCATGCAAATCGCGCGTGCGTACGCGCGTACGCGCGCACACGCGTGCGCACGCGAGAGGGGGCGGCGAGTTGCCCCGGTCTTGACCGCGGGGTTATACTAAGCCCCGTGAAAAAGCCCCTGATTATCGTCGAGTCCCCGACCAAGGCTCGGACGATCAAAAAGTTTCTTCCGGCGCGCTACGTCGTCAAGGCGTCGGTCGGTCACGTCCGTGACTTGCCGAAGAGTACGCTGGGTGTCGACGTGGAGCACGACTTCGCTCCGAAGTACCTGACGATCAAGGGCAAAGGCGATGTGATCAAAGAGCTCAAGAGCGCGGTCAAAGGCGCGAGCGAAGTCTACCTCGCAACCGACCCCGATCGCGAAGGCGAGGCGATTGCGTGGCATCTCGCCGAGTTATTGAAGCTCGAAAATCCCAAGCGGATCGAGCTGCATGAGATTACCAAAGACGCGGCGCTGGCCGCGATGAAAGAGCCCCACCTTATCGATATGGATCGCGTGAACGCGCAGCAGGCGCGCCGGATCCTCGACCGGCTAGTCGGCTACAAGATTTCCCCGCTTCTCTGGGCCAAGGTCCGTGGTGGCCTTTCGGCCGGGCGAGTCCAATCCGTCGCCGTGCGCTTGATCGTCGATCGCGAGCGGGAGATTGGGGCATTCACGCCGCGCGAGTACTGGAGCCTCACCGCGCACCTCGCAACCGAGCGCGATCCGGCGATCGTGTTTCCCGCCGACCTCGTCGCTTGGCGTGGCGAGAAATACGAGATAACTAAGAAGGAAGAAGCAGACGCCGCTTTAGCCGCTCTGGACGGCGCGAGCTTTACCGTTGCCGCGGTCAAGCGGCGCGAAGTGCGACGCAACGCCCCTGCGCCGTTTACGACCTCGACCCTCCAACAGGAGGCCTCGCGCAAGCTGCGGCTGCGCGTTCGCCGTACGATGCAGATCGCGCAAGCCTTGTACGAAGGCGTGGATCTGGGCGGCTCCGAGGGGACCCAAGGTCTCATCACCTACATGCGAACGGACTCGACGCGTATTAGCGATTCGGCGCGCGATGCGGCGCGGGAGTTTATCACCGAGACCTACGGCGAAGCTTTCCACGGCGGCGGCCGGGTGCATAAGCTCAAAGAGGGCGCCCAGGACGCGCACGAAGCGATTCGCCCGACGAGCGTGTTTCGCACGCCCGAGAAGATGGCGCACATCCTCAAGCGCGATGAGTTGCGCCTCTATTCGTTGATTTGGGAGCGCTTCGTTGCCTCGCAGATGGCGGCCGCGGTCATGGATCAAACCACCGTCGATATCTCCGCGAGCGCGTATACGTTCCGTGCGACCGGCAGCGTCGTCAAGTTTGCCGGCTTTACGAAGGTCTACGAGGAGGGCCGCGACGAGGATGCGGCCCAGGCCCCGGAGGGTGCAGCAACCAATGGCGCCGTCAAAGGCAAAGGCCGCGTTCGGCTGCCGGAGTTGAACGAGCGCGACCCGCTCGACTGCTCGAAGCTCGAACCGAAGCAGCATTTTACCGAGCCGCCGCCGCGTTTCACCGAAGCCACGCTGGTCAAGGCGCTCGAAGAGAACGGTATCGGCCGGCCCTCGACGTACTCGACGATCGTCGATACCATTCAAGCGCGCGGGTACGTGACGCAAGAAGAGCGCCGCTTCAAGCCGACCGACATCGGGATCGCGGTCAACGATTTGCTGGCCGAGCATTTCAAGGACGTCGTCGACCTGAAATTTACCGCCGGGATGGAGAGCGCGCTCGATAAGGTTGCCGAGGGCAATCAGGACTGGGTGGCGATTCTGCGCGATTTCTACGGACCGTTTGCGATCGAGCTCGAGGAGGCGGAAAAGAAACTGCCGCGCTTGGAGATCAAGGACGAGCCAACCGACGAAATCTGTCCCAACTGCGGACGGCCGATGGTCATTAAGACCGGCCGCTTCGGTCGCTTTATCTCGTGTACCGGATATCCGGAGTGCAAGACGACCAAACCGATCGTCAAGGACACCGGCGCAAAGTGTCCCAAGGACGGCGGCATGATCGTCGAACGCCGTTCGAAAAAAGGACGCACGTTCTTCGGTTGCGCGAACTATCCCAAGTGCGACTTTGTCTCGTGGGATCGCGTGATTCCCGAACCGTGCCCGATCTGCGGAAGCTACGTCGTCGCCAAGACGCGCCGCGGCGTGGCGCAATTCGAATGCGCGGCGGATAAGGAACACGACGTGTCGGCCATCGCCAAAGCCAAGGGCGACGCCACCGAGGAACTCGAACCCGCGGGAGTGTAGCGCAACTGTTGACGCGAGACAAGGCGATTCACGATTATGCACGGGCGACGCAGCGCCTGACCGTTATTGGGGGCGGCCTGGCCGGCTGCGAGGCGGCGTGGCAGGCGGCTCTTGCCGGCGTCGACGTCGACCTTTACGAGATGCGCCCGCTTAAGAGCGGGCCCGCGCATAAGACCGATCGGCTCGCGGAACTCGTGTGCAGCAACTCGCTGCGCGGTGCCGCGCTCGAGAACGCCGTTGGACTGCTCAAAGAAGAGTTGGCGCGGCTCGATTCCGTCATCATCGCATCGGCGCGCGAAGCGGCAGTGCCGGCCGGAGGCGCGCTGGCCGTCGATCGCGACGTGTTTGCCGCGGCCGTGGAATCGCGTATCGCGAACGAACCACGCATTACCTTGCATCGCGAGGAGGTCGAATCGATACCGCGCGACCGGCCGGTCATCGTCGCGTGCGGGCCGCTCCCGGGTGACGCCCTCATGGCCGATATCGACTCGCTATTGGGCGGCGGCCGTCTGCATTACTACGATGCGGCGTCGCCGATCGTTTCTGCGGATTCCATCGACGAGACGCCGATGTACCGCAAGTCGCGCTATGAAAAAGGCGACGGCGACGACTACATCAATATCCCGCTCGACAAAGAGCAATACCAGCAATTGATCCACGATCTGCGCACGCTGGAACGCCATCAACCCAAAGACTTCGAGAGCGATGCGGGTGTGGTGAAATACTTTGAAGGGTGTTTGCCGATCGAAGAGATGGCCGATCGTGGCGAGGAGACGCTGCGCTTCGGCCCGCTCAAGCCAGTGGGCTTGCGCGATCCGCGAACCGGCCTAACGCCGCACGCGGTGGTGCAGCTTCGCAAAGAGAATGTTGAGGGCACGGCCTTCAACCTGGTTGGTTTCCAGACGCGACTTTCGTGGCCGGCCCAAAAAGAAGCGTTCGGCAAATTCCCGGGCCTTGCAAACGCCGAGTGGCTGCGCCTGGGCGTGATGCACCGCAACACGTTTATCGATTCGCCACGTCTGCTCGATGCTACGTTGCGGTTGCGCGGAACCGAAGCAGTCTATTTCGCCGGCCAGATAACGGGCGCCGAAGGATACGTCGAAGCGGCGGCCTGCGGTTCGATGACCGGCATCCACGCCGCCCGTGCGATTCTCGGATTACCACCGGTCTCGTTCCCGCGCGAGTCGGCGTTCGGCGCGGTCGTCGCGCACTTGCAAAACAGCGAGACGCACGACTTTCAGCCGGCCAACGTCACGTGGGCGCCGTTCCCGCCGCTCGATACGAACGTACGCGATAAGAAAGAGCGGCGTCGCCGGATGGCCGAACGCGCTCTCGCCGCGATCGATGTGCTTGCGCGGCGGTTAGTTCTTGATTGCGAAGGTGATGGAGACGCCGGCGTACACGGGGACGCTCACGTAGTCGTCGGGTGAGGTGATGGCCCCGTTATTCCCCTGTCCAACAGAGTACTGAGACGAGCAGACCCCGTTCGCTCCGACCTGGTCGTTCGCAACCACGTTGAGGACCGGCCCGACCTGCACCTGAAGCTCTCGCGCCGTTTCATCCGCCTTTGCGCGTGCGTTCTTAATCGCGCCGGCGCGAACGGTATCGATGACGTCTGCGCAACGATCGGTTTCCAATAGCACCTGCGCGTTTCCGAGGCTAATGCCACTCATACCGGCAATCGCGGCGCCAACGCTCGCGATCCCGGCCTGCATTTGCGCGACGGTGGGATTCGGGACGACCGCAACGACCGTTGCGTTATTTAGGGTGGCCGGAGATCCGAAGCTAGCGGGCAACGACACGTTCTCACGCGCGACCCCTGCTTTGACGAGCGCGTCCACGATCGGCTGCATCGTCGCCGTATCGATATTTGCAGTCCGGCTATAGAAGCTCAGCGAGATCTGCGCACGCGTTGCGGGAAATTTCTTCATCGCGGAGCCGTTGACGGTAATGCCATGGGCCCCGGCATTGGACTGGCTCGCCGGAGCCATCGGCACCCGGTTTGGCATTTGTACGGGTACGATCTGGGCGATCGCAGCGCTCGGGAGCGCGAGGAGCATGAGAAGGGTAAGAGTCGTTCGCATGGTGCTCCTTTCGTTTGCAGGGGCGTTCGAGCGAGCCTTCTTGAAACCATCAAACCCGCCGCGGGGTAGAGTGTGACGATATGAAGATCCGATCCACCACGATTTTGGCCGTGCGCCGCAACGGTACGCTCGCAATTGCGGGCGACGGCCAGGTCACCCTCGACAAGACCATCGTCAAGCACAGCGCGCGTAAAGTCCGTAAGATTGCCAACGGCAAAGTCCTCGCCGGGTTCGCCGGCTCCGCGGCCGACGGTATCACGCTGCTGGAGAAGTTCGAGGTGAAGTTCAACGAGTACAAAGACCTCACGCGTGCTGCGGTCGAGCTCGCCAAGGATTGGCGGCAGGATCGCGCGTTACGGCGCCTCGAGGCATTACTTATCGTGGGCAATCCGGAGCATCTCTTCGTGCTCTCGGGTACCGGCGACGTGATCGAACCCGACGAAGGCATCGCGGCGATCGGCAGCGGCGGACCGTATGCCCAGGCTGCGGCGGCCGCGCTGCTGCGCAACAGCGAGCTCGATGCCGAAGCGATCGCGCGTAAATCGCTCGAAATTGCCGGTGAGATTTGCATCTATACCAACAGCGACCTCACGGTGGAGACGCTCTCATGACCACGACCATCGCCCAACAGCTCGATGCGCTTACACCCCGTCAAATCGTCGAAGCCCTCGATCGCTACATCGTCGGGCAGACCAAAGCCAAGCGCGCCGTTGCGGTCGCCCTTCGCAACCGCTACCGGCGTTCGCGCGTGCGCGAAGATCTGCGCGAAGAGATCACGCCGAAGAACATCCTCATGATCGGGCCGACCGGCGTCGGCAAAACCGAGATTGCCCGCCGCCTGGCCGGACTGGTCGGCGCGCCGTTCGTGAAAGTCGAGGCGACGAAATACACGGAGGTCGGATACGTCGGACGTGACGTCGAGTCGATGGTGCGAGATTTAGTTGAAGCCGCGGTGCGCATGGTGAGCGAGGAGCGTCGTGCCGAGGTGGTCGACCTCGCCGAGAAGGCCGCAGTCGAGCGCATCATCGACGTGCTCAATCCGGAAACGGCCGCTCGCTCTCCCCAATCGAACGCCAATCCGTTCACCGCGACGCTCGGCAATATCTTTGGGAACGCCTATCAGCAACCACAGCCTCCGCCGCCGCCTCCGCAGGCTCCGCCCAGCGACGCGCAGCGCATCCGCGATCAGGTACGCGGCGAGATCGAACGCGGGTTCTACGACGTGCGCCTGATTGAGATCGACGTCGAGGAAGCGGCGAGTTTACCGATCGGCATGATCGGCGGAATGGACCAAGGCGGGATGGGCGGCGCCGACATCGGCGAGATGCTCGGCGGTTTGATGCCGAAGCGCAAGTCGAAAAAGCGCGTCACCGTTGCCGAAGCCCGGCGCATCTTCGCGCAAGAGGAAGCGAACAAGCTCATCGACATGGACGCGGTCAAGCGCGAAGCGTTGCGGCGTGCCGGCGAAGACGGCATCATTTTCATCGATGAGATCGATAAAGTAGCGGGACGCGAAGGGTCGCGGGGCGGCCCCGACGTGTCGCGCGAGGGCGTGCAACGCGACATTCTGCCGATCGTCGAAGGTTCGACGGTAACGACCAAGCACGGCACGCTCAAGACCGATCACGTGCTGTTCATCGCGGCGGGTGCGTTCCACATCAGTAAACCCTCGGATCTGATTCCCGAGCTTCAAGGACGCTTTCCGATCCGGGTGGAGCTGGATTCGCTGACCGCCGAAGATTTCAAGACGATTCTTACCATGCCGAAGAACGCGTTGATCGAACAGTACAAGGCGCTGCTGGCGACGGAGAATGTGACCCTCGAGGTGACCGAAGACGCGATCGAACAGTTGGCGCGATTCGCTATGCAGGTCAACGAGCAGAGCGAAAATATTGGCGCGCGGCGCTTGCACACGGTCCTCGAACGCGTGCTCGAAGATTTGAGTTACGCGGCACCGGAAACGACGGGCACCGTAACGGTCGACGCGGCCTACGTGCGCGAACGGTTACAGGACGTCGTAGAGAACGCCGACCTTTCGGGGTATATCCTCTAAGGGAATGCCAAGGAAATGCTCAGGCAGCCGGTGATAAATTAGGCGTATGAAGTTTCGAGTGATTTCGGTCTTGGTGGCCTTGGGAACGCTTGCTCTTGCGGCGTGCGGTGGTGGCGGGGGCTCGAACGTTGTGGGCCCGACGCCCGGACCCACCTGCGGTCCGGCCGGTCTCGTCTCGCAGATGGTCTTTCCGGTTCCGCAGTCGACCGGGGTGCTGGATGCGCTCCCGGTTATCGTCGTCGCGGTGAGTTCGCCGCTTCCCATCAACACCTACGACTTAGCGCTGAGCTTCAACAACGGCGCGAGCGGAGCGTACACCGCAAACTATCTCGCACAGATTACCGCGAGTCAGTTGCCCGCGGGATCGGCCCCGACGTCGATCCCGAATCCGGTCTATGAGGCGGTGAATCTCATCGCGGTGCTGCCCTCCGCGACGCAGGTCCAGATCGGCATCAACAACCCGTACGACCCGAACAACTGTACGCCGATTACCGTGCCGAACGGCACCTTCAAGACGCAGTAAGGCGTTCGCGTGAGGGTCGCGGTTGGCCGCGTAGAATAACCCGGGCATGCCCTACCTGCGCCCCATTATCACGGACGGCCATCCGACGCTGCGAAAAGTCGCAAAGAAGGTCGATCCCAAGGACATTGACGACCCGCTTTTCCAGCAGCTCATCGACGACATGTTCGAGACGATGTACGCTGCGCCGGGCGTGGGACTCGCGGCGCCGCAGGTCAACGTTTCAAAGCGCCTCTTCGTGATGGATACGCACGACGACGAACACGAGCCCGCCGTAGTCATCAATCCGAAGATCGAACTCGCCGAAGAAGAAGTCCAATTGACCGAAGGATGCCTTTCGGTTCCGGGTTACGTCGGTGAGATCACGCGCTATCGTCGCATCGCCGTGAGCGGGCTCGACCGGAACGGCGAAAAGATTCGTTTGGAGGGCGAGGGCCTCTTCGCGCAGTGTTTACAACACGAGATCGATCATCTCAACGGCGTGCTCTACATCGACAAGGCGCGCAACGTGCGGTTGCCTGAAACCGAGGAAGAGGAAGAGATCGCCGAGGCCGCCGCGGCCGAAGCGATTTAGCGTTGAAGACGCTGTTCTTCGGAACGAGCGCGTTTGCGGTACCCAGTCTTCACGTGCTCGCCGCGCGAACCAACCTCGCCGGCGTGGTTACGCAGCCCGATCGCCCGTCGGGCCGCGGGCAGAAGCTGCAGCCGACGCCGGTAAAGAGCGCCGCGCTCGGCCTCGGCGTTCGCGTCTACGAGCCGGTAAAGTTGAAGGCGTTTGCTCGCGACCTCGGAGAGCAAGCTTTCGACCTCTTCGCATTGGCCTCGTACGGGCGTATTTTGCCGGCCGAGTTGCTCGCGCTCCCGAAGTTGGGCGCGCTCAACGTGCATCCATCGCTGTTGCCGAAGTACCGCGGTGCGACGCCGATTCAATCCGCGTTGCGCGACGGTGAGACGCACACGGGCGTGAGCATCATGCTGATGGATGCGGGTATGGACACCGGCGATATCGTGCTGCAAGAAGTTGCGGACATCGAGCCCGACGACACGTACGGAACGCTTCACGACCGGCTGGCATTCTACGGCGGCGAATTGCTCGACGTCGCGCTCGAACTCGCCGAAAAAGGTCCGCTTCCGCGTCACGCGCAGTCGGGCGAGCCCAGCGTTACGCGACCGCTTTCAAAAGACGATCTCGCGATCGATCCGTCGTGGCCGGCGCAACGAGTGGTAAACGTCGTGCGCGCGCTTTCGCCTTCGCCTTGCGCTCGCCTTACGGTCGACGGTGAAACGCTCAAGATTTTGCGGGCCCACGTGGGCAACGATGGCGGGTTGTGCATCGACGACGTGGTCGCGCCGAATCGCGGGAAGATGAGTTACGACGCCTATCTGCAATCGCGGCGCGATCGCGAGTCGCCATGAACGCCCGCGACGTCGCGCTGCACGCCGTACGGGACGTGTTTCCCGCGCAGGGGTCCGGCGGCATCGAGCGTGGCGCTCAGGAAGCGCTCGACTATCGCGCTCGCAGGGCCGGATTGGATGCGCGCGATCGTGCGTTCGCAACCGAGCTTGCGTACGGCGCGATCAAAATGCGGCGCGCGCTCGACTGGTATCTCCAGCCCTTCGTCGGCACGCGCCGGGAGCCGCTGCCGGCGGCAATTGCGGAGATTCTGCGGCTGGCCGTCTACGAAATCGTTTACACGCGGGCGGACGAACACGCGACGGTCTTTGAGTTCGTCAATCTCGCCAAACGTCACGGTCATCGCGGCGTCGGCAACCTGGTCAATGCCGTTCTACGCAGTTTTTTGCGCGATCGCCCGGCCGAAATGACGCGCGAGTTGTTTGCAAGCGACGACGACTACCTCGGCACGCGGTACTCGTTGCCGTCGTGGCTCGTGCGTCAGTGGCGCGCGACGTTCGGCCCGCAGCTCGAGGCCGTCTGCGCGGCAGTGAACGAGCCGCAACGCACCGCGATAACGATTAACCAGTTGCGTGAGGAGCCGCATGTTGCCCTCGAGCGTCTCACCGAAGACGGGGCAAAGCCGGTGCGGTCGGCCTTCGTTCCCGAGTCGCTGCTGCTCGACAATGCCGCCTATGCAACGCGCCACGAGGCGGCGGCGCGGGGTGGATGGTGGATTCAGTCGGAGAGCTCGGCGATGCCCACGGACGTACTCAATCCGCAGCCCGGCGAGGTTATTCTCGACGTCTGCAGCGGGCGCGGGAACAAGGCGCTTCAGATCGGGGGACGCCTGCGGGGCGAGGGCAGCCTGACGTGCATCGAGCTGGATGGACGCAAGGCTTCCGTGCTGCAGGGCCGGCTGGACGAAGCGGGGGTTGCAGCGGAGGTCGTGGTGGGTGACGCCACCGGAGAGCTCTTGGAGCCCGCCCAGCGCTTCGATCGGGTCCTGATCGATGCCCCGTGCTCGGGGACCGGCGTCGTCGGGCGCCATCCCGAGGCCCGCTGGAAGAAGCAGCCAGGCGACGGCGAACGCCTTGCCCTCACCCAGCGTGCGATTCTCGATGCGATCGCGCCGGCGGTGCATTCGGGAGGAGCGCTCGTGTACGCGGTTTGCTCGACCGACCCGCGCGAGACGATCGAGGTCATCGATTGGTTTGCGGCGCGCCACAACTTCGAGCGCGGGATCGTCCCCGCATCGTATGAGCCGCTGCTAACGGATGCTGGGGACGTGCTCGTTCCACCGGGTTTGGACGGACGCGACGGATTCTATATCGCGAGGTTGGAGCGGCGATGAGTTGGGTTGCACGAATCGAAGCCGCGTGCGCGGCCTTCATCGAGCGTACGTTTGCCAAAACCTTTCCGAGCGACCTGGAACCGGCTCAGGTCGCGCGCAAACTCGTTTCCACGATGGAAGCGCGCACGCGCGGTGAGGACGGTCACTTGCTCGCGCCCGGTTCGTACGTCGTGTACATGAATCCGGACGATTTCGAACGTCTCGCCGAGCACCGCGAGTACTTGGAGCGCGAGTGGGCCGAGTTGTTGCGCGACATGGCCGCGCGGGTCGGCGTCTATTTCTATGACGGCGGCCCAAAGGTCGAGATGGAAGTGCGCGAGAGCGTGCCGCTCGGCGCGGTCGACATTATGGTCCTTTCCGACGTGACGATTTCGATCAAAGCACCGGCGATCACACCACCGAAACGCTTCCAACTGCGAATGATGAAGGGCGTACCGGCGTATGGCGTCTATTTGATCGAGGGGTCCGCCGCGACGATCGGCCGCAACGAAGAAAACGACATCTTTCTCGTCGATCCGAGCGTGTCGCGCAATCACGCGACGCTGCAACTCGAACCCGACGGAGCCACCCTGAACGATCTCGGATCCACCAACGGAACGTTCGTGAACGGCGAGCGGGTCACGATGGCTCGCGTAAAATCCGGCGACGTCATCGCATTTGGGAATACGCAGATGCGACTGGAGGCCCGCGATTAGCGCCCTTGCCTCGTTACGCATAGGAACCCTCGAAATCACGGCAGCCCTGGCCGCCGTGGCGCTGGTCGTTGGGCGCCCGCGCGCGCATTTGGCGTCGGAGGCCGGACGGTTGGCACCCATGCGGGTATTCTTGGGCATCAACGAACGTGGCGCGCTGCGAGCCTACGAGGGGCTAGCCCCCTTCGAGATCGGCCGCGACAAAGAGGCGCAGCTTGCGCTCGCAGACCCCGAGGTCAGCCGGCGTCACGCGCGTTTTGAGCCGCGCGACGGCATTGTTTTTTTACGCGACCTCGAAAGTAGGAACGGAACCTTTCTGAACGGACGTCGCGTCGCCGAACCGATCGAGGTCAGGGTGGGCGACGAGATCGACGTGGGTACAACGAGATTGCGGATTGAGGATCTGAGAACTTGGACGTAGCGATTCGAGGCGATCGCGCTTCGTGCTTGTCGTTGCAACTGGGACCGCACTCGTGGCTGTTCGCGGTGGCGCGCGGATTTGGGATGGTCGACGGCGTTGCCGCCGCTCCCGCGACTCTTAGCCGCTTGCGCGTCGAGTGCGAACGCCGGGTGCGTGGCGAACGTTTTCGTCGCGCGGTCGACCGTCCGCAGGCGGCCGCTACCGCGTTGCTCGGAGTGTTCTCCCGCGTCAACGGCGCGCTCTTTTCCCGCGCTGCCGGACACGACGACTATGTGACCGCCGGCTGCTCCGTTACCGCCGCGCTCGTCGTGCGCGGCCAAGCCTACGTTTTTCATACCGGCGGCACGGCGGCGTATCTCGCACATAAAGGTTCGGTAACCGCCCTCACCGGGGACGATGCGCTCGACGATGCGGCAGGCATCGTTCTAGCGCGAGCGCTCGGTACGTCGCCGGCGCTCGACGTGGCCGTGTCGAGCGTGGCGTTCGATTC
>Ga0181525_10004084_pt1 | contig 11309 bp, 6 predicted proteins | sample PEATcosm2014_Bin_48_FD_121100 | JGI IMG/M metagenome (GOLD analysis project Ga0181525, IMG submission 121100) | Peatland microbial communities from MTU Mesocosm Facility, Houghton, MI, USA - PEATcosm2014_Bin06_10_metaG | ecosystem: Environmental > Terrestrial > Soil > Wetlands > Peat | place... | reverse complement strand
GGCTGCGGCGAACTCTACTGGCATTGGAGTCCCAACAACGGCTGGTCGATGAATCACGCGATTCGCGGCTGGGACGAATGCCTGCTCACCTATGTGCTGGCGGCCTCGGCGCCGCGCTATCGCATCGACCCGAGCGTCTATCACTCGGGCTATGCGTCCGGTCGCAGCTATCTGAATGGCAGATCCTATTACGGCATCGAGTTGCCGTTGGGCATGCCCTACGGTGGGCCACTGTTCTTTGCCCACTATTCGTTCAGCGGGCTCGATCCGCGCGGCCTGACGGACCGCTACGCTGACTATTGGCAGCAGAACCTCAGCCATGTGCGCATCAACTACGCCCACTGCGTCGCCAATCCGCATCGCTTCAAGGGCTATGGTACGGATTGCTGGGGTCTCACCGCCAGCGACGACAAGGGCGGCTATTCGATGCACGACCCCGCCAATGACAACGGCACCATCTCGCCCACCGCGGCGCTCGCAAGCATGCCGTATGCGCCGCGCGCGGCGCTTCGGGCGCTGCGCCACTTCCTGCGTGGCTACGACGGCAGGCTCTGGGGACGCTACGGCCTGGTCGACGCTTTCAGCGAAAGCAGGAACTGGTATGCCGAGACGTTCCTGGCCATCGACCAGGGACCGATCATCCTGATGATCGAGAACTATCGCACCGGGCTGTTGTGGAAGCTGTTCATGGGCGTGCCGGAGGTGCAGAACGGACTGCGCGCCCTGGGCTTTGCCAGCCCGCATCTCAAGCGACGGGCTGCAGGCTGATGCAACCACTCGGGCATTGGCTCGATCGGCAGTATCGCCACGCCGCGACCGAGATGCAGGCGAGCATATCGCCGCTCGCCGTGGTCAAGACACGGCCGGGATTCGGCCAGACGATGATCGCGCGCAGGGGTTCGATCGTCGCGTCGCCAGTTCCGGCCGCCTACGACCCGGATCCGGACTATTTCTTTCATTGGTTTCGCGATTCCGCGGTGGTGATCGATGCCTTGCGGCTGCTGTACCGGGATGGCAGCGGCGCGCCGGATGCGCTCGCGCAGTTATCCGACTTCGTGCACTTCAGCCTGGCGCTGCAGCAGCTGGACGGCCGTGCACTGGTCGCGGCGCCGGCCTGGCGCGGCCGGGTGGCACCGGATTTTGTGAAGTTCCTGCGCACCGACGCCGACCTGGGTGCAGCCCATGGCGAGGCAATCGCCGCCGAGACGCGCGTCAATCCAGACGGCACGCTCGATATTTCCAGTTGGCCGCGGCCGCAAAATGACGGGCCGGCAATGCGCGCGCTGACACTCATGCGATGGAGTCAAAGCGCACGCTTTGACGCCGATCTGGACGCCGCGGTAGCCGCGCTGGTGCGCGCCGATCTCGCCTATATCCTGAAGCACTGGAGCGAGCATTGCTTCGACATCTGGGAGGAGGAAAAGGGGTTGCACTATTACACGCTCAGTCTCAGCGCTGCGGCGCTGCAGCTCGGCGCCGGCTGGTTGCGCCGGCACGGCAGCGACGCGCAGGCACAGACCGCCGCTGCACAGGCCGAGGCGATTCGTCGGCTGCTCGATGGCTACTGGCTCGAGGATCAAGGCTACTATCGATCGCGCGTGCTGGAGTCCGGGCAACGCTCGGCCAGGGAACTCGACATCGCCGTCATCTTTGCGGCGCTGCACGGCGGTGGCGGCGGCGGCGCTCATTCGGTCGATGATGCGCGCATGCATGCTACGCTGGCGCGCCTGGAAGCACTGTTCGATGCCGCCTACCCGATCAATCGCCAGCGTCCGCCGTCGCACGCCCCGGCGATGGGACGCTACGCCGGCGACGTCTATTATTCGGGCGGCGCCTACTATTTTTCCACGCTGGGTGCCGCCGAGTTCTGCTTTCGCGCGGCTGCCGGCGCCGCCGCCGCCGACACCGGCGCCAGGCGCGATCTGCTTGCGCGCGGCGATGCGTTCCTACAGACGGTGCGCCGCTTCACGCCGCCGGACGGCGACCTGTCCGAACAGTTCGACCAGCACACCGGGGTACAGACCTCCGCGCGACACCTCGCCTGGAGCTATGCCGCATTCATCTCCTGCATCGGCGCGCGGCGCGCCGTGCTGCGATGACGGCGCAGGTGCGCGGCCCGCAGTGGCTTGCTGCCTAGGGCACGCCGGACTATGGTAGCCCCGATCGGTGTTGCCCGATGACGGATCCGCACGGTCTTCAGGGAGTGACAGGCACGACCGCCAACTCGAAGGAACAAGCCGCCGCCAGCGACGCCGCGTCCGATGCCGAAGACGCCTTCCATGCCGGCCTGTTTCCCCAGCTGGGCATGATTACCGGCGCGCTGCGAGCCTCGCCGGTGGGCAGGATCATCGGCTGGCTGCTCGCGGGGATATTGCTGGTCGTCGTGGCCACGACCTACGGCCAGATTCAGCTGAACCGCTGGAACAAGCCCTTCTATGACGCGCTGTCGAGGCGCGATCTCAGGGACTTCCTCTACCAGCTGGCGGTGTTCCTGTTCATCGCGGGAATCCTGCTGGTGCTCAATGTTGCGCAGCGCTGGCTCGGCGAGACGCTCAAGCTCAGGCTGCGAGAGGGGCTGGTTGGCGATCTGATCGGGCACTGGATGCAGCCACAGCGCGCCTTCTGGCTCGCCAACGCCGGGCCGATCGGCGCCAATCCGGATCAGCGCATGCATGAGGACGCGCGCCATCTGTGCGAACTGTCGGCGGACCTCGGCATCGGTCTGCTGCAGTCATTGATCCTGCTGATCGCCTTCAGCGGGGTACTGTGGGTGCTGTCGAGCAACTTCTCCTTCCATGTCGCCGGTCACATATTCGCGATACCCGGCTTCATGGTGTGGGCCGCCGTCCTGTATGCCGCGGCCGGCTCACTGATGAGCTACTGGGTCGGCGCATCGCTCATCAATCGCAACGCCGAACGCTATGCGCGCGAGGCCGACCTGCGCTTTGCGCTGGTGCGCGTGAATGAACACGTCGACGGCATTTCACTCGCCGCCGGCGAAGCCGACGAGAGCCGGCGGGTGGAGCTGCACCTGGTGGCTGTGCTGGCGGCGACGCGTCGGCTGGTCACCGGGCTCACCAATCTCACCTGGGTTACAGCGGGCTTCGGCTGGGTCACGCTGGTGGCTCCGATACTGGTGGCGGCACCGCTGTACTTCGCCGGCAAGCTGTCCTTTGGCGGCCTGATCATGGCGGCAGCCGCCTTCACACAGGCACAATCGGCGCTGCGCTGGTTCGTGGACAACTTCAGCGTCATTGCCGATTGGCGCGCAACGCTGCTGCGCGTCGCCAGCTTTCGCCGCGCACTCATCACCGCCGACGTCGTGCCGCATGTCGAAAGCCGCATCGTCTACGCCGATGGCGAGCCGGGCAGGCTGGTCATCGAGAAGCTGGAAGTCGCCTCCTCAACCGGCTGTGACACGCTCAGGGAAAGCAGGGTCATCGTCAATGCCGGCGAGCGCGTCCTGATTGTCGGCGAACCCGGCACCAACAAGACGCAGCTGTTCCGCGCGCTTACGGGTCTGTGGCCGTGGGGTGGCGGGCGTATCGAGCGCCCGAAGGGCGAAGCGTTCGCCTATATCCCGCGCGGCACCCCCTATCTGCCGCGCGCCAGCCTGCGCGAGGTACTCGCCTATCCGCTGGAGGTCGAGAATTTCCAGCACGACGCGTTCGCGCAGGCCCTCACCCGCCTGGGCCTCGACCGCCTGGTGCCGGCGCTCGATACCACGCAACGCTGGGATCGGGAACTGAGCGGCGACGAACAGCTCGACCTTGCCTTTGCGCGCGTGGTACTGCACGCGCCGCCCTGGATCCTGATCGATGACACGCTGCGATCGCTCGACGGCGACACGCTCGAGCGCTTCATGGACGTGCTGGCGCACGAACTGACGCACACCGCGGTCATTCACATCGGTGGCGGACAGGCGCGCAACCCGATGTTCTCGCGCACGCTGCACCTGATCAAGGCGCCGCCTGCAGCGCCGGCACCTGCAGCGCCGGCGGCGCCAGCAGCGGTCGCCATACAATCCAGCTCCGGCACGCGATGAAATCGCTCTACCTTGGGTTGCTGCTGGTGCTGGTGCTGCTGCCGCCGTGCACCCGCGCGCAGCAGCTCGATCTGCAGCTGCCCGCGGCCGCCACCGATGCGGCCATGCCCGCGTTGCTGCGCGATCTGGCGGAGCGCGTGCTGCCCGTCTACCAGGAGAGCAATCGCGAACGCTACCTGGCCAATCTGTCCGCACTGCAGGTCATCTCCGGCGGCATCGCCGCCGCCGACGCGACACGACAGGAGCTGCGCGAATGGCGCCACAGCTCCCATGGCGCGTGGCCGGCCGACCGCTCGGTGGTATACGACATCTATATCCACGCCCGCGCCATCGAGGCGGCCAATCACATCGCGTTTGCGCAGGCGCTCACCCAGGCTTTCCAGGAAGTCGTCCCCCGCCTGCCCGACCCCGACGCCTACGCGGTCACCTGGAGCTTCGAAGCGCCGGCGCCGGTGCCGCTGGAAGCGCTTCAGCATGTGGTCGACGCGCTGCGCCCGAAAGGCTCGGTGACACTCCCGGAAGCGGTGGACCTGATCTGGAGTTACTTCGCATTCAATGCGTACCGAAGTCTGCGGCCGCTGGTCGATCCGCTGGTCGCCGCCGACCAGGATCGCCGCTACACCACCGATCAGGATGTCGTGATCAGGACCCCTGGCGGTGCGAGCATCTCCGCGACCGTGGTGCGGCCCAGGAACGCTACCAGGGCGCTGCCCACGCTGCTCGAATTCACCATCTATGTCTACCCGCAGAACTACGCGATGGAGTGCGCCGCCCACGGCTATGTCGGCGTGGTCGCCTATGCGCGCGGGAAAAAGAACGGCATCGACAAGATTGTGCCGTTCGAGCACGACGGCGAGGATGCCCGCGCGGTGATCGACTGGATTGCCAGGCAGACCTGGAGCGATGGCCGCGTGGGCATGTATGGCGAGGATTACAGCGGCTTCGCCCAATGGGCCGCGGCCAAGCGCCTGCCGCCGGCGCTGAAGGCGATCGCCAGTTCGGCCACCATCGCCCCGGGCATCGATCTGACCAGGACAGGAAGCATCCCTCAGAACGCCGCGTACCGCTGGGTCCGCTTCGTCACCGACAATGCCGGGCTGGACGAGCAGATCTATGCGGAGGACGCGCGTTGGCGCCGGCTCGACCAGGCCTGGTACACCAGCGGCAGGCCGTACTGGGATCTGACTCGGATCTACGGGGCGCCGAACGCGAACTTTCGACGCTGGCTGGGACACCCGAGCTATGACGGCTACTGGCAGAAGATGATCCCCTTCCGCAACGACTTCGCCCACATCAACATCCCGGTGCTGACGACGACCGGCTACTTCGACAGCCACCAGCCAGGCGCGCTGTACTACCTGACCGAGCACTACCGCTTCAACCCGAAGGCCGACCAGACACTGCTGATCGGACCCTACGACGACGTCGCGATGCAACGCGGCGCATTGCCGGTGCTCGAGGGCTACCAGGTCGACGCGGCCGCGCTGGTCGACCTGCGTGAGCTGCGCTACCAGTGGTTCGACTACATTTTCAAGGGCAGCGCAAAACCCGCGCTGCTGCAGGATCGCATCAACTACCAGGTGATGGGCGGCAATAGCTGGGAACACGCGCCGTCGCTCGCCGCGATGGCCAATGGCTCGCTGCGGTTATTCATCGATCCGGCGCCCGCCGGCACCATGCAGCGGCTGGCGCCGAAAATGCGCTCAAAGACCCTGTTCGTTCGCCAGAGCGTGAGCCTCGCCGATCGCACCGACGCCGCGTGGACGCCGACCTCGGACCTGATCAGCAGCACGCTGCGGCTGCACAACGCCACGGTGTTCGTCAGCGATCCGTTGCCGCAGCCGCTGCAGATCAGCGGCCTGTTCTCCGGGCTGCTCGATTTCACTGCCAACAAGATGGACATGGACATCACGATCGCGCTGTACGAGTTGCTGCCGAGCGGCGATTACCTGCGGTTGTTCGATCCGGCGTACCAGTTTCGCGCCAGCTACGCGCAGGATCGCAGCCATCGTCACTTGCTGCAGGCGGGTGTGCGCCAACAGTTGGGCTTCCGCAGCGATCGCCTGGTCAGCCGCAGGTTTCAGTCGGGCAGCCGCCTGGTGGTGGTGCTGGGCATCAACAAGCGTCCCGACCAGCAGATCAACTATGGCACCGGCGGGGATGTGAGCGACGAGTCGATCGACGACGCCGCCACGGCGTTGAAGATCCGCTGGTACGCCAGCAGCTATATCGATATCCCGATCAGGCGCTAGTGCGCTGGCGGCGCGCCGTGCGGCGGCTCAGTTACACGGCTCGATCGGCTTGAGCTCGACCCGACGATCGAGCGCATCGCTGTCATCGTCGCGTCCGGTTCCGATCAGGTTCTCGCGCGATCCCACGCCCGTGGCGACGGTCCGCTTCTTCAGCTGCGGCGCATCGCCTTCCAGACGCGACTGGACGTATTCGGCGCGCAACTGCGACAGGCTGTCGTTCATCGCCGCCGGGCCGGTCGGGCTGGTGTGGCCGGTGATCTGCAGGCACGCCTGGCTGGCGACAGCTTCGGTCGCGATCTGCTGCAACCACAAGCCGTAGCTGCCGCTGAGCTTGTTGTTTTCGGTCACAAACCTGACCGAGCCGGGTCGGAACAGGAACTTCACGGCCAGGCGCTTGTGTCGCAGGCCGAAATCCACCAGGTCACGAAATGCCGCGTTTGCCTGTTCGGTGCGTCCGAGTTTGAGCAGCGTCACGTAGATGCCGTTGTACACGCGCAGCTGGTCGCCCGCCGGCGTCTTGCGCGCCGTGGCATATAAATCGAGCGCCTCGGCATAGTGGCCTTCGTTGTAGGCGTCCTGCGCTTCGCTCACCAGGGCGGCGGCCAGCAGACCATCGACATATTCTGGTCTTATTGGATCCCCGACCTTGCTCGCCTGGCAAGTGGCGATATAGGACTGCACGTTCGGGTCATCGGTCCACACCGGACTGTCACCGAAGATGGCCGTCGGGGTCGAATCGGCATCGCCGATGCGCGCCCGAGCCACCGACTTGGCAACGATCTTGCCGGTCTTCAGGTCGCCCATCACCAGGCAGAACCGATAGGCTTCGCGCTCACCGCTGGTTTTCATCTGCGCGTTCACCGGGGTGAAGGTGCCGACCAGTACGCGCGGCTGTTGCTTCAGGCTCTCAGGCGTGATGCGCTGCACCGCGTAGCTCGGAAAATCCTGCCTGACGATCGCGGAGATGCGATCCTGTATGGTTTGCGTAGCCCTGGACTGGTAACCGGTCATGCCGTCGACCAGCGGATCGATGACGACCATGTCTGTGCCCGCGTCGGGCGCCGGGGCATTCTTGAACACCGCATGCGCAGCGTTGCCGACCGCCTCATCGAATGACAGCACCGGCGGCGGCGGCGGCGCGGGCGGGGGTGCCGGGGGCGGCGTAGGGGCTGGTGGCACGGCTGCCTGAGTCGCGGCCGCGGGGGCAGGCGCCGCAGGCGCTGCAGCGGGCGCCTTTTGGCCCGCCTCGTTGACGTTAGCATCCAGTGGTGTGCAGCCCGCGCCGAGGGCGCCGATCGTCATCGCCAGCGCCACGGCCAATGCGAATGCCACCAATCTACCGTGCCGCTCGCTACGGGCACTTCTCGCGCATATACGCTCGGTCTTCTTCACTGAGACTCTCCCCTAATTGCGCACTGTCCAGGATTGCATCGCAGCGTTCCCCGCGCTGTTTTTTGCTCACGGCCGGAACCGGCCCGGTGACCGGCGTCACTGTTGCCGCTGTCGCCGCTGCCCTGGGCGCCACGCGCTGTGGCGCCGGCGCCAGTTTCGCACGATTGCTTGCCAGGCCGGCAAATTCTCCGTGCGGATATTTCCGCAAGTAGTCCTGGAAATCGGCCACGTTGCGGCTGTCCTTGATCGATTCCCAATAGGCCAGCTCGATCTGCTTGGGATCGGGTCCGGACTGCTGCGGCCCGCGCGCAGTGGCGGTGGCAGCGGGGGCGGCGCCCGGCGCCTCGTTCTGTGGCGGAATGAAGAAAAAATCGCCGGTGAACTGCGAATAGTAGCCGGGCGTCTGGGTATGATCGACACTCCTGGCCAGCTGCACGACTTGGTTGCGAACGTCATGGATGACCTGGTCGAAGGACAAGCCCGGCGCCGTTATTTCCTTGATTAGCACGCGCGTGAATACGCCGTTGGGGTCCTTGTCGCGGGGACCCAGGTTGTCGAGCGCTTCCTGGCCCGCTCCGGCGGAATACAGAACCGCCTGGCCGTCGGCGGCCATGACCGGCGCCAGGCCACGGGTACGCAGCGCCCGGCCGTTGCTCTTGAACGGATTGTCGCGGCAGGCATCGACGATGGCCAGCGTGAACCGCGCCTTCTGATCCTGCATGTCATCGAGCACGCGCTGCAGTGAGACTGAATCGTCCTTGAGCTGATCCGGATTCTCCCCGGCCGTGTCGACCGGGATCATGTAATTCATGCCCTCCAGCTGTACGCCATGGCCGGCATAAAAGAAGATCACCTCATCGCCGCCCGTCACCTCGCTCTTGAACCTGCGTATCGCCTCTTTCATCGCCTGCTGGGTCACATCCTGCCTGAGCGTGACCTTGAATCCGGTGGCCTGTAGAGCCTCGGACACCGCCCTGGCGTCGGCGCGCGCATTGTTGAGTGCATCGGCGTGCTGATAGCTGTCATTGCCGATCACCAGTGCCAGCCGCCTGGCATCGACCGGGGCGGCGCCGGCCAGCAGCGCGAGGGCGATCAGCGCCAGTCGCGCTGACGCACCTGACACGACATAAGTCGAGGCCGTCAACACATTGATTCCTGCCGGGATTGCCACCAAGCCGAGGATATCAGCAGGCTGAATTGCGGTAAAACCTGCCCGCCCGGACGCGCCAGTTGCCTGCTCATCCCATTTGCAACACACTCAGCCCCCATCACCATGTAGTCACTGCGCAGGCCACGGCGTGCGGTTTTCTCTCCGAGTGTGCGTGTTCTTTGTCCTGCTGCCGTCGCTCCCGTGCGTGGCCGCCGAGACGCGCATCGCGCTGATCATCGGCAACAGTGACTACGCCAATGCGAATCTGAAGCTCACCAACCCCGTCAACGACGCCAACGCGATGCAACGGGCGCTCAAAGCCGCCGGCTTCGACACCATCGTCAGGCTCAACGCCAAGCGCGTGGATTTCTATCGGGCGGTGGATGAATTCGGCACCCGGATCGGGCGCGATCCGCATGCGGTCGGCCTGTTCTACTACGCCGGGCACGGGGTACAGGCGGAGGGCGTGAACTACCTGATCCCGGTGGATGCCGACATCCAGTCCGAGGCGGACCTGGATGCCAATGCCTTCGATGCCGGCCGCGTCCTGCGCGCCATGAAGACCGCGCAGAATGAGATGAATATCGTGATACTCGATGCCTGCCGCGACAACCCGCTGCCCAAGACACGCGGGATGGAGCGCGGACTGGCACGCATGGACGCCCCCAGCGGAACCTTCATCGCGTATGCGGCGGCGCCTGGCCAGAGCGCGCAGGATGGGGCCAGCGGCACCAACGGGGTATTCACCGGCGAGTTGGTCAAGGCGATGGCCGAGACCGGTGTGCCGCTGGAACAAATGTTCAAGAAGGTCATTGCCGGGGTGAAGGCGGACACGCATGGCAGCCAGCAGCCGTGGTCGGAAGCGTCGATCCAGGGTGACTTCTATTTTCATGGCGCCGGGCAGCCTGCCGCCAGCACTCCCCCGGCTACCGCGACCGCGCCGCCGGCCGCCGGCCGCTCGCCCGCGGCGGATGAAATCGCGGCCTACAAAGCCGCCGAAGCCAGCAATACGCTGGCAGGTTGGCAGATCTTCAAGCGTAACTATCCCAACAGCGCCTACGCCGCCACCGCCGACATCAGGATCGCATCGCTGACGCCGTCACGTGTAGCGGCGCCGGCGCCGCGCGAAGTGCAAGCCCCGCCCCAGACCCAACCGCAGCCCCAGCCCCAGCCCGCATGGTCACCGGTCGATCCGGCGTTGGTCGGGACTTTCGAATACGACACCGTCTACAACTATTACGACCAGCAGTACGTTGCGACGATCTCCGCCGACGGCAAATGTCACCTGACGATCATCCAGGGTGAAAGTGGCACCTACCAGCAAGCCTTCGGAATCTTGCACACCACCGGCGCCAAGACGCACCACTCGCGCACCGGCACATTCAGGCAGGTCAGCGGTAATTCCATCGCCGTGAACGGCGAAGCGGGAACCGTGGTGTATCAGTTGGTGCAGCCGGGCGCCACGGTCAATCCGCGCAACCCCCTGCTCGGCACCTGGCACGCCGTCTTTGTCAGTGGCGGTGCCACGTGGGACATCACCAGTCAGAACAATGCGAACGGCACCTTTGAAGCCAGGGCGCGATTCGAAGACAGTCTAAACTGCGGCTACAGCAATAATCAGTGGCACGTGACCTCGACCATCACCGGCCAATCCGATGGCGGAACGTATCGAATCATCGATGCGCGTAACATTGAATTCACCGGCAACCAGGGCACCGCTATCTGGCGGCGGCGCTAGGGCCGCGTGCCCGTAAGCCGATCAGCCGATCCGTATCCCCAGCACGTTGCGCCCGTCCATCAGGCGCTCGCGCAAAGTCGCCATGGCTACCAGCGCCGCGCCGCTGCGATGCGCGTTTGCTTCCCGCTCAAATAACAGCGGCTGCCCGTTCAGCTGCAGCTGGATGACGCCGCAACCGGCCGCACCAATGCGGTAGGTCACCTCGAGCGCTCGTCCCAGCAGCGCGGTCTGTACCTGCAGGCCATCGAGGGCAGCCGGGATCACCGGATCCACACGCAGGAACTGCGACTGGCCACTCAACCCCAGGAAGCAGCGCATGATCAGCCCGAGCGCGATGCCGGCCCCGCTCGAATACACGCGCCAGCCGCCATCGAGCGCCACGCTACCTTGCGCCACGCGCTGGTACTCGGCGCTCGCCTGGTAGCGGTCATCGAACGCGGCGTCGGAGCTGGAGTAGTAGCAGTTCGCCTGCCGCGGCGTCGCGCTCGGCACAATCACGCCGATGGCGATCGGATTGGCCTGGCACAGCGCATGGAAGAAGCCTGGCGCATCGCCCACGTGCGCCAACGCCTGTGCATAGCGCAGGTGCGCGTGTGTATACATCAGGCCAATTTCGCGCCCGAAAAACGTCGCGGTCTCGGCCCGCTGGAATATGCGTTGTGGGCCGCCATGGTAAGGCATCGGACGGTCGAACAGGCGCACACCGTCCGGGCCGGTCAGGTGCCTGCCGAT
>Ga0181525_10004082_pt1 | contig 11315 bp, 7 predicted proteins | sample PEATcosm2014_Bin_48_FD_121100 | JGI IMG/M metagenome (GOLD analysis project Ga0181525, IMG submission 121100) | Peatland microbial communities from MTU Mesocosm Facility, Houghton, MI, USA - PEATcosm2014_Bin06_10_metaG | ecosystem: Environmental > Terrestrial > Soil > Wetlands > Peat | place... | reverse complement strand
GGACTTGCCGACTAGCTTCATGAAGCCCGCGCAGACGACGAGGTCGGGCCGGTACTCCGCGCAAGCGCTGGCGAGCGCGTCGTCCCAGGCGCTCCGGCTGCCGAAGCTGCCCACCCGCACGGTAAAGGCGGGGATGCCGGCCATGCTGGCGCGGTCGAGCGCGGCGATGCCGTCGCGGTCGGCGCCGACAGCGACGACGGTCGCGCCGTACGCCGGGTCGGTGCTGGCGTCGATGAGGGCCTGCAGGTTCGTCCCGGCCCCGGAGACGAGGACGACCAGCCTCGCGTTCATTGGTAGTCAGGGGCGCGGTGCCCGCAGGCCCGTTTCCCCGTCCCCCTTTCAATTCCGTACGTGCGGTTTTCCCGCATACGGCTTACCGATGATCTTCTGTGCATGGTTACGCTGCCCTCGGGTAGCGGATGGTGCCGCGGAGCTTGTAGAGGCCGTGCCCGTTGAACCAGTCTTCTGTCCACGCATCGGCCTGCCCGGCGTGCAGGTTCCGGCCCCTCTTCTTGACCATCAGGGTGCGGAGCCGGTGCACGACGTAATTGTCGGCCTGGCGGAACTTCCTGGCGGCGTTCCCGGTGCGGAAGTAGTTCCCCCAGCCGCGCAGCAGCGGGTTCAGGTCCGCGATCACGACGCGGATGTCGTCCCCTGCGCGGCTGCGGCCGGTGCGGGCGTGAACCTTCTCCCGGAGCCGTTTCATCGCCCGCTGCGAGGGCCAGCGGTGCAGGTAGCAGCGCACGATACGCCGCTGCTCCCACAGCCGCCCCGACATGCGGGCACGGAAATGGCACCCGAGGAAGTCAAACCCCTCCCGGCCTTCCCTGAGGTCTACTACCTTCGTCTTGCCCGGGTGCAGCCGCAGCCCCAGCGAGCCGAGGATGTCCTCCACGGCCTGAAGGGCCGCCTGGGCCTGCGCCGCGCTGCGGCACAGCACCACGCCGTCATCGGCGTAGCGCACCAGCTCGCCCACGCCGCGCGCGGACAGCTCGCGGTCCAGGACGTGCAGGTAGATTCCGGACAGCAACGGGGAAATGACCCCGCCCTGGGGGGTCCCGGCGACCGTCCGCTCAAGACCCTGCTCCGTCATCACTCCTGCCTGCAGCCACAGGCGGACCAGCTTCAGCACCCGCCGGTCCGACACCCGCCTTCCCGTCTCCGCGAGCAGCCGCTCATGGCTGATCTCGCCGAAGAAGTTGCGGATATCGAACTCCGCGACAAAGCAGTACCCGGCGATGAACCCCGTCCGGAGACGTTCCATCGCCTGCGTGGCGGACCGCCCCGGCCGGAACCCGAACGAGCACGGAAGGAAGTCCGCCTCGAACACCGGCTCCAGCACGATCTTGGCCGCCTGCTGGGCCACCCTGTCACGGACCGTCGGGATGCCGAGCGGCCGCTTGCTGCCATCTGGCTTCGGGATGTCCACGCGCCTGGCGGGCGCGGGACGGTACGTGCCCTCGCGCAGGTCACGCTGAAGCTCACCGAGCATCCGGTGAACCCCGTACTCCTCCTGCACGAACGCCAGGGTCACCTTGTCCACCCCGGCGGCACCGCGGTTCCTCCGCACGCGCTCCCATGCCTCCCACAGGACGTCACCCCTGCAGACACGGTCATACAGGGCATGGAAACGGCGTTCCGGGGACTGCTTGGCCGCAGCCCATAGCTTCCGCTGAAGTTCTCGCACGTTCACAGGGTCCGCCCGCACCATACCGGGAGCCGGCGGCGGCACGAGACCCGCTACGGCAGCCTGAGGACTGCCGGGGGAACTGGACCGGGAACCCCCGGCCATGCCCTGATGCTTACCCTCGCGGAAAGCATGATCAAAGTGAGGGCCCTTCCCTCCCGGCGCGTTATGCTGCACGCCGATCAGCGGTACTACGGCCCCCTCGGACTCCCGCTGCCCTCCGCCAGCCTTCACCATCGGCTTATACCAGCGGTCTTCGCCCGACGCAGGCCAGGCAGACGGGCCTCTCCTGTTCCAGCCCAGACTGTGCGCGCGTGCCGCCCTCCATACCCCGGAGGGACCCGCCAGGCTGACCCCGGAACAGGGCCCGGCAGGCATGGCCTTCGCCGTGACATGAGCGGCTCGGCTCCCCCATCGTTGGTTTGACGAGGCTGCAAGGTTCGCTTAACGCTACAGCCCGCGCGCTTGCTCCCTCCACAGAGGCTCTTGACACCCCGCTCAGCCTGCCGCCTCTCAGCGACAAACCGGGGCCTGCTACCGGGCGCTCCGGTACCTACCCGGACAGGACTCTCACCTGTAAGCCTGGACCAGCTTTCAGGACGCAACATGTCCGTCACCTTACCTTCGCGGCCGTCTGGCTACTCGGCGCGCAGCGCGGTCGCCGGGCGGGAGCGGGCGGCCCAGGTCGCCGGGAGCAGCGCGCCGAGCACCGCGATGGCCAGCGCGGCGAGCGACAGCAGCGCCAGCGTGGGTACCGGGAACACGTTGGTGAAGCTGGCCGGCACGCCAGTGTGGGAAATTCGGCCCATCGAGTGCAGGGTGGCCGTGTTGAGCAGCACGGCGGCCGGCGCCGCGATGGCGCCCGCGAGCAGCGCCGGGCCGACCACCCAGCAGGTCACCATGACCACCACCTGGCCGGGGCGCATGCCGAGCGACTTGAAGACGCCGAGGTCATGCACCCGGTCCCTGGTGGTCATCAGCACCGTGTTCAGCACGCCGAGCCCGGCGGCGACCGCGACCATCAGCGACAGCAGGCCGATCAGGCCGATCGCGACGGCGTAGAACTTCCCGCCGTTATCCGCCGGCCCGGCCATGAAGGGGCTGCCGCCGGCCGCGCCGCTGCCGAGCCTGGCGTTGAGCGCCTGGCTGTAGGCCGCAGTGCTGGTGCCCGGCGCCAGGCCGACGTTCCACTGCGAGAAGCTATCGGTCACCGCCGTGCCCGGCAGGGTCCGCGCGGCGGCGTACAGGCGGGGCTGGCTCGACGGGGCGAAGATCTCCCCCGCGATGCGCACGGTAACCGGGGTGGCCCCGGCGGTCGCCGTGCCGGTGGGGTAGACGCTGACCGTGTCGCCGACGGCGAGCCCGCTGTCGGTGAGGAACACGGTGTTGACGTCGACCTCGCCGGGCGCGTCGTACCAGTGGCCGGCGATGAGCGCGTACCCCATCCAGGAACTCGGCCCGTCGAATACGTCCGACTGGATCTGCTGCGCGACACCGACCACCTTGACCAGCGCGCCGTACTGGGCGTTGACATGCGCGGCGCCCGGCTGCGCGCCGATCGCCGCGGCCGCGGCGTCGATCTGGCCTGCGGTGGGCACCTGGTTCGGGCCCGCCCCCGGGTTGTTCTGCTGAACCTGGACGGGGACCGTGGCGGCGAGGGTCTGCGCGTTCCGCGCGTCGTTCAGCGAGGAGTGCAGCCCGACCGCGAAGATCACCGCGGTCGACCCGAACGCGATCGCGGCCAGGGTGACAAGCGCGCGGGCCGGCCGGGAGAACGGCGCGGCGAGGCCGAGGCTGACCGGGCGCGGCAGGCTGAGCCGTGCGGCCAGCCGGTGGACGGCGTAGCCGCGGCCCGTGGCGGGCGCGCGCCCGGCGGCGATCGCCGTCACCGCGGACAGCCGCCCGGCCCGCAGCGCCGGGCCGAGCGCGGCGAGCAGGGTGATGGCGAGCAGGCCGGCCGGCGCGAGGAGCAGCGCCCAGAGCGGCGCCTGCTGGCTGCCGACGCCGTAGGCCTCGGCCGACTGGTGCAGCACGGAAAGGGAGAGCAGGTACCCGCCGGCGACGCCCGCCAGGCAGCCGATCAGGGCCGGCCAGCCGATCCTGGTCAGGTAGACGGCCACCACCTGCGCCGGGGTGAGGCCGAGGGATTTCAGCACGCCGATCCGCTGGTACTGCGCGATCACCGCGCCGCTGATCACGTTGCCGACGATGAGGACCGCCATCACCAGGCCGATGAGGGCGAACGCGACCACGAACGGCTCCATGATCGCCGCGTTGCTGCCCTCGGACTGCTGCGCGCTGAGCCAGGAGCCCCAGTCGATGATGGTCCCGGCGGGCAGTGTCTTCCCGACCGCCGCGACGTCGGCCCGCAGCTGCGCGCTTGTCGCCTGGCTGGTGAACCGGTAGAGCAACTCGGCCGCTGGCGGGCTGCCTGCCTTGAGCAGGCTGGACAGCTCGCCCGGGGTGACCCAGCCCTGGGCCGTGTTGGTGACCGAGCTGGCGACGCCGACCACGGTGAGCACCGGCGTGCCGGGCAGGCTGGTCGCGGTCACGGTGCCGCCAAGCGGCACGCCGATGTTGTTACCTGACCGCGGGTTCCCGTTGATGACGAGCTGGCCGGGCCCGTCGGCCCAGTGCCCGGCGGTGAGCACCAGGTCATCGACGGGGCCGTCGGGGGCGGAGCGACCGACGATCGTGGTGGGGCCGGCGGGGAAGCCCTGGTACTCGAGCGGGATGGTCGTCTCCGCGAACGGCCCGGCCATGGCGGTGACCCCGGCGGCGTGCGCGGTGGCCGTGAGCTGGGCGGTCGTCGCCCGGCCGGGGTTCACGGTGACCGTGGCGTCCGCGCCGCGCTGCGCGGCGAACGCCCGGGTGAACGGGGAGCTGTTGGCGTTGAGCAGCGCCAGGCCGAGGGTGGCGGAAGCGGTCGCGATGAACAGCACCGCGACAATCACCAGGGCCTGCACCTTGTGCCGAAGCACCCCGCCGGACGCGGTGCGCACCACGCTCAGCCAGTGGCCGGCGCCCGGGCGGAGCGCCGGGTGGCCGGCGCCGCCCGTGCTTGACGGCCCCGTGCTTGACGACCGGGCCGTGGCCGCGGGCGCGCTGCTCATGACCTGGCCCCCGCCGTCACGGGCTGGCCGGCCACGCGGCCGTCCACCAGCTGGATGGTGCGGGCGGCATACCGCGCCGCGAGCCCCGGGTCGTGGGTGACAAGCACCAGGGTCTGGCCCGCCGCGTTCAGCTCGCTGAGCAGGCGGCCGATCTCCTGGCCGGTGGCCGTGTCGAGCGCCCCGGTCGGCTCGTCGGCGAGCAGCAGCTCCGGCGAGTTGACCAGGGCCCGCGCGATCGCGACGCGCTGCCGCTGGCCGCCGGACAGCCGCGCCGGGTACTCGTCGCGGTGCTTTCCGATGCCGAGCCTGGCCAGCAGCTCGTCCGCCCGCGCCCGTGCCCGCCGCCGCGACGCGCCGGCCAGCTGGGCGGGCAGCAGCACGTTGTCGGTGACGGTGAGGTCGTCGAGCAGGTTGAAGAACTGGAAGATGATGCCGACGTGGCGGGCGCGGAACCGGGCGAGCGCCCCCTCGCCGAGGGTGTCGATCCGCTGGCCGGCCACGCTGACCGTGCCCGTGGTGGGCTTGTCGAGGCCGGCGATCAGGTTAAGCAGCGTCGACTTACCGCTGCCCGACGGCCCCATGATGGCGGCCACCTCGCCGTCCGCCACGCTCAGGCTGACATCGGCGAGCGCCGGCGGCGTGCTCGCCTGGTAGGTCTTCGTCACCCCGTCCAGCCTGATCACGTCGCTCGGCGTGCCGTGCGCGTAGTGCTGTGCTCCCATCGGAAGTCCTCTCAGCGGAGCGGATGAGTCTCGGCCAGGCCGGCCGGGCCGCCCGGTGGCCATCGCCTGTCCGCGTGCGCCAGAGCGGTCCGCGACGCGGCCGGGGTACGGCGACGGCCACGGCGGTAACGATGCCAGCGACCAGCGGCCGCGCACAGTAGCCGAGACCTCCGAATCATGGGTGCAGCCAGCTTTACCACCGGACGGGACCCCGCTGTATGGCCAGCCCCTGGGCAGGGTGAATACCGTGAGTGCCATGGACATGACGGCCGACAAGCAACCGGCGGCGCCAGGCCCCCCGCCGCCACGCCGCGTGCCGTGGTCGCCACGCGCCTGGAGACAGGCGATCTTCGTGGCCGGCGGTATCCCGGTGCAGGTCATCCCCTGGCTGCTGCTGACCCTGCTGGCCGACGGGGAGCTGAAGTCACAGGGAGGCTGGAACGCCAGCCGGTGGCTGGCGGCGATCTTGGGGAGTGCGGTCGCCGCGCTGGTGCTCGTACCCGTCTTGACCCGGGTGCAGTCGCACCGGCTGCGGTCCGCCGGGGTGGACATGCCGCCGCCGCGGCCGCCCCGCCAGCTGAGCCTGGGCGGCCTCGTCGCCGCGCTCCGCGCGCAGTCGACCTGGCGGCAGGTCGCCTATCACCTGGCCGCCGGGCCGTTGATCGCCATCGCGGCGGTCGTCGCCGTCGGCGTGTGGCTGGCCGGCGCCGTCTTCGGGCTTATTTACACCTACGCATGGGCGCTGCGGCCGGGGAGCCTGTTCTACCGGGCCACGTACGGGGCGACGTCCGGCCATAAACCGTTCGGGTTCGTCCTGGTGCTCGCCGGCCTCGCCGGACTGTTCGCCGCCCCGTGGCTCACCAGCCTGGTCGCCTCGCTCGACGCGCGCGCGGGCCGGGCGCTCCTCGGCCCGAGCCGCGCCGAGGAGCTTGAGCACCGGGTGGAACAGCTCACCAAGACGCGGGCCGGCGTGGTCGACGCGGCCGACGCCGAGCGGCGCCGCCTAGAGCGCGACCTGCACGACGGCACGCAGCAGCGGCTGGTATCGCTCGCCATGAACCTGGGCATGGCCCGGGCCCAGGCGGGCAACGCCGAGCAGGCGAACCAGGCGATCGCGGAGGCGCACGAGGAAGCCAAGGCCGCGCTCGCCGAGCTCCGCGACCTCATCCGCGGCCTGCACCCGGCGGTCCTCGAGGACCGCGGCCTGGACGCCGCCCTGTCCGGGATCATCGCCAGGGCTCCGATCCCGTGCCGGCTGACCGTGGACCTGCCGCGGCGCCCGGCGCCGGTGATCGAGGCGGTCGCCTATTTCGTGGTGTCCGAGGGGCTCTCCAACATCGTCAAGCACGCCCAGGCCAGCGAGGCCGCGGTGTTCGTCCAGCGGTCAGGCGACCGGCTGCACGTGATCGTCACCGACGACGGGGTGGGCGGCGCCGACCCGTCCCGCGGCACCGGCCTGGCCGGCCTGGCCAGGCGCGCCGCCTCCGTCGACGGCACCTTCGAAATCGACAGCCCGCCCGGCGGGCCGACCCTGCTGACGGTGGACCTGCCATGCAACAGATAAGCGCACCTGAAACCGCAACCGCCCGCCCGCCCGCGCCGCGCGGGCGCTGGATCTGGTACCTGTCCGGCGTCGCCACCATCGTCGTGGGCACCACGCTGATCGCCTTCGCCACCATCAGGGCGGGGAATTCCGATGGCGGCGGCGGGTTCGCGGAATCCGCCCAGCCGGCGCGGACCGTCGTCGTTAACGGCGAGGTCAGCAGCCTGACCGTGAACAGCTACGGAGCGCCCATTCAGGTGTACCGCGGTTCGGTCAGCCAGGTCACGGTCACCGAGACGATCGGCTTCGGCAAGCCGGGTGGCCCGCCCGCGGTGCGGGCGAGGGTCGATCACGGCGACCTCACCCTCGACGCGCCGTCGTGCCAGAACGGCGGCTGCTCGGTCGGCTTCGCGGTCATCGTCCCGGCGAGCTTCCCGGCCGTCACGGTCAGCGCGTCAAGCGATGGCGGCCCGGTGAGCGTCTCCGGCGTGGCCGCCGCCGACATCGACTCATCCAGCGGCACGGTCACCGCGAGCGACGTGCAGGGGCTGCTCACCGTCACCTCCGAGGGCGGCGACATCACCGCGTCCGGCGCGGGCAGCGCCAGCCTGGACTCCGGCAGCGGCAATGTCTCGGCCAGCGGGATCCCCGGGACGCTGAACATTACCAGCGCGGGCGGCAGCATCTACGTGGACGGCACCGGCCCCGCCACGCTGGACTCGGGCGGCGGCCCGGTTAACGCCAGCGCGGTGCTCGGCACGCTGACCGTCACCTCCGCGGGCGGCACCGTCAACATCGCGGGCGCGCGCGGAGCCACCGTGGACTCCGGCAGCGGCGACGTCGTCGCCCGGTCAGTCGACGGGCCGCTAAACGCCACCACCAGCGGCGGGTCGCTGCAGGTCGACGGGCTCACCGGCCCGCTCTTCGCCGACACGGGCAGCGGCTCCTTCAACGCGAGCGGTGTCGCGTCCGGGACCGCACGGGTAACCACTGAAGGCGGCTCCGCCTGGATGAGCTTCACCACGGCGCCGCAGTCCGTCCAGGTCACCACCAGCGACGGCGACGCGGTCCTGGTGCTGCCCGGCGGCCCGTACGCGGTGAGCGCCCAGGCTGGCGGCGGGCCCGAGCTGGTGTCGGTGCCGGTCAGCCCGACGGCGGCCAGCGCCATCGTGGTCAGCACCGGCGGCGGCGAGCTGCAGGTCAAGCCGCCGGCCGCGGGAAGCTGAAACGCGCGTCGCGCCCGTGGCCCGGGGAGCGGGTCACGGGCGGGACGGTGGTACCACGCGCACGTTCGGGACAATGGTGGTCGTTAGCCGTTGGTAAGTGCCAGTACGCGTTACCGCCGCGGGTCGATGTGGATCTTGGTTCCGGCGCCGGTGTCAAGCTGCCCGGCGAGGGCCTCCGCCGCGCGGTCCAGGCCGACGAGTACCTGGGCGAGCACTCCAGGGGCGACCCGGCCGTCCGCGTAGTGCTCGATGGCGGGCGCCAGGCCGGCCGACGCGCCGAGTATGCCCACCGCCGTGATGTCGTTCAGCGCGATCTCCCGGCTGTCGACCAGGCTCGGCCGCCGCGACAGGCCGATATAGACGATCCGGCCGCCCGGCTCGGTGAACCGCAAGGCGAGGGCGGGGATCGCTTCACCGCCGGTGCAGTCGATGACCGCGTCGTAGTAGCCCTGCGGCGGGTCCGCGACGGTGAAGCAGCGCGCCGCGCCGAGGCTCCTGGCCAGGTCGTCGCGGCGGGAGTCGAGGCCGGCCACGTGCACCTCCGCGCCCGCGGCGCGCGCGAAGGCCGTCGCGAGCAGCCCGATGCTGCCCGGCCCCCAGATCAGCAGCCGCTTGCCCGGTCCCGCGTGCGCGGCCGCCACCGCCCGCCACGCGTTCCCGCCCGGTTCCACCAGCGCGCCGGCCCGGTCGTCGACCTCGTCCGGCAGCCGGTACAGGCTGCCGGCCGGCACGAGCAGCTTCTCCGCCAGGGCGCCTGGCCAGCCAGTGATGCCGATCTCGCTGCGGTCCGCGCACACGTGGTGCCGCCCCGACGTGCACCGGCGGCAGCGGCCGCAGCCGAGCATGGTGTCCCCGGTGACCCGCACGCCCGCCCAGCGCTCGTCCACGCCCGCCCCGGTCGCGGACACGATGCCGCACCATTCGTGGCCCGGGCACAGCGGGAACGACGACTTGCCCTGGTCGAAGTAGGCGAGCTCCCGCGTGAACAACTCGACGTCGGTGCCGCAGATCCCGGCGCGGTGCACGTCGACCAGGACCTGGCCGGGCCCGGGGGCCGGCACCGGGACGTGCCGCACGCTCGCCGACTTGGTGCCGTCGATGATCAGCGCACGCATCAGGCTGCCCATGCGGCGCCTCCGTCATCTTGGTTGTGCTATCGCGCTCCTAAGGATAGAGGCCTGCCTCGCGCGGCAGCCAGAGCCCGCCGCCGGCGCGGGCCGCGCGCCGCGTACGGCGAAGGCGCCGCATCGCTTCCCGGTGAGCCGGAACGAGGGCGTTCACTCCGTGCCGCGACCCGTGGAACCGTTCGCGGCGCGGCGGCGTCCAACCGGCATGGGACTTGGGAGCAGCATCTCGCGCACGGTACTCGCGCGTGCAGTACTCACTGGCGCCGGCCTGGCGGCGGCCCTGGCCGGGTGCGGCACCGCCGCCCGGCCTCCGGTGACCGTGCCCGAGGTGGCGGTCATCAAGGGCGTGGCGGCGACCGAGCCGGCCGCGGACCCGCGGCCGCTCGGCGCGGCGGACACCGCGTTCGGGCTCGACGTGCTGCGCGCCTGGTGCGCGCAGCATCCCGGGCAGAACCTGGTGTTCTCCCCGTCCACCCTGGCGAGCGCGCTCGGCCTGGCGTACCTGGGGGGGCGCGGGGCGACCGCCGCGGCGATGGCCGCCGTGCTGCACCTGCCGGCCGGCGACGCCACGGCGCTCGCCGCCGGGCTGCAGGCACGCTCGGCCGCGCTGGCCGGACTGAACGGGCCGGGCGTCACGCTTCATGCGAGCAACCAGGTGTGGGCCGACCCGTCGCTGCCGCCGCTGGCCGCCTACCTCAACGCGGCGGCGACCGGGTACGGCGCCGGGGTGGCCAGGGCGCCGTTCCTCACCGACCCGGCGAAGGCGGCCAGCGACATCAACCAGCTGATCGCGGCCGACACCCGCGGGCACATCAGCAACCTGGTGTCGCCCGGCATGCTCACCGGCGTCGGCTGGGTGCTGACCTCCGCGCTGTACCTGGACGCCAAGTGGGCGGTGCCGTTCGACCCGAACAAGACGGCTTCCGACCCGTTCACGGCGGCGGGCGGGCAGAAAGTCACCGCGTCTTACCTGGACGGCGTCGGTTTCGCTTACGTCAAGTCCGGCGGCTGGACCGCGGTCTCGCTGCCGTACGCGGGCGGGAAGCTGACGATGACCGCGCTCCTGCCGCCCGCCGGGTCCGGGTCCTGCGCGCTGCCCACGCAGGCGGGGCTCGCGTCGATCACCGCCTCGCTGAACGCCGACGGCACCCGGGCGCAGCCGGGAACCGCGGGCCCCGCCGGCGACCTGGCGACGGTCTACCTGCCCAAGGTGAACCTCGCCGTGAACGGCCAGACGGGAGACATGAAGGCCGTGCTCACCGGGCTCGGCATGGGGCAGGCGTTCACCGGCGCGGCGGACTTCACCGGGCTGTCACCCAAGGCGGGCGAGCTGGCGTTCGTCCAGCAGGCGGCGACGCTCCAGGTGGGCGAGAAGGGCACGGTCGGCGCCGCGGCGGCCGCCGTTGGCGTCTACCCGGCCTCGGCAGAGTACGACCCGGTCACCGTGCAGTTCGACCGACCGTACCTGATGCTCGTCTCGGCCAAGGCGACCGGCGAGCCGCTCTTCCTCGCGCAGGTCGACAACCCGGCGGCCAGCTAAGGGCGTCCGGGGCGAACGCCCGGACGCCGCCCGCCACCGTCGCGTCGCGGTGCCGTTGCCGCGGCTCGTTCGCCACGATCGGCGTGGCGCGCCCGGCCGCGCTACGTTACTGTCGCCGTAAGCATCTCTGGCCGCGCGGTGGGAGGCCTAGGACAGTGTTCGGGATCATCAGGCCGTGCAGGCACCGGCTCGGCGGGGAGCTCGCGGCGGCGTGGCAGGCGCACCTGTGCGGCATGTGCCTGTCGCTGCGCGACGACCACGGGCAGGCGGCGCGGCTGGCGACCAACTACGACGGGCTGGTGATCTCGGTGCTCGCCGAGGCACAGGCCGACGGCGCGCCGCAGCGGCGCGCGGCGG